>ERZ1031954.862-NODE-862-length-12594-cov-10.583061_pt1 | contig 12594 bp, 7 predicted proteins | sample MGYA00516701_ERZ1031954 | MGnify/ENA primary metagenome ERZ1031954 (study PRJEB33719, sample SAMN04261284) | wastewater metagenome | biome: rural village; feature: human; material: feces | host: Homo sapiens | place: El Salvador | collected 2013-01-07 ...
TTTTATGCTTCAATTTATGGGTTCGTTCAAAGGACAAGTTGCCTGAGAACTTATTGTTATTATTATTATGCAAAAGTACAATCGTTTGTTTTTATACACAACACCTCCTTATGCGAAACGGCAAAAATGTGGTGCGAAGCGGCGATATCTGTGTGTTGCGTGGAAATGCGGACTATCTCCGCAGCGCCGCATACGCCGCGATGCACGCCGTAGTGAGCAGTTCGGAGAGGGCGAGCGCGAGCCAGATGCCGCTGTCGCCGAGCACCTTCGGCAGCAGTATGAAGCTGGGCACGAGGAACACAGCACCGCGCAGCAGCGCGAACATCATTGCTGGGCGCACGCGCTCAACACTCTGGAAGTAGCCGATGCACATGAGGTTGACGATGAAGAACACGAAGGCGACAGCCATCAGCGGCAAACCCTTGACGGCGAGCGGGAAGGCAGCCTCGCCAGTGCTCACGAAGAGTTCCGTGAGCTGGTAGGGAAACAGCACGAAGGCTGCGCTCACGGCTCCGCCGCACAGCACGGCGGTGAGCAGCGCCACCTTCAGCGTGGAGCGCACGCGGTGACCGTTGCCGATGCCGTAGTTGTAGCTGATGATGGGCTGCGCCGACTGCGCCACGGCGTTGCCTATCATATAGACGAACGGCGTGTAGTAGCACGCTATGCCGAATGCGCCCACGCCCGGGTCGCCCATATAGGTTATGAATACGTAGTTGCCCACGAGCGTGAGCACCGCCATTGTGCCCTCGCCCATGAGAGCCGATATGCCGATGGTGCATTGATAGCCGATGTTGCGCATGGAGTAGAGTAGCGATCGACGGCTCCACTTCAGGCGTATAGGTCGCAGCTGTCGCGCGGCGAACAGTATGTACCACGCTGCAATCAGTCCGCCAATCATCATGCTCAGCGTTGAGGCTACGGCAGCACCAGCAAGTCCCCAGCCAAGGTGTACTATCATCAGCCAGTCGAGCACGATATTGGCTACAGCCGCAATCACGTTGCACCACATGGCGAGCCGCGGATTGCCGTCCAATCGTATCACGAACAGCAGCAGGGCGCACCACACGCCGAACAGCTCGCCCGGCATGAAGCCCAGCATATACTCGCGCACCAGAGGCAGCAGTGCCTCCGACGAGCCGAGCAGTCTGCCCGTAGCAGAAGGGAAGAGCATCACCGGAATGATCATCGCTAAGATAACGATCGAGGTGAATATCCACGCCTGCATCACGTTGATGCGCGCCGCCTTCAGCTTCTTCTCAGCCATGTGTATCGATGCCACCACCGAGCAGCCGGCACCCATCATCAGTCCGAGACCCGTAGCCAACATCATTATGGGCACGCAGATATTGATGGCGCCAATGCCGTCGGCTCCCACGGCGTGTCCGACGAAGATGCCGTCGATGGCGCACATGGCGGAGATACTGAGCATTCCGAACAATGTTGGCAGGAAATAGCGACCGAACAGGCGAGGTATGCTCAGCGTGCTGAGGTCGATAGCGTCTTTGGTAAGGTGTTCTGACATAAAGAGTGTTGAATTTTGAATGTTGAGTTTTGAGTTGTGCGCTGCGCGCATTGTGAATTTATGAATTTTGAATTGAGAGTTTTTGAGTTTTGAATTTTGAATTTTGAATTTTGAATTGTCGGCTGCGCCGATAAGGAATTATTTAATTAGGAATTTAGAATTCGCACCCCATAATTCTTAACTCAAAATTCATAAATTCAAAATGCGCAAAGCGCATAATTCAAAATTCAAAACTCAAAATTCAAAACTCTATTTCAATCGATACTGTTGCGGTGACATGCCGACATGCGTGCGGAAGTAGCGCGTGAGGGCGCTCTGGTCGGAGAAATGGAAATCGGCGGCAATCTGTTTCAGGCTGCGCTTTGAGGTGCGCATGGCGAGCTTCAGTCGCAGCACGATATACTCGTCGATGATGTGCTTCGGTGGAAATCCTGTCTTGCCGCTCACGATGATGCCCAGATACTTGCGCGAGCAGTTCTTCATGGGTCTGTTCGTGTTCAACATCTTCCACATGTACCTTGCTGGCGCGACGGGCTACGGCATCTACACAATTTTAGATGATTGTATATTATCAATTTTATTCAGTGCTGTTACGATCTTTTCTCGTTCACCGCTGCCTTTTGTTGAGAGACGTAGTAGATGTAGACCATACTTTGATAGAATATGGTCTTTCATTATATCACGATGATGCTGTATTGTTTTTTCATTGTGGTACGAATATCCATCTGTTTCTATGGCAAGTACGGGTTGCTTCCCTATACGGTTGATTATAAGAAAATCAAGATGTGTGTTATAGTTTGCAGCATATTTTAATTCTTCTGCCGACATCAGTGATGTATTTTTTATAACTTGTCGTAAAGGAATATGGCACAACACCTTCATACAACTATAATCAGGATTAGATGCCAACACCTCGCATATCAGTGAATATGTAAGATTTTCCGACGCATAATCAGAAATTTGTGGATGATTTTTGAGGAAGTTTATTCTTTGTTCTGTATATTGGTCATATAGATAATCGAAAATAGATGCCAGTTTGCTTTCTGTCACAGTACAGTTGTTGTAGGCAATATAGTCCAACAAATCCATGATGTTGCGGTGCTTTGCTTGCTCATTTCCGGTCATAACGAGGCAGAAATGCTTTCGTGCTCTTGATACTGCTACATTTAACATCTTTGCGTCATCGGCAAACTCAGAAATCTGATTGTCTACAACGCTCATGATAATAGTGTCTTCTTCACGACCTTGGTATTTGTGTATTGTTCCGATCTTTATATCATTCAGCTGTTGGCGGAAAGCGTCCACTTGATTATTGTATGGAGTTACAATACCGATACTGCTGCAATCTTTCAAGGTCGGTAATAGCTCGTTCTTCACCACATCTATCTCTCGCTGGTTAAGATGATTAATTGCATGATTACCCTTAACGGTTCTTATGGCTGTTAATACATTTTCTTCACCTTTATCCTCTGTCATGATAAGCAGGATGCCACCATAAAACTTTTGATTACAAAAGTTGATTATACGCGGATGACAACGATAGTGTTCTCGAAGCATTGTTTCTGTTATATCGGGTATAACTTTTAGTATTGATTCTAAAAAACTATACTTTGAACAGTCGTAGCCATCTGATATGTTATAAGGTTTAGCAATGGTCTGCAACTTTTTTCTATCCTCTTCTGTTTCCACATTAGGCAATTGCTTCGTATCTCCTACAATAACGGCATTCTTTGCGCAGGTAAGAGCTAAAGTTCCTGTTTCTGATGAAACTTGCGATGCTTCATCCATAATGATATAATCGTATGGTTCATCTGCAAATACACATGAACGTGCAGACATAGTGGTGCTGAGTATTACAGGATATTCATTCTTCATCATCACACCTTGTCTTTTCATGTCCTTGGTATCGGTGAAAACTACTCTCTCTCGGTCTTTATAATGGTCGTATAATGACGATTTTAAGAGTGTCATGGAATCTTTGACTAAATTATTAGTCAATGCTTTTGCATCATATAAAGCCATTTCTTGATTGATTGTTTCTATACGTTGCTTGATTTCCAGAATCTTATTTTTGTAGTATAAAGTTTGAAGTTCTAAGATAAGTGGTGCCAAATTGTTCTTGTCAATTTTGTTTTGTATATGAAGTCTGTTGGTACATGTCCATTTCATCCACCACCATTTGATTTGTTCTTTTAATTTGCCAATTCCGTGAGTATATTTTACATACTTATCATCTGTCCATGTTTGGCAACTTAGCCAAATGGATAAGATACGCTTTGAATTGATATGGTTTTCTAATTCTATATTTTCATCAATACCATTGTTCTTACAGAAGTGTTTCCACTCCAATTCTATCGTTTGTTGCTCTTGCAATAGTAATGCACGTTCATTCTGTAATTCATAAACCTTGTCTAAGTGTTGCGAGGTAGTATGTAAGTGCTGTATCACTTTAAAATAGGTTGTGAGTTCTAACCCCCACGTATTAAGATCTGTGGGTATTATGGGTTGATTAGCAATGAATGCAGTTTTATTGTCTTTGTTACCAAGTGAGGCTGCTATAAAGCCAATACCATATTTTTCCAGTTTCTCAAACACATTTGCTGTAGCAGAATTGTTGTTAGAGACAACAATCACCGTTTTACCTTGTCTAATGATGTTTGCGATAATGTTCAAAATGGTTTGTGTCTTACCCGTACCAGGAGGACCTTGGATGACACTTATTTGATGTTCAAAGGCATTGGCTACAGCAATCTTTTGGCTGGTATTACATCCAAAAGGAAAAACCAAGTCGGCATGACAACGTTTCTTAGGCTTGTTGTTAGCAGGGTTGAGGTAGCAAGCAGCTGCTGTCTCTTTATCAATAAAATCTACACTGTTATAAATCTGCGATAGTGTTCCCTCATTATTCTGTTCATCTCTGCCTAAAGGATTGATAGTTGCCACGTTTTTCATGTAGGTAAGGACATCCTTTGCGGCTGTTTCTTGTAGGCAGGATTGTGCTACTGTGATTTTTCCAGAAGCATCATCCAATACAAAATTATTGTTAAAGATAATTCTCCAATAGCTATGTCCGTTATTGTCGAAGCGCCATATTTCTCTTATATTTTGTGTCAATATTCCATTTATATATACCTTACATTGTGTGGGGTCTTTCCACTCAGGAGTACTGAGCCAAGTTACTTTGCTATAGGCATAGTTATATGTACGTCCGTTGTTTTTGAAACGCACACTATAACCTGTATTCCCATTTTTTTGTATGGTGTCTATTTGTAAGGTCTTAGGCTCCCCATTGAGTAAAACAAAGTGTTTTGATAAGTCCATTTTGTTACATTCTATTATTTATTTTTCATCTTCTGAAGCGTTCTCTTCTGAGGCTTCCTGCTTTATTTCAAGCAATGTGCGTTCATAAACCTCCTGCAACTGGTAACTTGCCACACCTAACGGAGTCGTGATGCCACGCAGAGACCATTCGACAACAGAAGAGTCTTCTATGTCGCATTTCTCAAACAGATAACGCAAACACGCTAACCAATATTTTTTAATTATGCTCGGCGCTTGCCTTTCTGCGTAAGCTGTACTTGCCGTGCTTGTCGAACACGAGCCAGTAGAGTATAGGCAGAACGGTGGCGATGAGCACCATTGAGATGAGCGTGCCGAAGAAGATGACAGCGCCCATCGGCGACCATAGCGTGTTGTTCTCGAGCATCATCGGCAGCACTCCTACAGAAGCCGCAGCCGAAGTGAGGAAGATTGGGCGCATGCGGCGTTCGCCTGCCTGGAAAGCAGCATCGCGCACGGAGAGTCCTTTCTCGCGTCGCAGCTCTTCGGCATAGTCGAGCATGATGATGCCGTTGCGCACAAGGATGCCCATCAGACTCACTACGCCGAGCACGCACGTAAGGCTCACGTCATAGCCCGTTATGCACAGGCCGACGGCTGCACCGAATATGCAGAGCGACATTGAGGAAAGGTTCACCAGCGCCAGGCTGATGCGCTTGAAGTGGAAGAGCAGGATGAAGAAGATGACAAGCACGGCTATCATCACGCCCGACATCACCTGCGGCAATGTCTCGGCGTCCTTCTCCACCATTCCGCCCATCTCCCAAGTGAGAGTGGGGCAACGCTTCTGCAGCTCGTCCTCAAGCTCAGCCGACAATTTGTCGGCATTGTATCCGCGCATCGGCTCGCCGATGATAGAGATGGTGCGCACGCCGTTGCGACGCACTATGCTTCCGTCCTGCCAGTCGGGCGCAATCTTCGCCAGTTGGCGAAGCGGAACGCTCGCTGTGCCGCCCATTACGGGTATGTACTCGTTGTTAAGGTCGCTGTCGTTCTCCGACTTCAGCACCATCTTCACCGGATAGTCGCCCTCCCAAAGTGTAGACATCGGCAGACCGTCGCCGAAGTGTATGGCAAGATTGGCTGAAAGGATAGTCTTGTTCACGCCCAGTCGGTTTGCCTCGGTCTCGTCGGGCGTTATCCTTACGCAAGGCTGCGGAGCCTCGTAGTTGGTGCGCACAAGATGTATGCCCTCGATGCTGCGCATGCACGCCTCCACCTTCTTTGCCTCCTGCTTCAGACGTCCTATACTGTCGCCGCTCACCCTTATCTCGATGGGGTAGGTGGCAGAGTTGTAGTCCATCTGCTTGAAGCGTACGTAGCAGTCGGGGAAATAGTCGGAGTATCTGTCGGCATACTTGTCGAGCACTTTCTCCGTAGCGTCGTTGTTTGCGGTGTTCACGATGAACTGTGCGAAGTTCGGTCCGCCTATCTGCGGCGCGTAAGTGGTGTGGAAGCGCGGCGATCCCTGCCCGATGAACGTAGTCACAGACGTTACGAGCGGGTCGCGCTGCAGTATATGCGCCATAGAGTCTGCCACTTCCGCCGTGCGCTTCGCCGTCGTGCCGTTAGGCAGATAGAACTCCACGACAAACTGGTTGCGCTCGGCTACCGGCATCATTCGCTGCGGCTGCTTTACGAAGAGCACAGCGCCTGCGGCTACCAGCGCCCCACCCGTAGCAAGTGTGGCGCACGGATGTGCGAAGCAGCGATTGAGCAGCCATGTGTAGCCCGTCTGCAGATAGTCGAGAGGCTTCTTGCGCGCATCGGGCTTGGGATTTGTGTCGATGCCCTTATGTATCAATGTATACTGCAGGTAAGGCGTGAGCATGATCGACACCGAGAGCGAGATGCTGAGGATGATGAACATAGCCCAGGGGAACGACTTCACGAAGTCGCCCATATCGCCGTGCATGGTTATGAGGAAGGGGAAGAAGGTGAGCGATATGCTCAGCGTGGCAGAAAGCACCGACATGAAGAATTCGCGGGGGGCAGCGATGGCTGCATGCCAGCGCGACATGCCGTGCCCCAGTTTCTCCATGTAGTTGTCGATGATGACTACCGAGTCGTCCACCACCATGCCGAGCGTCACGATGAGTGCGGCGAGCGTCACCGTGTTCAGTTCCATGCCGAAGAGATAGAACACGCCTACGGAAGAGAATATAGTGATAGGAATGCTGAGCGCCGACACCTCAGCAACGCGGCGCGGCATGAGCAACACTACCACCACAATCACCGAGACAACCGAGATGAGCAGCTCGCGCAGGAAGTTGAGCACCGACTCGCTCACCACCCGGCTCTGGTCGGTGATGGTGTTGAGGCGCACATCGTCGGGCAGCGTCTGCTCGAACTCGGCAAGTGTCTTGCGAACGTCGTTGCCCATCTTCACGATGTCGTTGCCCGGTCGCATCTCTATCGACAGCAGCACACATTTGTTGCCGTTGCTTTCTATGTATTTGTCCTGCTTCGGATATTCTCGCGTGATGCGTGCTATGTCTTTCAGTCGCACGATGTTGCCTTTGGCGTCCGAGTATACAATCTGTTCAGCCACATCGCGCTCGTTGTTGTACGAGTCGTCTACGTGTATAGGCATGTTCAGGCTGCCCGTATCTATACTTCCGCTCACGGCGGTGAAGCCCTGCAGCGCCAGGTCGTTAAGAATCTTGAACGGACCGGTGCCGTACTTGGCAAGCTTGTTCTGGTCGAGATATATGCTTATCTGCTCGTTCTGCAAGCCGTACGTGCGCAGGTTCGATATCGCGTCTATGCGCCGCAGGCGGTCCTTCAGGTCGTCTATGTACGTGTTCAGTTCGCGGTAAGTCTTCTGCTTGCTCTCCATCGTGATGAGCAGGGCAGAGGTGTCGGCTATGTCGTCTACGGCTTGCAGCGCCAGCACGCCTGCCGGCAGCTGGGCCTTGAACGCCTGCAGGCCGTGCTTGAACTTGCTCCAGAAGGCGTCGCGGTCTTCCACGTTGTCGTTCAGCTCGATGAACACTATCAGCATGCCGTCCTTGCTCTGCGTGTACGTCTTCTTCTTGTTCACCTCCTTGTAGCCGAAGATGAAGTTCTCGAGCGGTTTAGCCACCCGCTCTTCCACTTCCGACGACGTGGCTCCGGGGTAGACTGCCACACATGCGCCCTGGCGCACCGTGAACTGCGGCATCTCCTCCTTCGGCATTACGGCGAGTCCAGTCATGCCCAACACGACGAGCATGCCGACAAGCAGCAGCACGATGTTGTGGTTGCACATAGCCGACTCGATGAACGAGCGCTTTATCACGCGGTTGGGTTTCCTTGTCAAGCGTCGCTTTATATGAAAGCGTAGGGCCGACTCCTGTTTGCTTGTTTCCATGTGTCTCCTCCCTTCGCTTTATCTTTCAACGTTCTTGCCGGCGCATACCCTCATGCCTTCCGACACCTTCTGCTGTCCGCCGACAATCACCTCGTCGCCAGCGCCGAGGCCTGAAAGAACAATTATGTCGTTGTTGCAGAAACCGCCAACCTCAACGTGTTGCAGGTGGGCTTTGCCCTTTACGACGGTCCATACAAAGCGGGTGTTGTCTGTATCGAGCTCAATGCATTTCGCCGGAATCGTGATCTGTGCCGGCTGCGTATCGCCGCTTGTCACCTGCGCGTTGCACACCATGCCCGGCAGAAGGCGTCTGCCCGTGTTCTCTATGCCCACCTTCACGTCGTACGTGTGCGAGATAGGATTGGCATCGATGCCCTTTTCGCTTATCGTGCCCCAGAACACGGCGTCGCCCAATGCGCCAACGCTCACACGCACCTTGTCGCCTATGTGCAGATGCGATATCTCTGCTTCCGGCACCGACAGCTTAGCGTTCACAGCCTTCACGTCCGCTATCTTCAGAACCGGCTGTCCGGGCAGCACGTACGTGCCCATGTCGGCTTGCTTCGAGGCTACCACCCCGTTGAACGGCGCCCTGATGCTGGTGTGCGTGAGCTGTTGGCGAGCTATGGCTTCGGCGGCTTTCGCCTGCTCCAGCTTGCTCTCTATCTCCACCCATTTGATGTCGGATATGGTGCCCGCCTTGTGCAGCGGCTGGAAACGACGGTAGGCGTCCTGCGCCTGCTTCAGCGTGCTCAGCGCTCCGCGATGCGTCTCGTTGAGCGTAGTGGGGTTGATGGTGGCGAGCACCTGTCCCTTGCTCACTCTGTCGCCTTCGTCCACGCGTATGCTCGTAATGTTGCCGCCCAGTTCGAAACTAAGCGTCGACCCCGTCTTCTCTTCTATAGTGCCTACGTAGTCTTTTGTCTTGCCGCTGGCGTTGGAGCCTCCTACGGTGAGGGTCTCCACCTTTACGGCGGCTTTCTGCGTCTTCTTCTCTTGTTCGGAGCAGCCCGTCAGCACCGAGCAGCCAACGAGCAACGCCACTAACCATACCATTAAACAATCTGTTCGTCTCATAATATATGTTTGATAAGCGATTGTAAAACTACAATTTTAAACATGCACAACAAAAAAAAGCGCTCGCTTTCTTGCCACCGTTAACCTTATTTAATCAATCTATTCGGAACTAAAGGCTATATGCTCTCTCAGCTTCTCTGCTGATCATAGCTGGTTTTGTTTGTGGGTTGATATTTATTCCAAACTGAGAAACACACCGTATAGGGGCATGTTGGTTATATTTTCCTGTTTGCGATAAGGGAGCATTGAGAAGCGTACGGCAGGTACGTCTTGATGTTGTTTTAGATAATTGTGTAGTGATGTTGCCTTTATGCTTGTTCCTCCCTTCACCTCTATTGGTACCAATGCGCCTTTCTGCTGAATAATGAAATCCATCTCCATGCGTGAGGTGTCCGAACTATAATAATATATATTGTTTATATTAGATGCGAGCAGTTGCTGAAGGACATACTGTTCGGTAAATGCCCCTTTGTATTCAGTAAATACGGTATCGCCAATTAACACATTCTTAGCATCAGTGTCTGCCATAGCGCCCATCAATCCACAGTCGCATAAATAGAGTTTGAAAGCAGATATGTCTTCGTAGAACTTCAATGGCAATTCTGGTTTTGTTACCTTTGTAGTTTTATATATCAGACCTGCGTCTATCAGCCATTGTATGGCTAACTCGAATTCTTTCGCCCTACCGCCTTTTTTCAATACTCCATACACGAATTTCTTGTTCTCTTTAGACAATTGTCCAAGTATTGATTGCCACACCATGTCGATGCGTGGCACCTCTTGTGTGGGTGCGTGTTTGGAGAAATCGCCTGCATAGTTGGATAGAATTTCGTTTTGAATGGTTCGCACCTGATTGAGCAATTTGTTTTCTACGTAATGCTTCACGACCTCAGGCATTCCTCCTACATAGTAGTATTGGCGCAGATAGTCTTTTAGTTTTTCGTGGAAGGCATTCATCAGTTCGTAGTCGTGGTTATGCATGAGCTTTAGCAGTTGGTCTTCCCCCAATGCCATAAGAAACTCTTCAAAGTCCATAGGAAAAAGGCGTAGTGTCTGTACTTTTCCTACGGGAAAGGATACCCCTGCGTGTAAGGCTACACCTAACAAAGATCCTGCCACAACAATATGATATTCGGGAGCGTCTTCGCAAAAATACTTCAATGCCTCTAATGCCTGTGGAAAGGCTTGCACTTCATCTAAGAATATAAGTGTCTTGCCGGGGATGATGTCCACTCCGGTCAAAGCACTTAATCCTTGTATAATTCTAAGCACATTGAAATCGCCCGTATATATGGCTTGTAGGCTTTCGTTTCTGTCGCAACTGACGTAGGCAAGGCTTGCGAATTCTTTTTTGCCGAATTCTTTAAGGATGAAAGTCTTGCCGCATTGTCTTACACCGTTGAGTATTAATGGCTTGTGCTGCTTTTGATTCTTCCACTCTACGAGCTTGTTGTATATCTTTCTTTTCATAGTTTACACTTTTAAACACATAAAAGCTCAGAAATCTTACACTTTTAGACACATAAAAACTCAGAATTCTTACACTTTTGGACACATGAAACTGCTGCAAAGCTACACTTTTCGACACATACAAACAAGTATTTGTAGTATTTTTTGGTGAAGCATTAAGATAATTTAAGTGTATTATGGGTATGCAGGCGCAAGGCACTGTCGGAGCGCAGCCACGCTTCGGAGCGTGGCTGTAAAGACCTAAGAGCCGGCAGAGGCTCAGTAGGGTAGCTATCTGTCAAGCGACTTGAACATCCTTGAGATGCACTTTTTCTTTTGCTCCATATTGGGGTGGACATACAGGTTGAGCGTTGTTGTTATGTTGGCATGACCTAACAACACGCTCACCGTTTTATAGTCGCAGTTGCTCTCTATGCAGCGTGTGGCGAAGCTGTGGCGCAGTCCGTGGTATTTCAACCGAGGAATATCAAGACGCGCCATCAGCCGATGATAATAGTTGCGGTAGGTGCGCGGCTCGGTAGGCTTCTCCTCGTTTGTAAGCACATAGAAACCCTCGTTCACCACCTTTTTCAGCGGCTTCACCATCGACAGCAACTCCTTGTTCATCGGTATCTCGCGACACGAGTTCTTCGTCTTCGGCGTGTTCACAATCAGTTCGGTATGCTTCTCTTCGCCGTCCACGATATAGATGCGTTCAATGGTGCGCCTCACCGTAATCGTGCCGTTGTCGGCGTCTACGTCAGCCCACTTCAAGCCGCAAATCTCGCCGATGCGCAGCCCCGTAGTCAGACTGATGTATATGCCAAGATTGCGGAACGTGAAGTTCTGCCTAATGAAGTTCAGAATCTTCTTGTGGTGCGCCACCGTCAGCACCTCTATCTCCTTGCCGCCCTCCGTCGTCGGATACTTTATGTCCCACTCGCAATAGTTCATGCACTCGTTCTTCACGCCGAACTTCATCACCATTTTCAGCACGATAAGGATGTCCTTCACGGTCTTCACGCTCAGTCCGCCGTTCAGTTTCCTCAGCACAAACTCCTGCACAATTTTCTCACTCAGAGCCTCACACTCGCCGAACGCAGGTAGAATGTGGTTCTCCAGCACTAACACGTAAGCAGCATACGTCGACTGCTTCACATAGCGTTGCTTGTCAATCTTCCAAGCCAACGCAATCTCTCTGATTGTTTTTCCTTTCATTCGATCTGTTGATTTAGGTTTACAACATTGTCAACCGATTGTAAAATTAAGTATTAACCCCGTCAACCTGCTTTATAATCAAAACATAAAGTAGTAGGCTGAAAGCGTTAAACTGAGCAACTGAAAGCGTTAAACTACAGACATAACCTGTTTCCGCAGCGTGGGACTTCAGTTTCCGCTACGCGGTAACGACAGTTTTGCTATGCGGTAATGGTGTTACCGGTCTGCGGTAATCACATTCTTTTTACGCTGTATTGATTATGCAATAGCGTTGTACTTGTTTAGTCGCAGCATTATGCAGGTTTGCACGTAGCTTCATGTTCTTTTGTTGTCGTGTTTTTCAGCTTTGAACGTGGCGCTATCGCCACGGCAGGCTGGAAGATAGGCTGTTGAGGCTGGAAGATAGGCTGGTAGATAACCCGATTTCTGAGTTGTCTGCCAGCCTTTATGTCGTTTATACACAACGTGTTATGCGGAAACTGGAAGATATGGAAGATTTTTCACGTACAGACTTATTATGCGTATAAGTGTAATAAGTCTGTAACTTGGTGAAATCATTAGGGAAAGATAATAGTTTTAGTCCCAAATCTCAGATTTCCTGAGTTTCAGGGAGAGTGGGAATATTTCTTAATTA
>ERZ1031954.866-NODE-866-length-12564-cov-3.974658_pt1 | contig 12564 bp, 7 predicted proteins | sample MGYA00516701_ERZ1031954 | MGnify/ENA primary metagenome ERZ1031954 (study PRJEB33719, sample SAMN04261284) | wastewater metagenome | biome: rural village; feature: human; material: feces | host: Homo sapiens | place: El Salvador | collected 2013-01-07 ...
ACTACCTATTGGCTACTACAAAGGCCATTTATACCTTTTTCCTTCGGGATGCGTTCGGGATGCGTTCGGGATGCAATCATCAGTACAAACAGATAGAATTTGATAGTTACTCACCTGAAAGACATCAGTTAAAAATACAAAAAAACTATCTGTTTTTTGCATATGTATCAAGAAAAAGCCATACTTTTGTATCGTTTTTAAGAACAAAGAAAGGAAAGAACATGAAAAAAATGATACTTATGGCCTTGATGCTCGTATGCGGAATGGCCACGATGATGGCTCAGAAACCTGCTGAAATCAAGTTTGAGAAACTCACCCACAACTTTGGTACTTTCTCTGAAAAGAATCCAAAAGTGACTTGCACTTTTTCCTACACCAACGTAGGCGAGAAACCACTTGTCATCAATCAGGCCATTGCCTCATGTGGCTGTACCGTTCCTGAATACACCAAGACTCCCATTCAGCCCGGTGGAAAAGGTACGATCAAGGTGACATACAATGGCGAAGGAAAATTCCCTGGACACTTCAAAAAGACTATCACTATCCGCACCAATGGTGCTATAGAGATGACTCGTCTTTATATTGAAGGTGACATGACAGAATAATACCTATTAAGAAATTATAATATGAAACCGGTCTGTTTACTTGATGCAAACAGACCGGTTTTTTATTTGAGACATAACTGAGACCCAACACCTCATCAATCCATCTCTCAAACGCAACACTACATTATTTCAATCACGACGCTACCTTATCTTGAGAGCATCATTCCAATATCCGTCACACCACGAAACAGACTTCGAAAGACAAAGCAAAAGACATACCGAAGTAATGGTCTGCATACAAAGACTCCCCGACAAATTACTATCGGGGAGTCTTTGTATGGGTATCGAATGCAGAATCAGAACGAATAGTTCAGACCCAACGAGCAATATTCCTGGAATTGGAAATAGCCAAGTTTGTCGTCGCGCTTGCCAGAATCGTCGAAGCGAGGATAAAGGAAAAGGTTAGCTGAGATATACTTGCTCACCTGAAACCGGAACTGGTTTTCCCATTCCATCAATCCACGATGGTAAGAGGTATAATAGTAAAGACGACTCTTCCACGTCACTTGGTCGGTAATCGTCCACTTCACATCACCAGTAAACTGCGAACCGAAGTCCTCCTTAGTATGGTGACCACCAAGTTTATAACGGTCCAACAAGGTATTGCGTGCTACATAGCGGAAGTTGAACGAGAGGGGCGAGAAGTTGAGCGAACCTGTCAATTTTCCATTAAGCGCCTTCAGCTTATATTCCATACCGACACCAAGGTTGAGATCGAAAGGCGACATGAAGTCGGAATAGGTAAACTCATCGTTGGATTTCAGTCCTCTAGCAAACTGCGTATAAGCCAGCAATTGCAAGGTATAATACCATTTTTTCGATGCTTGCAGTCCGAGTTTACTGGTCAGACGAAGCAGGTCGTTGTTGGCTTTAAACTTATGCAACGTATCGGAGCGAGAGGTTTGGAAACCTAATTTCATCTCCAACTTGTTTGAAAAAGTTATCTTATCCTTGTCGTTATAGTTCATCTCAAAGGTAACAGCTCCTACTGCCGAGTAGTTGCTCTCACCACCTTTATGCCAGTTGTCCGACACATAGTTTTGCAGGAATTGCAGATAGCCTTCGCCTTTAAACTTCCAGAAGTTAGGCTTCGTAACTACCAGTCCAATGGGCACAGCCTCTGGTTCTTCTGGCTGCAACTCAACTTTTCGTGTAAGATCTACCTTCTGCTTCACTTCCTTGTTGACATCCTCTCGTAGCGTTCCAGCTTTCTTCAAACGTGTCTCGTTATTCTTCACCAAGTCTGGACGCTTCATATAGAGTTGGAGCATAGCTTTGTCAACAGCCTCTGCCACTTCGTCACCTTTCTCTCCATCAAGCGACAACTGACGCTTCACACCTGAGTGATAGAATGTTGTAGGAGCAAAAAGGCGATAATAGCGCCCATCGGTCGATTCGCTATGCAGGCTATCGTTCACTCGCCGCACTTCTTCAAGCTGTTGCTTGAGTAATGCCAACGAGTCGACATATTGCTTCACAATCAAAGCGGTATCGGCACTTGCCCTACCACTTTTAGTCAATCTGCGTTGGGCCATAGACTGTGTGGCAGTCAGCAGAGTAAACAATAGAAGTAACAGATACTTGTATTTCATCATTATCAAATATTTCGGATGCAAAGATACGAAATAAATCTCAAATCATATCCTAATACCCATATTTATTTCGCCATACCGATGTTGCACGCCCATAGATAGCGTTATAGATGTATCGGGAATAAGCATGAAGAGTTTGACACTTGCGTTCGAAAATGAAAGAAAAACAGTTTTCCTTTTGCATTTCGCTCACTTATTTGTACCTCTGCGACGTTGTCGCTTAGGTACTATCGTTCGAGAATACAAAAGAAAAGAAAAGTTTTCTTTTGTATTCTGCTCACTTATTCGTACCTTTGCACCTTGTATTAATAATTATACTTATATTATTACATATGACACACACAAAATACATTTTCGTCACGGGTGGCGTAGTATCGTCACTGGGAAAGGGCATTATCTCTTCATCAATAGGAAAGCTTTTACAAGCCCGTGGCTACAACATCACTATTCAAAAGTTTGACCCATACATCAACATCGATCCGGGCACGCTGAATCCTTATGAACACGGAGAATGCTATGTTACGGTAGATGGTATGGAAACCGACCTCGACCTCGGACACTACGAACGGTTCACAGGCATTCAGACTACCAAGGCCAACTCGCTGACAACAGGACGAATCTACAAAGCTGTCATCGACAAAGAGCGCCACGGAGACTATCTGGGAAAAACCATTCAGGTGGTACCACACATCACCGACGAGATTAAGAGAAACGTCAAACTGCTGGGAGAAAAGTACCACTACGATTTCGTCATCACAGAGATTGGCGGAACCATCGGCGACATCGAGAGTGCTCCATTCATGGAAGCCATCCGACAGCTGAGGTGGGAATTGGGAAAGAATGCCATCAACGTGCATCTGACCTACGTACCCTATCTGAGAGCAGCAGGGGAACTCAAAACCAAGCCAACCCAGCATTCAGTAAAAGAACTACAGAGCGTGGGCATACAGCCCGACATCCTCGTGCTCCGCACAGAGAAACATCTGAGCGATGAGATACGCCATAAAGTGGCAGCCTTCTGTAACGTCGATTACGACTGCGTCATACAGAGCGAAGACCTACCCAGCATCTATGAAGTGCCGGTCAACATGCAAAACCAAGGCATCGACACCGCCATCCTTCGCAAGATGAACATGGAGGTCGGTCCCACTCCAGAACTCGGACCATGGAAAAGTTTCCTCGACCGACGCAACAGAGCCACAGAAGAAGTACACATCGGACTGGTGGGAAAATACGACTTGCAGGATGCATACAAGAGCATTCGCGAAAGTCTCTCGCAAGCGGGAGTATATAACGACCACAAGACTGTGCTGACATTCATCAACTCGGAAGACATTACAGAAGATAATGTGGCACAGAAACTGGCAGGTCAAGACGGTATCGTCATCTGTCCGGGATTCGGCCACCGCGGCATAGAGGGCAAAATCATAGCCGCCCACTACACCCGCACACACGATATCCCCACCTTCGGCATCTGCCTCGGCATGCAGATGATGGTCATCGAATTTGCACGCAACGTGTTAGGCTATACTGATGCCAACAGCAAGGAGATGGACGAAAAGACACCACACAACGTGATAGACATCATGGAAGAACAGAAAGACATCACCAACATGGGCGGAACCATGCGACTCGGTGCATTCGACTGCATCCTGCGTCAAGGATCACACGTCTTCAACATCTATCAGAAAGAACACATACAGGAGCGCCACCGCCACCGCTATGAGTTCAATAGTGACTATATCAAAGAATATGAGCAAAAAGGCATGCAATGTGTAGGCCGAAACCCAGAAAGCAATCTCGTGGAGATAGTAGAAATACCAGAGCTCAAATGGTACATCGGAACACAGTTCCACCCAGAATACCAATCGACCGTGCTCCATCCACATCCGCTCTTCCTTGATTTCATAAAAACAGCAATAATAAATAAAAAATAATCAGAAAGAACAAAACAACAAGAAATGAACAAGAACACCATCATCGGTTTCATCCTCATCGCAGTCGTGCTGATAGGGTTCAGTTGGTACAACAGTCCCTCGCAAGAGCAGATCGAAGCCGCACGTCAACAAGACTCCATCGCCAATGCACTCCAGGACAAGGCCAAAAAGGCCGCTGCCCAAGAAGCTGTCAACAAAAAGCAACAGGAGAAGGCGCTGGCTGCCGACACTACGGCACTCTTCTACCCTGCCCTTAACGGCAAATCAGAACAGGTTACTCTGAAAAACAACAAACTCGAACTGACACTCGACACCAAAGGTGGCGTAGTGCGCAAGGCTCGTATTCTCGGTTTCAAAGACCTCGATGGCGCTAAAGACCTCACACTCTTCGATGCCAAGGACCAAAACCTCAACTTCCTGTTTGCAGGCAAAGAGGACAACATCGTAACTGCCGACCTCTACTTCGTTCCATCAGAACAAACTGACTCGACCGTTACCATGACAGCCACAGCCAGCAATGGCGGACAGCTCATCATGAAATACAGACTCGGCAACGACTACATGCTCCACTTCTCACTTCAAGCTCAAGGACTGGCAAAAGCCTTCGCACCTACCTATAAGGAGATGGAGATTGAATGGACTGACCATTGCCGCCAGCACGAGAAGGGACACTCCTTTGAGAATCGCTACACCTCTATCTTCTATAAAGAGAACAAAGGTAGCACCGACAATCTCTCCGAGTCGGGTGATAAGTCAAAAACCATTGAGGAAGAACTCGACTGGGTGGCTTTCCGCAACCAGTTCTTCAGCGTTGCTTTCATTTCTAAAGACAACTTCTCGGCTAATGCTGCACTCTCCAGCATCTCACAGGAGAAAGGCACCAACTATCTGAAACAGTTTGATGCAAAACTCAAGACTGCATTCGATCCAACAGGTGTCAAGGCCTCTGAGTTTGAAATGTATATTGGTCCCAACAACTTCCGCCTCATACAGAGTGTAGAAGCACAAAGCCAGTTTGGCAAAGACCTCGACCTCGAACAGCTCGTCAACCTCGGATGGACACTCTTCCGCTGGATCAACCGCTGGTTTACACTCTATGTCTTCGATTTCCTGGCAAGCCTCGGCTTCAGTATGGGTGTCGTGCTGATTCTCATCACCATCATCCTCAAGGTTATTACCTATCCTATGGTGAAGAAGAGCTACATGTCATCTGCCAAGATGCGCGTGCTCAAACCCAAACTCGAAGAGGCTACCAAGCAGTATGACAAGCCGGAAGACCAGATGAAGAAACAACAGGAGATGATGTCGCTCTACTCCAAATATGGTGTAAGCCCAATGGGTGGCTGTCTCCCCATGATTATCCAAGCGCCAATCTGGATTGCCATGTTCTGGTTTGTTCCAAATGCCATTCAACTGCGTGGACAGAGCTTCCTCTGGATGGACGACCTCTCTACCTACGACCCCATTTTTGAATGGGGCACCAATATCTGGGGTATCGGCGACCACCTCTCACTCACCTGTATTCTCTTCTGTGCCGCACAGCTCATCTACACATGGATTTCTATGCGCCAACAGCGTGATCAGATGGTTGGACAGCAGGCAGAGCAGATGAAGATGATGCAATGGATGATGTACATCATGCCGCTCATGTTCTTCTTTATCTTCAACGACTACTCCAGCGGTCTTAACTTCTATTACTTCATCTCGCTGTTCTTCTCTGCCAGCATCATGTGGCTGCTCCGCAAGACCACTAACGACGAGAAACTCCTCGCCATACTGGAAGCCAACTATCAGGCCAACAAGAACAATCCTAAGAAACAAAGTGGACTGGCTGCACGTCTGGAAGCACTACAAAAGCAACAGGAAGAACTGCAGCGCCAGCGCAACAATCTCCACAAGAAATAACAAAATCGCTAATATCATGACAATAGGTTTCGACAACGATAAATACCTCAAAATACAGTCAGAACACATTCGCGAGCGTATCGCCAAGTTCGATGGAAAACTCTACCTCGAACTCGGCGGTAAGCTGTTCGACGACCACCATGCCTCACGAGTTTTGCCTGGCTTCAAGCCCGACAGCAAACTCCGCATGTTTGGACAACTGCGCGATAGTTTGGAAATAGTCATCGTCATCAGCGCTGAAGACATTGAGAAAAACAAGGTGCGTGCCGACCTCGGCATTACCTATGATGAAGATGTGCTCCGACTGCGCGACGAATTTATGAGCCGCGACTTCATGGTCGGCTCAGTAGTTATCACCCACTACGACGGACAGCGTGCTGCAGATGCCTTCCGCCACCGCTTGGAACGTCTCGGCATCAAATCCTACGTACACTATCTCATCGATGGTTATCCACATGATGTGGCACTCATCGCCTCGGACGAAGGATTCGGCAAAAACGATTTTGTAGAGACCGAACGCCCACTCGTCATCGTCACAGCTCCTGGACCCGGAAGCGGTAAGATGGCTGTATGCCTCAGCCAACTCTATGGCGAAAACAAACGTGGTGTTCATGCCGGATATGCTAAGTTTGAAACATTCCCTGTATGGAATCTGCCGCTGAAACATCCTGTCAACATCGCCTACGAGGCTGCTACCGCCGACCTCAACGATGTCAACATGATCGACCCCTTCCACATGGAAGCCTACGGCAAAGTGGCTATCAACTACAATCGCGACATAGAAATATTCCCTGTGCTCAATGCGCTCTTCGAAGGAATCTATGGTGAGAACCCCTACAAATCACCCACAGACATGGGTGTCAATATGGTAGGCTTCTGCATTTCCGACGACGAAGTGTGCTGTCAAGCATCAAAGGATGAAATCATACGTCGCTACTATGCTGCTACCAACAAACTGGCTGATGGTGCCGACAATGAAAACGAGGTAAACAAAATCCTGATGCTCTTCAATCAGGCTAAGATTACCACAGCCACCCGCAAAACCACCGTGGCTGCTGCTAAATACAAAGCAGAAACAGGACACACCTCAGCAGCCATTGAACTCCATGACGGTACGATCATCACCGCCAAGTCGAGTCCGTTGCTCGGATGTTGCGCCGCACTAATCCTCAATGCCACTAAATATCTGGCTGGCATCAACCACGAGGTGAAACTCATCCCACAAAGCATGATAGAACCCATTCAAAAGACTAAGACCGAATTCCTCGGAGCAAGAAACCCACGTCTGCATACCGATGAGGTACTCGTGGCGCTCTCCGTACTTTCGGAAAACGATGAGAACTGTCGCCGCGCATTAGAGCAATTGCCACAGTTGCGCGACTGTCAAGTTCACAGCACCGTCATGCTCAGCGAAGTAGATCGAAAGATTTTCAAGAAACTGGGATGCGGACTGACATGCGATCCTATCAAGAAAAAATAGCTAAGAATTGTAATCTATGAACAAACTAATTACACTTGTCGCCACCGCTCTGCTCATCATAGGCGCTGGGACAGCAAAAGCACAAGACAACGTGAACATTGGAAAAAGCAACATCAAGCTCAACAGCCGGATGATGACTCCCGAAGCTCTTTGGGCCATGGGACGCATTGGCGGTGTGGCTGCATCACCAAACGGCAGTCAGGTGGTCTATCAAGTAGGCTACTACAGTGTGAAGCAAAACAAAGGCCATCAGGTCATCTGCATCATGAATGCCGACGGTAGCCAGCAACGCCAGCTCACCACCAGCAGCAAGAGCGAGACAGATCCCGTATGGCTTAATGCCGAAACCATTGCGTTCAACTGTGGCGGAGAAATCTGGACCATGAAAGCCGACGGTAGCGATCGCCAACAACTGACTAAGACTGGGGGCAAAGTAGAAGGCTTCAAATTCTCACCCGATGGAACGAAAGTCATCCTCATCCAGTCGATGCCTTTCCACGAAATCATCAAGAAGAATCCCGATGACCTGCCTTTGGCTACTGGACGCCGCGTTACTGACTTGATGTACCGCCACTGGGATCATTACGTAGAGAGCATCCAGCATCCTTTCTTAGCAGAAGTGACTGCTGAAGGAGTTGGACAGGGTATAGATATTCTCGAAGGCGAACCTTTCGAATGTCCTATGGAACCATTCGGTGGTATTGAACAGTTGGCATGGAGTCCCGATTCGAAGACCATTGCCTATACTTGCCGCAAGAAAATCGGCATGGAATATGCTACTTCGACCGACTCTGATATCTTCCTTTATAATATAGGTACGCGCGAGACACGCAACCTCTGTAAACCTGCCGACTGGAAACAGCCTGCAACCGACATGACCCACACCCGTACGGATCAAGCTGTCAATGCAGACCCTAATGCCAATACTGGCTACGACCAGAATCCTATGTTCTCGCCAGACGGTAAATATATTGCTTGGCAGTCGATGCCTCGCGATGGCTATGAGTCTGACCTTAACCGCGTCTGTGTCTATTCGCTCGAAACCGGCACCAAGCAGTACGTTGCCCACAACTCAGATATCGATGCCTTCTGCTGGGCTCCTGCAAAAGACAAAACTGCCATGCTCTACTTCATCAGCGTATGGCATGGTTGCAAGAACATGTATCGTGTAGATCGCAAAGGCGTGGTAAGTCAGCTGACCGACCACTGGTCTGACTGGACTTCGCTCCAACTGGCCAACGACGGTAAGCGCATCCTCGCTACTCGCCAGAGCATTTCCGCTCCAACAGATATCTACATGGTTACTCCCGGCAAGAACATCGAGAAGACTCAGGTTACCCAGATCAGTCAGGAGAATAAGCAGATTCTCGACCAACTCACCTTCGGTAAGGTGCAACAGCGTTGGGTAAAGACCACCGATAATAAAGAGATGCTCGTATGGGTTATCTTGCCTGCCAACTATGAGGAAGGTAAGAAATATCCCACCCTGCTATTCTGCGAAGGCGGTCCACAGAGTCCCGTATCACAGTTCTGGAGCTATCGCTGGAATTTCCAAATCATGGCTGCCAACGGCTATGTAGTCATCGCGCCCAACCGTCGTGGTCTCCCCGGCTTTGGTCAGGAGTGGAAAGAAGAGATTTCTGGCGACTGGACCGGCCAATGCATGGATGACTATCTGTCTGCCATCGATGATGCCGCACAGAATCTGCCTTTCGTTGACAAAGACCGCTTGGGTTGCGTTGGTGCTTCATTTGGCGGTTTCAGCGTATATTATCTCGCTGGTCACCACAACAAGCGCTTCAAGGCGTTCATCTCACACGATGGTGCTTTCAACCTCGAATCCATGTACACCGACACCGAAGAAGTATTCTTCAGCAATCAGGAGTACGACGATGCTTATTGGAAGAAAGACCGTACCGCTCGTGCCGACAAGACTTATAAGAACTCTCCCCACTTGTTTGTAGATCAATGGGATACCCCCATCCTCTGCATCCACGGCGAGAAAGACTACCGCATTGTTTATAACCAAGGTATGGGTGCCTTCAATGACGCACGTCTGCGTGGCGTTCCTGCCGAACTGCTCATCTTCCCCGATGAGAACCACTGGGTATTGAAACCCCAGAACGGCATTCTGTGGCAGCGCACCTTCTTTGGCTGGCTCGACCGTTGGTTGAAGAAATAATCCGTAGTCCACTCACTCTGCAACAAACAATTATCTAATAAACAAATGACACAAGAAATTCAAAAAACACTGAGAGATTCTGCCGCCATGCGCTGGACAGCCCTTCTGTTGCTTGCCCTCGCCATGTTCTGTAGCTATATCTTTATGGATATTCTCTCGCCCATCAAAGACCTCATGCAGGAGTATCGCGGATGGGACTCTACCGCCTTCGGTACCATGCAGGGTTCGGAGGTATTCCTCAACGTATTCGTATTTTTCCTCATCTTTGCAGGTATCATCCTCGACAAGATGGGTGTGCGCTTCACCGCTGTACTTTCAGCAGCCGTTATGTTGACTGGTGCTATTGTCAAGTGGTACGCTGTGACCGACTATTTCACTGGCAGCAGTCTGGAAGTATGGTTTAATAACAACCTCAACTACATTCCTGTATTCGACGAATTGGGCGTTTCGCCTTTCTATGAGGGAATGCCCGCCTCAGCCAAGTTTGCCGCCTGCGGCTTTATGATCTTCGGCTGCGGTTGCGAAATGGCAGGAATCACCGTGAGTCGCGGTATTGTGAAATGGTTTAAGGGACGCGAAATGGCACTGGCTATGGGTTCAGAGATGGCATTGGCACGTTTGGGTGTTGCCACCTGTATGATTTTCTCTCCCTTCTTTGCCAAGCTCGGTGGTAATATCAGCGTTAGCCGTAGCGTTGCCTTTGGCGTAGTACTGATGTGTATTGCCCTCATCATGACCATCGTTTATTTCTTCATGGATAAGAAACTCGACTGTCAGACTGGTGAGGCAGAAGAGAAAGACGATCCATTCAAGATTAGCGATCTGGGACAGATCCTCACCTCAAGTGGTTTCTGGCTCGTTGCCCTGTTGTGTGTGCTCTACTATTCAGCTATCTTCCCATTCCAGAAGTATGCGGTAAACATGCTGCAGTGTAACCTCACCCTCGTTGAACCTTCACAGGATTCGTTTTGGGCAAGTTCTTCTGTAACCATCGTACAGTATGTTATCATGCTCGTCGTAGCTGCTGCAGGTTTTGCCAGCAATTTCCAAAAGGTAAAGAGGAACCAGTTTATCCTGCTCGCCATTTCAATTATCTCGCTCATAACCTATTGCTATATGGGTTACATGCGTCAGTCGGCAGAGAGTATCTTCGCTGTATTCCCACTGTTGGCAGTACTCATCACCCCAATCCTCGGCAGTTATGTTGACCACAAGGGTAAGGCAGCTTCTATGTTGATACTCGGTTCGGTATTGCTTATCGCTTGCCACCTGACCTTTGCCTTCATTCTGCCTTTGTTCAAGGATAGCGCAGTGGGTGGTATCATCATTGCCTACGCTACTATTCTGGTATTGGGAAGTTCGTTCTCGCTGGTTCCTGCTTCATTGTGGCCCAGTGTGCCCAAACTGGTTGATGCTAAGGTTATCGGTTCTGCCTATGCGTTGATCTTCTGGATTCAGAACATCGGTTTGTGGCTGTTCCCCTTGCTCATCGGTAAGGTGCTCGACAAGTCTAATCCGGGTGTTACCGATCCTACAAAGTTCGACTACACCGCTCCCCTCATCATGTTGGCAAGTCTTGGCGTTGCAGCCCTGTTGCTCGGTTTCGTGCTGAAGGCTGTTGACAAGAAGAAAGGTCTGGGACTGGAAGAACCCAACATCAAGTAATTGCAATTGATAACTCAATGCAACATATCCATTCGGGGACTCACCATGAGGTTGAGTCCCCGAATTTCGTTTATCTCAATGTGTTATTATTCCATTCCATAGTAATCATTACATAAGAGCATGAACTTCGCTTTATGACGCAATTATATTTACACGCGCAAAGCGTTACAATATTTCAGTATTACAGTTTTCAAAAAGCTAAGAGAATGGTTTTATAGTGTATTTTTTCGTTTTTTGGCCTATAAACAGCAGAAAAATTCGTTTTCTATTATTGTAATAACACAATTGCTCGAAGTTCTTGTTTAGATTGGGTTGCCATACCCCACTTAATCAAAAACTCTCCTGCTATAGACTCAATCCAGTCGCTAAACGGTTGTAGCTCATCCATCCGTAAAGGCTGTTCTTCGGGAAAGAAGAAAAACACTAGAGCATGATTGAATGGTTCAAGATGTGTGGAATTTCTTGTTATTTCGACCATCATCAGATTCATTCTGTTTGCCATTAAGGCATCTACAGAAACATCAAAGGCATGAATAACTCCACCTTCCTGAAACAGGTCTCTCACATCGTTAACATCGATGCTCACAAGACCTTTAGCCTCTATAATTCATAGAGGTTAGGAACACTCAGGTGGAGAGGTTCACTATGGACTCACTCATCAAGCGAATCATGCTTAGTGCTGTATACATCACAGAGAAGAAAACGTTTATCAGAATAAGTTTCTCACCACATCACAGACATCTTGAAGAGATGATGACTGCTCAGGGAAGAATTGCAGCCTAAAACAAAACACATGATAGACTATATTGATCTATTTTGCATTCTTCAGAAGAAATAGTGCAGCAATTTTTATGTAGTTATGTCATAAGTGACAAGAATGTGATCTATGAAATAGGCGGTTGCTGGATCAAAATCTTTGAGCAGAATACATCTACTGATCTCAATACACTTATTTTTCATAAAACGGAGTCGCATGTTGAGGAAGGTGTATCCATGAAAGTGCCCCTATGAATTATATAGGTTGAAATGAACACGCGGACAAAGCACACGCTCCAAACGGTCATACAGCACCGGATATTTGTCAAAGTCCTCCCGAAAGTTCGGACCAGGCTCTTTTGCGTGAATTAGCCTTACTTCCACACCACGCCGAATGAGTTGGGCAATGAGTGCAAGAAACGGCTTCTTGGCTTTGCTCACC
>ERZ1031954.867-NODE-867-length-12553-cov-5.472636_pt1 | contig 12553 bp, 8 predicted proteins | sample MGYA00516701_ERZ1031954 | MGnify/ENA primary metagenome ERZ1031954 (study PRJEB33719, sample SAMN04261284) | wastewater metagenome | biome: rural village; feature: human; material: feces | host: Homo sapiens | place: El Salvador | collected 2013-01-07 ...
ACCGAGATCTACACTCTTTCCCTACACGACGCTCTTCCGATCTACAAACATCAATATGAAACGACATTACGCATTATTACTTGTGGCCTTGATGGCCCTCACGGCTGGTACGGCCCACGCCATCACGCGTGAGCAACTGGCGCAGTATGCCTCGTCGCTCAAGGGCAAGAAGAAGGCGGAGCTGAAAACGGCGCTCTACCAACTGATGAACAACGGAAAGCGGGTGCTCTCGTATGGATCGGGCAATGCCGGAACATGGTGGGGATTCTACGTCACCGACCGCGACCCGGAGACCAATCAGGTCATCAACCGATACAGCAGCGACGTGTTCTATTTTGGAAAGAGAGGCGAAGCCCCTGGCGGAATGAACATTGAACATTCGTTCCCGAAGAGTTGGTGGGGAGGAACCAAAAACCAAGCTTACAAGGACCTCTACAACCTCTACCCATCGGCCTCGAAGGCCAATGGCGAGAAGGCCAACTTCCCCATGGACGTGGTGACCGACGCCACGTCGGAGGAGGTGGGCTACGACAAGGTGGGCAAGGGCCGCAGCACCGACAAGGCATGGGAGCCCGGCGACCGCTACAAGGGCGACTTTGCGCGCGGATACATGTATATGGCCGTGACCTACTCGAATCTGACCTATGTGAAGACCGGACTGCAAACCATGGAGAGCAACGCATCGGGCTACCCCGGAATGAAGACATGGGCCACGACGCTCTACCGCCAGTGGAGCAAGCACGACAAGGTGGACAGCCTGGAGGTGGCGCGCAACAACGCCGTGTGGGGCATACAGAGCAACCGCAACCTCTTTGTGGACTATCCCAACCTCGCCGAGTATGTGTGGGGCGATAGTGTTGACGTGGCCTTCAATCCCGCCAATGCCATTACCACCGCCACCAACGACAACCGCTATGGCTCCTTCAATCCGCCTACGCCGCCAACGCCTCCCACGCCCGACGACTCGACCGAGGTGGCCGCCGGCTATGTGTTCGCCAAGTTGCAGGGCACCCTGCCCACGGCTGGCAAGCGCTACCTCATGGTGGCTGGCACGGGCAGCGGGCTCTACGCCGCCAAGCCTGTGGCGCTCGCCAATGGCAAGAAGTTTGGCTACCTCTACACCGAGGGCGTGACGGATGAGGACGGCAAGATCCGCCTGACCTCCGACAACGACGCCTACACCCTCGAGGAGGCCCATGGCGGATTCTACATCAAGGACAGCCAAGGACGCTACTATTACCAAGAGGGAACCTACAGCTCGTTCACCCCGACCACCTCGCTTGCCGACGCCGACGTGTGGCAGCTATCCGCCAACGCCGACGGCACTTACACCCTCAAGGCGTCCGACTCGGGCAACATCATCATGTATAGCGGCCAGTTTAAGTCGTTTGGCAACTATGCCGCCAACAAGCAAGACGGCAACCTCTTGCCCTACCTCTACGAGGAACAAAAGGAGGCGGCGGGCATTGAGGCGCCCACCCGCGCAACAACCGTCGGCAACCCAGCCGTCTACACCCTGCAGGGCGTGCGCGTCGGCAAGCCCACCCAGCCCGGGGTGTATATCCGTGGCGGTAAGAAGTTTGTGGTGAAATAAGAATCCTCGGGGGGGCAACCCCCACAACTACAGCAAAGGGACCCTTCCTGCCGAAAGCCGACGGGAATGGCCCTTTGCCATCATTGTCAAACCCACAGGGAGAGGCGACTCCGTGGGCCGACCTATTCGAAGGTAACGTTCTCCGCATGCTCGCCGATGAAGATGCGGGCGAAGTCGGACGTCTTGTACCAACCGGGTTTGCCGGGCATCTTGTCGTGGATGTGCTGGCCGTTGATGCGTAGGTTCTTGAAGTGGATGCCGCTGAGGGTGCGATGTTCGTTGTAACCGGTCAGGAGGGAGAGGTTGGCGTGTGAGCCGTTGTAGCTGATGTTCTCGAGCGTGATGTCGTGAATGCCGCCACCGGGAGCGTGGCAATACTTGCGGTTGTAGCACACGCGGAAGTTGAAGAGCATGCCCTCGTCGATGTCGTCGATGCGGATGTTGCGGAAGGTCATGTTGCGCACGGTGATGTTGTCGCCGTTGTTGATGGCGATGCAACCCTGGTAATCAATCTGCTTCTCGCGCTGTTGAAGGATGTCGATGTCGTCGTACACCACCTGCTCGATGACCTCATTCCGCTCAATGTCGCCATGCAGGCCAATCATGATGGGATGGGCCACGTCGGCCCAATACACGGCGTCTGTCACGCTGATGTTGTGGCATCCGCCGTGGTAGTCCTTGCGGGTGCAATAGATGGTGGAGCAATCGTCGCTTGTGCGACAAAACACGTGGTTGTAGCTCACGTCGTTGCTGGCAAAGACATTCATGCCATCGCCCCACCCATACCAACTGATGACCTTGGCGTTGCGCACGCTGACACGCTCGCTTCCGCCCACAGGAATCTGCGTGGTGATGGGACCGTCGACCACCACGTCGGTAGAATACCTGACCATGATGCCTTCATGCTGGCGCTCGGGATTGACAATGCCGTGACCGATGACCTTGGCGTGGGATGCCTGCCATACCGAGGCGAAGCCCTTGATGTAAGCGCCGCCGGCTACATAGAGCACTTGGCTGCTGCCCACACGAATGGAATCGTTGCCCAAGTCGTAATAGCCGGGACCATAAAACAGCACGTCTTTTTTCTTCATCCCCAAGGCCTTGGCCACTTGCCCGGCGTTCTTGTAGACGGGGATGGCGGCGTTGGCGAAGAGCTGCAGGTTATGGTAGGTGTTGCCGTTGACCTCCACCGAGAGGTCGAGCGGACGGTTGAGCGAGAAGCAAACGGTGTTGCCGTGGAGGGCCGTAGCGATGTTTTTCGACAACGGACGGACGCGAGCGGTCTTCACGTCGCCCTTGTTCCACGTTACTTCCACCTCGACCTTGTCGGTGAAATCAAAGTAGGCCACCGACGATTTCTCGATGGTGTGGCGACCGTTGTTGGTGTGGTCTACGTTCCATGCGTAGGTGTCGACCGTTTGCCAGAGGCCACCCGTTGCCCGGACGCGCACCGTGAAGTCGTCGTTCAGGGGCGCACCCGATGGGGCGGGGTAAGTGGTTACGGTGCCGGCAAAGAGCACCAACGACACCAGTTGCAAGAAAAGGAGGGTGAACAAGCGGTGTTTCATGTTTTATCGGATGATGTATTTTTTGCCATTGTGAATGATGAGGCCTTTGTAGTCAGCTCCCACGCATTGCCCTTGGATGTTGTAGCGCTTGTCGTCTGACGCCTTGTCGGCATGAATGTCGTGAATGCCGGCGGGCAGGGTGTAGGGTATCAGTTCGACGGGAAAGTTGGTGGGGACGTAGTAAGTGGTGTGGTCAACCGTTCCGTCGTCGTTGATGGTGAAGTAACAGGGACGCTTGTTGCGGAGGTGATACCATTGGGTTCCTGTGGCCTTGCGGAAGTAGTAAGGGGTGCGTGTGCTGGCTGTCATGCGCATGGTGAGGGCCAGGTAACGCTGGTCGGCCAAGTTCTGCAAGTCGTAGCAGGGACCGTCGACGTTCTCATTGGTAACCTTCCAAGCCTGTTGTTGCAACGCATCACCTTCCTTTTTGGCTGTAAACGTGGCGTTGGCGTAGGGCAGGCCCTCCACGGTGTTGTTGGTGAGGTAGGTGTCGTGAAACCGGTCGCGGATGAGATAATAGCCCTCGGGAATGGCGCTGTCGAGCGTATCGCTGAGGTAAGCGACGTAGCAAACGGTGTAGCTCTTGCCGAAAAGGGTGTAGACGAGCGTGTCGACGATGGTGGTTTGGATATCATTGTAGGTCACGCTACGCTCGGTAGAACCGCTGCTCCATTGGAAACGGATATCCTTGAACGTGCTGGGAACGTAAGGGGCAAAGGCCACCTTGTCGCCCGGTTGGCACAGACATTGCACCGTGTCGACCTTCACCTTGCCGTTGACCGCCATCTGGGGACGGAAGTATTTCAAGTGGACGCGTATTGTGTCGTATGAGATGGCACCTCCTTGGTTCTTGAATGCCACGGTGAACAGGGTGTCCTTGCGGAGGTTTTTCACTGTGATGTTGCTGCTGGTGGCGCCTGTGCTCCATGCGAAAGATCCGAAACCGTCCTTGGAGGCAGCCTTCAACGTGATGTCGTCGTCGTAGAATATGGTGATCGAATCGGTAGCCGTCACGCCATTGTAGTTGCCCGACACCTCGACGGGAGTTGGTTCGCAATCGCCTTGAACGGCAATGGAGAAGCAGAGATAGCTCTTCACGCCATGCTTGTTGGTGTAGCAAACGCGATAGACATAGCTCTCGTTGGCGGTGACGGTGAGGTTGCGTGTGGTCTCGCCGGTGTTCCATTGCCACTGGCCGCTGTCCTCGCTGCCGTCGCGAAGCTGCGGCAACAACTTGATGACCGTTCCCTTGGCCACACCTGTGTTGTTGTTGGTCTTGAAGGTGTTGACCAGTCCTCCCAACTCGTTATGGCTGAGCGTGTCGTTGCCCACCACCATCTTGGGAGCGAGCAGCGTGGGCACTTCCTCTGCCGTGGCCTTGTGGTCGCGGTAGTTCATCAGCACCGAGTAGCCCAGGTGGTCGTAGCCTCCACTTGTGGATCCTTGTCCACCGCCATCGGGTCCGTTCTTGATGAGGTTGGCGTAGGCCATCTCCGAATAGGGCATGTCTTTGCCCAGCACGCCTTGGTAATGGCCAATCACCGTGCCCCAATAGGGGCGAATTTGGTTGCCAAGGGCCGGACCGGTCATCGTCCAGCATCGGTTGTCGGTGTAATAAATGCCATTGGTGCCATACTTATAGTTGGTCCAGGGCAATCCCTCGATGTTTTGCGTCTGTGCGGCAACAAACTCTATGCCGGCGGCCAAGCGGTTGTCCATGAACGAGAACAGGTCGTCGCCTTGGTTCCAAGCCATGTGGGCGATGTCGATAGCCAAGCCGGCGGCCATCGTGGCGTGGCCGATGTCGCGGCCACTCTCCTGCATCTGTCCGATCGTTCCGTACGAAGAGACTTTCAGGTTGGCGGGAGTGTTGGTAACGGTCACCACGAGATTGCCCATGAACTCGGTCAGACCATCATTCAAAATGGGATTGGCCGTGCGGGGATCGGTGAACGTTCCCACCTGGTCGTACTTTATATAGCTCAGGCCTTGGTTATAGATGAACACGTCGTCGCACAGCACACCGATAGACATGACACACAGGGCGTTGCACAATCCCCAGTTGCTCCAATAGTGCCCAGGGGCTTGCCACCATTTCGAAGCGTTCTCCCAAGTGCCATTGCGGCCACGAAGGAAGCCCATGGCAGAGGGGTACCACACCTGCAACATCCATTGGCGGAACTGCTCGAAGCGCTCGGGCGCCCAACCTTCATAGTCGCGCAACAGCTCGGCGGCTTGCGCAAACTGGTAGCCGTAGAGGCCTGCAGCGAGGGCGTAGTTGGAGTCGCCACCGATGCCCTTGGTGGTGTTGGCCCATTGCATGAGCACATTGATGGCATGGCTGGCATTGGCCTTGTTGCCCGTTATTTTCCAAACGAGGGCGTTTTGGTAGGCTATTGTGGCACCGCGGGCTGCGTTGATGTAGTTCTCTCCCTTACCGCCACCGCGCACAATGGTTTGCACGGGCGATGTGCCAGCGGTAGATTGTGCGTAGGCGGCTTGGGTCAGCACTTTGACGGCGGCCGTGATGGTGGGGTCGCCCTTGGCCAATAGGTCCTTGATGCGGTCGAAATCTTCCTGCGTGTGCAGGCCTCCGGGATGCACGAAGCCGCGGTTGGTGTTGTAAGATTGGGCCGTTACTCCTATTGTAAGGAGCAAAGTGGCGAGAAGTGCGTAGATCTTCTTCATGGTTGTTTATGTATTTCTGTAGTTTTGTTTCTGATGTTCTCCCTCATCGTTGAGGGTGTTTAGATGCGTTATTTGAGGTGTTTGCGCTCCGCTGCCCAAGGTCAGTAGGAGGAGAAGATATAGTAAGTTTTTCCGTTTCATGCGATGAGGGGATGATAGGGGTTATCGGCACCCGTTGCGTATGTTTCGTGGGTGATGGCAGAGCACCGCCTGCCGGAGCGACTCGTCGTCCATGTGGGTGTAGATCTCGGTGGTCGCCGTATCATTAAAAAAAAAAAAGACCTGTATGACGCGCAGGTCGGCGCCTCCCCTTAACAGGGCCGTGGCGAAGCTATGGCGTAGCGTATGGGGCGACAGGGTTTTCTTGATGCCAGCCGCTTCGCCCAGCCGTTTCACCATGATGAGGATCATGGTGCGCGTGAGGTGGTGCCCCCTTCGGTTAAGAAACACATAGTCGTCCTCTCCGGGCTTGATGCGCATCTGCCTCCGATCGTCGAACCAAAGCTCCAGTTCGCCCACCGCCCGTTGGGAGATGGGCACCAGCCGCTCCTTGCCTCCCTTGCCCTCGACGCGCATGAACCGCTCGTTGAGAAACAGGTTCGACAGCTTCAGCTCCACCAGTTCGCTCACGCGCAAGCCACAGGAGAAGAACACCTCTATGATGGCTCGGTTGCGGTGGCCCTCCGCCGAGGTAAGGTCGATGGCGGCCTCAAGCCGGTCTACCTCCTCGGTTGTTAGGTATTCGGGCAGGTGTTTGGGCAGATGGGGCGACTCCAACAGTTCGGTAGGGTCTACCTCCAGGTATCCGTCTACCACGAGGTAATGGTAGAACGTGCGCACCCCACTGAGGATGCGCGCTTGGCTTTTGGGCCCTATGCCCCGCTCGTGGATCCAGGCGGCAAAGCGTTGCAGGTGGTCGAGCTTCACGTCGATGGGCGTGAGGCCCTGCCCGCTTAGGTGGTTGAGCAGCAGGTGGAGGTCGTGGCGGTAGGCGTCGATGGTGTTTGGCGAGTAGTTGCGCTCCAGTTTCAGATAGCGCATGTAGCGCCTGATGAGTGGCGCCAGCGTTGTGCCGTGGGGGCCCTCGCCCTGTATTTTTGTGAACGATTTGCTTTGCGCTTTATCCATTTTAGCTTACCTTTGCATGAGATAGATGGCACATGGCAACCCGAAGGCATGCTTTCGTGGCGCTCGTGCCACCTATCAATATGGCAAAATTAGCGAAAACGAAGCAAAAGACCAAGGAAATGAAGAAAATTCAGATTGTGAACGGCCCCAACCTCAACCTGCTGGGAAAGCGCGAGCCGGGCATTTACGGCAGCCGTTCGTTTGAGAGCTGCCTGTCCGCCTTGCGCGAGCGTTACCCCGATGTGCAAATAGATTATTACCAAAGCAACATCGAAGGCGAACTCATCAACAAGATGCAGGAGGTGGGATTCAGTTATGACGGCATTGTGCTCAACGCCGGCGCTTACACCCATACGTCGATCGCCCTGCTCGACTGCATCCGTTCGTTGCGCTGCGGGGTGGTGGAGGTTCACATCTCCAATGTGCACCAGCGTGAGGAATACCGCCACCACTCCATGATATCGGCGGGCTGCAAGGGCGTTATCTGCGGCTTTGGCCTCGACAGTTACCGTTTGGCCATCGAGGGATTGCTGGCCGACATGAACCAAGCGAAGGGCTGATGATGACACTCGACGACTACATTCTCAATCACATTGAGCCCGAGGGCGACTACCTTCACCGCCTTTGGCGCGCCACCAACATCCACACCATTCATGGACGCATGGTGAGCGGCCACCTGCAAGGGCGCCTGCTCAAGTTGCTGGTGCTCATGCTCAAGCCCCAGCGCATCCTCGAGGTGGGAACCTTCTCGGGCTATTCGGCCCTCTGCATGGCCGAGGGACTGAAGCAGGTGCACCTCTCGCGTGGTGCCGAAGGCGTGCGCCCCATGCTCTACACCTATGAGATCAACGACGAGATGGAGGACTTCACGCGGCCCTGGATTGAAGGGTCGGATGTGGCCGACTACATCGATTTCCGCATTGGCGATGCCATAGCCGAGGCGCCCCGGTTGGGGTTGACGTTCGACATGGCGTTTCTCGATGGCGACAAGCGCACCTATGTGGAGGCTTACGAGACCCTGTTGCCCCTCATCAGCTCCGGCGGGGCCATCCTGGCCGATAACACCTTGTGGGACGGGCACGTCGTCGACCCTGCCTACGACCACGACCATCAGACGGTGAGTATACGCCAATTCAACGACCATGTGGCCGCCGACCCACGTGTGGAAACCGTCATCCTGCCCGAACGCGACGGCATGACGCTCATCGTGAAAAGGTGATAGCGCCTTCCTTGCTTCCAAGGACATGAGGTAACGCCTTGTTGGCCCCTATTGAAGTCAGTGGGCCGAAGGGCCTGTTCCACGAGCTCCTATTTCAGGATGTCATCCCGAAATAGGAGCTCGTGGTGTGATGCGTTTGGGAGTTGTGCGCCAATGGTGGCTACTGGGCTTCCTGGATGAACGCACCGTTTTGCTTGACATACTGGATGAGGCGGTTGAACACCTGGCTCTTTTGGAGCGTAGGGATGTTGCCCGTGAGGATGAGTTGCTTGCGCGCCCTTGTGAGCGCCACGTTGAGTTTGCGGTCGATGACGCGCCCATCCTCGGTAAACGAGTTGGCGGTGAGGAACTCGAGTTGGTAGCGTTGCTGAATGGTGAACGAATAGATAATGACATCGCGCTGCGACCCTTGGTAGCGCTCTACGGTGTCGATGCTGATGTTCTCCAGCTCGGGCATGCCCAACTTCTCTATCTCCTTGCGTATCATGGCAATCTGGTTGCGGTAAGGCACAATGACTCCCACGGTCTTTGCGGGGTCGAACTGTTCGCCGTAGAAGCGCCGTGTGCGTCGCAACATGTCGGCCACGATGCGCGCCTCGTCGGTGTTTACCTTGTCGGAGATGTCGGGGCGTCGGCAATCGGCCGAGGCGATGAAGACCATTCTGTGCTCCGAGAGCGCGCGGTCGAGGTCGTCTTGGCTCGTTGCGGTGTAGGCCAACGATGTGGCCCTTTGGTGGGCGAGGGGCACAGGCTGCAACCGTTCGGCAAAATAGAACTCGTGGTTGGGGAACTCCGCGATGTCGGGATGCATTCGCCCCTGCCGTGAGAGGATGCCGATAAACTCGCTTCGGTGGTTCATCTGCTCGATGCGTATGAGGCGTTCGAAGAGCGAGTTGCGGCAATCGGTGAGCCCGATGGCGTTGAGCCGCTCGTCGTCGACCACCGACTGGCTGGCGTCTTGCTGCACTACGGCTGGCAGTTGCTTATAGTCGCCGACGAGGATAAACTTGTCGGGGCGGGTCAGCAAGCCCACAATGTTGGGTTCCAGAATTTGGCTGGCCTCGTCGACGATGGCCAGGTCGAAGTGTTTGAGGTCGAAGAGGTAGGTTCGGCTGAGCATGGTTGCCGTGGTTCCCACGATGACCTGCGTGTCGAGAATCTTGCCTTTGATCTCCACCAACTTGCTATATTGCTCCAGTGCATGGTCGAGCAGGTGGTTGCGAAAGCGCTTGTCGCACGTGTGCTCGTTGCCGATGCGCAAGAAATGGATGCCGTTGTCGCATAGCATGCCGCATATCTCGTCGACCGCCCGGTTGGTGTAGGCCATGAGAAGCACGTTCTTTCGAGGGGGCGTGGCGTCGCCGTCGGCTCGACCCTCCGTGTTGGGCGCAATGGTCTCCTTGACCAGGTATTGCAGGGCCATGCTCGTCTTGCCCGTTCCCGGCGGACCGATGAGCAGGAAGTAATCGTTGGCTTGCATGGCGCGCAGCACGATGTCGTTGTAGGAAGGATTGTAGTTGCGGCTGAGGCGAACCGTCGGGTTGCGCTTGGGGTGGCGCTGGCCGAGCAGCAGCGCACATTTCCCCGTTTTGTCGTTGATGAGCTGGTGGAGGCTGCGCAAGGCCGATGTGGCGCTGGCTCCGGTCTCCGCATGCTCTATGCACCACGCCACGGGATGGTTGCCCACGGTGTTGCGCCGTCCCGCCTCCTCAAAGATGTCGGGGTTTTGCTGGCCATCGCTCAGTTGCACCGTTACCTCGTCGGAACGAATCTCGGTAAGGGCGCCCCGGAAGAGCAACGACCTACGCACGTCGGGCAGCCCCTCCTCGAAATACGGATAGAGGTAAACCACGTCGCCCATGCGAAAGTTGGGCAGGAAGTCCTCACCTTGGTTGGGCACGCTTAGCGTAATGATGTCGTAGCCGTTGTAGGTCGACGATTGGCGCTTGTTGGTGATGCGCAGGTTCGTATAGATGTTTCCCGTTTCCTTTTTCTCCGTGAGGGGCATGTTCCAAAGGTCGGCCGCCGCGTTGCCCGTGCCTTCCACAACGCCCAGTCGGCTTGCCAGTTGCTCGCGGTAAACAAAGTTGGCCATGTGGCAGAAGTAGCTATGCGTGAGCGGGTCCATGTCGTGCAAGGGCTCTGTTACCGCACATAGTTGTGGGTAAAGGTAGTTGTTCCAAAAATTCTCGTTCACCTTCTCTGTGCGAAGGGCCAGTGGGTCGAGCTCGTCGATGACGGAGTTGAAGCCATTGCGGGCAATGTTGAACTCCGTCGTCACTATCTGGTTGCGCAGCTGGATGGCCTCGTCGATGAGCTGTCGGAAGTAAGTGGCTCGCGGAAGGCCCATGGGCATGGGATATTTGGAGTAGAGCAATCGGCCGTCGATGCTGTTGTAGGGCAGCGAGAAGTTGCGGCTCAGACACTCGTAATAGAGCAACAACTGTACGTAGTGGGGCTCGGTGAGCATGCTTCCATGCACCGTGGACCGTTGGGTTTCGAGCGAGAAGTTCTTGCCCGACTTTTGCTCGACAAGCAGCCGGAGGTCGGTCGTCATGAGGTCGATGCGTCCTTGCAGTCCCATCTGCTCGCATACGAAGCTCGGTTCGAGAATGGCCTTGTGCCGGTCGTATGTCGATTGGAAGAGCGCATCGACCGCCTTCTGTATGTTTTCCACCTGTTTCCGTGCCTCCAGGTGGAACGATGTTTGCTTGTTGAGGTCCTGGCAGGTGCAGTATTCGAGGGCTTTCTCTCGGAAGTTCGACTTGAACGTCACCGTCCAGTCGTAGTCCTCGCCCTTGTTGATGATGTCGTCGAGCGCGCTTCCGGCAAAGTTTCCGATGAGGATGGCTTGCGAGTTGGCCGCCTCTTTCAGACGCTTGAGGGTGTAGACGAGAGGCGAATGGCCATAGGGCGTGAAGCAAGCGGCCAGCGAACTGATGTCGATGAGAAAATCGGGCTCCACGATAACCTGCCTCACTTGGCACGCCTCTTGGCCCTGTTGGGGAGCCACGTCGATGAGGTTCACCTGCGTTCCCGCCTGCAACAGGTCGGCGAGGTACTGCAAGCGCGGCTCGCTGCAGTCCACTTGGAGCATTTTTTGATCAGCGTCTTGTGCCGTCTCCACCGTTACCATGTAGCCTTTCACGGCACGCACAATGCACCGCACACATCGGCGGTCGATGTGTCGCATGGAGGGCTGAGGCTTGCGCGACATGGGTATGTGCCCGATGAGCTCGGCAGGAATGTCGGTGTCGAACACCTTGGAGATGAGCACCGCCAGCGCGCGACAGTCGTAGAGCAGCTCCTCGCGTTGGAGTGGGGCGGCGCTGTTGGAGTCGTGTCGCATCTTTTGGATGTCGAAATAATCGTTCACCCCGATGCGTTTCAACTTGCAGAGCACGTCGACCTGGGCAAAGAGCGACCCGATGGCGTCGGGCGTTCCGGCCAGTCCAGCGGCGCATGTGAGCACCAATGTCTCGTGCATCAGTTTGTTGAGCGTGGCGGGTTTCACCTCCGTCGCCGTGGCGATGTAGGCCACGCGATGGAAGAGCTCGGTGGCGGTGATGTTTGAAGTCATGCTTGTCGGAGGTCTACTGTTGGTTTTTGTCGACCTGAGCCTTCTCCCATTCGATGAGGCGGCGCTTCAGGTCGCGCCCCCAGTGGTAGTCTCCGTAGGTCCCGTCGCTGTGTATCACGCGGTGGCATGGCACCAGTACGGCTATGGGGTTCTGCGCAATGGCCGTGGCCACGGCGCGCACCGCCGTAGGCTCCCCTATGGCCTCGGTGGAATTGCTGCAGCAGGCCGGTTTCAGCACGGTTCAGGTGGATACGACGGTTTGGCAGCGAATCTATGCATCTGCAGATGAATTTTACAATCCAACGCCTATCTTTACGATAGCGGCGTATGCCTGAGGAGAACGATATGGAAGTATGTACGGCATTTGAAGAAGAAAACAGAACGTATTGGACAAAGCGCGCCCCTTCGTATTCATGGGTCAATCAAGATGAGCTGCAGACAAGTCAGCATGACGTATGGAGCCACGTACTGACGGCGCGGATAGATGCCTTCTATCCTGACAAACAGCGGCAGGATATACACGTTTTGGATATTGGCACCGGGCCGGGATTCTTTGCGATTCTTTTGGCTGAACAGGGCTATGCTGTCACGGCGGTGGATTATACAGAATCTATGCTGCAGGAAGCGAAACGAAATGCCAATGCGCTGCAGGACCGCATTGTTTTTCAGCGCATGAATGCCGAAAGATTATCGTTTGCTGCCAATTCATTTGATGTCATTGTGACCCGAAATGTGACGTGGAATCTGCCGCATCCACAGACTGCCTACCGAGAATG
>ERZ1031954.873-NODE-873-length-12474-cov-6.861180_pt1 | contig 12474 bp, 16 predicted proteins | sample MGYA00516701_ERZ1031954 | MGnify/ENA primary metagenome ERZ1031954 (study PRJEB33719, sample SAMN04261284) | wastewater metagenome | biome: rural village; feature: human; material: feces | host: Homo sapiens | place: El Salvador | collected 2013-01-07 ...
GAGCAGAAAGCCCCGGAAACCGCAAAGGACTGGGCGGAGCTTCTTGTTTACTATGAATTCCTTGTGCAGGAATGGGAGGCATGGGGACAAGCAGTGCAGGCGCAGATTAAAGGTGAAGACCCGAAGGGGAACGGTAAATAATCCCCCGCCCTTTTCCGCTTTCTTTTGAAAGGCTTCCATAACGGAAAAAGGGCGTTTTTTTTCCAGAAAGACTATAAGGGTATGGCAGAACTGAAGAACATAAGAATCGCGGTGAGCGGAATATATGACTATGCGCTTGAGGAACTCCCGACCTTGAGGCTTCCGCTTCCGGGGCAGGGCGCGCCGGACTGGGCGGAGAAAAAGCAGATCTACAAAATCTACCGTCCGGCTTTTGTGCTTGCGGCGGCGTGCGATAAATTCAAAATGCTGCCACTTACGCACCACCACCCGAAAATGCCTGTTGACGGTCAGAACTTTCGCAGACTGGCTGTGGGCTACACAGGCGAGAATCCGTTCGTGGACTGGATAAAGGACACGGACGAGGTGGGAATCCGCTCAACGGTGATGATTTATGATGACGAGGCTCTGGACGCATACGAGCGTGGTGAGATACAGCTTAGTCCGGGCTATGTGGCGTCTTTTGAGTGGCAGAAAGGGAAAGCCCCGGACGGACAGGAATACGACATCGTTATGAAAGAGATAACGGACGTGAACCACCTTGCGCTTCTTCCGGCAGGACGTGGTGGAGAGTACGCGGTTGTAATGGACGGAGCGAAGAGAGAGCCCAGCGTGTTTGACCTTGCACGGACAAAGGACGGCGCGCCAAAAGGCAATGACAACGCGAGCAAAGACCACGTGAACAAAGAAGAAAAATCAAATGATGAATGGAGAGCGGAAATAAAACAGGAATTAAAGCCGATTCTGCATACTGACATAAAAAATGAGGCAACAGGAATCAATGCAAAAATAGCAATGGAAGGACTTAATAAAATGACAAGCGGTCCTGCTATAAAGAAATCTGTTGACAATGGTTTTACTGGTAGTCAGCACTTTGAAGCTGTGAAAAAAATTGTTGACTTGTATAAAAAGGCAAGGCTTATAAAAACTCACGCAGACAAGAATGGTTCAAAAGATGTGCAGATAAAACGCTTTGTCGCTCAAGATAAGATGAAAGACGGCACAAACTATGACGCTTTAATAACAGTCAAGGAATCTGTGGAGCATGGACACCGCATTTATTCGCTTGAACTTGATGAAATAAATAAGGCTGCCCTACGGTGGACGGTCAATGATGACGGAACACTTACCCCGGAGGATAAGCCATCCACAGGCAACCTACAAAACACTATAACCGATACCGCCCCGAAAGTCAAATCGGTTTTCGAGATTGCGGCAGGAAGCGTGTTCGACAGGGTAAGGAGTATTTAAAGAATGAGCATAGCGGCAATGTTCGAGAGCGTAAAAAGATACGGCTACGTTACGGACGCAAAGGAGTACAGGAACGTTGACGTTCATCTTGCGAACGGCACGGTCTATACACGTCGCCAGTTATGCGGAAGCAAAGATAAAGATAAGACTGGTGCGCCTATAAAAGAGATAAAGAGTGTTGACGACATCCCAGATAAGGAATTCAGAGAACCGACGCACAGTTTTAAGCTGCCGGAAATAAGCACAAGGACGTGGAAAGAAAAGGTGGGAGACAGCCGCCCTGTTCTTTTGAAAAAAAATATTATTGAGCTGAAAAGTAAAGATCATGCAGAGTTCCGGGGCAAGGAAAAAGAAATAATCAGAAATGCGGTTTATAACAATGACCAAGTTTTATACTGCAAGCCCAACACAAAGCCAAACTATTATTCAGTTGTAAAAAACGGTCATTACTACGATGTAGTGAACATAGACACAGACCCAAACAAGAAATACAACGAGATTGTTGACTGGAGAAGAATTGATGAACGTGGTTTACAAAAAATGAAAAGGCAGGAAATAAGAAACGCTACGGCTGGAGGGCAATCCAGCATAACGGGCGTCAAGGACGGAGACCGGGCAGCTGCCCTAAATTCTGCTCTTCGTAGCGTCTATGAAACAATCTTATACTACGAGAGGCGGAAAGTCAACTCAATCGCGGAATTATGGGAAGAAATCAGAAATCCAAAAAAGACTATATAAGCAGGAGGTTCAGAATGAACAACAAAATCATTGCGATAATAGGCGCGCTTCTTTTTGCGGCCGCCGTTGTCGTGGGAAATTTCGTGCAGGCGGAGGCTGCGGTGGTCATCGAGATTGCGCTCGCCTCGTTCGCATTGTGCGCGGTGGTAATCTCCGCCATTAAGCAGGCGAAGAAAAAAAACGCGTTCAGCTGGAAGACCGTTGTGGTGATTGCACTTGCTGTAATCGGCGGCGTTCTGTGCTGTATCGGAGGCTTGCAGCAGGCAGTCTTTAAAGAAATCAGCGGATTGGTGCTGGCTCTTTTAAGCGTTATTTTTGGTCTTGTTTTTGACAGTAAAAAGGCGTAGGAGAAAAAAGAGAATGAGACTTCTTACAGGACTGTTCAGGCTCGCACGCAAAAGGGTGCTGACCACAGACACGGACATGGGCGCATTCCGCGACAAAATCACGGAGCTTGTGGAGAAAAAGGACTCCCTTTCAGATGATGAAATCACCAAAAAGGTTGAAGAACTCAAGGCAATGAGCGCGGATCTGCCGGAATCAGACGACAAGGGAAAGCTCGACCGCTTTCTTGAGGACTTCAAGAGCGTCAAGGAACAGGACAGAGCGGCCGCGAACGAAGCCGCAAAAATGGTTGCTGACCTGTTCGAGAAGCTGGACACAGAGGCGATGAAGGACGTGCCGGAAACCGCAGTGGAAGAAACCAAAACTCCACCGGCGGCACAAAAGAACGGAGCGGCACAGAAGCCGGAGACGCAGACAAAGGACGCTGACGGCGGGGAAACAGCCGAACAAGCTGCAGAGAAAAACAACGCGCAGTACACTCTTGAGGAAATCTACCAGTTCATCAAGAAGCGTCTTGCGGAGGATTCCGGCGAAAAGACAGAAGAAAAGAAAAAAGAAGAGGAAAAAACGGAGACGGTAACAGACCACGCTCCGCACATTCCTGTGACAATGAACGGAGGCGCACCAAGCGAGGGAAGCATAGGCGCGATGTTCGCAAGAATTAAACAGGGAGGAAGATAGAATGGATTCAAATCTTTCATTGAAAATCGGATTTAAAGGACAGCTCAAACTGAACGCGCAGGCTATGCCGCTCCAGGAGGGCTATCTCAAGCTCGGCGGAATCGTTGATGACAGCATGACAGACGGTCTTAAATTCGGCGTTGTCTGCTCGTCAGATCCGGACAGCCCGGAAATTTTCAAGGCAGGACACGCTGTAAGTACGGACATTGTGCGCGGTATTGTTGTATTCGATGACGCTGTGGCGCAGAACGCTCCTGCTCACCCGGACCGCTACCTTGCAGGTTTCCAGTGTGCAGCTGTAAACCACGGCTTTGTGTGGCTTGAGGGCTGGACTAAGGCAGGAACAGGCGCAATCGACCCGAAAATCGGCTGCAAGGTTGTATGCAACACAACGACCGGCGCAATCGAGTTTATAGCCTCAAGCGCGGAAGCAGGCGAAGGCTATGAAGTCCTTGCAGGCGCAAGCGTGCGCAGCGTAACAGGACAGGGCGCACTGCTCTATTTGGAATAAAGGAGGAAAAGACAGATGAATATTAACTGCTCCCCGGAATTTAAAAAGGTGGGAAAAATTGCAAACCGCCTTGTGTCGGCAAACGGAAAGGCTAACAACCTGCTCCGCGATGCCACACTGCAGATAGGACGCGCAAGCGACCCGAAATATGGCGTGCCTGCAAGCGCAGTGAACAGCCCGATTTATGTGGGCGACCATGCGGTGCTCGGCTCTGTCATCGGCAACAGCGCGGAGATTGAGGCTCTTTACAAGAAGAACCCTCTCGCGGTCAATATGAAGCCGAGGTATAACATCCGCACAGGAAAATACGATGTCGTATGTTCAAAGAGCGGAATCCAGAGCTACGTAGGAGATTCAGGCGAGCTTGTCACAATGCAGTCAATCTCACCGTGGAACGCCTCGTACTTCCCGGAACTTTTCAAGCAGCCGCTTCTCTACAGCCACGCGCGCGACCTTGTAAAAAGGCTCGGCGGAACAAATCCGTGGGGAGAGGTTCAGAACCTCCAGCTTGCGGCTTACAGCGGCTGGGGCTTGATTGGCGAGAGCGGAACTGTCGCGGCGAACATGAAGCAGAACGTGAATGTTCAGTCCGGCATTATGAGCGCGCCGATTATCAACATCAAGGTGTTCTTCAACTTCACTGTTGAGGAAATGGAAAGAGCAAAAGGCGACAACGGCTCTCCGTTCGCAGGCTCTCTCATGGCGGAAAAGCAGAGGTATGCGCAGTATGTAATCGACATGATTACAGACTACCTGACCTACTACGGCAACGAGGACACGAACACAATCGGACTTCTTGACGTAAACGGCCTTACCTCATGGGCAGGAAAGACGCTGAATGAAATCCTTGCGGATACAAACAAGGGTTACACGATGTACCAGGCTCTCGCAAAGGCAATCACAGACTTTATGGGCGCAAGCAAGAACAAGTTTGATGTTGTCCGCGTGGCTATGTCGCCGGAAGCATACAACGTGCTTACTTCGACACCATACAGCAACACCTACGAGCCAAAGTCGCCTTTGAAGATTTTTGAAGAAAACTATGAAGCAGGCGTAACAAAGAACGGCTCAAAGCCAAAAGTGGAATTCTTCGCTGATCCGTTCCTTTCCGCAAGCAACGAGTTTGATAATTCCGGTTCGGACAAGCTGGTTATCACTGCCCCGGAAATCGGAGCAGGAACAGACGACGAAAAGCAGGATTTGCTTCTTCTTGGTGTTCCTTTGGAGAACTTCACTTATCCGGTATATCCGAACAGCTACGACCAGCAACACGCGGTTCTCCGCAGGTTCGCCGGAGTATTCGCGCCGGTCGGACAGGCGGTCAAGTGCTATTCAGGCTTCGGCGTGAAGGCATAGAAACACGGAACAAGGACAGTTTTTAACACTGCCCTTGATTATTTTGCAAAGAGGAAAAAGACATGAGTAAATACATTCAGAGTTTCTATCAGTATCCGGTAACTTTCTCTTCAATCGGGAAGACAGTGCCGGCGCGCCTTGCGCAGGGCGATATGCGGAACATCACGGAGGTGTCGGACGCGGAACTTGAGAAACTCCAGAATTCAGAGCCGCTGTTTCGCGAACTTGTGAACGGCAAGAAGTATCGGGTATTGAATAAAATTCCGGCAAGCTACGTGCCTGCGAACGAGCAGATAAACACGGCAAGAAACGAGGCTGACAAGCTGCGCGCGGAGAATGAGGCGTTGAAAGCACGTCTTGCAGAGCTTGAAAAATCGGAAGAAACCGCGACCGACACAACTGCCGATTCTGGTAAAGACAATTCAGAACAGAATGAACCCTGCGCAGAAAGCCTTGACTGGAAGGATATGGAATACAAGGAACTCCAGGAGGCGGCAAAAGCAAAGGGTATAAACCCTGCGCAGAAGAAAACAGCCCTGATTGAAGAACTTGAAAAGGCTGAATAAGGATTTGGTATGACAAGAAACACTTTTATGTTCGCCGGAAATTTTCCAACTCTTACAGATGACGAGATAAACTCGGCGTACGAATTTGTTTCTGTCATGTTCAGCGGCGTATTGAGTCTGTGGGGTGTCCTTTCTGCAGAGATAAGAGAGAAGAAGCGCACGCTCTGCATGAACCTTCTTGTGGCGTGGTATCTTCTGGACACCAGGCCGCAGAGCGCGTCCGGGGTTCTCGGGAACGGAGGAATGGCCGTAAGCTCAAAGAGCATAGGCGGCACTTCCTTGTCGTTCGAGGGAATGGACGCGCAGGAGGGAATAAAACAGCTCAACTCAAATGTGTTCGGACAGAAAGCCCTGATAATGATTCAGGGAGCACCCGAAAGGTTCGGCATCTATGCTTGACGTGAAGGTTGAGTGCAATCAGACCGCCAGTCCCAAAGAAATCCAAAACTTTGTGGCAGACATTGACACGGAAGTCTTGGTCGGGTTTATGGCAGGAAGACAGCACGTGCCGACGCTTCACAAGGCGGACACAGAGAAGCCGAACGAAAAAAGACGCGGAAAATACGTGGGAATTGACGGCAGGGACAACCCCCAGAATGAGAGTGCGATTGAGACCGCGGAGCTTGCGAAAATTCTGACGTTCGGAAGCGCGAATATTCCGGGGCGACCGTTCATTGAGGAAGGACTTCTCTCTGAAAAAGAGGAGCTTCTGAAAGAAGCTGAAAAACAGACCGACAACGCAAGGAAAGGACAAGCCAACTGGGCGAAACTGGGGACAAAGGCTGTGGGAGCTGTGCAGAAGTTTGTGCGGAGCGATTACTACAAGACCAACGTCCCGAACAGCACCAAGACAATAGAGTTCAAGGGAAGCGACACGCCTCTTATTGACGGCGGAGACCTTATCAACTCGCTTGAGTTTGTCGTGGAGGGCAAAAAATAATGGCAGGAATCTACGGCGATATGCTCCTGGGGTTTGCAGAGCAGCAGCGGAATGTGGCTGTCTACGACATGACACCGCGGATAAATGGCGGCTGGGATATTGTGGAAGGCTCGGAAATTTCCGTTATCGGCGTATTCCAGAACACAGGCGGAAGCAGATTAAAGGACGGAAACGGAAACCTTGTGCAAGGCAACAGCTGCGAGCTTTGGACTTCCGCCGGAGACCTTGACGGAAAATTCATCAAAAAAGACGGCTCGGTGTTCCGGCTGACAGGCGGAAACGACTGGAGCTTCGAGGGCGGATTTTACCGCTATTCTCTTGAAAAGGTGGTAGGAAACAATGCAACTGAATCAGACGACGCTGCGTGGAATCTTGGCGGAAATTCTTTCTGTTGACGAGAGCCACGTAGTGCCTAAACAAGGGAACTGGTGGAATCCGCAGAGGGAAAAGGCGAACATAGCGAACTGGTGCTCATACAGAATCAAGAGCAACAATCCGCGCACCGCACCTTTCTATGTTGAGGAAAAGGACGGAGTGGAAAGCGCGGCGGTAATGAAAATCGCGAGCATAGAGCTTCAGTTTGTTGGTCCTGACAGCGAGCAGCTCGCGTACAGCGTGGCGTTCTGGCCGTTAAGGGCGGATGTAAAGGAACAGCTTAAAAAGATACGCGGAGCGGTCATGCTAAGCGACTTCAACGCTGTATCCTCCGTTTTTTTTCAGGACGGAAACAACACAGTACTGGCATGGAACGTCCCGAACGTCCAGATAATCTGGTACGACCTGATAGACACAGACCAAAAACCACTAAAGACTATAGATATAGGAGGAACTATAAATGGCAGCATTTGACGGCTCTATAGCACAGGTAAATGTGCAGTTTCCAATTGAAACTGTAATTGAACCTGTGTCAGGAGAAAACTATACAAAGGCATTGATTTTTATACCTTTGGCAAAGGCGGAGGAATATCTTCCGGCGGTGGAAAGCCCTGCGGCAGGACAGAAGATTGAACTTGACTCATCCAACTACGGAAAGCTGACCGGCGGACTTCTGAAGACCTGGCTTATTCCATTCTTTACATCGGCCCAGGCGGCAAAGATTGCGGTGGCAATCTATGACGTTGACACGACAAAGGAAGTGCCAGACGGAGATGGTGGCGGAACTAAACAGGAGACAGTGCCTGCCACAGCTCCGATTGATAAGGTTTATGAGGCGTATAAATATTACGCCTACTTTAAATTCGGACTTGCGCCTTCAAGCGATTACAACGCTTTGCAGACACAACTCGCACAGCTTTGCAAGGCTGATCCGCTCTATTCACAGCTCTGGGTGGGAACATCAGACACGCAGGTTCTGACAAAAGAAAGCAGCCTTATTTCCGCGCTTAAAGGCGTAGCGGCAGACGCAAGAGTTGTTTATGTAAAGGTGTTCATAGCCAAGACCGGAGAGAGCGGAAGCCAGATAGAGAACCAGATAAAACGCGACCTTATCGCCGCCAGCGCGTCATGGATTATAGGACAGAACATAACAAGCCTTCTGACATCCGCTCCGTTCGCGGACTGCACATACACAGAGGTGGCATACACACAGGTAAGCAGGGACGGAGAAAACTGGGTAAACCTTATCGAAACATCTGTGAATGCTATTCCACGGGTAAGCGATGACACAATAATTGTGGAGATACTGACATGATACAGCAAAGCCCATATCTTCCGAAGCAGATGAACGGTCCTGTCGTGAACGCGGTTCTTGCGGCAATGGACGAACGTCTGAAAAACGCGGACATAATCGAGGACTATCTATACAAGATGTCGATACTCACAGCACAGGAAACGGAGCTGGAGAGCATAGGGTGCATAATCGGCTATCCGCGTCCGCTTGTGCCTGTCGGGTTCAGTCAGGAAAACGTACTGATTCTTTCAGAGCTGCCGCTGTACCAGGACATCCAGAACGGTCTTGCTGCAGTCGGATCGGAAGTCGGCGGACGGTTCAGCTCGACCAAGAAGACCGCAAGCGACTATATGGAACTGGGACTGTACAGAAACTTTCTTGACAAGGTGGCGTACATTAAGCGGTACGGAATAACACTGTATGCTGTCGACCAGATAGCACGGCTGATGGATTCCCGGTACACAATCGGCTGGGACAACAACCGCGACATAACCGTGGACTTTAAGCGGAATATCGGGTTTAAAAACGTGTGGATTCTGACACAGCTTTTCTACCGGCTCGCCACAAGCCCGCAGGTAATCATAACAGCAGGAACAAACTGAAAGACTATGAGAAAGGAGCATATATGATATCAACACAAACATTTGAAAACTATCCTGAATTTGCAAACGCAGGGCAGAAATCGCAGCCGGACGACGCGAAATATGCAGCAGGGTTCATTCCAAGTGATGTACTGCCGGCTGAATGGTTGAACTGGTTCCTAAGCGGAGCCACAAAGGGAGTAACCGCACTGAACACAGGCGTGAAGAGCATTGAGCAGGAAATCAACGCTGTTCTTGTATCAAGGTCTGTGACGCCGAACATTAACACAACCAACCAACTCCTTACTGTCCTGAACAAGATAAAGGCAGAAGCGGTTCTTGCCGCGCACCCGGTCGGCTCTCTTTACTGGACATCCAAGAACGAGAATCCGGCGGTTACATTCGGCGGCGGCACCTGGAAGCAGATAACAGACAAATTCGTTCTTGCAGCAGGAAGCACATACAAGGCGGAGGCAACAGGCGGCGCGGCAACAGTTGCATTGACAGTTGCAAATCTTCCAGCCCATAGCCATACCTTCACACCGAGCGGAACAGTAAAGAGTACCTTCACAGGCACAAGCCATAGTCATACATTCACTCCAAGTGGAACAGTTTCAGGCGGTGCTTATAAGTTCACTGGAACTAAAGGAACTACAAGTCTTGACGGTCAGCACTCGCATACCTATACTGCACCCAAGACCCCTGAGAATAAACTCAATCCAGATAGAGGTTCATATGCAGTGCGAGGAACGTCAAATTTATCCACCTCTTATGATGGTAAGCACGCTCATTCTTTCACTCCCGCAGGCTCAATCTCAGTTACAACTAACCCAAGTTTTTCAGGAACTGCAGGAACTACTGGCTCAACCACTCAAAATGGTTCAGTTTCTTCTACATTTACGGGAACTGGTGGAACTACTGGTTCAACAACTCAAGACGGAACTGTATCAAGTTCATTCACTGGGAACTCAGGAAATACCGGAAGTGTAGGTTCAGGCTCAAGCATAAGCATTATGCCTCCTTATGTAGTTAAATACTGTTGGGAAAGAACTGCATGATTAAGCCGTGCGTTCCCAACAATACTTTACAACATACGGTGGAAGTATACTGAATGGAGTTGTTTTTCCTATAGTGCCAGTCGCTGAAGGTTTGCCATAAAATGAAGAAGTAACTGTTCCGTCTTGAGTTGCACTTACAGTCTGTTGAGAGCCTGTGAATGAACTTGATACAGTTCCACCTTGGGTGGCTGATGTGGTTATCGATTTTCCTGTGAACGTATGAGTATGAGCCGTTCCATGGAAATCGTGAGTATGTGTACCTCCGAGGTCTATGGAAATTCCAGTTACAGAAGTAACGATTCCAGTTGACCTAATTGTTGTATTATATCTATTTGGGTCAATTCCTGGACCATTTTCATCTGTTTCACTCTTTTTACCAGATAAATACTTATGTGAATGTCCAGGGTCATTTACTTGATGGGTATGATTTCCATTAAAGGAAAGACTACCACCTGCGGTTGTATCCGATATACTTCCACTTGGAGTGAATGTATGACTATGGCTTGTGCCTGTGAAGGTACTCTTTACTGTTCCACCAGGAGTGAAACTAATAAACGACTATAATCACAGAGGTTAGTTATATGATAGTAAAAGCAGAACTTGCGGACGGAACAACTGATATTTTTCAGACAGACAATTATAAAATTTCAACATTGAAAGATTTTCACCCTATGCTTTGCTCCGTTGAGATTTATTCTGGAACAAAAAGGATAAAAAAGATTTCAAGAAGATTCAAATTCTTTTACAAGCATTTTATTTTCAAGAGAAGAAAAGTTCAAAATAAACTAGCAGAAATTCAGCAGCAGGCGACGGCAAAACAGGAAAATCAAGAGTAATCTGAATGAAGATTGCAATGAAGCTTTGATTGTATTGAAAAGTCAATTAAACTAATCAATTGCCCCGGAATTGCCCGGGGCTTTTTTACACACACACGCAGTTTGTATGCATGTCTGCTTCCAGTGTCTTTGCAAGAAGTTCGTATTCTGTGTTTGACAATGTGTCGCCGTATGTACGCTGGAGTCCGTCCTGAAGTCTTGCACGGCGCCAGGAATTGTGCCAGAAGACACGGAAGCCGTTTCTGTAACTGATTGAAAGATTGATTTTCTCTCCGCCCCATGACAGGCCGTCTATCTTGAAATCGTGCTCACAGTAAGAGAATATCCCGTCACGCTTTGTTGTTACTTCTTTGTGGACTGAAAAGAGGTCTTCAAGGTCAATGTCTGACGGTGGTGTTATGTACCTTTCTTCTTTTTCAAGCGGTTCTATTGAAAAGTATTTGTTCCACCATTCGCATATATCCTGGGAAAAGCCATTTGCCTTTTCGATTGTACTTATTCCGCGTCTTTTGAACATCATGGGAAGATTAAGCTGCAGAGTCTGCCACATACGCTCAACACGGCCTTTTGCCTCGGGAGAAAGTGCAAAGATTGTTTTTATACCGATTTTCTCACAGATTTTCATGTATTCGGTTTTGTGTTCTTTTGCATATTCAATTCTTTCTTCAACCGACATTTTGGCATTGTTTCTTGCAACAGAAATGAAGTTCCTTGACCAGTCGGTATAGAAGGATTCCGGAAGTACATGTTTTTCTGCCATTTGATGGAAAAGTTCAAAATAAGACATCCGGGATTCGGCAATACTGAAATGGATTCCCAAAAGAGAGTGGGATGCGTCGTCTATAGCACCAACTGCAGTAACTTTTGTCCCGTCCATAAAGAAATCATAGGGGGTTCCGTCTATATGGACAAGGCTTCCTTTGTGTTTTCTTTCTGGACGCGGGCGGTGGCTTGCTTTTGTTGGCTGTGTTTTTCTTGCTTTAGGTGATTTTATTCCGGCTTCTTTCAGTGCTGACACTACAACACGTGCAGAACTGTTGATATGGTAGAAATCTTTTATGTCGCGTGCAAAGTTTGCAAAAGTCGCTATACAACCTTCCTTTTTATACAGCTGAACAATTTTATCGCGAAGGTTCTGCTTTACGCGGTTTTTGTTGTAATGAAGGCCCTTATGCCCGTTTACAAAGAATGCGTCTCCTTCTTTCTTGTATCTAGAAACCAAAACAGAACTGTGCTGTACTGTCATATGAAGGTAATAGGCAAGTTCCTTGTTTGTGATTTTCCCGGCTGCACGAAGCGGAATGTATTTCTTTTTTAATTCGAGAAGATTCGGTCTTTTCATATTTCCTCCGAAAAAGACCCACCCAGTTCTTTTTTCGAACGGATATAGAAAAAACTTTAGTGAATTTTGTCAATTTTAAAAAATAGGGGTTGACAGATAGTTTTTGCACGGAGTATTTTCTTCAAGTTGAACTGTCGCAAATTTTGCGATAGTTAGTTTATTAACACATTGTGGCAGTCGATGATTGATTTTGCGATCCAGCGTTGGTACAACTGGTACACTTAAATTTCTAGACTCTTGGAAAAACGGACAAAATTCAGTAAATTTACCTTGGAAAAACGGACAAAAAATGTTAAAATAACGTTAGAAAAACGGATAAAGCGCAGGAAAGAATAATGCAAAGAAAAATTGATTTGTTTTTAGAAGATTTTTTTAAAACTCAAAAAAAAGCACTTTTGTTGACGGGTGCTCGCCAGGTTGGAAAAACTTATGCCGTAAGAC
>ERZ1031954.883-NODE-883-length-12399-cov-4.158539_pt1 | contig 12399 bp, 9 predicted proteins | sample MGYA00516701_ERZ1031954 | MGnify/ENA primary metagenome ERZ1031954 (study PRJEB33719, sample SAMN04261284) | wastewater metagenome | biome: rural village; feature: human; material: feces | host: Homo sapiens | place: El Salvador | collected 2013-01-07 ...
GCCCGGAACAGACGGACTGACCGTCTGCCGTGAGCTGCGCGCAAAAAACGACGTGCCTATCATCATGCTCACCGCGAAGGATTCGGAATACGACTATGTTCAGGGAATTACTTTCGGCAGTGACGATTATCTGACAAAGCCCTTCCGCCCCACAACGCTTTTGATGCGCGTGCGCGCTCTTCTCAGGCGAATCGAAATGGGCAAAAAGAGCCGCACCGAGCAGCCTTCGGCCGACAAGCTCTATGTCGGCAACCTTGTTTTTTCGCCGCAGGCCAACGCAGTCTACTGCCAGTCAAAGCCGGTTGAGCTTACCCAAACAGAGCTGAGGATGCTTTCATATATGCTCCAAAGCCCCGACCGTGCCTTTTCGCGAGATGAGCTGCTTGAAAAAATCTGGGGCTACGACACCGAGGCCGAAACGAGGGTAACGGACGAAACACTCAGAAGAATACGCCGAAAGCTTTCCGTTGCGGGCAGCAACGTCAGTGTTCAAACGATTTGGGGCTTCGGCTACCGATTGAGGATTGCGGAGGATAAGCAATGAAGCATATCAAGCTGCGCATCCTTTTGGTAATCTGGATCTCGGTGCTGCTTTTGTTCGGTGCATTTTCGCTCGTTCTGAACATCTCGCTTCCTCTCCATTTTGAGAACCAGGCAAGGAACGCGCTTACCTATGAAATAAACCACATGGAGCAGATTCGCAAATCCAAGAAGGACGACCTCTCGGATGTTGATGAATACGTTGGAACCTATTTCAGCGGAGAAATCAAATTCATTGAGCTTTACAACGAAGATGCCCTCGCCAATTCCTACGCAGACACGGGTGAAAACAACGTGACCTACAAGGAAAACATTCAGGCTGCCGAAACCGAAATCCTCTCCTTTGAAAAGGAAAATCAGCTGAAAAACAAAAAGTGCTATTCCTTCAGCACTCAAAACGGTTATTACATTGTTGCACGGTATGACGGTGCGTTCTCCTCCGACGGGCGGAAGATCAAAACGCTCATGTATATCAACATTCAGCCGGTTGTTCAGTATTCACGCTCGCTCAACATTGTTCTTGCGGCGTTCTTCCTTTGCATCTCGGCAGTAATGACCGTCATCGGCCTTGACCTCGGCAAAAAAATTGTTCAGACTCAGGACACACAGCGCAGATTTTTCCAAAATTCGTCTCACGAGCTGAGAACGCCGCTGATGAGCATTCAGGGCTACGCCGAAGCGATTGAAACGGGCGTTGTTGACCCCGTTCCTTCGGCTGAAATCATTCTTCAGGAAAGCGACAGAATGTCGGCACTGGTTGACGAGATTCTTGCAATTTCAAAAATCGACGCCCATCAGGTCGTTCTGAGCCTTGCGGTCACCGACGTGCGCGAAATTCTTTATGACTGCCTGCGTACCCTTGAGCCGATTATGAAAAAGCAGAACACAAAGCTGAGTCTTCGCTTTTCGGAGGCACCGGTTTATGTCAACTGCGATGAGGAAAGGCTTTCAAGAGCGTTCACGAACATTCTTTCAAACGCACTGCGCCATTGCAGGGGCACCGTTGCCGTGATGTGCAAGGTTAAGGGAAAAAACTGCATTGTCAGAATTGCCGATAACGGCAAGGGTATCTCGGAAAAAGACCTTCCCCATATTTTTGACCGTTTTTATACCGGACGCGACGGCAACACCGGAATAGGTCTTGCGCTCACCGATGAAATCATTCGCCTTCACAAAGGCACGATAAGTGCCCAGAACATACGCTCGGGCGCAGTGTTTGAAATCAAGCTTCCGCTCGCCTGAATCGCTTTTTCGCCGCGTTCAAAACATTTTTGTGACAATTTTTTGACACTTTTGACGCATATAAACGGAGAATTTTTCGCCAATATGCATTATAATGACAGAGTAATATCGGAATTTTGTCTCCGGTGAGACTTTCTCCGGCTGAAATCGACTGAAAACCGAGGGGCTCTTTTGCCCCGACAAGCTAAGAAAGAGGTATTGACCCTTATGAACCGAAATGTTTTGCAGTATCTTGAGGAGAGTGCCGCGCGTTTTCCGGAAAACTGCGCTCTTATTGATGAAAACCACCGCTATACCTATTCCGGGTTGCTCTCAAAAAGCCGCCGTGTAGGTTCGGCACTTTGCAAAAAGAATGTTTTCGCCTGCCCTGTCGGCGTTTACGGCGAAAAGGACTGCGCTTCGCTCTTTGCCTTCTTCGGCATCGTTTATGCAGGCGGATTTTACTGCTTTTTAAATCCGGAACTTCCTGCCGGCAGACTTTCTCAAATCACCGACGTTCTTTCGCCGAAGCTCATCATCACGACCTCCGCGATGAAAGACGAAGCCGCAGGAATTTTCCCGGGCTTTGAACTTGCCACCGTTGAAGAGCTTATGGACGAAGAGATATGTGAAGAAAGCCTTCGCTTCGTCCGCGTAAGGGCAATCGACACCGACCCTCTCTACATCAACTTCACCTCCGGCTCAACCGGAGTACCGAAGGGAATTGTTGTTGCCCACCGCAGCGTAATTGATTTTATCGACTGCTTCACCGAAACCTTCGGAATAAACGAAACAGACGTAATTGCAAACCAGGCGCCGTTTGACTTTGACGTTTCTGTCAAGGACATCTACACCGCACTCAAGACCGGCGCGGCTCTTGCCGTTGTTCCGAGAAGGCTCTTTTCTGTTCCGACAGAGCTTATCGACTTCCTTTGCGAACACAAGGCGACCGTAATGGTCTGGGCCGTCTCCGCCCTCTGCCTTTTGAGCACCTTCCACGCGCTTGACTATAAAACACCGGAAACTGTGAGAATGATCCTCTTCAGCGGCGAGGTCATGCCGAACAAGGCTCTCAAAAACTTCCGCTCTCACCTTCCGGAAACAACATATGTCAACCTCTACGGCCCGACGGAGATCACCTGCAACTGCACCTATCACATCCTTTCAAAGGAGCGTGATTACGCCGACGGAATTCCCATCGGAAAGGCATTTTTGAACGAAGATGTTTTCCTCCTTGACGAAGCGGACAGGAGAGTTACCTCTCCCGGCGCAGTCGGAGAAATTTGCGTCCGCGGTTCGGCTCTGGCTCTCGGTTATTACTCGGCCGAAAAGCAGAATGAACTGCATTTTGTTCAAAATCCGCTCAACCCGTATTATCCCGAAAGAATCTATCGCACCGGCGACCTCGGCCGCTTTGACGAAAACGGCGACCTCTTTTTCTCAGGAAGAAAGGACTTCCAGATTAAGTATATGGGTCACAGAATTGAGCTTGAGGAAATTGAGCGCGAAATGAGCGCAATTGACGGTGTTGAAAGGTGCTGCTGCATTTTTGACGAAAAAAAGTCAAGGCTCAAGGGATTCTATGTCGGCTCAATTGAAAAAACGGCACTCCATGAGCTTATGGCAAAGGACCTTCCGGCGTTCATGGTTCCGGGCATCATCCGTCAGGTTGAAGAAATGCCGCTGACCAAAAACGGGAAGATCGACCGAAAAAAGCTTGCGGAGCTTAAATAAAGAAAGGCAAAAAATTATGAATCCACTCACAAAGCTTGCCGCAGAAAATGAAACTGCGTTCTATGTTTTTGATATCAAAAAGCTCAAGGAGCGCGTGGCCTATCTCAAAAGCGCACTGCCGCAGGACGTTGACCTCTGCTATGCGGTGAAGGCGAACACCTTCATCATCAAGGAGCTCATCGGCTCGGTTGAACGCTTTGAGGTCTGCTCCCCGGGCGAGGCTTCAATTTGCGCCGCCCTCGGCGTTCCGGAGGAGAAAATGGTAATTTCCGGCGTATATAAAACGCCAGATGTAATTGAAACTATGGTCGCCTCCTCTTCAAAAAGAATATTTACCGTTGAGTCGTTGGTTCAATTTGAGCTTCTTGACTCGCTTTCAAAAAAATATAACAAGGTGCTCAAGGTTCTCCTTCGCCTGACAAACGACAGTCAGTTCGGAATCAACGCCGGCGAAATTGAAGAGATCATCAAAAATCGCGGCGAATATAAAAGCCTTGACATTCTCGGCCTCCAGTTCTTCTCCGGTACTCAAAAGGCCTCCTTCAAAAAGCTCAGGCGTGAGATTGCTCACCTTGACGAGCTGCTTTTGAAGCTTCAAAACGAATACGGCTTTGTTTCGCGCGAGCTTGAATACGGCCCCGGCTTCCCGGTTGCTTATTTTGAAGGCGAAGACTTCGGCGAAGAAGAGCTGCTCGCGCAGTTTTCAAACGCACTTTCCTCAATGCAGTTCAAGGCGAAAATTTCGCTTGAGCTCGGAAGGAGCATCGCGGCCTGCTGCGGCAGCTACTGCGCTCACGTTGTTGACATCAAGCGCAACAAGGGTCAGAACTACATTCTCATTGACGGCGGAATGCACCATCTGGTCTACTTCGGCCAGCATATGGCAATGAAGCATCCCCTCCTCTTCGTTCCCGGAAAGGAAACTGAGGAAAAAGAAGAGGCCTGGAACATCTGCGGCTCGCTTTGCTCAATGAACGACATTGTTGCAAAACAGGTCATGCTTCCGCGCGTTAAACTCGGCGACGTGATCTGCTTTGAAAACACCGGAGCCTACTGCATGACAGAGGGAATTTCCCTTTTCCTCAGCCGTGAAATTCCGGCCGTATACCTCAAAAAAGAGAACGGCGATTTCCTCTGCGTTCGCAAAAAATTTGAAACAAGTGTTTTAAACACTCCAAAATATTGAAAGGAAGTTATTTAAAATGGAACAGCTTATTGAAATTCTTGAGGACATTCAACCCGGCGTTGACTATGAAAACTGCACAGACCTTGTTGACGGCCACCACCTTTCATCGCTCTCAATCATCTCGCTTGTTGCCGAGCTTGAGGACGAGTTTGATGTAACCATTCCCGCAGTTGAGATCATCCCGGCAAACTTCAATTCCGCAGCTGCTATGTGGAAGATGATTACCCGCCTTCAGGACGAGGACTAAGCTGAAGAGATTCAAACTCAATGCGGTTTTTTTAAGGCAAATTTCCGCCGATACTGCGTTAAAAAGTTTCGCAGAAAAAACAGCCAATGAGGGTCATTCCTCGGCTCTCATTGGCTATTATTGCGCTCAAAATTTTGAAGTCCGGCCATTTTGAGCCTGTTTTTGAGCCAAAACAGCCCGTATAGTGACTAATCGTAAAATTATGTAAGAAAAAAGAGAAAGGAATCGGTGTTCAGAACTTTTTATATCTGCGCCGCAGGAATTTAAAATGCAGTTTTCTTCTCTCCTTTTTGCCGGCGGGCTTGACGATATGACCTCGTTTTCGTCGATGTCATATCTCGTCATTTTTCTCCCCGTCTGTCTCGTTTTATACGCCCTGATGCCGGCACGCGCAAAAAAATACTTCCTTCTGGTTGCAAGCTTCGCCTTCTATTGGCTTGTGAGCGGAACGCTTATTGTTTATCTGATTCTTTCAATTTTCTCCGTGCATTACTTCGGCCTTTGGCTTGACAGGATAAACGAGGAAAAGAAGGCTGCCCTCGCCGATAGCGAAAGGGCTCGAAAAAAAGAAATTAAGGCTTCGTTCCAAAAGAAGAGCCGTCTGGTCCTCTTTTTAGCCGCGTTCGCACACATCGGAACGCTGCTTGTGCTCAAGTATTCGCCGTTTTTCACCTTCAACATCAACTCCCTGTTTTCACTTATAGGCATTTCCTTCCGCTTTGAGATCCCGTCGTTTCTTCAGCCTGTCGGAATTTCATTCTTCACCCTCCAGGCGTTTTCCTATATTTTTGACGTTTACAGAGGAACAACGAAGGCAGACACAAACGTTTGGCGTCTCGGCCTTTTCATGTCGTTCTTCCCTCAAATTGTTGAAGGTCCTATTTGCCGCTATGACCAAACGGCCGAAAAGCTTTGGAACGTCAGCCAAATCAAGTTTGACAACCTGACCTCGGGCCTTGTTCGCATTGCCTTCGGCCTGATGAAAAAGGTCGTTATTGCAGACAGGCTCGACCCTCTCATCAAGGCAGTTTTCAAGGCTCCAGACAGCTATGCAGGCGGCCTTATTGCCTTCACTGTTCTCATGTATACCGTTCAGCTTTACATGGACTTTTCCGGCGCAATGGATGCGGTAATGGGAACGGCACAGATTTTCGGCGTTGAGATGCCGGAAAACTTCCGCAGGCCGTTCTTTTCAAAGACGATTTCCGAGTTCTGGCAGCGTTGGCATATTACTCTCGGAACATGGTTCAAGGATTACATATTCTATCCCGTAACGATGTCAAAGCCGATGAAAAAGCTGACATCTTCGGCGCGCAAAAGGCTCGGCAACCACTTCGGTCCCCTGCTTGCCGGAGGCATTGCACTTTTCTGCGTTTGGCTTTCAAACGGTCTTTGGCACGGAGCAGGCTGGAACTACATCTTCTTCGGAATGTATCACTTCATTCTGATTCTCTGCGGAAGCCTCATCGCTCCGGCGGTCACAGCCTTCAATCAGAAGCTTCACCTTAACCCGGAATCGTTCGTTTACCGTGTATTAAGAATTGTGCGCACAAGCCTTTTGGTCGTTATCGGCGAAATGTTTTTCCGTGCGGACACGGTTAAAAAAGGCTTTTTTATGCTAAGAAAGCTGTTGACCGACCACACATGGCAGCCGGTCAACACTGCGGTTTCAAAGCTTATTCGCGTTGACAACAAAGACCTTATTGTTATTCTTGCTGCCGTCATCCTTGTTTTTATCATCGGCCTGCTCAACGAAAAGGGAATCATCGTCCGTGAATCTCTTTCAAAAAAGAATGCCCTTGTCCGCTGGGTAATAATTTATGCGCTCATCATGTTCATCTTTGTTTTCGGCGCATACGGTCCGGACTATGTTCCCGTTGACCCGATGTACGCCGGTTTTTAAGGAGGGTGCAGAATGAAAAAGAATATCTTTAACAGAATTGTTTGCAGCCTCCTGTTTATCTCAATAATTTTCGCCTCAGTGGTTACTCTCACCTTCTTTCTCCGCCCGAAAGTCAACACAAAGGCGGCAGGCTACAAGCACGCCGGCGCAATGCAGATAGCTGCCGAAGAAAAAGACACAATTGATGTCCTTGTTCTCGGCGACAGTCTCTCCTACCGCTCAATTTCTCCGCTCAGAATATGGCAAAGCAGCGGAATCACGTCCTATGTCTGCGGAACTCCTTCTCAAAGGCTTTACTATTCCGAAGAGTTCCTTCATCTGGCGTTTGAAAAGCAGAATCCGAAGGTCGTTATGCTTGAAACAAACGCAATTTTCAGAGATACGGACGTCAGTCAGATTCTGACAAACGAGCTTGAAAAGAGCCTCGGCTTTTTCCGCTTTCATAATCGCTGGAAAACGCTCACAAAAGCAGACATCACCTCAGCCCTTTCGGTTAACTATTCCTGCAAGAGCGACATGAAGGGATACAGATTTTCGCGCAAGGCAAAAAGAACCGACACAACCGGCTACATGGCCTACACAACTGACGTTGAAGCGATTGCGCACTTAAACGAAATGCTGATCAAAAGAATCAGCCGTCTTTGCAAAAAGAACGGAGCAAGGCTGGTTCTTTACAGCGCACCGAGCGTTGAAAACTACAACTATGCCCGCCACAACGCGCTGACCGACCTTGCGGAAACGCTCGGCTGCGAGTATATTGACATGAATCTCATGCGAAGCGAAGTTCCGGTCAATTGGAAATACAGCTCAACCGACGGCGGCGACCATCTCAACTACGCCGGCGCAATCAAAGTCAGTGACTATGTTGCAAAGTACCTCTCAGGGCTGAAGCTTTTTGAGGACAAGCGTATTGATCCGAGCTACTCGGAATGGAACGCTGCACTTCAGAAGTTCAACGAAAATCACAAAATCAAAAGCGATGAGAAAGAAGAGCACCGGGCAAAGATAAGAGCCGCCAAGAGATTGCGCGAGCAGCTTGAAAAGGAGCAGAAGAAGCTTCAAAACGCAACCGGAAATCCAAGTGCCACCCTTCCGACCACCACACCGAACGAGGATGAAACAACGTCTGCGGTGCAGACTTCTGCTTCCTTAGCGGTTTCTCAGGAGAGCACCGGCACACAAAAGACAACGGCCGCGCCTGCCGACACGGCCAAGGAAACCGATGCCACAGCTGTGAAAAAGAAAAACAGCAAAAAAAGCAGCCGCAAGAAAAACGGCTCTGCAAAAAAACAGCGCACCGCAAAGAAAACAAAGAAAACCAAATGAACAATATTAAAAGAGCAGCAAGGCGCAAAATATGTCTTACTGCTCTTTGGTTTTTATTTGAATTTTCCGAAGAAGCCCTTTTTCTCTTCGCCGACTGTTTTTCCGTCGTCGATGTTGTTTTTGGGCTTGTTTGCAAGGGAGTCATTGAACTGACGCAGCATTTCCTTCTGCTTTGAGTTGAGGTTCTTCGGAACGTCAACAATGATTCTGACGAACTGATCGCCGCGTCCCCTTGAACCGAGTTGCTGAATACCTCTGTTCCTGAAGCGGAACACCTCGCCGGGCTGTGTTCCCGCGGGAAGCTCATACTTGACCTTTCCGTCAAGCGTTGGAACAAACAGCGTATCTCCGAGTGCAGCCTGAGCAAAAGTTACCGTGAAATCGCACCAGACATCGAAGCCGTCACGTTCAAAGAACGGGTGCGGACGGACATTTACGTTCACCCTCAAATCACCGTTGGGGCCGCCGTTGATGCCCTTGTTTCCGCCGCCGCGGACATTTAGAGCCTGACGGTCGTCAATTCCGGCCGGAATATCAATTTCAACCGTTTCATTTTTGCTGATGAAGCCCGTTCCGCGGCAATTGGAACAGGGTGTTTTGATAATTTTTCCCTTTCCCGAGCAATTGGGGCAGGGTCTTGACGTGTTGAACGTTCCGAACGGGGTGCGCTGCTGTGAGCTGACCTGTCCCCTGCCGCCGCAGGTTTTGCAGGTCTCGGGCTTTGTGCCCTTCGCCGCACCTGTTCCGCCGCATTCCGGACAGGAGTCAACGCGCTGTATATTGACCTTTTTCTTGCAGCCCTTGGCCGCTTCTTCAAAGGATATTGTAACATTTGCCTGAACGGTTGTGCCTTTTCGCGGCGCATTCGGGTTCTGCTGCCTTGACGAGCCGAAGCCGCCGAAGCCGCTGCCGCCGAACATTCCGCCGAGGATATCTCCGAGGTCAAAGTCTCCGCCGAAACCGCCGAAGCCGCCGAAGCCGCCGCCGGCACCGCCTGCGCCGAAGTTGGGGTCAACGCCTGCGTGGCCGTATTGGTCATAGCGCGCCTTCTTCTGGCTGTCGGAAAGAACCTCATAGGCTTCATTCGCTTCCTTGAACTTCTCTTCGGCAACCTTGTCTCCGGGGTTGAGGTCGGGGTGATATTTTTTTGCAAGCTTTCGGTAGGCCTTTTTGATCTCGTCCTCGGTTGCGGTTTTGCTGACACCGAGCACCTCATAATAATCGCGTTTGTTTTCTGCCATATATAAATACCTCTGGGTTTTGTATCTCGTTAAACAAGACTTACTACCGCCCTTTCGGGCGATAGTAAGCTAAAATACGGTTAATCAGTTAGCGTCCGTGAAGTTTGCGTCGGTGTAGCCTGCGTCGGTGTAGCCGCCGTTGCTGCCTGCATTCGGGCCGGGCTGTTCGCCGCCGAACGGTGCACCCTGCTGACCTGCACCAGGCTGTGCACCGGCCTGAGCCTGAGCCTGCTGATAAAGCTTTTCGGAAATCTTATAGAACTCCTGCTGCAAAGCTTCCTTCTCGTTTTTGATGATGTTGATGTCCTGGCCGTTCAATGCGTTCTTGAGAGCGTCAACCTTGCCCTGGAGGTCGGCCTTGTCGCTTGCGTCGAACTTATCGCCGTTTTCGGAGATAATCTTTTCGCACTGATATACAAGCTGATCGGCTTCGTTCCTTACGTCAACCTCTTCGCGGCGCTTCTTGTCCTCTTCTGCAAACTGCTCTGCATCATGGACTGCCTTTTCAATGTCTTCCTTAGACATATTGCTTGAGGAGGTGATTGAAATTGACTGCTCCTTGCCCGTTCCGAGATCCTTTGCGGAAACGTGAACAATGCCGTTTGCGTCGATGTCAAATGTTACTTCAATCTGCGGAACACCGCGGCGTGCCGGCATGATTCCGTCAAGGCTGAATACGCCGAGAGTCTTGTTGTCCTTTGCAAATTCACGCTCACCCTGAAGAACATGAACCTCAACGGAGGGCTGATTATCAACAGCGGTTGAGAAGATCTGGCTCTTCTTGGTGGGGATAGTTGTATTTCTTTCAATTACCTTGGTGTTTATGCCGCCCATGGTTTCAATGCCGAGTGAAAGCGGAGTAACATCAAGAAGGAGAAGACCCTTGACGTCGCCGCCGAGAACGCCGCCCTGAAGGCAGGCACCGATTGCAACGCACTCATCGGGGTTGATTCCCTTGAACGGCTCTTTGCCGATGAATTTCTTGATGGCTTCGGTAACTGCGGGGATTCTTGATGAACCGCCGACCATGAGTACCTTGTCAATTTCGCCGGTGCTGAGACCTGAGTCTGCCATAGCCTGACGAACGGGACCCATTGTTGATTCAACAAGGTCTGCGGTCAGCTCATTGAACTTTGCTCTGGTGAGAGTTGTTTCAAGGTGCTTCGGGCCTGTTGCGTCAGCGGTAATGAACGGAAGGCTGATTGCAGAAGTGGTTACGCCGGAAAGCTCGATCTTCGCCTTTTCGGCCGCTTCCTTGATTCTCTGCATTGCCATCTTGTCTGAACGAAGGTCAATGCCCTGCTCAGCCTTGAAGTTGTTAACGAGCCAATCCATGATTCTCTGGTCAAAGTCGTCGCCGCCGAGGTGGTTGTTACCTGCGGTTGCAAGAACCTCCTGAACACCGTCACCCATCTCGATGATGGAAACGTCGAAGGTGCCGCCGCCGAGGTCATAAACCATGACCTTCTGATCATCCTCTTTATCAATGCCATAGGCGAGAGCTGCGGCAGTCGGCTCATTGATGATTCTCTTGACCTCAAGGCCGGCAATCTTGCCTGCGTCCTTCGTTGCCTGACGCTGAGCGTCGGTGAAGTACGCCGGAACGGTGATGACGGCTTCGGTCACTCTTTCGCCGAGGTATGCTTCTGCGTCGGCTTTGAGCTTCTGAAGAATCATTGCGGAAATTTCCTGCGGAGTATAGCTCTTTCCGTCAATGGTTACCTTATAGCCTGAACCCATCTGACGTTTGATTGATGAAATTGTTCTTTCGGGGTTTGTGATAGCCTGCCTCTTTGCAACCTGGCCGACAAGTCTTTCACCTGTTTTTGAAAAAGCAACAACCGACGGGGTTGTTCTTGCTCCTTCTGCGTTAGCGATAACAACGGGTTCTCCGCCTTCGATAACGGCTACGCATGAGTTTGTTGTTCCAAGGTCAATACCTATAATCTTTGACATAATTTATTCCTCCAATACTTCAATACATTATTATATTTATAATCAAGAGCTGCGGATTTTTCCTTGCTCTTTTTGTCAGTTTGCAACCTGAACCATCGCCGGCCTGAGGATTCTGTCTCCGAGGCGATAGCCCTTTGAAAAGACCTGAGCGATCACATTTTCGCCGAGCGTCTCGTCCTCAACGTGCATCACGCCGTTGTGGATGTTCGGGTCAAAGCTTTCGCCCCTTTCGCCGAAGGCCTCAACGCCGAGCTTTTTGAGCGTTTCGCAAAAGCCGGTGTAAATCATCTCAACGCCTTTTTTGAAGCTTTCGATGTCCGTGTCGCCGGTACCCAGAGCGCGTTCAAAATTATCAAGCACACCCAAAAGCTCCTTCAGGCAGTCTGCCTTTGAATCGCCATAGGCAGATTCTTTTTCGCGAACCGAACGTTTTCTGTAATTATCGTATTCGGCAAGGGTGCGAATATGAGCCTCCTTTGCGGCGGCAAGCTCCTTTTCAAGCCTTTCCTCCTTTTCGGTGCTCTTTTTTTCGCTTTTTTTGCCCTCGTGCTTCTTTTCTTTTGCCGTGTCACCTTCGCCGTTTTTCTTTTTGGGTTCGGTGCTTTCTTTTTCGGGCGCGGTGGCGTTCTTTTCCTTTTCGGGGGCTTCTTCCTTTTTGGTTTTAGCCATTGCCATCCTCCTTTGCTTCTGCCGAGCCGTCATCAAATGTATCCGTGAGCATTTTGCTCACAAGCTCGGTCAAATATTCAATTCCGGGAATCAGCTTTGCGTAATCGAGCCTCGTCGGGCCGATTATTCCGATTGCTCCGGTTTCATGTCCGCGGATGTTATACCGCGAAATTATCATGCTGGTGTTTTCAAGCTGGCGGAACATATTCTCCTTGCCGATTGTGACGGAAAGCGAACCCTTGTTTGCCGAAACCGCACGTTCAAGCTTATCGCCTTCATCAAAGAACTGCATCATTTCAAAAACATTGTCGTTGAATTCGCGGTGATGAAGAAGATTCAACTCACCCTCAAGGTGAATATAAGCCTGAAACGCCCT
>ERZ1031954.885-NODE-885-length-12359-cov-11.880770_pt1 | contig 12359 bp, 9 predicted proteins | sample MGYA00516701_ERZ1031954 | MGnify/ENA primary metagenome ERZ1031954 (study PRJEB33719, sample SAMN04261284) | wastewater metagenome | biome: rural village; feature: human; material: feces | host: Homo sapiens | place: El Salvador | collected 2013-01-07 ...
CCTCCAGGACGGGAACGTAGCAAAGGTAGTTGGTTGTAGCGGCGCGATGTAAGTAGCTTGCCCACCCGCCTCTTTAGCTCAGTTGGCCAGAGCACGTGATTTGTAATCTCGGGGTCGTTGGTTCGAATCCGACAAGAGGCTCAAAATGATGACGAGACAAGACTTTAAGTTTTGTCTCGTTTTTTTGTATTTGCATGTTTGAGGTGCATGCTGCGCCTTGAATGCTGCAGGGTTGTATAAACTTAGAGCGGCGGAGCTTTACCTCAGTCGCCATGATTAAAATTTAGAAGACTATGGAAAAGATAGACGTTACGACACTCCACGATAATGTGTTCACAACTATTGGTAAGGAGTGGCTGCTTGTTGCTGCAGGCAACAAGGAGAAGTTCAACATGATGACAGCATCTTGGGGATGCCTCGGCTGGTTGTGGAGACGTCCGGTGGCTATTGTTTATATCCGTCCGGAGCGTTATACACACGAGTTCATTGAGGCAAACGACACTATGAGTCTTGTTTTCCTCGGCAATTCTGAGGAGGCACGCAAGGCGTATACGTTCTGCGGCACTAAGTCGGGAAGAGACTTCGACAAGGCGAAGGAGGCTCATCTCACACCGGTTGCTACCGAGAACGGTTGCGTTACATTCGAAGAAGCACGCCTCACATTCACTTGCCGCAAGCTGTACAAGACACAGATTCGTCCGGAAGAGATGCTCGACAAGTCGATTGAGCAGTTCTACGGAGAACAGGGCGGTTTGCACGACGTGTATGTAGTGGAGATTCTCGACGCTTACAAGAAGTAATGTCCTAACAAGCAAAACCATTCTATATACATAATATTATATAGTACAGGTCAATTAATATTCAAACAGATCTTTGATGACAGAGAAAATAGACAAGTATAAGGTTCAGGCGGCTTTGGTGCGCTCGTTCTTCGACGCCTTCTCGCATGGCGTTATAGAGAGTCAAGTGGAAGACCCGAAGGAGAAAACGACACCGCAGTCGGTGAAGAAGCTGATGCTGGAGCACTACGAGCACATTGCGCCCGCTTTCTTCGACACCATGTTCTTCCCGTTGGCAGCCATGAACTACAAGTATGAAGACATTGCAGCACTGGCTCGCGAAGCGCAGCAGCGTGGCGACGACATGATGGCGCTTGTGCGCACGGCGTGTGGCAACGATGCGTACTACAACGCTATGGTTGAGGAATACAAGCGCAACTTCTCGATGCTGCTTGCAGGCAGATACCTCTCCAACGCCGACCATCTTGAGGGCTATGTGCGTAAGGCGGAGGATGAGACGGAAGCGTCGGTAGACTCCGACCGCGCTATCGAGCTGACTGTGCGTGTCGTGATGTTCGCATACGTTCGCGGTCTGCGCCAGACGGGGGAGGATGCACGTTCTGATCGGTCGGTGCACTTGGGACAAGTGCACCCCCTTGGGGAGGATGCACGTTCTGATCGGTCGGTGCACTTGAGACAAGTGCACCCCCTACGTGGGGCTACGCTCTTCCGTCTGATGCTCGATGCGATGAACATCTTGCTGCTCGACGAAGCTGTCGACTTTGCTGACGCAGAGGCAGCAGACCTTGCTTCGCTGTTCTTGAAGGTCTGCCAGACGCAGCATAACTTCACGGTTATGACTGACGAGATGGACCGCACATATTCTGAATTAATGAAGGAATAATAACAAAATACTATGACACAGATTCCGGTATTGCTGCTCACAGGTTATCTGGGCAGCGGCAAGACAACATTGTTAAATCGTATCCTTTCCAACGAGAAAGGCATTAAGTTCGCCGTTATCGTGAACGATATCGGCGAGGTGAACATCGACGCCGACCTCATCCAGCAGGGTGGAGTGGTAAACAAGCAGGACGACAGTCTGGTGGCTCTGCAGAACGGCTGCATCTGCTGCACGCTGAAGATGGACCTTATAGACCAGTTGCGCGACATCGTGAATATGAAGCGCTTCGACTATATCGTCATCGAGGCGAGCGGCATCTGCGAACCCGCACCGATTGCGCAGACTATCAGTTCGATGGTGACACTCGGTCCGCAGTATATCACCAACGGCATTCCGCGTCTTGACAGCATCGTGACCGTGGTGGACGCGCTGCGCATGAGAGACGAGTTCAACAACGGCGACGCTCTGACACGCGACGGACTTGAAGACGAAGACCTCGAAAACCTCGTAATACAGCAGATAGAGTTCTGCAACACTATACTTCTGAACAAGGCTGCGGAGGTGAGCGCTGACGATCTGCGCAAACTCACCGAGATAATCCGCGCCATTCAGCCTAAGGCAGAAATCATACCATGCAACTACGGCGACGTAGACTTGGAGCGTCTGCTCAACACCGGTCGTTTCAACTTCAACGAGGTGGCTACATCGGCTGCATGGATCAACGAGATTGAGAATCATCACGGCGATGAGGAGGAGGATGACGATGACGACGATGAGGATGATGAGGAGCATGAACATCATCATCACGATCATGAAGATGAGGAGCATGAACATCATCATCACGACCACGACTGCCATGGCGGTTGCGGACATCACCATCACCACGACCATGAAGGCGGCGAAGTGGAGGAGTACGGCATTGGCACGTTCGTATATTATCGCAGAAAGCCGTTCGACATGAACTTCTTCGACAACTTCGTGGCGCGTCTGTTCCCGAAGAACGTGATTCGCTGCAAGGGATTGTGCTGGTTCAAGGAAGAACCCGACATGTGCTATCTCTTTGAGCAGGCAGGCAAGCAGATGGAGCTGAAAAACGCCGGACAGTGGTACGCCACAATGCCGAAGGACGAACTGCAGCAGATGCTCGAACGCGAAGAAGGACTGCGCAGAGACTGGGACGAGAAGTATGGCGACCGTATGCAGAAGCTCGTGTTCATCGGTCAGAAACTCGACAAAAAGGCAATAAAAGAACAGCTCGACATGTGTCTTACGGATATAGAACTGTAAAAAAAACTTACGGAATTATAACATAAAGCAAGAGGGTATGGCGGAATAGCCATACCCTCTTTATTTTTTAGTCTGCGTGGGTATGACACGGATGCCATACCCTTCTATATTAGAGATGCTTCATGATGTCGAGCAGGTGATCCCAAACCATCTGAACAGTCGGGATGTGCAGACGCTCGTCAGGAGTATGCACGTCGCGCAGCGTAGGACCGAACGAAACCATGTCGAGGTTCGGGTAGCGCTCCGAGAACAGACCGCACTCCAAGCCAGCGTGGATGCCCTTAACGATAGGATCCTTGCCGAAGAGCTTCTTGTACGACTCTACAGCCACCTTCGTGAGCTTGCTGTCCGGGTTCATCTTCCAAGCCGGGTAGCCGTCGCTCATCTTCACCTCAGCGCCAGCCAGTTCGAAGGCTGCCTTCACGGTGTTAGTCTCGTTCTCGAGGTTGCTCATCACGTTAGAGCGCTGCGAAGCCACTACGTTGATCTCGTTCTCTGCGGTCTGAACGCTTGCCACATTGTTAGAAGTCTCGACCATGTATGCCAGAGCCTCGTCCTGGCACATAGCGAACACGCCGTTGTCGACAGCCTGCATGCAGAGGATGAAGCGGCGGCTTGCGTCCTTCGGCAGTACGCTCTCAGCGTCGGTGCTACCGAGGTTGAACTCCATAACCGGATCGGTTACGTGGAACTCCTCCTCGACGTTAGCTGTGAACACGTTCCAGTCGGCACGTACAGTCTCCTTCTCGCTTGCCGGAACAGCAAACACGATGCTACCGTCGCGAGGAATGGCGTTGTGCAGCTTGCCCGAGTTGAACTTAGCGAGACGAAGATCCATCTTCTCCTGTTCCTTATAGAGGAAACGAGCGAGAAGCTTTATGGCGTTGGCGCGCTTCTTGTTGATATCGTCGCCAGAGTGTCCGCCCTTCAAGCCCTTTACCGAAGCTGTGAGGAAGAACATACCCTCGGGAGCCGCCTCACGCTCGAATGTGAAGCGAGCCGAAGTAGTCTTTCCGCCGGCGCAAGAGATGAAGATCTGACCTTCGTCCTCAGAGTCGAGGTTGATGAGCATATCGCCCTTCATGAAACCTGCCTTCATGCCCATAGCACCAGTGAGACTTGTCTCCTCGTCGCGTGTGAACACACACTCCAGCGGTCCGTGCTCGATGTCGTCGCTGTCGAGGATAGCCAGTTCGATGGCGCATCCGATGCCGTCGTCAGCACCGAGAGTTGTGCCCTTAGCGTTGAGCCATTCGCCGTCGACATAAGTCTGAATAGCGTCGGTGTGGAAGTTGAAGTCTACGTCTACGAGTTTGTCGCAGACCATGTCCATGTGGCTCTGCAGGATGAGTGTAGGAGCGTTCTCATGACCCTTTGTAGCCGGCTTGCGGATTACTACGTTGCCCGTCTCGTCGGTCTCGGTCTCTAAGCCGTGGCTCTTGCCGAACTCCTGAAGATACTCAATCATGCGCTCCTCATGCTTTGAAGGGCGCGGAATCTCATTGATTTTAGCAAACTGCTCGAACACGCGAGCAGGTTTCAATTCGCAATTGCTCATTTTCCTTAATTTTTTTATGTTGATGTTATAATAATCTGAATTTTCGGTAAATTATTTTGCCATACCGCCGATTTGCCGTACCTTTGTACCGATATGGGCGGTACAGCCTATCTTCTGCAAAGATAATGTAAAAGGTAGACACCACAAAATAAAAAAATATAATATGATTAAATTAATGCTTATAAGCCTCGCTGTAGTGGCAGTAGCCTTCGCTTTATTGTCGATAAAGGTGCTGCTGAAACGCAATGGCAAGTTCTCTTCACAGCACGTACACGACAATCCGGGCTTGCGCAAGCAGGGCATCCACTGCGTGATGGACCAGGACCGCGAAGCCCGTGAGCGCAACGGTGCCTACTAATAAGCCTAAGTTGTATATAGTGGTACTAACTGATTTGTCTATAATATATAATGTATAGATATATAGGCAGGCACTTAAAACGATAAAATTAAAACTAAATAAAGATGAACAAGAAAAACATTTTCGGCGCACTTGCACTCGCAACTGTTGCCGCTTTCGCAATGACCTCTTGCGACAAGTCGAAGAGTCAGGTTGACGAGAAGAAGGTAGAGAGCAAGCAGGCTGTGCCTTCAGACGCAAAGATTGCGTATGTAGAGGTAGACAGCATCATGTCGCAGTACAAGTTCTGCAAGGACTACTCGCTCATTCTCCAGAAGAAGGGTCAGAACATCCAGAACACACTCGCACAGAAGCAGCACGCTCTTGAGCAGGCTTACGGCAACTTCCAGCAGAAGGTTCAGCAGAACGCCTACACACGCGAGCAGGCAGAGCAGATCCAGATGTCGCTGCAGAAGCAGAACAGCGACCTTCAGGTGCTCAACCAGCGTCTGAGCGGCGAGTTCCAGGCAGAGACAGAGAAGTATAACAACGCTCTGCGCGACTCTATCCAGCACTTCCTCGCTGTATATAACAAGGACAAGAAGTACGGCTTGATTCTGAGCAAGGCAGGCGACAACATCCTCTACGCCGACAAGGCTTACGACATCACCAACGAGGTGATTGCAGGCTTGAACAAGGCTTACAAGCCGGCGGCTCCTGCAAAGGAGGAGAAGGCTGCTAAGAAGAAGTAAGTATTTCTGCAAAGAAAAAGTAAGGTTTCTTTACTGACAAAACGCATATAACCGAAGACAATGCTGCCAATAGCATAGTCTTCGGTTTTTTTTGTGCTCGCACACTTTGTCGCTTATTTTGCAAATTCACGCTGTAAATGAAGGTTTTTAAACAAAATGCCAATTTAAACACAAAAATATCTATCAAATGTTTCTTCGTATTAAAATATTTATTACTTTTGCAATCGTATTGTATGCCTTTAGTGTAAAATTGATACAATTAATAATTGGAGAGTAGTAATAGATAACTAAATAGATTCATTAACTTTTAAACTTTATAGTTATGAGAAAGACGTTACTTAACACAATGGGGCTCGTTCTTGCGTTGTTTGGCGCAACGAATGTTTATGCCCAGAGCACAGTAGAACTGCCTTACTCTATCACCTTCGATTCTACCAACGACGTTTGGACCGTGCTTGACGCCAGCCCGACACCTGGCACCTCATGGGAGTTCAATAACGATTGGGGCAACGACGGTTTCTGCATCGGCAATGCGTGGACAGCCACACCGAGCTACTGCATCAGGACCGACTCGGGCGAACCTAACGACTACTACGTTTCTCCGTCATTCAGCCTGAAGGCAGGCAAGACATACACCGTGAAGACAAGCTCGGGCACAATGTATAGCACTCCCGCAAAACTCTCTGTAGAGTACACGACGACTCCTACCGACGCCGCTTCGTTCACAAAGCTGAGCGACATCGATATGCCGTCTTCTGGCGTGCAGTACGACAACTCGTACGACCTCACCGTTCCTGAGGACGGACTCTACAGTTTTGCGTTCCATGCCACAAACACTTCTTCAGGCGACAAGAGCAATTGGGTTTATCTCTATGCTCTCGGCTTCAGCGTCGAAGAGAAGGTAGGTGGCGAAACTCCTGACCCGGGTCCTGATCCTGATCCCGACAAACCAGATCCACCAGTAGAAGACCAGGAGGGCACATTGCCTTACGATATGACATTCGACTCGGCAGAGCAGTTCGCCACATGGACCACGATGGACAACAGCGAGACGCCGGGCGTGACATGGGCTTACACCGCTTCTGACTTCGCCGGCAAACCTGCTGCACACATGGGCGTAGACGCTAAGTCTGAAACATGCGACTGGCTCGTTTCGCCGAAGTTCGAGCTGAAGGAAGGCAAGTCGTACACGATTACTGTAGACGCTGCTTCGGGTCCGAACAACGAGCTGAACCTCATTCTCGACTACTTCGTAGGCAGCAAGTCGGCTGACAACCAGAAGACTATCGAGTGGATCGGCTCTAAGCTCCCCGCAACCGTAGGCGAGAGCGGCGAGGTGAAGAACCAGTGGACACTCGACGCCAACAAGGACGGCGTATACCTCTTCGCGTTCCGCGCACTCAACTGGGGCGCCAACAACGCTAACGACGCTATCAGCATCTACTCTGTGAAGATAGAGGAGAAGGCAGACGGCGAGCCCGATGCTCCGGTAGCACTTCCGTACGAGGTTTCGTTCGAACAGGAAGAGAACGTAGCTGCATGGACAGCAATGGACCGCAGCGGCAATACCGGTTCTACATGGAGCTGGAACTCTTGGGGCTATCAGGAGTACGATACCGACTGGAATCCGGTGGGCGACCAGCATCCTTGTGTAAGCTTCAGCAGCGACTGGAACACCGACGCCAACGACTATTGGGTATCTCCGGCGTTCGCTCTTGAGGCAGGAAAGACATACGTAGCGAAAGCTCATACAGCCAACAACCGCAGCTGTCTTGAGTCTGGCACGACATCGTTCACAATGAAGCTCGGCACAAACAAGAAGGTGCAGGCTTCGTTCGACCAGACTCTCGGCTCTATCGAGCTCAACACAGTATACGACCGCGACCCGAGCACATTCGAGTTCAGCGTACAGGAGTCGGGCAACTACTATGTAGCGTTCCACATCAGCGACTCGGAGGGTGCAAACGCTTACGGTTACATCTTCGACTTCAGTCTGGCTGAGAAGGAAGGCGCTGCAGAAGAGCCGGTGGCTACAGCTCCGGTTGCCGACCTCACGGCTACCGAGGTTATGACACGCTCGGCTGTAGAACTTACCTGGACCAACCCGACTAAGGACGTCGACGGAAAGGATCTGCCGGCTGACGCAGCGCTCACCGTGAAGGTTTACGAGGGCGAGGAGCTTCTTGCTACACTGGACGCTCAGGCTCCGGGCAGCGAAGGCAAATACACTAAGGAATACACAGCCGACACATTCGCCGGCGAACACAACTACAAGGTGGTTGTAGTTTACAAGGAGAAGGAGTCGGAGGCAGCAACAGCAACGCTCACAGTAGTGGTTGACGCTATCAACGGCGTGGTTGTTCCGGCTGACGCAAAGGTTTCGGTTCACACTCTCGGTGGAGCAGCGGTTGGCAACAACCTCTCAACACTCGGCAAGGGCACATACATCGTGACCATGAAGAGAGCCGACGGCACTATGAAGACCGTGAAGGTTACTAAGTAACTGAATTCTCATAATTAATTAATTGGGCCGCTCTGCATACCAGTATGGGATGTGGAGCGGTTTTTTTATTGCTTTTGGGCGAAAAAGAATATACGGTGGGTAGCAAATAGTACGTAATAATTAATATTTCTTTGCAAAAAGGTTTGGTATGTGTGAAAAATGCTGTATATTTGCAAATGTTATACCACTTAAAAACAATAACCTAAAAAAATTATAGCTATGGAAGAAAAACTTCAGTTCGTGCCTTCTTTGAAGGACGCATTCGCCATCGGCGTTAAAAATCTTGTGCCGATTGTTCTCTCTGTGTTGCTTTGGCTCGTAACCGTATGGATTCCGTACGTTAATGTTGGCACTACGATAGCCTTGGCTACGCTCCCCGTGAAGCTCAGCAAGGGCGAGATGATCAGTCCGATGTTCATTTTCGATTCCGAGTACCGTCATTGCATGGGCGAATACTTCATTCTGCAGGCTGTCATCTTCTCTGCCGTATACATATCCCTCCTGTTCATGATTGTTCCGGCAATAGTACTCTCGCTCAGTTGGATGCTTGCTGTCTATCTGCTTGTGGGCAAGAAGATGAATTGGGCGCTGTGCCTCTCCGAGAGCAACCGTCTGATGATGGGCTATAAGTTTAAGGCGTTCTGCTTGAAGTTTGCCGTAAACATCGCTCTGCTCGTTGTTTCCTACGTTCTCTTCAGCATGTTCGACGCCATCGCAGGTTCGTTGGGCGTACTTGTTGTGCTTGTATGCGTTCTTGTCGGCGTTTGCGTAATGCTTTCGGTCGATGCAGTTATCTATCGCGAGTTGGTGCTCAGTGAGGATAAGGTTGAGGAAACTAAGCCAGAAGAAGCTCTTTAACGAGTGAATTGCAATGCAATAGGCATCGGTTCGCGTTCGGAATCTGATCGGATTGCGTTCGGTGTCCGATCGGGTTGCGTTCGGAGTCCGATTGGGTTGCGTTCGGTGTCCGATGATTTTTCGATAGCAAAACATTCGTAAAACCACTGCCAATAGGCAGGAGTTCTCTGAAAGAGTAAAGATTAAAGCATAAGAAAAGGCTGACTCTTGCTGCGATTTTGCAGCTTAAGAGTCAGCCTTTTTTAGTAGCGGAGGTCTCCGGCCTCCGCCGCAAGCAATAGTGTTGCTAAGTGTTTACTATCCAGCTTGGTGCTGCGGAGTATTTACTATCCAGCTTGGTGCTGCGGAGGCCAGAGACCTCCGCTACGTAGTGAATTAGAAGTCGACGACCGTGATGCCTGCTCCGCCGAACTGCACGTGCTCGTCTTTGCATTGCGTCACGTTAGGCACCGACTGCAGATACTGTCTGATGAGCTGTCTGAGTATGCCGTTGCCCTTGCCGTGAAGGATGCGCACTCGCGACATACCCACGAGTATGGCGTCGTCGATGAAGTGCTGCACGGCGTTCAGCGCCTCGTCGCCACGCATTCCGCGCACGTCGAGGTCCTGGTGGAAGTTGAGCTTGTGCTGGTCGATGGTCTGACGCGTTTCGCGGCTTATGCCGAACGTTGGCGGCAGTGTCGACTCCGGTGTCTTCGTGGTGTGCTCAAGGCGCGATGTCTTCACCTTCGTGCGCACGTCGCCGAACACCACCGTTGCCTCCTTGCCCTCTACCGACTCCACGCGACCCACCGTCGTGAGTCCGCGCATGCGCACCGTGTCGCCAGCCTTGAAGGGGTGTTGAGGCGTTGAGGTGTTGAGATGTTGTGATGTCGAGGTGGTGAGGAGTTGAGATGTTGAGGTGGCTGGGTTCGCCGCGTTCTCCTTCTTCTCCTTCTTGCGTTTCTCGCGTCGCTCCTTGCGCTCCATAATCTGGCGCATTTTCTTCTCGATGAGGTCGTCAGCCGACTTCGTGTCTATCTCGTTCACGTCCTCCTTAAACGCTTTCAGCTCTTCGCGCAGACGCTTCGTCTCCTCCTTCTCAGCCTGACATTCGCGTATCTCGCGGATAGTGTTCTCGATGTTGCGGTTGCTCTCCTTCAGCAGTTCCTGCGCCTGCTCCTTCGCCTGGCGCAGAATCTCCTTGCGCTTGCGGTCGAGCTCGCGAATCTCCTCCTCGTATTTTGCGATAGTCTTCTCCAGGTCCTTTTCGCGCTGATGCACGTTCTGTCGCTTGTTCTCCCAGTAGCGCTTGTCGCGCACGATGTCCTGCAAGTATTTGTCGCTCTGTATGTAGTCGGAGCCCACGATGTCGCTCGCCTCGCGTATCACCTCGTCGGGTATGCCCGTCTTGCGTGCAATCTCGATGGCGAACGACGAGCCCGGCTGACCGATGGCGAGCTGAAAGAGCGGTCGCATCTCGTGGCGGTCGTAGAGCATGGCGCCGTTGGCTATGCCGTCGTGCGAGTCGGCGTAGTGCTTCAGGTTCTGGTAGTGGGTGGTTATCACGCCCCATGCGTGCTTCTTCACAAACTGGTTGAGCACAGCCTCTGCCATAGCGCCGCCAATCTGCGGCTCGGTGCCCGTGCCGAACTCGTCGATGAGCAGCAGCGTGCGTTCGCCCGCCTGTCGCATCATGTTCTTCATGTTCAGCAAGTGAGACGAGTAGGTCGAGAGGTCGTTCTCTATGCTCTGCTCGTCGCCGATGTCGATCATTATGTCGCTGAAGACGCCCACCTTCGAGCGCTCGCTCACGGGGATGGACAGTCCGCACTGCAGCATGTACTGCAGCAGACCCACCGTCTTCAGGCACACCGACTTGCCGCCGGCGTTCGGACCCGATATGATGAGGATGTGGCGGTCGCGCGTCAGCATGATGTCGAGCGGCACGATAGGCTTCTCCTGCTTCTTCAGCGCGAGCCACAAGAGCGGATGCTTCGCCGTAATCCAGTCGACCACGGGCTTCGCGCTCACCTCCAGCTCTATGCCGCCCGTGAGCTGCGCAAACTCGGCGCGCGCACGAATGAAGTCTACCTCGGCAAGCATGCGGTAGGCGTTCACGATGTCGTCCACGTGAGGACGCACAAGCTTCGTGAACTCCGTGAGTATCACTATTATCTCGCGGCGCTCGTCTGCCTCCAACTCGCGTATGCGGTTGTTCGCCTCAACCACCTCCGTCGGCTCTACGAACACCGTCTTTCCCGTCGACGACTCGTCGTGTACGATGCCCTTTATGCGGCGCTTCATGGCAGGAGCGATAGGCACAACGAGACGACCGTCGCGCAGCGTCGGCGTAACGTCCTTGTCGACGAGGCCCTCACTCTGCGCGGCGTGCAATATGCTATATAATGTACGCGACACGCTGCCCTCAGCCTTGCGCAGCTGCGAGCGAATCTCGGCGAGACGCGGCGACGCCGTGTCCTTAATCTTGCCGTACTTGTCGAGAATCTGGTCGATGCGGCGAATGAGGTCGGGGAAGGTGAGCACGCCCTCCGTAAGGTCGTGTAGGGTAGGGTAGTCGAAGTTGCCGTCGTCGTCGCTGCGGTTGAGGAAGCGCACTATGCCAGCCACCGTGTCGAGCGAACGGCGCAGGTCGAATATCTCGTTCTCCTCAAGGTGCGTGCCCTCGATGCGTATGCGCTTTATCGACTCGCGCATGTCGAAGAAGAACTGCAGCGGAAAGTCGTCGGTCTCCTCCTGCATTCGGCGGAACTCGCGCGTCTGCTTCAACGCCGTGTTGATGCGCTCCGCGTTGTCCGAGAAGCCCATAGCGTCCACCTTGTCCTTACCCAACTGGCTCAGACAATAGCCCTTCAGCAGCGAGCGTATCTCGCTGAACTGTATCTTGTTTTCAAAGTTGCTTGGATAAATCATAGGTGCAAAGTTACTGCAAACCGAAGACAATACAAAATATGCTTGCATATTTTTATTGTTGAGGTGCAGCGTAACTTATTTAGAGTTACTGCAAACCGAAGACAATACAAAAAATGCTTGCATATTTTTATTGTTGAGGCGCAGCGTAACTTATTAAGAGTTACTGCAAACCGAAGACAATACAAAACATGCTTGCATATTTTTGGGGCGTCCGCGGCTTATACTTGTATTTCTTGCGGCTTCAGAAGCAGTAAAATGTGTCGAAACCGATGTTTTTTCGCTAATAGACGAAAAAAGTAAGCCGAAAATTTGGAGGTATGAACTAAAAAGCGTAACTTTGCACCCGCTAATAAAGCAAAGTGGAATAGTAATTCACTACGATTGCAAGGCTACATCAATTGCGTTTCCCCTATTGGAGAGATGGCAGAGTGGTCGAATGCACCGGTCTTGAAAACCGGCGTACTGAGA
>ERZ1031954.889-NODE-889-length-12315-cov-3.536297_pt1 | contig 12315 bp, 2 predicted proteins | sample MGYA00516701_ERZ1031954 | MGnify/ENA primary metagenome ERZ1031954 (study PRJEB33719, sample SAMN04261284) | wastewater metagenome | biome: rural village; feature: human; material: feces | host: Homo sapiens | place: El Salvador | collected 2013-01-07 ...
GTTGAAGCCGATGCCCCACTTGTCCTTGCTCACCGCTCCGGCTATTCCCGGGTCTCCGAAAACCGCCGTACCGTGCAGTTCTTCCTGCTTGGAATCGAACCAAGAGGCGAATGTCTGGGCAGCTCCACAGGCATCTGAACGTGTATACATCGCCGGCGTCGACCTTATCGTTGCGGTTCATGTCTGCCGCCTCCAGCTCCACGCCGCTGAGGAGGTCTGTGCCGAAGTAGTGGTTCCGCATCTTCACGGCATCGCCCGCATCGGTCTTGCCGTTGCAGTTGGTGTCGCCCATGATGATGACGGTGTAGCTGCCGGCGTTGCTGCCGGTCACATAGACGCTGGCGCCGTTGGCCACCAGGCCGGAGGCCGTCAGGCCGCTGTTCACGGACACCGTCGCGCCGCTGTCATTGAAGTACTTGCGGACCGCGGTCTGCAGCTGGCTCTCGTTGATGCCGGAGGGCTTCACATCCAGATAGATGTAGTTGCCGGTCCAGCCGCCGCCACCGCCGCCGCTGCCGCCGCCGGAGGTCTTCTCCTTGACGGAGTAGGTGGTCATGCCGTTGTCCGTGCGCTTCACCAGCGTGTACTTGCCGGTGAGGCCCAGCTCCACGTTCAGGGACGCGGAGTCGGCGATCAGCTTGGAGCTCACATCGTTCAGCAGGAACTTGAAGCTGCCCTGCGCGATCTTGGCAGCGCCCTTGATGGTCAGGGTCATACCGCCGATGTTCACGTTGCCGCTCATGGTCACATTGCTGTTGACGGTGATGGTGGCGCCGTTGGACGCACTGGCCACCGCCTCCTCCAGCGTGTGGAAGTAGCTGTTGGCGCCGTTCTTCGTCAGCGTGACCTCCCAGGCCTTCAGCGTGTAGGTGAAGGTGCCGTTGGAGGACTCCGCCAGCACGTAGCTGGCCGCCTCGCCGCTCACCACGGTCAGCGCGCCGTCAGCGACGAGCTTGCTGCCGTTGCTGAGCTGGAACTTGTGATCGTTGGTCACGATGTACTGCACGCCCCTGATGGTCAGGGTCTTGCCGCTGACCGCCACATCAGCCGTCATCCGCACCAGACCGTTGACGGTGATGGCCGCGCCGTTCTCAGCTGCCGCAGCAGCCTCCTCCACCGTGTGGTAGTAAGCCAGACTGCCGTTGGCCTGCGCCAGCGTGACCTCGCAGGCCACCAGCTCATAGAGGTAGTGGCCGCTGGCCTTCACATAGTAGGCCGCACCCGCAGACATGACGCTCAGCGCACTGTCGGCATGGATGCTGCCGCCCAGACCCAGTGCCAGAGAGAAGCTGCCCTGCGTCAGCTTGTCGGCATTGACGACGGTCACAGCCTTCGTGATGGCATCCACGGGCCCCGTCATGGTGACGGGCTTGTGGAAGGTCAGCTTCACGCCGCCGTTGTTGACCTGTGCGATGGCGTCATTCAGATTGTCACCATTGTACAGGCGCTTGCCGTTGCTGTCCGTGACCAGAATGGCGTTGTCCTCTGCGAACAGCTTCAGCGTCACGGTGGCGCTGGTCAGGTTCAGCGTACCCTCGGCCTCCCAGCCGCGGACGGGACCCAGCGTTCTGGTGAATGTGCCGCTCTTGGTGAACACATACGCGCCGTACTCACCGCTGTCGCGGCCATTCAGCGTCGCATTGTTGCCGTTCATGCCCAGACGGTTCAGCACCCAGCCGGCAGCGGCCATTCCGCCGCGATAAGCCACCAGCGCGCCGTAGTCGTTGGTGATCTCTGTCACAGCCGCCGCAGACACGCCGGCCTCGCGGGCCAGCACGCCGAAGTTGGTACGCAGGCCGATGGTCTTCAGCGCCGCAAACACCTGGGCGCAGGTGACCTTCTCCATGGCGGTCTTCAGCGCCGCCGTGTTGTTCAGTGCATAGTAGGCATCCACCGCCTCGACCAGCTCGGTCTTCAGCGCGCCGTCAGACAGGCTGTGGGCCACGGCCACCGCCATCATCACAGCATAGGTGGGATCGGTGCTCATGTCGATGGTCAGCACACCGCTGCCGGTGGCCTCCGCCGTCACGGTACCCTTGTTGGGCACGCTGATGTCGTTCAGCGCCAGCGTCAGCTGCTTGCCGGTGACCAGCGTATCCAGCTGCTCCAGAGCCTGCTTCAGCTTAGCATTGTTGCTGTCGCTGTCGCTCTTGAGATAGATGTTCAGCGTGCGGGTCTGGGTGCGGCTGGCGTTGCCGTCCACACCGATCTTCAGATAGTTGCCCGCCGCGTCTCTCTCCACCGTCAGCGCCCAGCCGGTGGCGTCCAGCCGGAAGCTGGCAGCGGGAGTGCTGCCGCCCACACTGTTGGCCAGCGCCCGGAAGTCCAGCGCCTTGTCGATCAGCTGAGCGATAAAGGCGTTGACGCCGGTGTAGTTCAGGGTCTCATCCAGCTTGTCGTTGGCAAACTGGTTGGTGATGTTCAGGCTGCCGTTGTAGATCTTCGTCACATCGTCCAGCTTGGCATCGTAGATCACGTTGCCGTCCACCGCCAGCTTCTGGGTGGTGGTGTAGTACTGCATCAGGACATCGGAAGCCAGATCGGCCGCCAGCGCCGCCACGGTGTAGCGGTTCGCCTCACGCAGAGAGGAACCGGTGGCCTTCAGCGTCACGTTGATGGCGCCGTTGGCACCCTCCTCGATGGTGTAGTAGTCGTTGGTCACCAAACCGTTGGCATCCTTGGTGTAGCCGTCACGGACCACGCTGCTGTCAGTGTTGCCGGTGTAGGTGCCGCCCGCCAGCACCATGTTGGACACGGTGCCGGTGACAGTGCCGGTACCGGCACTCTTCAGGGAGGAATCCACCACATAGCTGCGGTTCACGTTACCGGCTGCGCCGGTGATGCTGCCGGTCAAGGTCTTGCCGTGCAGATCCACGACCACGTTCCGGCCGGTGATATTCAGGCTGCCGCTGACATCGCTCAGCAGCATCAGGACGGTGTTATTGGTATCCAGCGTAGCGGGCAGGCTCTTCAGGAACTTCACGCCGCTGGTGTTCATCATCACGGCGGCGTAAGCCTCGCCGGCATTCTTCAGCGTCACGTTGAAGGGAACGCTCAGGGTTTCCATCGCCACAAAGCCGGACAGCGTGTTGCGGGTGCTTTCATCCTTGGCCAGCACCTCCAGCAGCTTCTCCACAGAGACGCTCAGCGTTGCACCGTAGGAGCCGTTGCCGGCACCGGTGCCGCCGGTGGCGGTCTGACGGGTCACGCCCAGCGCCTTGAACTTGGCATACCAGCCGTTCTTGCCAGTCAACTTGTCCACATTGGTCTGAGAAACGCCCAGCTTCAGCAGGGTATTGCCCACGGTGACCAGATCCACATCCGCATCATGATACAGCGCGCTGCCCAACTCATCGTAGAGGTAGTTCACGATATCGGTGGTGGTCAGGCTGGTGTAGCTGTCCAGATCCGTCTCACCCACGGCGATCATGGCCGCCAGTGCCAGGGACCAGTACTTCTCGGGCATGGTGCCCTCTGCCGTCACGGTGCCGTTGGCGGCCTCCGCCGTCACGCGGTTCGTCAGGGTCACAAGGCCCTCACGGGCCTTGACCAGCTGGCTGGTGCGCTGGCCGAAGTCCTCCACGGTCACATACAGCGGCAGATCCGCCGTCTCCGTGCCGTTGATGTTCATTTTGACGGTGGTCTTGAGCACCTTGGCGCCCAACAGCCCGTAGCTGGCAGCCACAGTGCCCTCAGCGGGCATGGCCATCTCGTTCAGGCTGCCGTCGGCGTTGATCATGGCGAGGACATCCGCCAGCGTCAAGCCGCTGTTCAGCACCTCGTTGAGCAGGGCGCTGAGGTAAGCCTTGCTGCCGACGCCGGCTTCCGTCTTATAGAACTCGTTGCGGCCGCCCAGCGTGATGCTGTTCACGCCGGAATTCCGCAGAATGTATTCGCCCAGCTTCGTTACGGCGCTGGTGGTAAAGTCGGTACCCAGCCCCAGACGCAGCACGATACCGGTAACCTCGCCGTTATCCTCCACAGGCAGGAAATTGATGCTGGTGTTGCCCACCTTGCTGTTGGCGCCGGTGATGAAGTCCTTTACGTTCTTGTCCGCCACATTCACAGTGGTGCGGGCGATGGTATACACGCCGCCCACGAACAGAGCCTTGATCTCCTGTGCGCTGAAGGTGTACGCGCCGTCGCTGCCCTGAACCGGTACGGTCTGGCTGCCGATGGCGTAGTCATAGCGAGTGCTGCCAGCTGCCGGAGCGGGCAGTACGACCTTCGCGTTCTTCACGGTGATGGTCTGATCCGCCTCGCCGTCGATCTTCACCGTGAAGCTCTTGGCTGCATAGGTGACGACCGTCTGAGCGTTGCTGTCCATGGTCTGGCCGGCGGTGAAGCCGGGGACATCGCTGGTCTTCTCATAGAAGTCCGCGCTGATGTTGGCGGCAACCGCAGAGGGCTCGCTCTGGAGCTGCGCCCACAGGCTGCCTGCCAGCGCGTTCAGCTCGGCCACATCCGTATCCGTCAGCGTATAGCCCATGCTGTATGTCTTGCTGCCGCTCTTCTCCATGCCCTCGGCGGAGACGGTGACAGTCGCCTGCACCTTGTCGGGAGCCGCTGCGGTCATGACCACGGTACGGGTCAGGTCAGCCGCCGCCGTATAGGACGCGGTCTTGCCCGCCGCCGCCGTCAGCAGCGCCGCGAAGTCGGTCAGAGAGACAGACGTATCGATCTGAGCGTTGATGCTGGCGGGCAGGGAGCCCGTGCCGGAGCTCAGCAGGCCCTGCAGCAGGGAGATGACGTTATCCAGCTTGGCGATATAGTCGGCGCCGTGCTTGCCGCCGACCTCGACAGCGCTGATGGCGTTGCGCTTCGCCTCGGTATTGGTGGCCTGATCCAGATACCGGTACAGCGTCGCCACCTCGCTGCGGATGGTCTTATACTGGTCGTTGCCGTAGAAATAGGCCAGACCGTTGGGCTGCGCCGCACTGTACGCATTGATGTACGTCAGCAGCAGCAGCTTATTGGTGTTGTTATCGATGCAGTTATCGCGCACATAGGTCAGCGCGTCCACCGTCTCCTGCTCCAACGGCGTACCGCCGGCAGCGGGCCTGTAGTTGATCAGCGTGTTCAGCACGTTGATGTCCACCTCACGCAGGGCGGCGGTCTTATCCACCAGCTTCTGCATGGCCGCCTTGTGGCTGGCAGCGTCCGTCACCAGCGCATCGGGCAGATTCATGGCTTCCAGCACATCCAGACCGTCCACATTGCCGTTCAGATCCAGCTGATACGCGACCCGCACGCTGTCAAACGTGCCGTTGACCGTGACCTCGTAGCCATCGGCGCCCAGCGTCAGCTGCTCCTGCTGACCGTCCAGAGTGCCGCCCACGAAGGTGACGGTGCCAGGCAGCCAGAACAGCGCCGCGCCGTTGGCCTCATAGCGCGCGGCGTACGCAGCCGCCTTCACGGTGTAGCTGCCGCCGCCCGCCGCCGCGACCTTTACGATATCGTCGCCCGCACCGGGCACACGCACGCGGATGGTCTCTCCGTTCAGCTTCAGCACGCCGCTCTTCAGCAGCGCCTGAGCCATGGCGTCCATCTGGCCGGCAGCCGCATCGGCCACCAGTGCGCCGTAGGTCAGGGTCGTCTTGGTCTTATCCAGCGTTCTGGTAAACACGGCGTCGCCCACCACCCGGTATACCTCGTTCTGCTCGTATACCGTGCCGTTCAGCGTATACTGATAGGACTGCTCCTCGCTGCTGTAGGGAGGCAGCGTCACGTTGTAGCCGTAGGGAACGGTCTTGTCGCCGTCGCCGGTGTTCAGCGTGAAGTCCTTGGCGGTATATATAATGGTATATTCCGCGGCTGCATCCAGCTTCGCACCCACCGTATTGGTGGTAGTGCGGTCATAATTGGTGGTGTTGATATCGGGATACATCCCGTTCGCCCAATCGGTCAGAGCAGTCGTCTCGATGCCGGCGTCAGCGATGGCCTTTTCCACATCGGCCAGCGCCATACCGGAGGTCAGGTGCAGCACCACCGCATCGCTGACCATCATGGCCAGCGTGGCATCGTCCTTCTGGCCCGCGGGGATGATATAGGCGACCACCTTCACCGTCAGGTCCTGACGGTTCACGTTGGCCGTGATGGTGGTAGACAGCGTCCGTACCTGCTCCTGCAGCGCCATAGCGGCATGGCTGCCGGAGCTGCCCTTGGCGGCATCCGCCAGCGTATCCAGCTGCGCGAACTGCTCAGCCGTCAGGCTGGGCGTCTCGGTGTACAGGCCGAACAGGCCCCAGTTATCATCGGCGATGGCGTTCTGGATCGCCTGCATATCCTCATACAGGCCCACCAGTACATTGGGCACCATGCCGGCGATCAGATTCGTGGTGGCATCCACGCCGGGCAGCTGCTTACCGTCGGCGGTATACGCCGCCAGATCATACTGCAGAGACCCTGCCTTGTTCGCGCCCAGCGCCTCGATGATCGTATAATAGGCATCCAGCGTGTCCAGAAGGCTCTGACGCGTTGTGGTGTTCAGCAGATACTGCAGCTTGCTGGACGCGCTCTTGTACGCGTTCACCAGCGTCACCAGATCAAAGGTGCCGTTGTTCGCCGGCTTCTGGCTCTGGGCCTTCAGGTCCGCAGCGGCCTGACGGGCAGCCTCGGAAAAGACGTAAGACCCATCGGTCTCCTGCGCTTCGGCGATGGTCACCAGATAGTCCACATAGCCGCGGGTCTGGTCGAACCGGTTGACCTTGCTCTGGATGGTGTCCATGTTCTGCAGCGCCTGCGCCATCAGGTAGGGCTGCTGCAGCAGATCGCGCTGCTCCGCCTCGGCGATGGTGATGCCGGCACTGTACGTCACCTGCACAGAGTAGGTGTTGCCCGCGTAGGTGAAGCTGCCCTCACCGTTGGTCAGGGTCACATCCTCCCTGGCGGAAGCGCCGGTGCCGTCGTCATAGACCACAGCCGCGGCCACAGGCGTCCAGGTATAGCCGCCCTCGGTGATGCTCGCCGCCCGGATGGTGCGCTTGTCGCCATCCACGGCGATCTTGCTGCTGTCGCTGGGCGCCGTGTAGGAGATCGTCTGATCCCCCAGCAGCAGTCCGGCGTTCAGCAGCGCCTTCTCCGCATCCGTCAGCTCGCTGTCATACGCCTTTGCCAGCAGCGCGCCTGCGGTAACGGACTCGCTCTTGCCCGCGTCCACAGGCCAGTCAACGGCCGCCGCCCAGCACTCCAATGTGCTGCCCAGCGCCATGACTGCGGCCAGCGTCAGCGCCAACAGGCGTCTGCCGATCCGCTTCCTCTTGTCCATACTGTTCCACACTCCTATCTTTCTTCGCTGCACACACAGCTTTTTTGATCGTCCGGCGTACCGGACCCATGTTGAACGCAAAATACGAGTGGCCGCCGGCAGCCCATGGCTGTCCGCAGCTCCCAAGGGGCCTTTTGAAAAATGTAAAAAAGCCCCCGCATCCGGCGATACACGCCGTATGAGGAGGTGTTCCCTCATGCCGCGCTCCCTCCCCCAAAGATCGCTGCATGGCCGCTTTTCCGTTGTCGTCCTGCTTCCGCCGGACAGCCTGCTTCCCCCTTCTTTCCGGCATTGTCCTCCCTGCACAAACACAATCACGCCGAGGACATATATTTCAGTTCACATTATACATGAGGCTTCGACACATTTCAACCCTTTTTTTGCCTCTCTTTCCTTTCTTTGAAGCACCGCAGGAAATGCCTGTTTTGCCGGAAAAAAAGCAGCTTTTTCCTACTTTACGCCGCTTTCTGTTTATATCTCACAGGACAAGCTGTGCTCCCTGCATTCGGTATTTTCAAAATTTCACGCTCTATTTTTGGAATTTACACCATTTCGTTTTTTTGTCGTTTTCCGGACCGCCTCCCGCAAAAGGTGCTTCCCTTTCCGAGAACCGATCTGCACTCCCTGTAAGCGCAGAAAGGGCCTGTGCTCACGGCCAGCCTGCCGCCGTTATAACAGCCGCCGCCTGCATTGTCCAACTCATCATCGCTCAGTACGCCATTTTTCGCGGGCTCGCCTTCCCGAAGCGTGTCAAAGTATTGCAGGCCCTTTGAATTTATGGTATAGTCGAGCAAGAAACAGCCTTCCGCACACGAAATTCGATCAAGGAGACACATAACTATGGAAATCAGAGTGAACAAGAACGGCGCTGCGCTGGCGCTTTCCGTTGAGGGCCGCATCGATACGACCACCGCGCCGCAGCTGGAGGCGGAGCTGAAAAAAGAGCTCGGCGGCGTCACCGAGCTGCTGATGGATTTTTCTGGGGTCGAGTATATTTCCTCGGCGGGACTTCGTGTGCTGCTGTCCGCCCAGAAGGTCATGAACCGGCAGGGCAGGATGACGCTCTCCCATGTTAGCGAGGCGGTAATGGAGATCTTTGAGGTGACCGGCTTTTCCGATATCCTGACGATCGTGTAAGGTCCCGTCCGTATAGAACGCATAAGGAGCGAGCGGCCATGCCTCGTACAAAGGACAATTTCACAACGCGCATCTTCCGCAGCCTGTGGCTGCCGGCGATGCTCTCCTCTCTCGGCTGGGCGCTGAGCGATATGGCGGACGCCGTGGTGGTCGGGCAGAAGCTGGGGACGGTAGGGCTTGCCGCGATCAGCCTGATCCTGCCGGTTTACATGATCAACTGTATGCTGGCCCACGGGCTTGGGCTGGGCGGCTCGGTCCGCTACTCCCGCCTGCTGGGACAGGGGAAAACGCAGGAGGCGGCGGACAGCTTTCGCGGTGTATTCGCTCTGTCGCTGCTATTCAGCATTACGACCGCCGTGCTGGGCAGCGTGTTCATGGAGCCGCTGCTGGCCCTTCTGGGCACGAGACCGGCGGACGGCGCCCTGTACGCCGCCACGCGAGACTATTTGCAGATCCTGGTCGCCGCCACGCCGCTATTTTACCTCTCCAATGTGCTCAATTACTACCTGCGTAACGACGGCAGCCAGCGTCGGGCGGGCTTCGGCTCGGTGACAGGCAATGTCTGCGACATTCTGCTCAACCTGCTTCTTGTGCTGGCGCTGGACATGGGGACGCGCGGCGCGGCACTTTCCACAGCGCTGGGGCAGATCGTCACCCTCTGCATCTATCTGCCGGGCTTTTTCGGAGAAACGCATACACTGCGCTTCGCACCGCCGAAAAGGGGCTGGTGCGCCCCCGCCTTTTCCGCGCTGCGCGCGGGGATGGCGACCTCAGTGCAGTATCTCTATCAGATGCTTTTCTTTCTCGTATGCAACAACCTGCTGCTCCGTCTGGGCGGGGAGACGGCGGTGGCCGTTTTCGACGTCCTTCAGAACACCTCCTACCTCATCCTCTATCTTTTTGAGGGGACCGGGCGCGCCATGCAGCCGATTTTGTCCACCTATCAGGGCGAGCACAACCGGCAGGGCAAGCAAAACGCCCTGCGGCTGGGCTTCGCCGCGGGGCTCGCCGCAGGCGGCGCGCTCATCGCCCTTGTGGAGCTTTGGCCGCGGGGGGTATGCCTGCTCTTCGGCATCGCCGGTTCGCAGGCGGAGGCGCTGGCGTTCACGGCGCTGCGGCTCTACGGCGCGGCGGCGCTCTTTGCCGGCATCAACATTCTGCTTTGCAGCTTTTATCAGGCGTGTGAAAACGAAAAGCCATCGTTCCTGCTTGAAACGCTCCGGGGCGCCGTACTGCTCATTCCGCTGACCCTTTTGTGTTACAGGTTCGGGCTGGAGCGCTTCTGGCTGCTCTTCCCGCTGACGGAGGCAGGCTCCCTTCTGCTGTTCCTGCTGCTCGGCATCGGCGGGCGCTACCGGAAAGCGGAGCCGCCGGCGGAGCGCATCTTCCAGCGCACGATCCCCAGCAATGCGACGGACGTGATGGACGTCTGCCGCGAGCTGGAGGCATTCTGTGAGAGCTGGGACGCAGACGCGAGACAGCAGATGCTCTCTGCCATGACCGTGGAGGAGCTTGGCATGGCTATTTTGAAGCACGGCTTTCACGGCAGGACGGACGGCTACATTCAGCTGACCGCCATGATGTGCGAGGACGGCGAGCTGGAGCTGCATCTGCGGGACGACGCCACCACCTTTAACCCCTTCGACATGGACACACGCCGTGCAAGTCAGGACGAGGCGTTCGACATGGACAGCATGGGCGTGCTGGTCGTCAAGAAGCGGGCAAAGTCGTTTTTCTATCGGCGCTATCAGGGATACAATACGTTGATCATCAAGCTTTGAGAAGGTTCCGTCAATGAAGCTCGTATTCAATCTATGGCGCAGGCGAGCTGACCGATGCGTGGTTTTCTGTCACGGCGGCCACGGCAGGCACGCGCCGCTCCCTGCCGCTGTCCGGCAGCTCGCCCTGTTGCGGGCGCTCGATCGGGCAGGAGGCGGGCGCCTGCGGCTGCACATTCATCCGGTGGAGGTATGAAGATGAAAAAAGTATGGAAGATCCGCTTGCAGCCCAAGCTGCTGCTCGGACTGGTCGCGATGGCGGCGATCCTTGTGATGATCCTCGCGCCCTCCATCGCTCGGCTTTACCGCACGCGGATGGAGGAGCAGTACAGCAAGCTGGCCTTCGGACAGGCCTCCGTGGCGGCGGACCTCATCGACGGCGACCGCGTGGAGCAGTATTACCTGACCGGCGAGAAGGATGCCTATTATGAGGAGATCCACCGCTACCTGCTGGATGCCAAGGAGAAAATGGGCCTGAAATACTTCTATGTGGTGGTGCCGGAGGATGAGGTGATGTTCTACATCTGGGACGCGGGCGTGGCCGGCGAGGACGGCGTCTGCAATCTGGGGGACACCGACGCCTATTACGGCGGCGGTAACGAGCTGATGCACCGGGCGTTCGCCGTGGACGCGGAGCAGACGATCCTCATCACCAACAACGAGGAGTACGGCTATCTTGCCTCGGCTTATGTGGCCATCCTGAACGGAGCCGGTACGCCGGTGGCACTGGCCAGCGTGGACATCTCCATGGACATGATCGACCAGCAGATCCGCCAGTTTCTGGGCCTGACGCTCTGTGTGGTGCTGGTGGTCCTGCTGCTCTCCATTTTCGCGTACTACTACTATGTGCGCCGTATTCTCATCCGTCCGCTCGGGACGCTGCACCACGCCGCCATCGGGCTGGTGGAGAGCCGGATGGAAAACCTGTCCGACTTCAAGGTGGATCTCCACACGGGCGACGAGCTGGAGGATCTGTCCGACTCCTTCCGGTACATGGTCTCGGAGCTCAACGAGTACATTCGGGACCTCAGCCGCGTCACGGCGGAGAAGGAGCGCATCGGCGCGGAGCTGGACGTGGCCCGCCACATTCAGGCCTCCATGCTGCCCTGTATCTTCCCCGCCTTCCCCGAGCGCCACGAGTTCGATATCTATGCCTCCATGACCCCCGCCAAGGAGGTTGGCGGAGACTTCTACGATTTCTTCCTTGTGGACGACGACCATCTGGCAATCGTCATGGCAGATGTGTCCGGAAAGGGCGTTCCCGCCGCGCTCTTTATGATGATCTCCAAGACGCTGCTCAAATCGGCGGCACAAAGCGGCCTTTCGCCCAAGGCGGTGCTGGAGAAGGTAAACAACCAGCTCTGCGAAAATAACGACGCGGAGATGTTTGTCACCGTGTGGCTCGGCATCCTCGAGATTTCCACCGGAAAAATGAAGTGCGCCAATGCCGGTCACGAGTACCCCGCTATCATGCGGCGGGGCGGCGGGTTTCAGCTCTTCAAGGATAAGCACGGCCTCGTGCTTGCCGGCATGGAGGGCGCCCGCTACCGTGAATACGAGCTGGAGCTGAACGAGGGCGACCGTCTGTTCGTCTACACGGACGGTGTGCCGGAGGCAACGAATGCCGACACCGTCCTCTACGGCACAGACAGAATGCTTCACGCCCTGAACGAGGCGAAAGACCGCTCTTGCTGCGAGCTGCTCGCGTCGCTGCACCGTGATGTAGATGCATTCGTGGGTGCGGCGGATCAGTTCGATGATATCACCATGCTCTGCATCGAGCTGCGTACGGTGGCGAACGGGATGAAAAAGATCGGCATTGCGCCGACGCTGGACAAGCTGCCGGAGGCGACGGGCTTTTTCGAGGACATTCTCTCTGCGGCGAACGCGCCGATGAAGGTGATCGCGCAGGTGAATGTAGCGGTAGACGAGATTTTCTCCAACATTGCCCGTTACAGCGGCGCGACCGCTGCGACCCTCGGCTGCTCCCTCGCAGATGGTCGGATGACGCTCCGCTTCTCCGACAACGGACGTCCCTACGATCCCACCGGCAAGCCGGACCCTGATACAACGCTCTCAGCGGAGGAACGGGACATCGGCGGCTTGGGCATCTTCATGGTGAAAAAGATCATG
>ERZ1031954.905-NODE-905-length-12169-cov-14.066700_pt1 | contig 12169 bp, 9 predicted proteins | sample MGYA00516701_ERZ1031954 | MGnify/ENA primary metagenome ERZ1031954 (study PRJEB33719, sample SAMN04261284) | wastewater metagenome | biome: rural village; feature: human; material: feces | host: Homo sapiens | place: El Salvador | collected 2013-01-07 ...
TGGGAGCAGAACTCAACATCCTCAATACCCAGGGCGATATTGACCTCGATGAGGATTACTGGCGCATACTTGATATCCGAATCGCCGGCATTCATAGCCTTTGCTGGCAGGGAGGAACCAAGGAAGAGAACACGCAGGGTGTCATCAACGCCATGCGCAATCCATTCGTGCAGATTATCTCCCATCCTGGAGATGGAACGGCAGAACTGGATTTCGAGGCTCTGATGAAGGTTTCCAAGGAGACGCATACCTTGCTCGAAATCAACAATCACTCCATGGCTCCCATCCGCCACAAGACGGTGGCAGCTCCTAATAACCTGGAACTGCTGGAACTTGCCAAGAAGTACGAAGCCCCTGTCATCTTCGGAAGTGATGCCCACTTCTCTACCATGATTGCCGACTACAGCAACATCATGCCGCTGGTAGAGAAAGCAGAGTTCCCGGAAGAACTGATTCTCAACTATCAGCCGGAGAAATTCATGGCTTATCTCAAGCCTACCCCTGAGAAATAGGAAAAATTCGTTTCACATTTCGTAAGCTCAGAGAAGTAAAATAAAAACTATATAATTATGAGAACATCATAACAATGAGAAAATCATAAATAAGATAGTTTTCAATGCTTGATGAACGCCAACCCCATCTGCATCGCCTTTTTCACCATATTTGCCACATTGCTGGCTTGCAGTTTGCTCATCAAGTTGTGGCGGTGAAATTCTACGGTATTGTTGCTGATGTTCAACTCCCGAGCGATGGTATTGGTCGAATGTCCCTCGGCTATGTGCTCCAAGACTTCGAGTTCTCTATTAGAGAGGTTGACTTGCTCGACATTCTGCTGATTGATCAGTCTGAAAAACTGTTGACTATAATACCCCTTTCCTTCTTCTATCCTGTGCAGAGCAGTAAGAAGTTCCTGCGGGTCATCACCTTTCAAAACTATGGCATCTACATCCTCGTCCATCAGCTGACGTATCGTCCAGATTTCTTCGTGCATCGTATAGACAATGATCTTGGTCTTGGGATGCTTATGGTGAAGCTGCTTGACAAGCAGCAGACCGTTCTCATTACTCAGTTCCAAGTCGATGATAGCGGTATCGATATTCTCCCTGTTGATGATATCCCTGGCAGATAGGAGGCTAGAGGCGGTCTGTACTTTTTTATAGACACCATCTTGCAGGATGAGTGCCCTCAAACCAACCAAGACGACAGGATGGTCATCTACAATAAGGATGCTTTTGCTCTTTTCCATGATGATACATTTTTAAGCGTAATTTTTCGCAAGCCTTTGCTCGCAGATTATAGTTGAAACTTGAGTTCTACCAGATACTCTTCTCCATTGTTTCTTATATTGAGTTCTGCCTGCAGAGCATCTGCCCTCATCTTCAGGGTATCTTTGCCGATGCCAGACTTGCCCTGGCTGATAGGGTGAAGTGGTGACAGATCGTTGATGATGGATATGCTCCCCTGCTTTCCACAGGTATCCAGCGTGACGCTTATCATCTTGCTGTATCCATATTTGATGGCATTGGATACACATTCCTGGATGATGCGGTAGATTTCTATCGCCTTGCCGTCCGGGAGATTCTGCGCATTGAAAGAGGTACTGATGAATGGCTTGACGATGGTTCCGTTTTCGGCTGTTACCGATTGACAGAAGCTTACTATCAGCTCCGCAAGCGAAGTGTTGTCAAACCTAGGTGGTATCAGCTCATGTGAAAGACGGCGTACATCATGTCCAACGTTTTTAAGCAATCTTTCTGCTTCCTCCTTATTGGTCTGCATCATGATATTCACCGCCAGAATATCGTTGCATACTCCATCATGCAATTCCTTGGCCAGACGCTTGCGCTCATTCTCCACACCATTGATATAGGATGTCTTTTCCGACAATTCGGCTCTCTGCCTGTCGAGTTTCCTGCGGTATAGGATGACAAGAATGGCTATCAACAATATGACGAGTGCCAGGATGAGCCATAAGATGCGGATATAGAGCGAGCTCTGTTCGTGGTTCATCTTTTCTATCAGCATTTCTTTCTCCAAGGTCTTGTACTTGATGTTGAACTCACTCAACTGCTTGTCGATGTCACTCTGCTTGAGGGAGTCACTTTTCATGTATGCCTTTTGCATTGCCTGGTATGCCTGAGTGTATTTACCCATATTGTTGAGGCATCTGGCCTGTGTGGCGAGAAGCTTGTCTTTAGGCATCGTCAGATTGGTACCCGCCAACCTGCCGATGCTGTCCAGAAGTAGCCATTGCTCAGCGTATTTCTTCTGTAGCCCCAGCAAGTCGGCCTTGATTTCCAATATTCCTAGCACCCCATTGCTCGTAGGTGCCAGATTGCGGCAGGCATCATTGGCATAAGTGAGATAGAAGGCAACGGAATCGGCCTTACCCAGTTGCAAGTACGACTTGAGCAACGGAGAAAGATATTTGAGGGTCAGCACATTATAATTGGTCTGCTTTACCATATTCCACATCGAAGTAAGGCTATTGACGCTTTTCCGGTAATTTCCCTGTCGCATCAGGATAGCGCCTTTATTGGCATGGGCAGACAGACGCTCTATGGTATCGTTGATAGCGATAGCTTTAGATTCTGCCTTGTCGGAGTACTCTATGGCTTCCCTGAATCTCTTCTGTTCGTTGAAAAGCACGGAGATACAATTATAGAGATAAATTTCATATTCCGCATTTTCACTTTTGATGGCTTTCTGGATACCCTTCTTATAATAGATGAGCGAGGAATCCAGTTCTCCGATTCTGCGATAGCAGATGCCCATTGCTCCACACATGGCAAGCATACCATCGTAATCTTCAATTTTCTCGGCAAACGGGATACCTTTCTTTCCGATTTCTATGGCTTCTCTCATCTTTCCAAGATCTGTATATGCGGTCAGCTTCTCGCTGGTAAGCCAACTGCGAGTGGTATCGGCACAGTTCATATTGAGTGCGCTGTCTATCAGAAGGATGGCCTGTTTCTTATCACCATCAGCATTATAGTTGACGGCTTCCAGAAACAAGGAATATGCCCGCTTCTCGTCTTTGCAGTTGTCACGTTGACAAGCGGCAAGGAAAGCAATGGATGATAACAGAAGGAAAATATATGTGGATATGGCTTGTCGCCTGTGATGTATTGTTTGCTTCATTTGCTATTATATTTACGTCATTTGCTATTACTATCATAAATGATTGTCCCTGCAAAGATATGAAAAATAATCGGAAGAGTCATTTTTTCTATTGTTAAAAAAGGTGGCGGCTGTTATTTTTCCGCTCACATGCCCCTTTACCTACGGAAAACCATAGGCTACACGCGGTGGTATTCCGTAGAAATGAATATAAATATCCGTTTTTTGCTGCCGGTAGAAACATTATATGGTAATTGTCGCTATCTTTGCATTCAATCATTCTCTTGTTATACTTAGCATCCCTAAGCAAACGGCGAAATGTAGTAGTAAATTATCAAATAATAAATGTCTAACTTAAATTTTAAGAATTATGCGTAATATTGGTGAAGAAATCTTGTGGGATATTGTGCGTGTTATCAAATGGATAGCCATGCGTGTGCTGTATCTCTTCGGCAAGTTATTCTCTTTTGCATGGGACAAGGCAAAGGAGAAACAGGAAATGAAGAAAATGGAAGAAAGGGAGCAGGGCTTATGAAATACGTGAAACTATTGTTAGTATTCGCCTTCGCATTGCTTTCGATGGCTGGCTTTGCCGAGAAAGGCGATATGTGGGAGGTGAAAGATGCCGACCTGACGGTGTGGGATTCGCCTAATTATCTTACGAAGTTGGGCATGATGCATCAGGGTGATACTTTTGAGGAAGAAGGTATGGATGGCGATATGATCAGATTCCTCTACAAGGGCAAAACGGCTTATGTGGCTTCTTACTGCTGCCAACGATTTGAGCCGGAACCGGATTCTGATATTGATGTAGAAGAAGAAATGCCTGCAGCTGCCACACAGCAGGATGTCAAGGAAGACGCCAAGAATGAAAAGACGGAACTGACTGCTGTTACCCAGCAGAAAGGGAAACAAGCCTCTAATGCAGATGCCAAGAAAGAGGATATGCAAGCACCAGCAGGAACTCAGCAAAGCGCCGAAAAGGAAGAAACTGGAGTATTAATGAGCATAGCGTTGCTGCTCCTGTCACTTGTTGGAGGCGCCCTCGGTCTTATCGCCATTGTGTTTACTTTCTTTTATGTTTTCAGATACCAGAAATTGGCAAAATGGATGAATGGGAAATGTGGCACGGAAGTGATACCTTACAAACGATTCAACAAGTTGCTCCTCGTTCCTGTACTGGCGGCACTAGCAACTGTAGTGATTACCATATTATTTGGATATCTGGCAACGCTGGCAGAACAGGACAGCACTTCGCAGATATTCCTATCGCTGATAGGTGTAGCACTAACCATAGCAACCCCCGTTCTGTGTCTTTGGTACAGATATAAGAAAGACAAGGAACAATATGGCAAGAAGGCAGCAAGCTGGATGATGCTCTATTCTTTCCTCAGTATAGTGGCAATATATCTGATTTGTGTTGTAATAGCCTATATTATTGTGGGAATTGTTGCTGTACTGATTTTTGCCCTGATTGTAAGCCTGGCATTCCCTACAAGATACTATGTTGTCCGCAGGTGGTAGCAGACCTGATTTCAATGACAGCTATATGTTATACCACCATTTGACAATGTTATAACTATACTTTAAAATACGTACAGAAAAAGGAAAAAGCTTTGAAAACAATCTTATTTTCAAAGCTTTTTCCTTTTTTCTTGCATCATTCAGATAAAAGCCGTATATTACCATGCCTCCAGCTTATCAGCAATCTCAGGCATCTTATCCTTGCTGAATACAGGATTCTTTCCTTCCTTTTTCTGCTGACGATAATCTTGCAGCAGGAAGACGGCTTGGCGGGAAAGCAGAACAATAGCCACCAGATTACAGAGCGTGAGAAGAGCCATCGTGATATCGGCAAAGCTCCATGCGAAATCCAGCGATACCACAGTCCTACCATCACCATCGCTGCCACAGCAAGGCGATAGATAAATACGCCCAACTTGGAATCCCTGATATATCTCACATTGGTCTCGCCATAATAATAGTTGCCGATGATGCTACTAAAGGCAAAGAGCCAGATCATCACAGCCACAAATGGATTGCCGATACTTCCGATTTCGTGGGTCAAGGCATCCTGCGTCAGCTGGATACCATTGGATGCGGTAACATCTACCCCACTCACAAGGATGATGAAGGCGGTGCAGGAACATACCACCAAGGTATCTGTAAAAACACCCAAAGCCTGAATCAAACCTTGCTTCACCGGATGGCTTACCGTAGCCACAGCTGCTGCATTAGGTGCACTACCCTCACCAGCCTCGTTACTGAACAAACCTCGCTTGATGCCCTGTATCACCGTAACACCCAGCACTCCGCCGGCAGCCTGATTGAATCCGAAGGCATTCTCCACAATGGCAAGCAACACTTTAGGCAGACTGGCAATATTCCAAACCACTACTCCTACAGCTATCAGAAGATAGACGACAGCCATCACAGGAACCACGGTAGAAGAGAACTTAGCCACTCGCTGGATACCACCGAAGATGATGAGAAGGGTAAGCGCAGTAAGCACAATTCCCATGGTACCTGGTTCGATACCGAACGCTTTCTGCCAAGCCAGACAGATGGTATTGCTCTGAACAGAATTATAGGCAAAGCCAAAGGTGATGATCATCAGGACGGCAAAGAGAATACCCATCCATCCCTTTCCCAATCCATACTTCATATAATAGGCAGGTCCACCAAAGAAGGATGTCTTGCCCTTACGCTTATAAAGTTGGGCAAGAGTTGATTCGATGAAAGCCGATGCTGAACCCAGTAAAGCCAGCACCCACATCCAGAACACGGCTCCCGGTCCACCGATGCTGATTGCAGTAGCTACGCCTGCAAGATTACCCGTACCGATACGGCTGGCCAATGCCACCACGAAAGCCTGGAAGGAAGAGATATGTTTCATCTCGCCATCCACCTTTACCTCCATCGACAGCTCATCATGGCCTATCTCCTCCGGTTGAATCTTGTCGGGATTCAACAGCAGCCTGACCATCTCCTTGATGAGTCGAAACTGTACAAACCTAGTACGCCAAGTGAAAAACAGGGCACAGCATATCAACACGGTGATGATGATATACGACCAGAGAAAATCGCTAACCTGAACTAAAAAGTTTTGTAATGTATCTACCATTTGTCTATTAAAAACTGAATATTATTTCTTTTCGGTTGCAAAATTACGCAATTTCTTTCAAAAATCAGCAATTTATTCAAAGAAAACAGAATTTAAAGGATACCATGTTGTCCGCAGGTGGTTCAAGAACGGGCTGAAGGCCCAAAAGCTCTTAGCCCAGGGCAACACCCTGGGTACACTAGCAATCTGCAATGCGCCCTGCAAGGGCAAAAGCTTTATATCATATTTTTACTCCTGGCAAGCATTCATAAATACTTCGGGATTGGTTTATATGAGTTCCCGAAGCTTACACTCCAGTATTACAGCAGACTCTCTATTAACCATTAAATCATATAATTCCTGGTCTATTTCTGCATAAGCAAAAACATCACGTAAAGACTTTAAGCTAGAATAAAACTTTCTAAACTCCCCAACCAACTCACTTGAAAGAACAACATACTTGTCTTTTATGAGCCCCCGCTGGCAGAGATTTACAATAGCCAAGAGCAAAAGGGGCTTATGCGGAGCTTTCACACCCCGCATAATCGCCCTTTTCATCTTTTCAAATGCAGACAGATAATAGTCAATATCTTTATCCATTATTAAATAAGATGAGTAACCTTAATTTTCTTCCAATGTTTGCCTATGCCGAGGGTCATAGCCTGGGCATCCTTGGTTATCAGTTCACCCTTCTGCAAGCCAGCAATAGCTTGCTTCAGTTCCTGCAGAGCCATGCCACTCACACCAAACAAATCCTTCAACACTCCATCATTCTGTTGCTGTTGCTTCATAATGAGTGGATATTGGGCGTTGGCATAGAAATCAAAAGAGGCTTTCTTAAACGAATCCATATTCTGTGTAGCAAGGATGATGCTCATACCCTTGTTTCTACCCACAGCTATCAAGTTCTGTAAAGGCTTGTTTTCGAAACCAAGCATATAGTGAGCCTCATCAATGATGGTGAAATGGCGTAGTTCCACCCTATCCTCATTCTTAGCCTGTGGAGGCAGTTGCTCATAGATATTGTTCAACTTCGATGTCACGAAATATACGATAGCCTTTGCCATGATACCTTCCTTGTCAAACTTTCCTAAGTTGATAATATAACAACCTTTCACCAAATCTACCTTGTCTTCCTCTGCAAAAATATTATTCAGAATCAACTGGTTTAAGACTGATTTTACACTATCCATATCACCCTGTTTCTTCTCGGGCATCAACATCGTATAATGATCAAAAACTTCCTGAAAGGTGATTGGTTTCTGGTTCTTCGCCTTGTAGGCATTGATGATAGCTTCGCTCAGTCTGTTATCCATCAAAGCACCAATCTTAGCGGAAGATATAGCACAGATGGCATTTGCCAAGGTCGTGGAATACAGGTGGATTTCATTGACAGGTCTGCCAGTAAAGTCCTTGAACGGAGTAAACGGCAAAGGTTTCTCCATCGGATTCAAGATGGCAGAGGAATCGGTCTCAAACTTCGACAGCCAATCAGCATGGGCTGGATCAGAGAACTCCCCCTTATAATCGAACAAGAGGAAGTTGACAGGATAGTAGGTATCAGCCGATGCCATTCTGATTTGATTGATGAGGACAGCTAATAAATTTGACTTACCCGAACCAGTAGTTCCTGCTATCAATATCTGTGTATTTGAAATAGCAGTACTGTTGATATCTAAAGCCGCATCCATTCCATCCTCATACTGACCGATATAAAGATTCAACTCAGGAATATCCATCAACGACTTTCCACCTCTCAACGGAGAGAAGTGCAGCCATTCATCAATACCTCCTTCTTCCATCAAGATACTCTTACCCCTCATCATTTCGCTAAAAAGCACCTTGCTCAGAAAAGTAGAATTCTGCCAGTCGGCATCAATATCACTATAACGCATCTTGATAAGAGCCACGAAGACCTCCTTTATATTCGACTTGGTAAAGAAAGACCCACCCAATGGCTGCATACCTGCAGAGGTTTGCAATTTCTCTACCTTTGACTTACTTCTTGGTGTCTTATCGCTCAATCCAACAAGAAGACAGATTCGCATAACCGTAGTAAAGTTCAATACTACAGGGCGAACCATATCTGAGTAATCCGAAAGGTTCAGTTTCTGCTCGATAGCATATTTCACTTCTTCAAGCAAATCATGAGTTCCTTCCAGAATTCTCATTCCCTCAAGTTTTATATCTTGTACATTCATTTCTACTAGAATTCGTAAGTTTGTAATCCAAAGTAATCATCGCTGACAGTAGTACACTGCCTTTCCTGGTCTCTATGCAAAGTATAAGTTCTTGCCACATAAGCCACTATCTTCTTGAAATCAGTCTCTGTTGTTATTTCCGTATCAGTACTTAACAGGATGGTTTGATGAGCCAAATCCGGGAAATAACGGTTGATGATAACTTCACGACTCTCCTTGTCAAGAACACCCATTACAGTATCTATCATTACAGGAGGGTCGTAATCACCCAGTTCATACAGGACTTTCAGTAACACCTGCATCACAGTTTGCTTGGCACCAGCATTCAGCTGACTCAGATAAATTTCATTACCATTCTTGTGGAATATCTTGAACGAGATTTCCTCCGAATCATCTGCCGATAGCTCTACCCTACCGATGTAACCAGCATAAATCACCAAGTTGATGTTCAACTGCTCCTTCATCATACGCTCGATACTTGCCTTCTTCGACTTGAGTAACTTACAGGAAAGCGACTTGAAGAAACCAGGCAGTTTGCATAACATATCATACTGAGGATCTGGAACTTGTGGCATATCATAATCGTAAGTAGAAATCTTCCTCTCCATTTCCTTGATAGCATTCTTCTGTTCCACGATTTTTGCCTTCAATTCCTCTATCTTCCTGTCATTTTTTTCATAGAGTTCGATGATGCTGTAATCGTGACCAGTCAAGGCGCGTTTATATTCTTCCAATTGTTCCTGTTTCTTTGGAATATCCGCCAACTCTAAGTTTAAGCTTTCACGTCTCTCATCCAACGAAAGATAAGGATTGGAATATGATTGCTGAACCAGGTTTCTCAACACATTGACATCAGCATCACTCAGAAAACCATATTTATCATTATAATCATCGCTGTTGTCTTGCTCACGTTTGATTTCTTCAATAATCTCGGCAATAGAAACCTCGCCTACCTGCGGGTATTTCTCCTTAAGCAATCGTATTACATCCTGGGTAACCTTTTCTATCTGTTGGTCATTGAGGATATTACCCCTTGCAGAAGCCACCACCTCCTTCTCGCTCAGAATAAGTTCCACCTCGGTACTGATGCTGTTGGCTACCTTTGGCATAATTACTTTCCACTCTAAATCTTTGGAGATAGCCTCAGCATCCTGTCTATAGTCCTTTTCCTTCTGATAGAAGCTGTTGATGCTCTCCTCTATCTGATGCATTTTGTCACGAATCACATCATCCGAGTTCCGTCCCTCCTTCAGTTGCTCATACTGCTGCTTATGATCATTAGCATAGTTCAAAGCTTCGTTGTAGGCATCATTAAGACTTGCCACATCCCTTTCCATCTCCACCTTCTGTTTGGTCAGTTTCAAGTATTCGGCACGCAGGTTTTCGTTCTCCAAGCGTTCCGCCTTCTTCTCATCGAGATAAGCCGAGGCTGCATTTTGCAACTGAGTGTATTTATTGAAACCCATCACCGAATTGATGTTCTTCATGATGAGCTTGTTGATTTGTTCTTCCTTCACGAGGTCGGAAGTCTTCATAGCATCAAAGAGGAAATAGTTGCTCAATTCAGCAGGCAGATTGGCAGAGATAATCTTGTTGACTATCGCTTCATTGTTGCTACGTTGGATAGCTGTGGAACCAGAACCGTAAGGATAACTGTTACCATTCATATTGAGCACGTTGCTCTCCTGTATCTTGCCATCCACAAACCGATAGGCACGACACAACCGATAAGGCGTTTCTTGCCCCAAAACCATCCCAGAGAAAGTAATCTCCAGCATGATGGTCTTGCCTTCTATACCGCTCTCGTTCTTTACCCCCGAATTGAAGATTTCCTCAAACTGTCGCTTGTTGGATATCTTCAATCCATAGAGTGCAGAATAGATGGCATCGAAGAGCGTAGTTTTACCACAACCGTTGGCACCACCTATCAAGATGATGGGACGGTCGCTCGTTACCTCTAAGTTTAAGTCCAACTTTCTGTAGGTCTTATAATTCTCTATGTAGATACGCTTCAGTTTCATTACTTCTTAATTTCTTTGAGAGCCTTCTTGAGTATTTTCGTCACCTTCTTTTCCTCAAGACTTGACTCATTTTGGTTATTACGCTCTTCATGGAAAGGCTTGAGGATATAATCCTTGAGCCATTCCGCATCTATATCCTCCGATTGGCATGCACTCTCTATGAGTTGCATGTCTTCCTGCCTGATTCCATAGTTCAGGAATGTTCTGTCCAAGCTTTTCTTCATACCTTATTATATATGATTACCTTATTATATTATAGGGTTTCCAGATGTAATGCCGACCACCCATCTATATTGTCAGTGTTCTCGATAACGCCTCCAGGATAATACCAGTTGCTCGTGCCCTCGTCTTTGATGAGCACGCCACCCACAATCTTCTTGCCTGTAGATTGATAACTGGAGATGTAATCCAAGAGGGCATTGTTCTTTTCTGGCGCATCCGCATCGCTGCCCTTGGTTTTGGTGTCGAAGAGGCAGATGGTACCCGACTTCAATCTGACGATGAAATCCACATAGAAACAACGTTTTCTACTACCCGAATCCGTATAAGGAACGGCGAAATGCTGCTTTCCCTCGTCTCCATTCTTGTACCACCACTCCACATATTCCATCTTGTCATCCAACCAACGTGCAAATTCTTGCTCGGGTCTCGATGCCGTAATCTGCTCAAAATAAGGATACAAGGCATGGTTGAAGATTTCGCCTTCCGTGGTTCTCACCATTGCCGCATTATAGAGACGAGTTTCCGGTACTTGCCATACAGACTGCTGATATTCCATCGTCACCTCTTTGGCATTTCTCTTCAGCGTAGCCTCGTAGGTAACCAATGCCTTGCGTATCAATTCCTCGAAGCGCGGACGGTTCTGATGATAGAGCACCACCTTAGGCACATCCATCGAAAAGACTTGCAGGTATTCCTCCAAGGCACTCTCGATGGCTCCTTGCAAGACTGGCGTACTGTCAAATTTGGAGAACCCACCCACATTCTTACGGCAAAAAAGCGTAAAGAGGTTCTGCAATTCTGATGCATTCAGAGCCAGCCTTGCCTTGTCTGTTATCTCCACGATGCCCGAATCACCCGTCAATGGGGTGTCCTTCGGGATAGCCACCAAGATTCTTGATACATCGGTCTGCACGCCATGTCGCTTGGCATTGTAGCGATTCAACTTGATTTTGGCATCCATGTCTGCCTCCTTTTTTTTCGCCTCGTCAGCATCCTCAGTCTCACCATCATCCTCAAAGAAATCTTCTACAGAGAAGAGCAACAATGGGTTTTGTTCCCATTCCCGTTCCATGGTCTTATAGAAGATGCTGCGGAACTGGGAGCCCAAGCGGTTTCTTGTTGCCCCATGCTTATCCGTATAATAGGAACGGAGCGTGATGTTCGGCAAGTCTTTCTTGCGATTGGCGTAGAGGGTGCTGATATAGTTCATGTCATCTCCCACAATATTAATCATGTCTGCCGAAAGGTCGGTATAAACATAACCGTAGTTCAGAATGTCGTTCTTATAAAAATGCTGCTCTGGCATTCGGAGTATTCGTCCCACGGTCTGAGTGGTAAAAGTCATGCTCTGCAATTCTCTGAATATCAGAAGGACAGAGGCACGAGGACAATCCCATCCCAAGGCTATGGCCTGCTTGAGCAGCAAGACCTCGGTAATATCATCAGGATGAGTGATATTCTGAAGATTGGGCGATTTATCCTTTGATAGCCATACAGCCAAC
>ERZ1031954.908-NODE-908-length-12142-cov-93.418135_pt1 | contig 12142 bp, 6 predicted proteins | sample MGYA00516701_ERZ1031954 | MGnify/ENA primary metagenome ERZ1031954 (study PRJEB33719, sample SAMN04261284) | wastewater metagenome | biome: rural village; feature: human; material: feces | host: Homo sapiens | place: El Salvador | collected 2013-01-07 ...
CTACGTCGGGACGTAATTTTATGGAACTCTATTACAATAATCCCGCCCTTCGCACGTTATTAATATATTAATTTAATTAGGAGAAAAAGAAAATGATAGAATATATTCATGGCGATCTGACAGAGCTGACACCTGCGCTGGCTATTGTTGAGACTGCGGGGGTGGGCTACGGACTCAATATATCGCTCAATACATATACTGCCATTCAGGGCAAACAGGAAGTGAAACTCTATGTTCACGAAGTGCTGGTGGCTGGTGGAAGAGATGACTCTTTCACCCTTTTCGGCTTTGCTACCAAACAGGAACGTGAACTCTACCGCCTCCTCATCACCGTTTCTGGAGTAGGCGGAAATACAGCCCGTATGATTCTCTCTTCACTCTCGCCACGCGAACTCTGCGAAATCATCTCTACTGGTAACGACAAGGTGCTGAAAACCGTGAAGGGTATCGGACTGAAGACAGCACAGCGAATCATCATCGACCTGAAAGATAAAATCGTGAGCCTCGGCATTGCTGACGAACTGCCAGCCAGCGGAGGTAATGTGGTGATGGTGAACAATGACGTAAAGGATGAGGCTGTAAGCGCCCTTACCATGCTCGGCTTCTCGCCGGCACCATCTGCCAAGGTAGTAGTAGATATCCTCAAGGCACAGCCTGATCTCCCGGTAGAACAGGTTGTGAAACTGGCATTGAAGCAAATCAAATAAGTTAGGAGTTTTTTTATCGATGAAACAGAAGCAAAGATTCATATCTTTTCTATTGGCTTGGCTGATGGTGGCAACCTTCGGCTATGCGATAGCTTTGCCTCAACTTCAGGACGATAAAAAGAAAACCCATACCAGCACAGCCCAGCCCGTGCAGCTCGATGAAGATACCATTCCCGATTCGCTGCTGCATACCCGCTGGCAGATTCAGCGCACCCAACCTTACTCCCTGAGCGACCTCTATCAGAGTCCGCTCGACCTGAAACGTCCTGATAATCTGCAATATCAGGTAGTCTACAACGATACCATCGACCGCTATATCATCGGCAACCGCATGGGCTCAACCTGGCTTTCGGCTCCTATCATGCTCACTCCGAAAGAGTATCTTGCATGGACCGAACAGCAGCAGCGCAACAGCTACTTCCGCAAGCAGAACGATGAAATCTTCCAGGCAAAAGGCAAGGAGAAGTTCGATTTCTCAGATATGCACTTCGACTTGGGACCTGCCGAGAAAATCTTCGGTCCTGGTGGCATCAGAGTGAAGACACAGGGTTCTGCCGAACTCAAGTTCGGTATCAACAAGAAAAACATCGACAATCCTTCGTTGCCTATCCGCAACCGAAAGACGACGATGATGGATTTTGATGAGAAAATCAATCTCAACGTCAACGGAAAGGTGGGCGATAAGGTGAACATGAACCTGAATTACAACACCGATGCCACCTTCGATTTCGATGCACAGAACATGAAACTGAAGTACGACGGCAAGGAAGATGAAATCATCAAACTCGTTGAGGCGGGCAATGTCTCCTTCCCTTCCAACTCTTCGCTCATCAAAGGCGCCAGCAGTCTGTTTGGTGTTAGAACCGATATGCAGTTTGGCAAACTCAAGCTGCAGATGGTAGCTTCGCAGAAGAAGAGTGCATCGAAGAGCGTATCTACCAGGGGCGGTGTGCAGCTCACTCCTTTCGAACTGAATGTAGCCGATTATGAGGAGAACCGCCACTTCTTCCTCTCCCAGTATTTCAGAAATCATTATGATGCCTGGATGCAGAAACTTCCTAATCTCACCACGGGCATCACCATCAACCGTGTGGAGGTGTGGGTTACCAACAAAACCGGCAATACCACCAATACCCGAAACATCGTAGCCCTGACCGACCTGGGCGAGAACCAGAAACTGAGCAACCCGATGTGGGCGGCGAGCGGACAGGTGCCTTCTAACCAGGCGAATACAGAGTATGCGGCGATGACAGGGCAGTATGCTGCTGCCCGTGACATCGACCAGGCTGCAACCACTCTCGATGGAGGCGGACTGGTTGGCGGAGCCGATTATGAGAAACTGGAGAGTGCCCGTCTGCTCAATTCTTCAGAGTATACAGTCAATACTGCATTGGGTTATATCTCATTGAAAACCAGTCTGCAGACCGACCAGGTACTTGCCGTAGCCTATGAGTATACATCGGGAGGCGTTACCTATCAGGTGGGCGAGTTTGCATCCGATCTCAGCGATACCAAGCAGGCACTCTTCGTGAAATCGCTCAAGAATACCAGTAACAATCCGCGACAGGGCAACTGGGGGCTGATGATGAAGAACGTTTATTATCTGGCTTCTACCGTAGAGAAGGAGAAGTTCCGCCTGGATGTGAAATACCAGAGCGATACCACCGGCGTATATCTCAGTTATATCCCTGAGCAGCAGGTGAAGGAGCAGCCTATCATCCGTGTGCTGGGCGCCGACCGTCTGGATAACAACAACAAGGCACACAGCAATGGATATTTCGATTATGTAGAAGGCTATACCATCTCTAATGGACGCGTGTTCATTCCGAAGGTAGAGCCTTTCGGCAGTTATATGCGTGATTATCTGGTCAAGCGGGGCGTGGCTGCCGACAAGGCTGAAAAGTATGCCTTTACCGAACTTTATGACAGTACGAAGACCGTAGCCAAGCAGATAGCCGAAAAGAACAAGTATCAGATTGTGGGACAGTTCAAGGGCTCTGCAGCCAATGTCATCTCGCTCGATGCCTACAATGTGCCACAGGGCTCGGTGGTCGTTACGGCAGGCGGTATCACCCTGAAAGAGGGCACCGACTATTCGGTAGATTACAGTGCCGGCGAGGTGACCATCCTGAACCAGAGCATCATCGATGCCGGTACGGCTGTCAACGTTTCTCTGGAGAGTAATACCGATTTCGGACAAACCCGAAAAACGATGTTCGGACTGAACTGGGAGTATGATTTTACCAAGAACTTCCAGTTGAGCGGTACTATCCAGCACCTCTCCGAACAGGCGCTTACTACCAAGGTATCCATGGGCTCCGAACCGCTGAAGAACACCCTTTGGGGCATCAATCTCAACTGGCGCAAGGAGAGTCAGTGGCTCACCAATGTGCTTGACAAGATACCATTCCTGCACCTCACCCAGCCATCGCAGATATCCTTTACAGGAGAATTTGCCCAACTTATTGCCGGTGAGGCAGGCGGCACACAGGACAATGCATCTTATATCGACGACTTCGAGGGTACGAAGACCACCATCGATGTAACGACTCCTACCTCCTGGTTTATATCCAGTGTGCCTTCGCTCAACTTCAAGGACGATTACAGCGATAAGACCGGTCTGAGCAGCGGCTTCCACCGTTCGCGCCTAGCCTGGTATACCATCGATCCGCTGTTCACCCGCCGTGGAAGTTCGCTCACTCCGGGACATATCAAGGGCGACCTCAAGCAGTTGAGTAACCATTATGTTCGCGAGGTCTATACCAAGGAGCTCTTCCCATTGCGCGACCAGAGCAGTTATCAGGGCGCTACCAATACCCTGAATGTACTCAATCTGGCTTACTATCCAAGCGAGCCGGGACCATACAACTTCAATGTAACAGATTTGCAGGCAGACGGAACCCTGCAGAATCCGCAGCGCAACTGGGGCGGAATGATGCGTAAGCTGGATACCAACGATTTCGAGCAGGCAAACATCGAATACATCGAGTTCTGGATGCTCGATCCGTTCATCTATTCCCGCGAAGAGGCTGATGCTGCCGATTACGGTGGCGATTTCTACATCAACCTGGGCGAGGTGAGCGAGGATATCCTGCGTGATGGCAAGAAATTCTATGAGAGTGGCATGCCGGTAGATGGCAGCAAGAGCTACACCTATACCCAGTGGGGTAAGATTCCTACCCAGAGCACCGTGACCTATGCCTTTGCTACCACCAGTGGCAGCAGAGCCTTGCAGGATGTGGGTTTCAACGGACTGACTGATGCCGAGGAGCAGGAATTCTACAAGAGTGCTTATCTCGACCAGATTCAGGGCAAGGTGAACCAGGCGGTATTCGACAGCATCTTTGCCGATCCGGCACGTGATGACTACCACTATTTCCGCGGTTCCGACTGGGATGAGATGCGTGCTCCTATCTTGCAGCGATATAAGTATATCAACAATCCTCAGGGCAACTCGCCTGACAGCGACAGCCGTTCTGAGAGCTATGATACTTCTTATAAGTCAACGCCGGATGTTGAGGATATCAACCAGGATTATACGCTCAACGAATATGAGAAATACTTCCAGTACCGTGTCAGCATCCGTCCGGAAGATCTCGTGGTGGGTAACAATCATATTGTAGATAAGCGTGAATACAGCCAGACCTGGCGTGATAATACCAAGTCTACCGTTACCTGGTATCAGTTCCGCATACCTATCGATGAGTTTGAGAGCCGTCAGGGCAACATCAACGACTTCTCCAGCATCCGCTTCATGCGTATGTTCCTCACCGGTTTCAAGAAACCTATCGTGCTGCGTTTCGGTACCTTCGACCTCGTGATGGGCAAGTGGCGTACCTATGATCAGCCGCTCGGCGCAGCCAGTGGCGGAACCCTCGATGCAAGCAGCGTGAGTCTGGAAGAGAACGGCGAGAAGACACCGGTCAACTATGTCTTGCCTCCGGGTATCAGGCGCGAACAGGATCCTAGTCAGCCTCAGTTGGTTGAGGCGAACGAGCAGGCGTTGAGTCTGGTGGTCAAGAATATGAGCACAGGCGAGGCGAAGGCGGTTTATAAGAATTCTACCCTTGATCTGCGCCAGTACAAGCGCATCCAGATGTTTGCCCATGCCAATGCTCTGGAGCAGAATACCACCCGTCTGCAGGATGGTGATCTCTCAGTCTTCATCCGTCTGGGTAGCGATTACAAGAATAATTACTACGAGTATGAAATCCCACTGAAACTCACCGAGCCACGCTCCAACTACAACCGCTATGTGCTAGCCGACTGTAAGGTGGTATGGCCTGAGGAGAATATGCTCGATGTGCCGCTGAGTGTCTTTACGGCATTGAAGAAAAACCGTAACAAGGCGAAGGCACAGGGTGTGGCTTCTTATCTCGCTCCTTATTCCATGATGGATGCAGAACATCCGCAGAACAAGATTACCATCGTGGGTAATCCGAGTCTGGGCGAAGTGAAGACCATGATGCTGGGTGTGAGAAACAATTCTGCCGACATCAAGAGTGGTGAGGTATGGATAAACGAACTCCGACTCAAGGAACATAATAATTCGGGCGGTTGGGCTGCCAATGCCAACCTGAACGTACAACTCTCCGATCTGGGTAGCGTGAATGCCACCGGCAGATACATCAGCGAGGGATTCGGCGGTCTGGAAGATGGCGTGGCAAGTCGCACTACCGATAATTATGGTACCTACAGTGTGACCACATCGCTCGAAATGGGTAAGTTCTTCCCTGACAAGGCGAAGGTGAGTATACCTTTATATTATAGTGTTACCAAGGAGAAGACCACTCCTAAGTATAATCCGCTGGATACCGATATGGAGTTGAAGGATGCTCTCGATGCTGCCGGATCCAAGCACGAGCGCGATTCTATCGAGAATATCGCTGCCACCAAGATTACGCAGACCAACTTCTCCATCTCGAATGCCCGGGTGGGTATCGCTACCAAGCGCCATCCGATGCCATACGATCCTGCCAACTTCTCATTCACCTACAGTCATCAGCATCAGTATACTACGGGTGAAACGACGATGTATGAGCGCAAGGACAACTGGCGCGGAGCCCTGGATTATTCGTGGAGCCCGGTTTATAAGGCATGGGAACCATTCAAGGGACTGAAGAACAAGAGCAAGTGGCTCGACATTCTGAAACGTTTCGGACTGAACTGGCTGCCGCAGAACATAGCCTTCAATACCGAGATGACGCGCGATTACTACGAGTTGCAGGAGCGCGATATGGAAACCCTGATGAGTGGAGCTGCCGGAGTAGATTCCAAGTTGCCGCTCACCTTCAGTGAACAGTTCCTCTGGAACCGTGAGTTCTCCATCAACTGGGATCTGACCAAGAACCTGCACATGAACTTCCAGAGTGCTACCCATGCACAGATAGAGGAACCATATACACCGGTCAACAAGGATCTTTATGCCGACCAGTATCATGCCTGGAAGGACTCCGTATGGACCAGCATCCGCCACTGGGGTGCACCGCTCGACTACAGTCAGAATTTCCAGGCATCCTACAAGGTGCCTCTCAATCTGCTGCCTGTCTTCGACTGGGTGAACAGCGATGCCTCTTACAATGCCAACTATTCTTGGGAGCGCGGTACAGAGGATGAGGAGGGTAACTCGTATGGCAACACCATCAATACCCAGCGCGAACTGACATTGAACGGAAACTTCAACCTGGTGAAACTCTACAACCATGTGCCTTTCCTGAAGAAGGTAAACGATAAGTTTGACCGTACCCAGAGTAGGGCACAGATGCAGCGCAAGAAGCAGGAAAAAAAGAAAAAGAAGCAGGAAGCAAAGGAACAGGCGGCTGATCCGAAGAAGGCGCTGCCTAAGAACAAGCGTGCCTTCGAACGGGAAATCACCCTCCTGCCTGATACCACATTCAAGATACGCCACGGCAAGAATACCAAGCGACTGATTGTGAATGCCAGGACGGAAGACGGCAAAGTGTTCCCGCTTAAATATAAAAAGGTGGATAATAACCAGATCAGAATCATCTCAAAGGTAGATACTGCCATGAAGGTGAAACTCTCTGTCCTGGCAAAGGAACCGCTTGATGATAAGAAATGGTATAAGGGATTGCAGTTGGCTAGTCGCCTGGCAATGATGGTGCGCAATGTGAGCATCAACTATCGCAGCAGCTATCAGCTCACCCTGCCGGGCTTCTTGCCAAACGTGGGTGATGCCTTCGGACAGAAGAAGGTGGGACAGATGGCACCGGGTCTTGACTTTGCCTTCGGTATGGTTGGCGACGATTATATCGAGAAGGCTAGAAACAACGACTGGCTGCTCTGCAACGACAGTATCGCAACACCAGCCACTACCAGCAGAACGGATAATCTCACGCTGCGTGCCACCCTGGAGCCTGTCAAGGATTTCAAGATTGATCTCTCTGCCACACGTACCAAGACCACGCAGAAGAGCATACAGTATATGTATGAAGGAACGCCAACCACCCAGAGTGGAGCCTTCCAGATGACTACCATCTCGCTGGGGTCGGCTTTCGAGGGAATGGGCAATGCCAATTCGGGGTATCGCAGTAAGACCTTCGAGAAGTTTGTCAACTCGCTGGCTGGTTTCAGAGATAGGGTAGAGGCTCAGTATGCAGGTACCGTTTATCCGACTGGTTCGGCTCTGGCTGGCGGCAAGTTTGATGCTTCCCGCACGCCGGTCAACCAGTATAGCAGCGATGTCATGATTCCTGCCTTCCTCAAGGCTTATACCTCGATGGGTGGCAATTCGCTCTCGGTATTCCCGGCATTGAGCCGGATGTTGCCAAACTGGACCATCCGTTACAGTGGACTGGGACGTCTGCCTTGGTTTAACGAGCACTTCAAGAGTGTCAACATCAACCACTCTTACAAAAGCGTCTTTGCGGTAGGCAGCTACAACAGTTACAGCACCTTCCAGGAGTATATGAACGGTCTCGGCTTCGTGAGTGATGCCACTACGGGCAATCCGTCGCCAAGCAGCATGTTCAACATTTCGCAGGTAAGTATCAACGAGTCGTTCTCGCCATTATTGGGTATGGATGTCACATTCAACAATAATATGACGGTGAAGGCAGAATATCGCCAGACCCGTGTGTTGAACCTCAGTATGACGAGTGTGCAGCTGAACGAGGCATTGAGTAAGGACTGGGTAATCGGTATGGGTTACCGCATCAACAACTTCGATGTTTTCGGCTGGGGCGCCAAAGCCTCCCGTTCCAAGTCGAAGGGCGGCAACAAGAATGCAGCCAATAAGAATGCGTCGACCACCAAGACGGTTCAGAATGGTACCAACCATGATCTGAATCTACGTCTTGACTTCAGTTTCCGCAAGCAGGCAGCCATCGTTCGTGATATTGCCTCAATGGTAAGCAGTGCCAGCAGCGGCAACAATGCTCTGAAACTGAGTTTCTCTGCCGATTATACCTTCAGCAAACTCCTTACCATGAGTTTCTATTATGACCGTCAGACCAACACCCCGCTCCTGTCGAGCAGCAGTTATCCTACCACCACACAGGATTTCGGCCTGAGCATCAAGTTCTCGCTGACGAGATAAAAAGAAAATTCACCAGAACCAATAGGTAGAAAGAAAAATTCTCTAATTCTCAAATTTTTGAAAATAAAAAAGCTCGGATGCATCACAAGCATCCGAGCTTTTTTATATTCTGATAATTCTTGATTACTTCTTGTCGTAAGCATGAACAGGATAGTCGATGGTATAGTGGAGACCACGGCTCTCCTTGCGTTCTATCGCCATGCGGGTGATGAGATAACCCACGTTAATCATGTTGCGGAGCTCGCAGAGTTCCTTGCTTACCTTTACACGCTTGAAGAGATTTTCGGTCTCTTCGTAGAGAAGATCGAGGCGGTCCCATGCTCGCTTCAGACGGAGGTCGCTGCGCACGATGCCTACATAGTTGCTCATGCATTCGCCCACCTCTTTCACGCTCTGTGTAATCAGCACCTTCTCTTCGTTGGTCAAAGTACCTTCATCGTTCCATGCTGGTACCTTCTCATTGAAGTCGTACTCATCTACATGTTCAATACTGTGCTTGGCAGCAGTCTCGGCATAAACCACAGCCTCGATGAGCGAGTTGCTGGCAAGACGGTTACCGCCATGCAGACCGGTGCATGAACACTCGCCCAGGGCATAGAGACGGTTGATGCTTGAACAGCCGTTCAAATCAACCTTGATACCACCACACATATAGTGAGCGGCAGGACGAACAGGGATATACTCCTTGGTGATGTCGATGCCGATGCTCAGACACTTGGCGTAGATATTAGGGAAGTGACGCTTGGTCTCCTCTGGATTCTTATGGGTTACATCGAGACAGACATGATCCAATCCGTGAATCTTCATCTCCTTATCGATAGCACGAGCCACGATGTCACGAGGAGCCAGACTCAATCGCTTATCATATTTCTCCATGAAACTTTCGCCGTTAGGCAGACGCAAGATGCCGCCATAACCACGCATAGCCTCGGTGATGAGGAAGGCAGGATGGGTTTCGCCCGGATGATAAAGAGCGGTTGGGTGGAACTGGACAAACTCCATGTCGGCTACGGTACCCTTGGCACGGTATACCATCGCCTCGCCATCACCAGTAGCGATGACAGGGTTGGTGGTAGTCTGATAAACGGCACCACATCCACCGGTACACATCACGGTAACCTTACTCAGATAGGTATCCACCTTCTGGGTATCAGGATTCAATACGTATGCACCGTAACAGTTGATATAAGGAGTGCGGCGAGTAACACGGGCACCGAGATGATGCTGTGTGATAATCTCCACGGCGAAATGATTTTCCTTGATATCGATATCCGGACAGTTGCGCACAGCCTCCATCAGACCGCGCTGGATTTCTGCACCCGTATCATCGGCATGATGAAGAATACGGAACTCGCTATGTCCGCCCTCACGGTGGAGGTCGAACTTGCCGTCCTGCTGCTTATCGAAGTTGACGCCCCACTGCACGAGCTCCTTGATCTGCTCCGGTGCCATGGTGACAACCTGCTTCACTGCTTTATAATCGCTGATATAATCACCAGCAATCATTGTATCCTGTATGTGCTTGTCGAAGTTATCCACTTCCAAGTTGGTAACTGACGCCACACCACCTTGTGCGAATGACGTGTTAGCCTCGTCGAGCGAGGTCTTGCAAATCATACACACCTTACCTTTATGCGCTCTGGCTACTTTCAGGGCGTAACTCATACCGGCAACTCCTGAGCCGATAATCAGAAAATCATACTTATAAACCATTGAGTTTATTCTTATCTAATTTCAATTTTAAGAACGGGTGTTTATCCTATAAAACAGCCCCATTCTCTCAGAATTAATTCTTAATTCGTTGCAAAAGTAATAATTAATCTTTAAAATGAGTAATAAGAGAGGGATTTTTTGTAATTTTGCAGCGAAATTTAAGGTAATATAGTCTTTTAGACTATCAAATGGTCGCAAAAACGACAATAATATAAGGTAATAAATCAAAGTTATGGCAGACAGAACTTTTCATAAGCGCTTTACGCTGACGGCACGTATCGGTGTGGCGGTGTTTGCAATCCTGGCTCTCTACTTCTTCTGGGTCAAACTGGCTATCATCGGCATCTTTGTGGCTATCATCATCGTGGGCATGATAGAGCGCATACTGAATACAACCTATACCTTCAAGATGGTAAAACCGATAGACCTGGATGAGGAGATGGAATATCTCATCATCAATGAGGGCAGGTTCTCTTCCAACAGAAATGTGCCGCTATGTGATGTCATTGATGTACACATCGCCAAGACTTTCTTCGGATTAGACCATTGTGTGGTCATCGAATACGGACATAAGAATATTGTGACCGTTCAGCCGGATAATGAAGAGGCGTTTATGGAGAGAATCAAAAATAAATAATTTCTTTTAAGTTCAGGTGAACTGATTGTGATGAAAAAGATAATATATATGATGTTGGGTCTGATGATGGTATGGATCTCCGTACCGGTGCAGGCCCAGAATGTGATTGAAGATGAGGGAATAGAAACGGTTGATGAGGAGGATGTTTCCGACTCTACACTCGTTGACTCCCTGGCAGCGGATACGCTGACGCAGAAATTTCCTTGGCCCGAATCGGTGAAGGTGGGTATTGATAAACTCCTTGAGAGTAAGATGTTCGAAACTTCGCAGGTAGGACTGATGGTCTGGGACCTGTCTGCTGACTCTTGTATCTATCAGAGAAATGAACGACAGCTGATGCGTCCGGCAAGTACGATGAAACTCCTGACTGCCATTACGGCGCTCGATAAGTTGGGCGGTTCTTACCAGTTTAAGACCACTCTGAAATATACCGGTACCATTGAGAATGGGGTGTTGAAGGGTGATATCTATTGTATAGGCGGTATGGATCCCCGTTTCAACAGCGATGATATGTCGGCATTTGTCAATAGTCTGAAGGAGATGGGTGTGGATACCATCCGTGGCAGCATTTATGCCGACCGCTCTTTGAAGGATGCTGATTTGTTGGGTGAAGGCTGGTGCTGGGATGATGATAATCCGGTGCTTTCGCCACTGGTGTTCCAGCGCAAGGATATCTTTATGGATAAGTTTCTTGCCAAGCTCCGTGAGGAAGGCATCGAATATTCCTGCTTCGGAGCTTCAGAGAAGGTCTGTCCTGCAAGTGCCTTTACTGTCTGTACCAGATTCCATACGATGGATCAGATTCTGCACAAGATGATGAAGGAGAGTGATAATCTCTATGCCGAGAGCATGTATTATCAGATTGCGGCTTCTACGGGCAATAAATGGGCGAGTGCCAAGAGTGCCAGGAATGTGGAAAGACAGCTTATCCGCAAGATAGGACTCGATCCGGCAAGATATAAACTGGCTGACGGTTCGGGACTTTCGCTCTATAATTATCTTAGTGCCGAACTGGAGGTGAAACTGCTGCGTTATGCTTATCTCAACGGCAATATCATGGACCATCTGAAGCATTCGCTGCCTATCGGTGGAGTAGATGGTACATTGAAGAAACGTATGAAGAACAGTTTTGTGCATGGCAATGTGAAAGCAAAGACGGGTACGCTGACGGGCATCATCTCATTGGCGGGCTACTGTACCGCAGCCAATGGTCATGAACTCTGTTTCGCCATCATCAACAATGGTATCATGCATGGCAATAATGCCAGACACTTTGCAGATAAAGTATGTACTTTGCTCTGCCAACCGTGAGCGTTAGTTGATAGTTTATAGTTAATAGTTTTATGGAGGAGATTAGAAAATTTGTAGATGAACTGATTGGCATGGCAGGAGTCACAGGTGATTTCGTGCCGATGCTTCGCCATATCTTGCTCACCATTACTGCCATCCTCTTGGCAATATTGAGCGATTTCCTTTGTCGCAAGATACTGGTTCCGCTCATCAGTAAGATTACTGATAAGACGGACA
>ERZ1031954.909-NODE-909-length-12132-cov-5.113936_pt1 | contig 12132 bp, 10 predicted proteins | sample MGYA00516701_ERZ1031954 | MGnify/ENA primary metagenome ERZ1031954 (study PRJEB33719, sample SAMN04261284) | wastewater metagenome | biome: rural village; feature: human; material: feces | host: Homo sapiens | place: El Salvador | collected 2013-01-07 ...
GAGGGGGAACAGCTGAGCGAAGAAATGGAAGCAATGATTGAAAAGCGCAGCACAGTTGTGAAAACGGGAGAAGAACAGACCTGCTCCATCACCAAAAAGACAATGTCAACCCTTCCGAAGGGAATTGTGCTTTCAAGTATTCTGTGTAATGGGGACTGTCAGGGAGCCGTGATTCTGGCAGATAACAGTGGGCAAAAGGAAACGCTTGGGATGCTGAAAGCATTGTCTGCCACAGCTGCGAATTTTCTGGGAAAAAATATGGAGCAGTGAAAATAATAAAATCTTAATAAAAAGATAATTTGCATATACTGTCCAAAAGAGATAAAATGTATGATGTATGTTTCCAAAATAAATATGGAGGAGAGTATATGTCAACCAGAAAGAAAAAGAAAAGAAAGAAAAAGCAGCATCGCTTTTTCTGGTTTGTAATAAAGCTGCAGATCGTGCTGATGCTTGTCGTGCTGGCAGGCTTTGGATATTACTATTTTGGCGGATATGCGGATCAGATACAGCAGATGCGCCGTGAGGCAGTGCAGGAGGTATCTGCTTCCGACGATTCTACGTTTATCCCTTCACAGACCTGCTCCGTTTTTGATAAAGACGGAAAACTGATCTCTGAACGAAGGGGAGACAAGAATGCGCAGTATGTCAAATACGAGGATATTCCAAAGAATTTTGTCGCAGCGATTATCAGTATTGAGGACAAGAAGTTTTACCAGCATAACGGTGTGGATCTGAAAGCACTTGTGCGCGCGGTCAAAGCCACAGTCATGTCGAAACTGAAAAAATCGCAGGGAGGCACGCAGGGTGGAAGTACGATTACCATGCAGCTTGCCAAGCTGATTTATATGCAGCCGAAACAGACGTGGCAGTACAAGGTGAAGCAGATGTTTCTTGCGTGGGAACTCGAAAAACGTTACAGTAAGGATAAAATTATGGAATTTTATCTGAATAACGTGTATTTTGCAAACGGCTATTACGGAATTGACGCTGCCTGTCATGGATATTTTAACTGTGAACTGAAAGATCTTGATGTATCGCAGACCGCGTATCTGTGTGCAATCCCGAACCGCCCGTCCAATTATGATCCGGTGACACACCCGGACAATACCATTACCCGGCGGAATCTGATCTTAAAGAATATGCGGGATGACGGGAAAATCTCCCAGGAAGAGTATTATGAGGCCACCAAAGAAGAGATTGCGCTGAACCGGCCGAAAAAGAGTGACACGGAGAAAATTAACAGTTCGATTGACACTTACACGTATGACTGCGCAACCCGTGCACTGATGGAACAGGAAGGTTTCCAGTTTAAATATTATTTTGATTCGGATAAGGAAAAGAAGTCTTATGGGGAAGCATATGACGAACTTTACAGTGCGTGTCAGAAGAAACTGTTTTCCGGAGGATACAAAATCTATACGACGATTGATATGGAAAAACAAAAGGAACTGCAGTCTGCTATCGATGATACCCTCAAAGGATTTAAAGACAAATCCAAAGACGGAACTTACAAGATGCAGGCGGCAGCAGTATCGATTGATAACAACAGCGGATATGTAGTGGCAATCGTGGGCGGCCGTAAGCAGGATTCGGATAACTATACGTTAAACCGTGCATACCAGAGTTATCGTCAGCCGGGAAGTTCGATTAAGCCATTGCTGGTATATACTCCGCAGCTGGAGCGCGGGTATACTCCGGATACCGTTGTGGATGACCATAAACTAAAAGACGGACCGTCGAATGCAAACAATACATATGCCGGAAAGATTCCGCTCAGATATGCGGTTGCACATTCCATTAATACGATTGCCTGGCAGCTGTATGATGAACTGACACCAAAAACAGGTCTGCAGTATTTAAAAAATATGAATTTTGCACAGATCAAGGACGGAGATTATACCCTTGCCACATCTCTTGGTGGATTTACCAAAGGTGTTTCTCCGCTTGAGATGGCATCCGGGTATGCAGCGGTTGAAAATGACGGACTTTACCGGGAACCGACCTGTGTAAAATCAATTGTGGATTCTGATGAAAATGTAGTCTATACGTCCAGCCTGACGGAAAAAACAGTTTATAAGCAGGATGCGGCGCGGATGATGACGGATATCATGACATCCGTTATGGACAGTGGAACCGGACGTTCTGCAAAGCTTGCCGATATGCCGTGTGCCGGAAAGACGGGTACAACAAACGATCACAAAGATGGATGGTTTTGCGGATTTACCAGATATTATACAACTGCAGTCTGGGTGGGATGTGATTATCCAAAAGCCATTTCCAATCTGAGTGGAAGCACATATCCGGCACAGATCTGGAAAGCATATATGTCTGCGGCCCACGAGGGATTATCTTCGCTTGATTTCCTTCCTTATGCCCAGCTTTCGGATGATTTTAAAAATCAGCAGAAGAAGGAAGAGGAAGAACACGACAAGATGCGCGAAGAAAACCAGACGGATGACCAGCAGACTTCCGAGAGCCAGCAGAAAGATAATACAACGGACGGAAGCTCCGAAAATGATAACCAGCCGGACAATAACGACAGCAATGCCGGTGATCAGAATAACAATTCCAAACCGGAACATAATGGGGACAACGATTCCGGAGAAAGCGGAGGAAACACCGATAAGCCGGAAAATGGAGAAAATACCAATAAACCGGACAATAGCGGAACCACGGATAATAGCGGTGATACCGGAGAGAGTGGAGATACCGGTGGTGGAAACGTACAATAAACATATATAAAACAGTGCAACCGGTGTATTTATGGATACACCGGTTGATTTTTTTTATCGATACTAGGCAGAAATTCCGGAATATGGTAGAATATAGATACATGGGGTAGAAAAAAATAGATATCACATAGATCAAGGAGGAATCAGGAATTGAAGAAATATGGATTTGGCGTAGACGTGGGAGGAACCACCGTAAAAATGGGATTTTTTGAGACAAGCGGAGAGCTTCTTGACAAATGGGAAATCAAGACAGATACCAGCGATAACGGAAAGGCAGTACTGCCGGATATTGCACAGGCGATTGATAACAAACTGGCGCAGGAAGGCATCAGTAAGAGTGATGTAGAGGGGGTGGGAATCGGTGTTCCGGGTCCTGTGCGGAGTGATGGCGTTGTTAACGGGTGTGTCAATCTCGGCTGGGGAGTGATCAATGTTGCGGAGGAACTCGGTGCACAGACAGGTCTGAAAGTAAAAGTCGGAAATGATGCGAACGTTGCAGGTCTTGGCGAAATGTGGCAGGGCGGTGGAAAAGGAAGTAAAGATGTCATCATGGTAACGCTTGGTACCGGTGTCGGCGGTGGAATCATTGTAGACGGTCATGTGGTTGCCGGATATAACGGTGCAGGCGGAGAAATCGGACATATTACCGTAAACCATGATGAGATCGAGCCTTGTAACTGTGGGCAGTATGGCTGTCTGGAACAGTATACTTCTGCGACCGGTATTGTACGCATGGCAAAACGTAAACTTGCCAAAACACAGGATGCGACAAAGCTTCGTGATTATAAGGATATTACTGCAAAAGACATTTTTGATGTGGCAAAAGAAGGCGATGAAATAGCACTCGGACTGGTAGATGAAGTAGGAGAAATTTTAGGGTCAACCCTTTCGAATATTGCATGCGTGACCAATCCGGAAGTTATCGTGATCGGTGGTGGTGTGTCCAAAGCCGGACAGATTTTAATCGATACGATCCAGAAGCACTTTAAGGAAAGCTGCTTCCATGCATGTCGTGATACCCGCTTTGAACTGGCACAGCTTGGCAATGATGCCGGAATATACGGGGCAATGCAGCTCATTATCGGATAAGTTCAAAAAACAGAACCATATGCACAGCAAACATTTTCGTGTAGGAAGAAAGTGTTTGCTGTGCTTTTTTGTACTCTTTTATCATTACCCTGTTGAAAAAATATCTTGACAATCAAACTATTTATGCATATACTTTGACTAAGAAACTGTTTGACAATCAAACTATTTCACAATCAAACAAAATTGAAGACAGTAAAAGGAGAACCCATTATGTTAGAAAAGTTAAAAGAAATCATTGCAGACCAGTTAAACGTAGACGCAGATTCTATCACCGCAGAGTCCCGCTTCAAAGAGGATCTTGAGGCAGATTCCTTAGATCTGTTTGAGCTGGTTATGGCTTTGGAAGAAGAGTACGGTGTAGAGATTCCTTCTGAGGATTTAGAGAAGATCCTTACCGTTCAGGATGTCATTGATTATATGAAAAATAAGGGTGTTGAGGCATAAGCTATGAAAACAAGAGTGACAGAGCTTCTGGGAATCGAATATCCGATCATTCAGGGCGGTATGGCATGGGTCGCAACACATGAACTGGCCAGTGCGGTATCCAATGCCGGCGGACTTGGCATCATCGGAGCAGGTGGAGCACCGGCTTCCTGGGTGCGTGAGCAGATTCAGGCAGCAAAAAAAGAAACCGACAAGCCGTTTGGAGTAAATCTCATGCTGATGAATCCGGAAGCGGATGAGATTGCAAAAGTAATTGTGGAGGAAGGCGTTAAGGTAGTAACAACCGGCGCCGGCAATCCGGCCAAATATATGAGCATGTGGAAAGAAGCCAAAATCAAAGTGATCCCGGTTGTGGCAAGCGTGGCATTGGCAAAGCTGATGGAGCGTGGCGGTGCGGATGCACTGGTCGCTGAGGGAATGGAGTCCGGTGGACACATCGGTGCCCAGACGACGATGACACTCGTACCACAGGTAGTAGATGCGGTATCCATTCCGGTCATTGCAGCCGGTGGAATTGCAGATGGACGTGGATTTGCGGCAGCTATGATGCTTGGCGCAGAGGCAGTACAGATGGGAACCCGTTTTGTTGTTGCAAAAGAATCCACGGTTCATGAAAATTACAAGCAGCGCGTGGTCAAAGCAAAAGATATTGACAGTGAAGTGACCGGCATGTCCACAGGCCATCCGATTCGCGTTATTCGTAACAAAATGACCCGCGAGTACTTAAAGAAAGAAAAAGAAGGTGCACCGTTCGAAGAACTTGAGCAGATGACACTCGGAGCACTGCGCAAAGCAGTTGTCGAGGGCGATGTCATGTACGGCAGCGTTATGGCAGGCCAGTCTGCGGGTCTGGTAAAAAAAGAAGAGACCTGTGCGGAAATTATCCGGGATGTTATGAGTGGTGCCGAAAAGTTATTGGGACAGAAATAGGAGAAGACAGTGAAGAGAGTATTTATGTTCCCTGGACAGGGATCTCAGTATATTGGTATGGGAAAAGAGTTTTACGACGCCATGCCGGAAGCAAAAGCAGTTTATGATCTGGCAAATGAAGTGACAGGTCTGGATGTGGCAGCTCTTTGCTTTGAAGAAAATGATAAGCTGAACATTACAGAGTACACACAGATTTGTATGCTCACAACCGAGGCGGCTATTTATACAGCATTAAAAGCAGCGGGAATTGGCTGCGACGTTACGGCAGGCTTAAGCCTTGGCGAATATGGTGCGCTGATTGCATCCGGAGCGATGACAATGCGGGATGCATTTGCGGTTGTCCGCAAGCGCGGTATTTATATGGAACAGGCATATCCGGTAGGCGGCGGTATGTCTGCAATTCTTGGACTGGATGCGGAAAAGATCGCAGCAATCTGTGAGGAAACCGCTGCAAAAACAAACAAAGTTGTTTCCATTGCAAATTACAACTGTCCGGGACAGATCGTTATCACCGGAGCAGCAGATGCTGTAGGTGAGGCAGGAGATGCCTGCAAGGAAGCCGGAGCAAAGCGCGTGGTTCCGCTTAAAGTCAGTGGCCCGTTCCATTCTGCACTTTTAGCAGAAGCAGGAAAGAAACTCGGGGAGGCACTCGAAGATGTAACGATTCAGCCGATCAAGATCCCGTATCTGACTAATGTGACCGCAGATTATGTCAAAGATCCGGTAGATGTCAAGGATTATCTGGTACGTCAGGTTTCTTCTTCCGTGCGCTGGCAGCAGACAATTGAGCGCCTGATTGCAGACGGAGCAGAAGAATTTGTAGAGATCGGACCGGGACGCAGCCTTTCCGGATTTATGAGAAAAATCAATCGTGATGTTACAACCTGCAACATTGATAAAATGGAGGATTTCAATAAATATGTTAACCGGTAAAAATGCACTTGTTACAGGTGCTTCCAGGGGAATCGGAAGAGCCATTGCGCTGGAGCTGGCAAAACGCGGAGCATTTGTTGTGGTGAACTACAATGGTTCCGAAGATGCTGCAAATGAAACGGTTGCAGCGATCAAAGCGGCCGGAGGAGATGCCGTGAGTGTTCGCTGCAATGTCTCTGATTTTACAGCCTGTCAGGAGATGATTGAATCCCTTATCAAAGAATATAAGCATATGGATATTCTGGTGAATAATGCCGGAATTACAAGGGATGATCTGCTGATGCGCATGAAGGAAAGCGATTTTGATGCTGTGATCAATACCAACCTGAAGGGAACTTTCAATACCATTCGTCATCTGTCACGCTATCTGTTAAAACAGCGTGCCGGAAAAATTATCAATATTTCTTCGGTGTCCGGAATCCTTGGAAATGCGGGACAGTCAAACTATGCAGCAAGCAAGGCGGGCGTGATCGGTCTGACAAAATCTGTTGCAAGGGAGCTTGCATCCAGGGGAATCTGCGTCAACGCGGTAGCTCCCGGATTTGTAGAGACAGAGATGACCGCAGTATTGCCGGAAAAGACCCAGGAAGAATTAAAAAAGCAGATCCCGCTTGGCAGAGCCGGACAGGTACAGGATATTGCGAATGCAGTCGCATTTCTTGCATCACCGGAGTCGGATTATATTACCGGACAGATACTTTCCGTAGACGGTGGTATGGCCATTTAAGGAACCTGATAGAAAGAAAGGAAAAGGAAAATGAGAAGAGTCGTTGTGACGGGAATGGGAGCAATCACGCCGATCGGCCTGAATGTGGAAGAATTCTGGAAAGGAATCCATGCCGGACAGATTGGATTTGGTCCTATCACGAAGTTTGATGCAAGTGAATATAAAGCACATCTTGCGGCAGAAGTCAAAGGTTTTGTCGGAAAAGAGCATATGGATTTTAAGGCAGCAAAGCGTATGGAACTGTTTGCACAGTATGCGGTAGCAGCAGCCAAAGAAGCCGTTGCGGATGCAGGGCTTGATATGGAAAAAGAGGACGCTTACCGTTGCGGTACAGCCGTTGGATGCGGTGTTGGAAGTCTTCAGGCAATCGAGCGTGAGTATACAAAGATTGTGGAAAAAGGACCGGGCAGAGTCAATCCGATTTTCGTTCCATTGATGATCTCAAACATGGCAGCAGGAAATGTCTCCATCCAGCTGGGATTGCAGGGCAAATGTACCAATGATGTAACTGCCTGTGCGACCGGTACGAATAATATCGGTGATGCGTTCCGCAGCATTCAGTACGGAGAGGCAGATGTCATGGTAGCCGGAGGAACAGAGGCAGCCGTATGTCCATGTGCGATTGCCGGATTCGGTGCACTGACGGCGCTTTCTCCATCCGATGATCCGGAAAAATGTTCCCTTCCTTTCGATAAAAACCGCAGCGGTTTTGTATTGGGTGAAGGTGCCGGCATTGTTGTCCTTGAGGAACTTGAGCATGCGAAGGCAAGAGGCGCAAAAATCTATGCAGAAGTTGTGGGATATGGATGTTCTGCAGATGCTTACCATATTACTTCCCCACTCGAAGACGGTGCAGGTGCAGCACGCGCTATGCAGAATGCCATCGAGGATGCGGGGGTAGATAAAAACGAGATCACGTACATCAATGCGCATGGTACTGCAACGCATCACAACGATCTTTTTGAGACCCGTGCCATTAAGTTACTGTTTGGGGATCATGCAAAGGACATTAAGATCAATTCTACAAAGTCCATGATCGGTCATCTTCTTGGTGCCGCAGGTGCGGTTGAATTTATCACCTGTGTCAAAGAGCTGGAAGAAGGATACATTCACCGTACAGTTGGTTATGAGACACCGGATGACGAGATGGATCTGAACTACTGTAAAGAAGAATCCCACGAGTCATTTACCTATGCACTGTCAAACTCTCTTGGATTTGGCGGACATAACGCAAGTCTTCTGGTTCGCAAATACGAGGAGTAGAAGCTATGAGTATGACAACACAGGAAATTATGGAAATCCTGCCGCACAGACATCCGTTTTTGCTGATTGACACAGTGGAAGAAGTAGAGCCGGGCGTGCGCGCAGTGGCAAAGAAAAATGTAACCTTCAATGAACCGTTTTTTGCCGGTCATTTTCCGGGAAATCCGGTTATGCCGGGTGTGCTGATCGTGGAAGCACTGGCACAGACCGGTGCGGTTGCGATTCTTTCGCAGCCGGAATGGAAAGGAAAGACGGCATATTTTGCAGGAATCAATAAAGCAAAATTCAAGCAGAAAGTTGTTCCAGGGGATACTCTGGTGCTTGAAACCGAAATTATCAAGGTGAAGGGACCGATCGGTGTGGGGCAGGCAACAGCAAAAGTAAATGGAAAACTGGCATGTTCCGCAGAACTGACATTTGCAATCGGATAGGGGAAAGGCAATGTTTTTTAATAAAAAATATATCAAAGTAAATCACAACGAAGAACCAGAAAAAACACAGGCAGAAGAGCCAAAGCAGGAAGAGGCAAAGGAAGCAGCACCTGTTGTAGAGACCGTTACCTGTAAAATCTGCAAAAAAGAACTGGATAAACAGCGTGTCATCAAAAATAAATATGTCTGCTACGAGTGCGGATATTATTTCCGTGTCCGCACCAAAAACCGTATTCGTATGGTGGCGGATGCAGGAACTTTTGAAACCTGGGATAATGATCTTAAGACCGAAAATCCGCTGAATTTCCCGGAATACGAAGAAAAAGTTGCTGCAACACAGGAAAAAACCGGATTAAACGAAGGCGTAACCATGGGAAGTTGTACAATCAACGGAGAGAAGACAGTTCTCGGTGTGATTGATGCCCGTTTCATGATGGGAAGTATGGGACACGTAGTCGGTGAGCGGATTACACGTGCAATGGAAAAGGCAACGGAACAGAAACTTCCGGTGATCTTATTCTGCTGTTCCGGTGGTGCACGTATGCAGGAGGGAATTATTTCCCTGATGCAGATGGCAAAGACTTCGGCAGCTGTAAAACGGCATTCGGATGCAGGACTTCTTTATATTCCGGTTCTGACCGATCCGACAACCGGTGGTGTGACCGCAAGTTTTGCAATGCTTGGAGACATTATTCTTGCAGAGCCGGGAGCACTGATCGGTTTTGCAGGTCCGCGTGTGATTGAGCAGACCATCGGGGAGAAACTTCCGGATGGATTCCAGAGAGCCGAGTTTCAGTTGAAACACGGATTCGTGGATGCGATTGTAGAGCGTGACGAATTAAAAGATACGTTGGGAAAAATCCTTCGTCTGCATCGTCCGGTCGAAGGCTATGCAAATTTTGATCCGGCACATGACGATGACCGTTATGAGCCGACCGAACTGATGCGCGAGAGAAATACGTTTTCCAGACCGTTAGAACCGTGGGATAAAGTGATGGCGGCACGTCAGATGAAACGTCTGGCATCTGTCGATTATATGGGGCAGATTTTTGATGAATTCATGGAACTGCACGGAGACCGTTATTTCCGTGATGATCCGGCAATTGTCGGTGGTATTGCCTATCTGGATGGACAGCCGGTAACCGTGATCGGGGTGCATAAGGGAAAAGATTTAAAGGACTGCAAGGAACGCAACTTTGGTATGCCTTCGCCGGAAGGATACCGTAAGGCAATCCGTCTGATGAAGCAGGCAGAAAAATTCAATCGCCCAATCATTACATTTGTAAATACATCCGGCGCATATCCGGGAAAAGAAGCCGAGGAGAACGGACAGGGTGAGGCAATTGCAAGAAACCTTTATGAAATGTCCGGAATCCAGGTGCCGATTCTTTGCCTGATGATTGGCGAAGGCGGCAGTGGCGGAGCTCTTGCCCTTGCGGTTGGTAATGAAGTATGGATGATGGAAAATGCCACCTATTCGATTCTTTCTCCGGAAGGATTTGCTTCTATTCTCTGGAAGGATGGAAAACGTGCAAAAGAAGCGGCAACTGTCATGAAGATCACGGCACAGGATCTGAAAGAACTGTCTGTTGTGGATAAGGTGATTCCGGAGTATGGCGGAGCGGATGACGATGCGCTGACTTCGATTGCGGCATGGATGAAAGGAAATATGAAAGAATTTTTACGTGCACAGAATCACAAGAGTGGTAAACAGTTTGCACAGGAGCGGTATGATCGCTTCAGAAAGTTCTAATTGTTCCATAGAGGAGAATCATAAAATGAAATTTTTAGGAACCGGAAGTGCGCTTCCGAAAAAAGTTGTAAGCAATGATGACCTGGCTCAGGTTATGGACACTTCAGATGAGTGGATTCGTTCCCGCACCGGGATCGGCATGCGTCATATTGCGGTGGAAGAGACAACGACTTCCATGGCGGTAGAGGCGGCAGAGAAGGCGCTTGCAGATGCAAAAATATCCGGATGTGAAATTGATCTGATCATCGCGGGAACCATTTCCCCGGATTACATATTTCCATCGCTGGCATGTGAAGTACAGGCTGCAATTGGAGCAAAAAGTGCAACGGCATTTGATCTGAGTGCGGGATGTTCCGGATTTTTATTTGCACTGGCTACGGCGGATGCTTATTTCCGTACCGGACGTTACAAACATGCACTGGTTATCGGGGCGGAAACCCTGTCAAAAATGATGAACTGGGCAGACCGCAGTACCTGTGTGCTTTTCGGGGATGGAGCCGGAGCTGCTGTGGTAAGTGCGGAAGGAGAACAGCTGCTTTCCATGGTGCAGGGATCAGACGGAGCCGGTGGCATGGCGCTGCATTGTGAGAACCGTCCGGTGAATAATCTTTACCGCCAGCTTGGTGCACAGCATTATGCGTTCACCCAGATGGATGGGAGAGAGGTTTATAAGTTTGCCGTGCGCACGGTTCCAAAGGCGGTCAGTGAAGCACTTGAACAGGCAGAACTTCCAATTGAAGATGTAAAATATTTTCTGCTTCACCAGGCAAATATCCGGATTATTGAGTCAGTGGCAAAGCGTCTGCATCAGCCAATGGAAAAATTCCCATGTAATTTACAGAAGTGTGGAAATGTTTCGGCCGCAAGCGTACCTATTTTACTTGATAATGTCCACAAACATGGTATGATAAGCGGGGGCGATAAAATCGTATTAGCTGGATTTGGTGCCGGACTTACCTGGGGGGCATGTGCAGTTGAGTGGTAGGTCACACCAGATCATGAAGGAGTTTAACATGACGCTGGAAGAGACCTTAAATGATCTTCTTGTAAAATTATTCAAGGATATTCTGGAGATTGAGGCGAAAAGCCTGATCACAGAAGAGTTTAAAGATATCAGTTATAATGATATGCATATTATCGAGGCAGTGGGAATTGATGAGCCGCGAAATATGAAAACCGTTGCAAAACTGATGTCCGTTACAACAGGCACACTCACGAAAGCAATGGATGCCTTATGTGAGAAAGGATATGTTGTCCGGGAACGGAGTACGCGGGATAAAAGAGTAATAAAGCTGCGCCTGACAGATAAAGGGAAAGCTGCCTATTATCATCACGAACAGTTTCACCGCCAGATGATTAAAAATGTTGCGGATGAGATGAACGATTCTGAAAAAGAGATACTTGTCTTTGCCCTGGCAAAACTGGTGGATTACTTTAAACTGACCTACTATGATACGGACGAGGAATCTGAATTCGTTGACTGGTCGAAAATAAGCAGGGATAAATAAAGTATATACTTATTTAGTGTTATAACAGGGCGGTTCAGAATGCAAGTTTTGAATCGCCCTGTTTCATTTTGTACTCAAAAAGTCGCTTTATTACGCCATAGTGGTAGAAAATTACAATAATAAAGAATTTTCTATTGCAAAATCCTGCATTTTTCGTTACAATAAAAAAGGTTGATGTAGAAACAGACAACAGATTATGATCAGAACATGACGATTCGGGATTTTACTGGTTCCGGACGTTAAAAATTAATATTAAGGAGATAGAAAAATGGGTTATGTTGATGAAGTACTCGAAGTAGTAAAGAAGAAAAACGCAGAT
>ERZ1031954.911-NODE-911-length-12127-cov-15.877816_pt1 | contig 12127 bp, 8 predicted proteins | sample MGYA00516701_ERZ1031954 | MGnify/ENA primary metagenome ERZ1031954 (study PRJEB33719, sample SAMN04261284) | wastewater metagenome | biome: rural village; feature: human; material: feces | host: Homo sapiens | place: El Salvador | collected 2013-01-07 ...
TCAGGATGCCATTCAAGGTCTTTCCCTGATACGTAAATTCCTTATTCTCCATAATCTTACTCTATTTATTACGTTAATATTGTTGATATCATTTTGATATCGCAAATATACGATATTAAAATGATATCACAAGGGCAGAAGAAAAAGATTTCAAATACTTTAACGTAAAAAGGTCGTCGGGATGATACCCAACGACCTTTTCTCAGTTTTTCACCTATTTATATATAGAAAACAGTTTCTATCTTCATATAGAGATAGATTCTGTCTTCTATAGAAATATTATTCTATCACTTCCATTTCTTCCTCTTCTATTTCCTCTTTGATCTCCTTCTCTTTCTTTCCGAACTCAGGATCTATCTTCAGGAAAGCGGTAACCAGGAAGGTGATGGCGCAGCATGCCATCACGATAATGAAGAACAAGCGATAGCCTACCATATCTTTCAGATATCCCGAAACCATACCAGGCAACATCAAACCTAAATAAGAGATACCTGTACAGATGGAATAATGGGATGTCTTGAACTTGCCCTGGCTATAGAACAGCATATAAAGGGTAAGAACCGTGAAGCCCAAACCATAACCGAACTGCTCGATAAAAAGGCAGCTCGAAACCACGATGATGTCGCTATTGAGTGAGTAACTCAAATAGATGTAAACCACATCAGGCAAGGTGATGGCACAAACCATCGGCCAAAGCCATTTCTTCATACCATCCCTACTCACCAGAATACCACCGATGATTCCACCCAGCAGTAAACCAATCAGTCCTACAGTACCATTGGCAAAACCATATTCCTGCGGAGACAAACCCAGTCCGCCCTGCGAATTAGGACGAAGAATGAAGGTTTTGGTCATCGTATTCAAGAGTGCTTCCGGGAAACGATAAAGCAGGAGGAAGAGCATCACACAGATGGTTTCTCCCAATCCGAATTTCACAAAGAAGGTGCGGAACATATTCTTCAGTTCGTGCGCCACTTCGCCCACCGTTCTATCGGTCTGCACATCCTCCTTCGGACGAGGCATAAACCGGCTGTGATAGAGCCACAATCCGATGAAGATACCTGCCAATCCGTAGAAGATAAGCGCCCATGAGAAGCGAATCTGGTTACGGAACAGCACCTGGAGAACACCAGCCAGCATCACCAGGAATCCATTCACGAAGATGATGGCAAGGCGATAGAAGGTGTTTCGCAGTCCCACAAACTTGGTCTGCGTATGCTCATCCAACTCTATCATATAGAAACCATCCGCCGAAATATCGTGGGTGGCACTACAGAAGGCGATGAGGAAGAAGAAACACATCGTTGCCTGGAACCAGAAGGCAGTAGGCAGCGAAAAGGCGATTCCGGCAAGAGCTGCTCCGATGAGCGCCTGCATCGTCAATACCCACCAGCGCTTGGTCTTCAGCAGGTCGATGAATGGACTCCACAAGGGTTTGATAACCCAAGGCAGGGCGAGCCATCCGGTATAGAGACCCACCTCAGCATCGGTCAAGCCCAACTGCATATACATTACCACAGAGAGGGCTGTCACGATAACGTTAGGCAGTCCTTCCGCAAAGTAGAGTGTCGGAATCCAAGCCCATGGATTCCGACTATTTTTCTTTGTTACCATTTTACATCACTATTTATAGAGTTTCTTGATTTCAGCACCCTGATAATAGTGCAGGAGGATGGCATCATACAGATAACCTTCCTCTCCCATCACAGCAGCACCAATCTGACAGAGACCAACTCCATGCCCCCATCCTGCACCGATGAGTTCGAAACGCTGAGGTACTCCCTGCTCATCTTCATCCTGTTTATCTACCACAAAAGCAGAACTTAAAAGATGAGAATCGCTGAGTGCACGTCGGATTTCGAGTTCCTTACCGATGGTGAAGGTCTTCTCGGTACCGATAATCTGGAGTTTGCTGATTCTTCCACTCTTGCCACGCTCCACGGCCTTCAGGTCGAGGATGGCACCAAAATCCATCTTCAGTTTGTCAGCGATAAGCTGCTGGAGTTTCTCCTGAGTGAGCGTTACCTTCCAGCGATAGAAATCGGCAGTCTCCTGGTCATAGTCATTCAATACCTGCGAAAGAATCTTCTTGTCTGTCGTATTGCAGAAAGCAGGTGGGTTCGAGCGAATCCACTTCTCAGCCTCTTCCTCGCTGGTAAGATCAGGCATAACCTTTGCATCCTCTACACCCAAGGCAATATCCCTTACGGCTGTGAGATAATTCTTCGGCGTATTCTCCCAGCAATACTGGAACTCTTCGGTAATACCGCCACAACACTTCGAGAATCTGGCATCACAAATCTCATCACCATCCAGCAGGACCTGTCCTCTGGTGAGTCTTACTGCCTCTGCCACATGTGGTGAGGTCTCCTTCGTAATACCCTGATAACGCTGACAATGGTCATCGGCACAAACATCAAAAAGAGTATGGTCTTCGCGATCGTACCAACGGATGAGCATATCCTCCTTCTTCACGAAAGAGAAGAAATTGTTGCCACTCTCCGCCACCTCTCTGCGATGCTGCATCTGAGCCAAAAGCCAAGAACGGGAAATCACGGCGTGCGCCTTCAGGAGTTCGAGACTGGATGTGGCACTCATCTCACTACTGATGACACTCTCCAGATATTTCTCTACAGGCAGCTCATTAATGGCTAAAATCTTATCAGATTCTACCAGGAATCTCAGCGTACCCAGGAAAGTCTGGGTTTCCTTACGCTCCCAATGGAAGTTCACACCGATGGTTACATCACTCAAGGAGAAAGAGGCATTCGAGCTCTGCGGATGGAAAGTCAGTGAACTATACTGATTTCCGTTCCAAAGCACGCCACCTTCTGAGAATTCCACCTCCTGCTCACCAATCACGATTTCTCCCTTGGCAAGATAAGGTTTGTTGAGTATGAAATGAACCTTCTGCGCACTCACGATTCCAACAGTTACTTCCGGCTCCTTACCATTATTATATAAGGCAGAAGCTCCGACAGCAGCCTTAGCCTCCTTTGCCGCCTTCAGCTTGTTAACGATAGTCTCTACCTTCTCTGGACTGATGCCGCATTCCTGCAAGATAGCAGTAGCCTTTTCATCGGTGAGTTTACGGAAATCTTCCTCACGAGGAGTAATGATGAGTCCGCTCATATCGAGTGCTCCCGGCGAAACCATCACCTGTGCATCCCCTTCAGCAAAGTAAGCATCTGGTCGATGTTTCTCTCTTGGGATAACCACCGTGATGAATTCTTCACACTTACGCCAGGCAACGATGTTCATCATTGGCTCTTTCTCGTCGCCACGATGAGGCAAAGCCTTGTAAAGTCGGCGGAAGAGGGTTTCATCACTCTCTTCACTCTTCGAGATGATAACAAAGGCTGGCACGATGAAATCGCGAACCAATGCAATCTTCTCATCATCATTCAGCGAGATGATATCGGTAAGATTACGGGAAAGGCGCTGCCAGTTTGCCTGCAAAGGAAGAAGTCCACTAGAACCAGCCTGGAAATGCAGGTGGTCTGGAGCAGAAGCTCCACACTTCGGACCATTATAGAATACCATCAAGTCGCTGTGCAGACTCAGGAATCTGTGCATCTCACCATAGTTCTTATAAATGAGCTGATACTGGTGTTTGCGTGCCGGGATCGTGAAATGGATTGGCAAGATAGGGAACGGATTCACCAGAAGTTGGAACTTATCGTCTATCTGCTGCACCATCTGTTCTTCCGGACGATTGGCAGCACAGAGGAAGCAAGGGCGCTCGCTCAATGCCTTCTTGTCGATTTTGGCTCCCGTGCTAACCATACGAGCCGGATTCCACTGCAACTTCACAAACTCAGAGAGTGTCCTGGTCTCTACGTGCTTGAGGTCGCGATAACGATGGCGTGCCTCCCCCCATTGCTCCAACTGTCGATTGAAGAATCGGGAGATACTGCTATCTTCCATGATATCAGCCTTACCCAACAGCATTTGCTGACGTGCCTTCAACTCCATGGTGCGCAAACGGTCTTTATAAAGATTATTGGCGTTCACCTTTTCTATACTAAGGGCAGCATCAGAGTTTCCTCCCCAGCGACGACAGAGGTAGAGTTCCTCATAGATTCTGCCGATGCGGTAGCGGCGAGAGAAAGCCAAGCCCATCGCATAGTCCTCGCCATAGCTGGTATTAGGAAACGGTATCTGTCTAGCCAACGGGGTAAAGAAAGCACGAGGAGCGCCTAATCCGTTGATGCGCAAGGCATTGTTGCATCCATTCTCCTCGGTCCACTCCTTATGGTCGATAAGTCCAGGAGGAAGGGTCTGCAGATCGAAGTTGCACATACGATAAGAACCCACAATCATCGCAGCCTTCTGCTGATGGAAAGCATCTACTATCTTCTGCAGTGTATCGGTAGATGAATAGAGGTCATCGCTATCGAGCTGAACGGCAAACTTTCCGCAAAACTCGCTAGAGATGGCCAGATTCCAGCATCCACCTATTCCAAGGTCTCTGCTTGCAGGTTGGAGCAGGAAGAGACGTGGACTATCAGCTATTTTCTGCACGATTTCACCGGTACGATCGGTAGAATGATTATCTACGACGATGACGTTGAACTTGAAATTGGTCTTCTGGCTCATTGCACTAAGCACAGCGTCTGCGATGGTCTTCTCTCTATTGAAAACTGGGATGATGACAGATGCCTCATATTCAAAGTCCTGCTCATCAAAATTCGGCTGACGATAGTAACAGGTATCAATCAGAGCGCCCAATTTGCCAAGATGCTGGGTACAAGCCTTTTCCATTTCTATCTGCACCTCCCTGTTACGAGGATTCACATAGTCAAACTGCTTCTCACCGCTCTTGCGATTGTCTCTCTCAGTCTCGGTATAGAGATACTCATTGATATGGAAGATTTCTCCTACTCGACTCAGATAAAGTCTCAGGTCGTAGAGACCTGCATAGAGGTATTCCTGACGATCGCGCTGAGCTACATAATCACGGAGAGCCTGTGCCTTGATGAGCCAGAGACTTCCAAAATCGAAATCATCACGGAGTGAACCCTGCTGATAATCGATTACCGGATGCTTTTCCAACTTAGAAACTCTCAGTGATTTCTCCTGCTCAGAAGCATCTTCACCCAATGAAGCCTGGAACTTGGCTGTTTCCTCCTCATCCAACACCTTCGTATAATGGTCGGAGTAAACCATCACAGCTCCCGTGTCATCAGCCACACGGAGAAAACGCTCCAATGCGAGATTGCCCCATTGGATATCTGTATTTTTGGTACAGATCAACACATAGTCGGCATCGGTGTTCTCAGCGATGCTCTCTACAGTGTTAGAACTCTCAAGGCGGTCAACGGCAATGAAGGTGCAACCTTCCGGCACCGGATACTGGGCAGCGAAGTCAGCGTTCACCAGGAGGTTGATATGCTGTACTGTTTTGTCTTCGTGAAGATCTATGGTCGTAAATCTAGCTTCCTGTAGGTCGTCACAAGGCAAGAAAAGATCTATTTTTTCTCTCATTTTCACCTTATTTTAGCTTATTATATTAAAATATGTGGCAAAGATACGAATTTTTCAGCAAAAAAGCGTATCTTTGCAGTATGAATAATGAAAAAAAATATCTTTTAGGTCTTACACTTGCTGAATTGAAGCAGGTGGCTAAGGATCTCGGCATGCCTGCCTTCACCGGCGGACAGATGGCGAAGTGGCTCTATGAGCAGCACGTAAAGAGCATTGATGAGATGACCAACATCTCGAAAGCCAACCGTGCCAAGCTCGCTGCCGAATACGAAATAGGATGCGCAGAATTCTCTGACGCACAATACTCTGTGGATGGTACCATCAAGTACCTCTTCCCTACACGAAGCGGCAAATTCGTAGAAACGGTCTATATCCCGGATAAAGACCGTGCCACCCTCTGCGTTTCATCACAGGTGGGCTGCAAAATGAACTGCCTCTTCTGCCAGACAGGAAAGCAGGGATTCGAAGGCAGTTTGCCTGCCGGCGATATTCTGAACCAGATTTATTCGCTGCCTGAGGTGGATAAGCTCACCAATATCGTATTCATGGGACAGGGAGAGCCGATGGACAATCTCGACAATGTGCTTCGTGCCACAGAAATTCTCACCGCCGATTACGGTTGGGCGTGGAGTCCGAAACGAATCACCGTAAGTTCAGTGGGCGTGAAGAATAAGCTGAAGCGATTCCTGGAAGAGAGCGAATGCCATGTGGCAATTTCAATGCACGACCCGATACCATCAGAACGTGCAGAACTGATGCCTGCTGAACGCGGAATGAGTATAGAACAGGTGGTAGAGCTTCTGAAGAACTACGATTTCTCTCATCAGCGCCGCCTGAGTTTCGAGTACATCGTATTCAAGGGAGTGAACGACAGTATGCAGCATGCCAAGGCCATCATCAAACTGGTGAAGGGGCTTGATTGCCGTTTCAATCTCATCCGCTTCCATCAGATTCCCGATATCCCGCTGCAGGGTGTGAACGATGAGAAGATGGAGCAGTTCCGTGATTACCTCACTTCCCACGGTGTTTTCACCACGATCCGTGCTAGCCGCGGCCAGGACATCTATGCAGCCTGCGGTCTGCTCAGCACCTCGAAAAAGATCGGAGAAATCCGACATCATGAGGATGAGAAGCAGAAAGAGGAGATGTAGAGAGAATAACATAATGGTGAGAAAAACGATAACGTTTCTTTTCCCGTTCTATCTTATATTCGTTCTCCTGACAAGTTGCGATATAACAGGTAAGAACAGGAAAAAGCCAGCCAGCACGGGACAACCTTACGAGGTGGTACTCGAGGGTGATACCGACAGCATCGTAACCAAGATGCTGACGGAGGATGTGACAGGACTGCCCCAACCCGAACCACTCTGCCGACTGATTCAGGTGAAAAAGGGCAAGACACAAGGCAGCTATCTGCTCGTCAGAACCCGAATCGTCGTGAATATTGGAGAGCGGGATTTCTCCGTCAGGCTGAGCCACGACGAAAATGCTGCACCGCAGAATATCATCCGCATTACAGCCCGCTCGACACAGCAGTTGCAGGAAAAGCTCAATGGCGAAAGACTCCGCCAAATCGTGAATGAGGTAGAGTTGAAACATCTGGCGGATATCATCTCCAGCAACCCCAGCAAACAAAACAAGGAGATGCAGGACGAAATCAAGAAGATGTTTGGAATTGACATGAAGATTCCGGTCTCGATGAACGCCAGCAAAAAAGCAAAAGACATCATCTGGATCTCGAATAATGCAAGTACGGGAATGCAAAACCTGCTCGTGTTTAAAGTGAAGAGTGAAGAACGAAGAATGAAGAATTCAAATGCAGCTTATGCAAATGATAAAGCTCAGATAGACAGCATTCTTCGAACCAACATGCCCGGTGAAACCGACAGCATGTATATGGTAATTCCAGTTCTTTCAGAAAGAGGGCTCTGGGAGATGAAGGGGGATGCCATGGGAGGACCTTATGTCATGCATCGCATTCATAAGTCAACAAGCCAAGCTGAAATTCAGCAAGGCTACGACCTCTACATCATCGGCTTCGTCTATGCTCCAGAAATGAAAAAGAAAATATTAATCAAGCAGCTCGAAGCTGCGATTTCTACTATAAAATAAGTATTAATGGACAACAAGAAAATCAGGGTGGCTATCACCCACGGAGATACCAATGGTATCGGATATGAACTCATTTTTAAGGCATTCAGTGAGCCAGAGATGTTGGAGTTTTGCACCCCAATCATCTATGGTTCACCTAAAGTGGCAGCTTATTATCGCAAGGCGATGAATCTGCCAGCCCAGTTCTCTATCATCCAGAAAGCAGAAGATGCAGAAGATGGACGTATCAACCTCCTCGCAGCCGTAGATGAAGAGGTTAAGGTAGATATGGGACTTCCTACTGATGAATCAGGAGCTGCAGCCATCAAAGCACTCGACCGTGCTATGACCGACTATCGCAACAATCTCTATGATGTCTTGATTACAGCACCAGTAAGCAGTCAGAACGTCAAAATAGAAGGATATACCTTCAAGGGACACAAGGAGTACATCGAAACATGCATCGGCGACCGCAACAGTTCCCTGAGCATCCTCATCGGAGACGACCTCCGTATCGCAGCTATCACAGAAAAGACACCTTTGGCTCAAGTAGCTGGCGCAATCAGTCAGGAAAGTATCGTGAGCAAGACAACATTGCTCTGGCAGACATTGAAGCGCGACTTCCTCATCACCAATCCACGTATCGCCGTACTCGCCCTGAATCCTAGCATCAACGAGGAACAGAGTTGCGGCAAAGAGGAACGCGAAATAATCATCCCGGCTATCGACCACCTTGCAGACAAGGGAATCCAGGCGTTTGGTCCTTACCCTGCAGACGAATTCTTCGGCAGTGGTTACTTCAGCGAATTCGATGGAATTATGGCAATGTACTACGATCAGGCTACCGTGCCATTCCATGCTCTCTACAACGAGGATGGCGTGCTCTACACTGCAGGCTTGCCACTTATCCATACCGCAGCCAACACAACTCCTTGCTACTTCATGGCAGGCTGCAACGAGGCAGACCCAACATCATTCCGCCATGCTATCTTCACGGCTCTCGATGCTTTCCGCCATCGCGAAACAAGCGACGAGGTGGGTACAAATCCATTACCAAAGCTCTATCACGAGAAGAGAGACGAAAGTGAAAAGGTTCGCTTCTCTATCCCAAAGAAGCATGCTCCATCTCCATTCCCTTCTAAGAACGGAAAACAGGGAGCACCAAAAAACAACGAGCAGAAGGAGGCACAGAACAATGCTCCAAGAAACAACGAGCAGAAGGAGGCGCAGAACAATGCTCCAAGAAACAACGAGCAGAAGGAGGCACAGAACAATGCTCCAAGAAACAACGAGCAGAAAGAGGCGCAGAACAATGCTCCAAGAAACAACGAGCAGAAGAACAATAATCAGAAAGCTCAACAGCCAAACAAGCAGAAGGCTGCACAGGCAGCTGCAGCTCTCTCAGCAGTTCTCTCTGCAGTTCAGGCTGGTCAGAAGCCAGCTTCTAAAGAGTAAAAAACGAGGCGAAATTAGCTGCTGGAACTTGTATGTTTCCAGCAGCAATATCAGCCTGATACAAGACTAGAAATTAAGGAAAAAGAGCAGAAAGATAGGCGAAAAAGTTAAAAATCACCTATTTTCTGCTCTCCATAACCTATTTTTGGACGAAAAAAGCAGATAATTCAAAAAAAATATGTAATTTTGGCAGCTAAATGGATAATTCCGAACTTCAAAAGATAAAACAACGATACAATATCGTCGGAAATAGCGACGGATTGAATCGTGCTCTCGATGTTGCCTTACAGGTGGCACCGACAGACCTTTCCGTGCTCATCATCGGAGAAAGCGGAGTGGGTAAGGAAATCATTCCAAGAGTCATCCACGACAATTCTCCACGAAGAAGAGAGAAATACTTCGCCATCAACTGCGGCAGCATCCCAGAGGGAACTATCGACAGCGAACTCTTCGGACACGAAAAGGGTTCCTTCACTGGAGCCATCGGTGAAAGCGAAGGTTACTTCGGAATAGCCAACAAGGGAACCATCTTCCTCGATGAGGTAGGAGAACTCCCTATCCAGACCCAAGCCCGACTGCTTCGTGTGCTGGAAACTGGTGAATATATCCGAGTAGGAGGTACAGAAATCCGAAAGACCAATGTTCGTATCGTAGCTGCCACCAATGTGAATATGCGCAAGGCTGTGAGCGAAGGAAGATTCCGCGAGGATCTCTACTATCGTCTCAATACGATTCCTATCCAGATGCCTCCTTTGCGCGAACGTGGCGGTGACATACTCTTGCTCTTCCGTCTCTTTGCCATGCAAATGGCTGAGAAATACCACTTGCCGAAAATCTCGCTTTCAGAAGATGCCAAGCAACTAATGTTGAAATACAAGTGGCCAGGAAACGTAAGACAGCTCAAGAATATCACAGAGCAGATGTCGGTACTCTCAAAAGAAAGAGAAATCGGACTGGATGCACTTCTCCAATTCATCCCAAAAGATGAGGAGAGTACACAGCTGGCCCCGATTCCCCAACAGAGTGGAGGGCAGCACAGCTATGAAAGCGAACGAGAAATTCTCTATAAGATTCTGTACGAATTGAGAGGAAACGTAAGCGACTTGAGACGCGAAATGAACTCGTTGAGAAAACAACTTGATGAAGCGCGCGGACTGAACGGTGCCCAAGGGTTCTCTCAATCACAACCGATAGACAATAGCATCATACCCGCAAACTATCCAATAGATGTGACACCATCTCGTACGTCGGATATCATACAGTCTCACTCGGAGATGCTGAACTCTCATCCAGACCTGATACATTCCCGACCAGAAGCTCAGGAAGTAGAGGCAGAGGAAATCAAGGATTTCGACAACGAAGAGATGAGCGAGAACGAATCGCTTAACCTCAGCAAACTGGGCAGGCAGATGATAGAAAAAGCATTGGAGAGAAACAATGGCAATAGAAAAAAAGCAGCCGACGAATTGGGAATCTCCGACCGCACCCTCTATCGAAGAATCAAGAAATACGGGCTCGGAAATGATTAATGACTCATTGCTGGGAAAGACAATAATAAAGAATAAAAAAAATGAAGCACTTACGCGCGTACCTATATATAATAGGCATCATATTGGTAATGGGAGCTACTGCTGCCTGCTCCGTAAGCTACAAGTTTAACGGAGCCAGCATTGACTACACCAAGACCAAGACCATCCAGTTGGCTGACTTCCCTATCCGAAGCTCGTATGTCTGGGGACCAATGGGTCCGATGTTCAACAATGAGCTGAAAGACAAGTTTGCCAGCAACACTCAGCTGCGCCAGGTTTCCCGAAACGGAGATTTGAAGATTGAGGGAGAAATCACCCAATACTCACAGCGTAACAAGTCGGTGAGTGCAGAGGGATATTCTGCACAGACAGAATTGAGCATTACAGTGAACGTCCGCTTCACCAATACCAAAAACCACAACGAGGACTTCGAGCGACAGTTTACCTCCGCCAAGACCTACGATACCACTCAGAGCCTGGCATCAGTGCAGGAAGAGCTGGTTACCCAGATGGTAAAGGATTTGGTTGATCAGATATTCAATGCAACTGTAGCTAACTGGTAAAAAATTCAATGTTCAAAGAAAAAAGCAAAACATCGTGGAATTAAATAGATTAATACAACATCCTGAGGAAATGGACCGAGAGACGCTCTACGACCTACGTGCGCTCTTGGCTCTTTATCCGTACTATCAGACGGCTCGCCTGCTGATGTTGAAAAACCTATATCTGCTCCACGACCCCAGCTTCGATGAAGAACTTCGCCGAGCAGCCATCTATATCTCCGACCGCAAAGTCATCTTCCAGATGATAGAGGCAGCTCACTATCAGCTCAAGCGTACCCAGAATAAGCCACAAGGTATGGACATTCTTGATGCTAAGAAGAAAGAAGATCGCACCAGCAGCCTCATCGACCACTTCCTCGACTCCATCCCTAGCGATGCTGAGGAAAACGAGAAGAAGAAAGAGAAACGCAAACCTACACCAGCAGATGCAGCAGTAGATTACGTATCATATCTGATGGAGATTGAGACAGAACAGAAAATGGAACAACCATCCCGTACAATCAGTCTCATCGATGACTTCATTGAAGAAGGTGGTTTTAACCTGGAAAAGATTAACGGCACAGAGGAATCTGAACCAAAATCATCAGCAGACACAGAGCCTGCAGAAGCAACACCTCATAATGAGTCTAGCGATAATGGCGGAATCTTTACAGAAACCCTTGCTAGAATCTACATCAAGCAGGGAAAGTATGAGAGAGCCTATCAGATTATCGATCGCCTGCATAAGCAGCACCCACAAAAGAGTGCCTATTATGTAGATCAACTCAGGTTCCTGGAGAAGCTGATACTGAATGCTAAGAAATAATATGCTCTGCAAAGGGATAAAAAATAAATAAAATAATAATAATAAAACTAGTTTTAAAATTAAAAAATGGCTTACACATTATTTGTAGTATTAATCGTCCTGGTTTCAATCCTGATGGTTCTCATCGTGTTGATCCAGGAGTCAAAGGGAGGTGGAGTGGCATCTAACTTCTCTTCAACCAATTCCATCATGGGTGT
>ERZ1031954.914-NODE-914-length-12120-cov-9.637298_pt1 | contig 12120 bp, 9 predicted proteins | sample MGYA00516701_ERZ1031954 | MGnify/ENA primary metagenome ERZ1031954 (study PRJEB33719, sample SAMN04261284) | wastewater metagenome | biome: rural village; feature: human; material: feces | host: Homo sapiens | place: El Salvador | collected 2013-01-07 ...
TACAACGAGTTTTTTGTTATTTATATTGGGAGTTTTGACACGCCCTCCTCCTATTTATCCGTCGATTTCAGAAAGTTCGAGCCAGCGCATCTCTTTCTCCTCCAGCTCGTCCTTCACGAGCGGCAGACGCTTGCTCTTTTCTGTCAGTTCGTCGATGGAGAGGGTGCCGCTGCATAGCGCCTCTTCGATGGTCTTCTGCTCTTTTTCGAGCGCAGCAATCTCCTTCTCAAGGCGTTCGAACTCGCACTTCTCCTTGTATGTCTTCTTGCGGCGTTGTTCGCCTACGAATTCGCGCTTCTCCTTCTTCTCGTTATCGGAAACGTTGTTCTTCGCGTCGGCTTGTTCCTTCGGTTTCAGCGACTCCCACTCGCGGAATTGTGTGTAGTTGCCGGGGAAGTCCTTTATCTCGCCTTCGCCGCGGAACACGAGCAGGTGGTCTACAATCTTGTCCATGAAGAAACGGTCGTGCGACACGATTATCACACAGCCGGGGAAGTCTTGCAGATACTCCTCAAGCACCTCGAGCGTCTGTATGTCGAGGTCGTTGGTAGGCTCGTCGAGCACGAGGAAGTTGGGGTTGCGCATCAGCACCGTGCACAGATAGAGCTTGCGACGCTCGCCGCCGGAGAGTTTGTATACGTAGTCGTACTGCTGCTCGGGCGTGAAGAGGAAGTGCTGCAGGAGTTGCGTTGCGGTGATGTGCTTGCCGCCGCCGTAGTCGATGTAGTCGGCGATGTCGGCTATCACATCAATGACGCGCTGGTCGTCGCGGAACTTCATTCCGTCCTGCGAGAAGTAGCCGAAGCGCACGGTGTCGCCCACGTCGAAGCGTCCGCTGTCGGGCGCCACTTCGCCGATCAACATCTTTATGAATGTAGACTTGCCCGTGCCGTTGTTGCCCACGATGCCCATCTTCTCGAAGCGCTGGAAGTTGTAGTAGAAGTCCTTCAGTATCACCTTCTCGTCGAACGCTTTCGAGACGTACTGGCACTCGAATATCTTCGAACCGATGTACACGTTCTTCGACTTCAGGCGCATCTGTCGTTCCTCAATGCGCTGCTTCGCCTTGCTCTCGAGGTCGTAGAACGCCTCCTCGCGGTAGCGTGCCTTGTGTCCGCGTGCCTGCGGCTGGCGGCGCATCCACTCGAGTTCGCGGCGGTAGAGGTTGTTGGCGCGCTCTATCTCGGCGCGTGTGGCGTCGATGCGCTCCTGACGCTTCTCCATGTAGTACTGGAAGTTGCCGCGATATGAATAGACGGTATGGTTGTCGAGTTCGAGAATGATGTTGCAGACACGGTCGAGGAAGTAGCGGTCGTGCGTCACCATGAGCAGCGTCTTGTTGCCGCGCTGCAGATAGCCCTCAAGCCATTCTATCATCTCGAGGTCGAGGTGGTTTGTAGGCTCGTCGAGGATGAGCAGGTCGGGCTCGGTGATGAGCACGTTGGCGAGCGCGATGCGCTTCTGCTGTCCGCCGCTGAGCTGTCCCATAGGCTGCGTGAGGTCGGTGATGTGCAGCTGCGTCAGTATCTGCTTTGCCTTCAATATGCGGTCGGGGTCGCCCTGATGGTTGAAGCAAGCGTCGAGCACCGACTCTTCGGGGTCGAACTTTGGCTGCTGTTCAAGAAAGCCAACCTTGATGTCGCGGCGGAAGATGATGCTGCCCGAGTCGACACTCTCCTTGCCCGAGAGCAGCGAGAGCAGTGTAGACTTGCCCGTGCCGTTCTTGGCTATCAGACCTACGTGCTGGCCCTCGGCTATAGAGAACGAGATGTTCTCGAACAGAACGTGCGCACCGAACGCTTTCGATATGTTTTGAACGTCAAGTAATGGAGTCATTTATTCTGCGTCTTTAATTTCGTTCAGTATGTTTCCAATGTAGTCGAGCACCTCGTCACGGCCGGTTTTCTTCTCCGAACTGGTGATGAAGTAGGGCGGCAGCTCCTCCCACTGCTCCTTAAGCGAGTTCATCCACTTCGCTGCGTTCTGCTTGGCACGCACAGGTCCGAGCTTGTCGGCCTTGGTGAAGATGATGGAGAAGGGCACCGAACTCTCGCCGAGCCAGTTGATGAAGTCGGTGTCTATCTTCATCGGGTCGTGGCGGATGTCGATGAGCACGAAGGTGTTCACCAGTTGCTGGCGCTGCAGAATGTACGATGTAATCATCTGGTCGAGCTTCTTCTGCACCGTCTTCGAACGCTTTGCAAAACCGTAGCCCGGAAGGTCTACCAGATACCAGTCGTTGTTGATGATGAAGTGATTGATTAGTAGAGTCTTGCCCGGTGTGGCAGAGGTCTTTGCAAGGCCCTTGTGGTTGCAGAGCATATTGATAAGACTCGACTTGCCTACGTTAGAGCGTCCGATGAACGCGAACTCGGGCTTTGTGTCTTTAGGACACTGGCTCACGGTGGCAGCCGATATCGTGAATTCTGATTTCTTTATATCCATATTCTATGTGTTTCGTTTTTTAGTGAATGAATTGTTATTCGTATTGCATTGTCTGCGTCGTGTGTATTATTCGTAACGCATTGAACGTGCGGGGTGGATGTGCGAGATGAGGTAGCTCGGAGCTATGAGCACCACGATGGCTATAAACATTGTGGCTACGTTGAGCGCCACGACGAACAGCCAGTTTATCTCCACCGGAACGGTGTCGACGTAGTAGGTTGCGGGGTCGAGCTTAGCAAAGCCGGTGAAGTGTTGCAGTATGACAAGACCCAAGCCCAACAAGTTGCCCCAAAGTAGGCCCTTGCCGATGATGAAGGCGGCGAACCAAAGGAACGTGTGGCGCACCGTCTTGTTGCGTGCACCGAGCGCCTTGAGTATGCCGATCATCGTTGTGCGCTCAAGTATGATGATGAGCAGACCGGATATCATTGTGACAACGGCTACGGCGGTCATGATGGCGAGGATTATCCACACGTTGAGGTCGAGAAGGTCGAGCCATGAGAATATCTGTGGCGACAACTCGCGTATCGTTTTCGACGAGTAGGTGGCGCCGTTGCAGTCCATTGTGCGGTTCACTTTCTTCACGATGATGTGCTCCGTGTCGTCGAGCTTGCTGAAGTCGGCTACGGTAAGTTCGGCTCCCGACACCTGACCGGGACTGAAGTTGTTCAGCTTAACGGCTGTATACAAGTCGCAGAAGCAGATAGCGTTGTCGTATTGCGAGAGGTTGGTCTGGTAGACGCCCGTGATGGTGAAGCGGCGTGCTCTTACTCCGTTCTCGTCAATGAAGTAGGCGAAGATGCGGTCGCCGCACTTTGTCTGCAGCTTGTCTGCCATTGACTTAGATATGAGAATCTTGTTGCCGCTCTTCTCACCAGAGAACTGCGGTATGTAGCCTTCAACCATATTGCTATGGATGAACGTGGTGTCGAAGGCTTCGTCAACGCCCTTGAATGCAACCCCAAGGAAGTCGTTGTCGGTCTTCAGTATGCCTTGCTTCATGGCGAAACGCTGCACATGGCTCACGCCGTCAATGTGTTTCAGTACATTAACCATCGAGTCGTTGATAACGATAGGTTGGTCGGTGGCTGATGTCTGCAACGCATAGAAGTTGGCTATCTGTATATGACTGCCGAAGCCTACAACCTTGTCGCGTATGGTATGCTTGAAGCCAAGCACTACGCACACGCTGATAATCATCACAGCCAGTCCGATTGCTACGCCCATCGTGGCTATGCGTATAGCGGGCTTCGACACCTTTTGGCGGTCGCTTATCTGGTTGGAGTATATGCGGCGAGCTACGAAAAGCGGAAAGTTCATAGTCTTCTGTTTGGTAGTTAAAAAATAAGGAGCTAAGAAGTTGAGCCGTTGTTATGGCTTGTTGTATCTGCCGTAAAAACAATGGGCTTAACTTCTTAACTCCTCAATTCTTATGTTCTATAGTCTTAATATCTAAATATATTTATTCCTGAATGTTCTTGATGCTCCGATTAACATGAATGTATTAATCGTTGCTGTCCACTCTGCCTGGATATGCCTCAAGAGCCTTGCGCAGAACGATGAGTGCACGCTCAAGGTCTTCCTTCTTCAGCACGTAGGCGATGCGCACCTGATTGATGCCTGCACCCGGTGTGGTGTAGAAGCCTGCGGCAGGAGCCATCATGACGGTCTCGCCCTCGTACTGGAACTCCTCAAGACACCAGCGGCAGAACTTCTCGCTGTCGTCTACAGGCAACTTGGCTACGGTGTAGAAAGCCCCCATAGGTATCGGCGAGTAAACGCCCGGTATGCGGTTGAGACCGTCGATGAGACACTTGCGGCGCTCTACGTATTCCTCGTAGACGTCGCGGTAGTAGTCCTCGGGCGCATCAAGCGATGCCTCAGCTACTATCTGACCAAGCAGAGGAGGAGAGAGGCGCGCCTGGCACAGCTTCATTACGGCTGCACGCACCTGTGGGTTCTTCGTAATCAAGGCTCCGATGCGGATGCCGCACTCGCTGTAGCGCTTTGAAACGGAGTCGATAAGTATCACGTTGTCCTCGATTCCTTCAAGATGGCAGGCTGAGATGTAAGGCGAACCGGTGTAGATGTACTCACGATAAACCTCGTCCGAGAACAGATAAAGGTCATACTTCTTCACCAAGTCGCGAATCTGGTTCATCTCGCGGCGTGTATAGAGATAACCGGTAGGGTTGTTCGGGTTGCAAATCAGAATGGCACGTGTGCGCTCGTTGATGAGTTCCTCGAACTTCTCCACCTTAGGCAGCGAGAAGCCTTCTTCTATGGTTGTGGCGATTGTGCGGATCTTTGCGCCAGCCGAAATAGCAAAGGCCATATAGTTGGCGTAAGCTGGCTCAGGGATGATGATTTCGTCGCCCGGGTTAAGGCACGACATGAACGCGAAAAGCACCGCTTCAGAACCACCGGCTGTAATGATGATGTCGTCTGCCGACACATTAATATTAAAGCGCTTGTAATAACCGGTCAGTCGCTCGCGGTATGAGAGATAGCCCTGCGACGGCGAATATTCGAGCACACTACGGTCGATGTGCTTCAATGCGTCGAGTCCTACTTGTGGAGTGGGCAGGTCGGGCTGTCCGATATTGAGGTGGTAGACTTTCACGCCACGCTTTTTGGCGTCAACTGCCAAAGGCGCTAATTTGCGAATCGGCGATTCGGGCATTTCAAGTCCTCGTGTTGAAATTTCTGGCATTTGCGTATTTGTTTATTGTTATATTATTTCTTTGAGTATTATGCAAAGTTACGACAATTAGAAATAAGTGCAAAATTTTTATACCTAAAATTCTAATATTAGCCAAGTAAATGATACACTCCTCCTGCGTATAGCTTGATAATTCCTTTCAATTCGAGGCTGAACAAGAGTGCTGAGATGCTGCCAATAGGCAGTCCGGTCTGCACGGCGATTATGTTCAGTTGCAGGTCGTTGTTCTTTTGCAGCAGTTCTACTATGCGCGTTTCTTCGGCTGTCAGTTCGGGGAACAGTTGGCGTTCGATGCCTTTAGCCCGAGCTTCCTTCACTTTGTTGTCCTGCTCCCATCCCATTGCGTTTACGAAGTCTTCGGCGCAGGTTATCAAGGCAGCCTTGTTGTCGCGTATGAGTTTGTTGCAACCTTCGCTGTATGGCGAATTCACGTTGCCTGGAAAGGTAAAAACGTCGCGGGCGTAGCTTTGTGCGATGTCGGCAGTTATCAGGCTGCCGCCGCGTGCCGCACTCTCCACCACGATTGTGGCATCGGAAATGCCTGCTACAATGCGGTTGCGTCTCACGAAGTTCATCTTGTCGGGGTTTGTGTTCGTAAGAAATTCCGTCAGAAGTCCTCCGTGCGAGAGCATCTCTTTTGCTGTGTCACGATGGGCGGAAGGATAAAGCATGTCCAAGCCGTGTGCCAATACGCCTACCGTGTCGAACCCGTTCTTCAGAGCGTTACGGTGTGCGCAGATATCCACTCCATACGCCAGACCGCTTACGATGAGCACATCGGGGCAAAGCTCTTTAAGCGACCGGCAGAAGTTGTTGATGATATCTTGTCCGTAGGCTGTGCAATGGCGTGTGCCAACAACCGACACGATGCGACGCTGGTTGAGGTCGGCATTGCCACGATAGAAAAGTACGATTGGGGCATCGTCGCAGTTGCGCATTCGTTCTGGATAATCGTCGCATGCCATCGTCAATGGACGGATGGCATGTGCGTTATCAAATTCTAATTCTGCTTCTGCACGATGCAGGGCTTCGGAAACATCGCTCAGCGCATTAATAAGGCGTGGAGAAGCGTCGCTGATAACGTCCTTGATGTTATTGCGGTTCTCCATAATAGCTGTTGCCGAACCGAGCTTGCGGTATAGCTGCAAGCAGGTGGCTGTATTGAAATAGCTAATGCGTGTTAATGCTATAGCGTAAAGTGTTTCCTGTGAAAAAGACATGTGTTTTCTGTATATCCTTATATTGTTATGCGTGCAATAATATGTTTTATGATATTATTGCACGCAATATATAATCATGCATGTACTATTGCCATGCGTGCATCTCTCCGAGGAAGAAGAGCAGTAAGTAACCGAGCACCAAACCTATGATACCCATTGTCAGACCGATCTTCATCATCTCGTTCTGCTTTACCAAACCAGTTGAGTGGGCGATAGCATTTGGAGGTGTAGAGATAGGCAGAGTCATTGCTACAGATGCTGCTACAGCGATACCGATAAGTACGGTAGGTGTGCCGCCGATGCTCTCAAGCGAGTTGCCCATACCCTTACATACAACGGCAAGGATTGGCACGAGGAGTGCTGCCGTTGCAGTGTTTGAGATGAAGTTTGAGAGAAGGTAGCAGATGATACCTGAAGCAAGCAGGATAACTACAGGCGACCATGAGCTGAACGGAATGCTCTTGATTACGTTCTCTGCGAGACCCGACTCGTTAAGGGCAAGTCCGAGTGCGAAACCACCGGCTACCATCCAGATAACGCTCCAGTTGATTTCCTCCAAGTCGCGTGCCTTGATTACGCCAGTGAATGCGAACACAACGATTGGCACCATGGCTACCGTGTTTGCACCTACACCGGTCCAGCGGTCGCAGATCCACAGCAATACAGTTACGATGAATGTTCCGGCAACTACCATTGTGCGCCAGTTGTGCTGCACTTCGCCTTCAATCTCAAGCTCGATGGTCTTCTTCTTGAACGGGAAGAACTTCTTGAGCAAGAACCAACCGATAAGGAGCAAAACGATTGTAAGCGGAAGCATGTACATCATCCATTCGCCGAAACCGATACCGAGGTTCAAGCCAGTAGGTGAGTTGAGATATTTCAGCGCGATTGCGTTAGGAGGTGTGCCGATAGGTGTTCCCATACCGCCGATATTGGCAGCTATGGGGATTGACAGCGTAAGAGCTACGCGTCCTTTGCCTTCTGGCGGGAGAGCTTTGAAAACCGGTGCAAGGAATGTGAGCATCATCGCAGCTGTAGCGGTGTTGCTGACGAACATTGAGAATACGCCGGTGATGAGAATAAAGCCGAGGAGCACATTCTCGCTCTTGTTGCCGAAAGGCTTAAGCAGAGTGCGTGCCAGAAGCACGTCAAGTCCCGATTTTGTTGCTGCGATAGCGAGGATGAAACCGCCGAGGAAGAGGATGATGATCGGGTCGGCAAATGTAGCCATAAGAGCGCTATGGTCGAGCAGTTCTTCCTTTTCAATGCCTGAACGGAAGAAGTGGAACGCATTGTCGGATGTTGTGAACAGCAACAAGCCGATAAGCGATACGGATGTTGCCCAAGGCGAAATGGCTTCTGTTACCCACAGAATTGTTGCCAGTGCGAACACTGCGATAATGCGTTGCTGGATAACGGTGAGTCCTTCAATTCCGAAACTGCTTGTAGGTAGGTTCCAGAGCACAATGGTGACAAGAACCGCTAAAGCAAAGAGTAGGGCATTTTTCTTGCTAAAGTCTCCTTTGAGGAGATTTCTTTTTTCTGTTGCCATAAAGTTTTAATAGGTTAGAATTATTTGTTTTTATAGTTATTAGTTATTCCGCAAAGTTAAGCAAAATAAATTCTCCGTCAAAACTTTTCTGAATAATTTATTTTAAAAGCTGTTAAGCCTCGGTTTATAGCATTCTTGTAATAGTCTATACAAACAAAAAGCCGCTCCATACAATGATGGAACGGCTCTTTGTCTTTATTTGCTATTGAATTAAACGTCATTCAATCTTATGGTATTGAATTATGTTTCTTCAAATTAGTCGTTATTGAATTTCTCGCGCGCCTTTCTTAGTATCTCTGACACGCTTGCAGCTTTCTTAGTAGATCGCTGCCACTGTTGCTTGCGCTCCTCGTAGTCGCGTCGCTGGCGTTCAAGAAAGTTGTCTGCCATAAATCTGCTTATTTGAATTTGCTGTATATGACAGTGATGTTGATGGCACCATTCTGATTCTCGCTTCCGCCAACCAGTTTTGTGCTTGAGATAGACATATCGTGTGTGAGGTTTGTCATTTCGCCTGACGTGTTGTAAGTCGGAGTGACCGGAATGATAACCACCTTATCCCAATCCTTGTTCTGCTTGTTCTCGTTCATGTAGCGTACAAGACTTCCGATGTTGTTGAACGTGTACTGGTTCGTCGTGCTGCTGTATGTAGCAAGGAACGATGTCTTGTAGTTGGCTACCTGCTTGTTCTCGAAGAACGAGTACATCTCAGCCTTCGGGATCATCAGCAGAGTGGTGGGGATATTGAGCGCATAATCGCTGTTTACAGTTGAATTGATGCGCGACAGACTAACCTTTGCAGTATTGATTGTGTCGTTCTCGTGACCTCTCATAATCTGCTCAACCGGAATTGTCATCTCTGTAAAGATTCCTGCAGGTGACTTTATGTAAGTGCAAGAGTTATCTTCGGCGAGTCGCTTGATGGCGGCCTTGTCGTTGATGATATTCGTTGTCTGCAACACTTCTTCTGTACCAGGGAACGCAGCTGTAGAGACGATGATGGTGTCTTTCTTTGTGCCATCCTTGGTCGTCGTGGTAGTCTTATGCTTGAAGTATACGTTCAACTGGCTGAGATATACATGTGCCATAGCTCCCAGTCCGCTTCGGGTCTTGAAGTAGAAGCCTGGTGTGACCTTATTAATAAAGGTATAGGCGTTCTTGAAGTCCTCCTTCTTGTCGTAGAAGTGGCGCATGATGTCTGTACCGAACGAAGCGTCGAGCGGTATGCGTATCGACTTGATGTAGTCGGAACTGTTGCGAGTAGCAGCGTCAACATTAAGGTCTACAAGAGTGTACACTTTGTTTACACCGTTGCTCTTGTTCACGAAACCTTCTTTCTCGGGATTGAAGTTAGAGTAGTACGTCTTTTCCGGTATAGGCTTCGACAACTCGTAAGCCGTGAGCTTCATTGGTGCCAGCGAATCGCCGTAATACTCTTTGTAGTAGAGCCGGATGTCGCAAGAGTCTGCAACGATTTTGCCGTTTACGAGGCTCTTGATGCTGTCCTTTTCAGGAAACTCGAATCCTTCGGGCAGATAGAACTGCGTCATGAAGTCGCTGCTGAGGTAAGCGCCCGTCTCCGGATCGCGCACCTTGCCGATGTAGCCGGTGTATGTTCTTGCCAAAACCGAGTCGGCGACGATTGAGCGTGTTTTTATCTCGAAGGTATCTGTGACTATATTCAGGCCGTCGCTGCCGTCAATGAGCGTACCACTGCCGATGTCGCCAGTGGTATCGTCGCATGACGTGAATATAAAAGTGGCAAGTGCTAAACCCGCCAAAAACTTTAGCTTCATATTCAAAATGTATTGATTTTGATTGTCAGCCCTACAGCTTCTCGTAGAATTCCTTGTAGGCCTCTGTGTAGTTTTCTCCAGGATATTTCAGGATAGGCAAGCCCTTGCTCTCAGCGTATGCCAGCAACTCCGGATTAGCGTTCTCCTCAGCCTCGATTACAGCGTCGCTATTGTCGATAGCCAGTTTGCAGAACTCCATGAAGTCGAAGTCGTCCTTGTATGCGCTGAGACTGTCAACGGTGATGTTCTTAAACTCAAGACAGTTCTTGAAGTTGTTGCCGATGTCCTTTGATAAGCCGTCCTTGAAAATTGACGTTACGATTTTTGTGTCGTTGAATGTCGGTTCGTCGTTGTATGCAGCCTTGATGAAGAGCGGCACGATGTACGACATCCAGCCTTGGCAGTGGATTACTTCAGACGACCATCTGAGCTTCTTCACTGTTTCCAATACGCCACGTGCGAAGAAAATAGCTCTTTCGCCGTTGTCGTCGTATTCTTCGCCATTTTCGTCTACAGCCATCTTGCGCTTCATGAAGTAGTCGTCGTTGTCGATGAAGTACACCTGAAGGCGTGTCTGCGGAATGGATGCTACCTTGATTATCAGTGGATGATCGGTATCGTCGATGACGAGATTCATTCCTGAAAGGCGTATTACCTCATGAAGTTGTCCTCTGCGCTCGTTGATATTGCCCCATTTGGGCATGAACGTGCGAATTTCGAAACCTTCTTCCTGCATTTTTGTCGGAAGGTCTCTACCCATGATTGAGAGTGCTGTTTCGGGAACATACGGAGCAATCTCCTGATTGATAAAAAGTACTTTCTTTGCCATGCTTTGATATTTAATATGTGCGAAAGTCGCGTTGTTTCGGGCCTCGTTGGCTCAAGCATACGTGCATGCACAAATGCAAAGTTACAAAAAAAATCTCAGAAAACGCTTGTTTTGTTCGTTTTACCCCGTTTATGGGTTTGTTTTTTTAATGTAATTCTTTCTTATTAAGAAATTATTGCACAATAAGTTGTGTTTTTAGAAGAAAGATAGTGCGTATTAAGAATATATCGGGTGGGGTACGGGTTTGGGAATAGTGTGCTGTATGATGATAAGTGGTATAAAAACAATAAATCCCGAGAACGTTCTCGTTCTCAGGATTTATATGTGTCTTAGTGACGGATTTTCTTTGATTAAGCCTCTGCCGGAGCTTCCTCTGTAGCCTCTGCGTTAGCAGCAGCCTCTGCCTCTGCCTTTGCAGCAGCCTCAGCAGCCTTCTTCTCAGCTACCTTCTTAGCGATAGCCTCGTTGAGCTTCTTCTCAGCCTCGAGCTCCTTAGCAGCAGCCTCTGCCTTAGCCTTAGCCTCGTTCTCGCGTACGGTGTCCAAGCCCTTCTGCTTGTCTGCCTTCCATGCGTCGAACTTCTTCTGTGCTGTAGCCTCGTCGAATGCGCCCTTCTTAACGCCACCGCGGAGGTGCTTCATAAGATAAACGCCCTCGCCCTTGAGGATGTTGTGAGCTGTTGCTGTCGGCTGTGCGCCTGTCTCTACCCAGTAGAGTGCACGGTCGAAATCCAAATCTACAGTAGCAGGATTGGTGTTAGGGTTGTAAGTACCAATCTTCTCAGTAAATCTACCATCACGTGGTGCTCTTGCGTCAGCGATTACGATACGATAAAAAGCGTAGCTCTTACGACCGCCGCGCTGAAGTCTGATCTTTGTTGCCATTGTTTAAAATTTAATTTTAATTTGTGGTTTGAATTATGCTACTATCTCGTAATAGCGGCTGCAAAGGTACTAAGTTTATTTCGAACGCCGAAATATTTTTCTATTTATTTTCTTTTAATAGAGCGAGTTTGGCTTGTTTTTATGTAAATGCTGCTTTGTTTTTACAAGAAAAAAGGATACATAGCCCATCATACAAAACAAGGCTATATATCCTTTCTTCTTTACTTTGTCTCTATCTCTTCCTTCATGTCGATGAACTGTCGCTTGCTGTCGTAGAATTCGTATTGCAGGAAAGCGAGTTTCTGTGAGGGAACGATGTGTACTCCCAGTCCGTATTTCATCTGCCACTTTCTCTTCAGCGAGAAGAGTCCCTTGTTGATGTAGGCAGCCACGTATGGGTGTACGTGCAGATAGAATGTCTTTATTCCAATCTTGTTGACAAGCCTGTCAATCTTACTTTCAAGCTGGTCGGTGAAGATGATGCTCGACTTTATCTTTCCCTTGCCGAAGCAGGTGGGGCATACCTCTTCCACATTCACATCCATAGCCGGACGTACGCGTTGGCGTGTAATCTGCATGAGTCCGAACTTGCTCAGAGGTAGAATGTTGTGGCGGGCGCGGTCTTTCTGCATGTTCTTGCACATGCGTTCGTAGAGCAGCTGTCGGTCTTCG
>ERZ1031954.916-NODE-916-length-12110-cov-4.196931_pt1 | contig 12110 bp, 10 predicted proteins | sample MGYA00516701_ERZ1031954 | MGnify/ENA primary metagenome ERZ1031954 (study PRJEB33719, sample SAMN04261284) | wastewater metagenome | biome: rural village; feature: human; material: feces | host: Homo sapiens | place: El Salvador | collected 2013-01-07 ...
CCTTGATCATCTCCATGTCGTATTCCACACGCTCCTTGATGCGCTGCGCCTTGATATCGTCGCCCAATTCCTCAAAATAGGCTATCTGCTTCATGAGGTCGTCCTGAATATGACGGACGGCGATGGAGGTCTGCTCCTCGGTAGTCATAAAGAGGTTGGCTGGGTAGAGCTTGTATTCGTCAAAGGAAGACAGCCGATCCATGGTCATGGCGTCCAGTTCCTCGATGGCATCAATCTCATCATCCCAGAAGGTGATGCGCAGAATGACTTCGTTGTATGCCATGGCAATATCTACCGTGTCGCCTTTGACCCTGAAACAACCGCGTTTCAGTTCTATATCGTTGCGCACATAAAGTGCAGAGACGAGTCGGCGAAGGAGTGCATTACGGTCTAATATCTGACCTTTGTGAACCTCTATCACGTTTTCCTGCATGGCAACAGGACTTCCCATACCATAGATGCAACTGACAGAAGAGACGATGACCACATCCTTTCGGCCAGAGAGTAATGCGCTGACAGCCCTCAGACGCAGTCGGTCGATCTCTTCGTTGATGGCGAGGTCTTTCTCGATATACGTATCAGTAGATGGCAGATAGGCTTCCGGCTGATAGTAGTCGTAATAGCTCACGTAGTATTCTACGGCATTGTGTGGGAAAAAACCCCGCATCTCTTCGTAGAGCTGGGCTGCTAATGTCTTGTTGTGTGACAGGATGAGGGTGGGCTTATTGACATTGGCAATGACATTTGCCACGGTAAAGGTCTTTCCTGATCCTGTTACACCTAACAATACCTGAGCGGCATCGCCACGTATGATACCGTCGGTCAACTGGCGGATAGCCTCTGGCTGGTCACCCGTCGGTCGGTAGTTGGAGGTCAGTTCAAACTTCATAGAAATGCAAAATTACATATTTTCCTCGTAAAAAAAGTTATTGCAGCGCACTAATTGCTAAAAATCGTTTGAAAACCTTTGCTTTTCGGTAGAAAATGAGTAATTTTGCACGTCAAATCAAAGTATGAGAATGAACAAGAAGTCAATCATTATCTTCTGTATGGCTGCTCTGATGTGCAGTTGTGCCGCAGAGTTTAACAATGTCTATAAGTCACCAGACAATGATTATAAGTATGAATTTGCCAAGCAATGCTTTGCAGAAGGCAAGTTTCAACAGGCCATTTCGTTGCTGCAGGATGTGGTAACTTTCAGAAAAGGTACTGATACCGCAGAAGAGAGCCTCTATCTTTTGGCACTGTCACAATATTGCAACCACGACTTTGAAGCTGCCAGCGCTACCTTTAAGAAATATTATGCCACCTATCCAAAAGGTGTATTTGCAGAGCAGGCTGCCTTCAATGTGGGACAGTCGCTCTACGAAAGCACTCCTGAACCACGACTCGACCAGACGCCTACAGTAGGCGCTATCAATGCCTATCAGCAGTTCTTGGATGTGTTCCCTGATTCTAAATTGAGGGGAGAGGCACAGCAGCGCCTGTTCGACCTGCAGGACAATCTCGTGAAGAAAGAGTATCTCTCGGCTGAACTGTATTACAACCTCGGTGGATATTTCGGAAATATCAATGCCAATACAGAGAGTAACTATGAAGCATGTATCATTACCGCGCAGAATGCGTTGAAAACATACCCCTATACCAAGTTGCGCGAAGAGTTTGCGGTACTTATCATGCGTAGCAAGTTTGACCTCGCAGAAAATTCCTCTGAAGAGAAAAAACTGGAGCGCTATCGTGATGCAGAGGATGAATGTTATGGATTCCTCAATGAGTATCCCGATTCTAAAGAAGCATCTCGTGCCAACAAGTATATTGCCAAGTGCAAGAAGATCACTGGCGATTGATGTTTCATCAGCAATAAACAGTAAGATAGTATTAACAGCGTAAAATAGTTTAAGATAAATATCAATGGATTACAAGAAATCAAAAGCACCGGTTAACACCGTTACCCGTAACATCATGGATCTCTGTGACGAGACCGGAAACCTTTATGAGAGTGTTGCTATCATCGCGAAGCGTGCCAACCAGATTAGCGTTCAGATCAAAGAAGACCTGTCGAAGAAACTGGCTGAGTTTGCCTCATATAACGACTCACTCGAGGAAGTGTTTGAAAACCGTGAGCAGATTGAAATCTCACGCTACTACGAGAAGCTTCCGAAACCTACACTGCTCGCTACACAGGAGTTTGTAGATGGCGAAATCTACTGGCGTGATCCTGCTCGCGAACAGAATAGCGAAGAACTGAACTAATACGGTCATGATACAGCGTAAGCAGACCATCTTTCTCTTCTTGGCTGCCGTGATGAGCGTCTTGGCATTGTGTTTCCCATTGGCTACTGTAAGTGCCGATGGATTTACTCTGCACCGTGTCTATAGCTTGTGGATGACAACTCCGAGTGGAGCGCTCAGCTACCTGCCGTGGCCATTGTTTATGGTCATGCTGTTGGCAGCATCACTGAGTGTCTATACCATCTTCCGCTATACGCATCGCACTCTGCAGGCGAGCTTCTGTCTGATTAACATCATGCTCCATGTGATATGGTATGTGGCACTGGCTGTGCTCAGCAAGTTCCTGGCTCCTAATGCAGCAGATTTCCATGTTAATATTGCTGCTGTGTTCCCTGCTATTGCCATTATACTTTGTTTTATGGCGCGTCAGGGTATTCTCTCCGATGAACGTAAGGTTAGGGCAGCTGATCGCATCCGCTGATTCCCACCTTATTAATATATAACACGATGGATGGCTTTTCTTATGAAGGTCATCCATCGTGTTTTTTGTCTAAAAGGGTGATAAAGAGTGTCAAGGCGGGACAAATGTGACAGTTATACTATTTCGAGTAGTGTCATGGTTGTTGCATGTTGCCTTTTTTATTTGATGACAAAGGCAAGATAGTAGTGATTGTTGAAGCACTTTTACTTTGGACTACAAAAAGAAGAGTTCGGTGGAAGCAATGATTCCATCGAACTCTTATCTCTTGATGATAGCTATATGTCAGCGGATGATGGCGGTCCATCCTCCACCCGGAGCCATATAGATGGGCAGACGGCTCTTGCCATCTACTTGAATGCGTTGATGCTGGTAGTCGGTTGCTTCGCGATCAGCATTGATGCCATCGGCAAAGATGTCGGCTGTGGCGCGGTGATCGCCAAGGAACGAACAGTCTATGGTCAGATGGCGTGCTGTCCAGTTGGTCATGGCTGCTACATACCAGGTGTTACCTTTGCGTCGGGCAACTACAGCATATTCGCCCATCTCACCGGCCAGGGCGACTGTCTCGTCGAAGACGGTAGGAACGGCAGCAATGAAATCGGTACATTCTTGATTCTGCATGTATTTTGAAGGACTGTCAGCCAACATCTGGAGTGGAGCGTCAAACAGGGTGTACATAGCCATTTGATGAACTCGGGTGCCTTGGCTCATGGGATGGTCGTTGTTGCCGAAGAACTGTGATCGAACGGCATTGACCATAGCGCCTGGAGTATAGTCAAACGGACCGGGCAACGCACGGAGGTAGGGGATGGTGACGTCGTACATGGGTTGGTCGTGGAGGGGACCGTCACCGACACGTGGTTCCCATTTCGAGTTCTCCAGACCTTTCACTCCTTCGAAATTGACGATATTGGGATATGCTATCTGTACGCCGAAAGGACGCATGCCGTGAAGGTCGAGCAAAAGGTGATGGCGTGCTGCACATGCGGCTACTTCATAGACAGACTGGATGGCGCGTTGGTCGTCACGGTCGAAGAAGTCAACCTTGAAGCCTTTCACACCCATATCACCATAGTGTTTCATAATCTCTTCCATCTTTTCATGACCTCTTTGAATGAGGTTGCGCCATGACGACCAGAGAATGACACCGACACCCTGTTGACGGGCATAGTCGATGATGCCTGCCATATCCATCTTGTCAGAGAAGAGGAGTAGGTCTTCGGGATCACTCCATCCTTCATCAATGATGATGTATTCGAGTTTGTTCTTGTGGGCAAAGTCGATGAAGTATTTATAAGTCTCCGTATTGATGCCGGCACGGAAATCGACACCTGTCAGGTTGGTGTTGTTCCACCAGTCCCATGCCACCTTCCCGGGTTTAATCCATGAGGAGTCTGTCAGGCGGCATACAGGACCAAGGCGGCGTGCAATGTCGTTGCCCAATAGTTCACGGTCTGAGTCGCTGATCACAACGATGCGCCATGGCAGACGACTTACGTTTTCGGCAATATGTTCTGCACGTTGTGTGGGTACAAGATTCAGACGATTGTAACCGCCTATCTCCTCTTCTAATGGCAGGGGAGGAAATGCTGCCTGAAGACTATTGCCTTTCCCCTTTTTGAGATACATGCCGGGATAGTTTTCTACGTCTGCCTCCATCACAACGGCTTTGCGCTTTTCTGGGAGACAGATGGCTGTGGGAGTGATAGCAAGTGAGTCCGCAAACATCTGAGAGAGACGCTGACGGTCGTAGTATGACTCAAACGAGTAGCACCAGCGCTCTCCTGCACGATTGTCGTTGACGTAAGGGATGAATGCTTCATAGTCTGCAGCGAAACGAAATTCTGCGGTCTCGTTGACTACCTTTGCCAAGGGTTTGGTGGGGACGATGCGATAGGCTGCTGCATCATTGAACACACGAAACTCGACAATCAGCCCATTGCATACCATTTGCAGTAGGCCATAGTTGCCAGAAGACTTCCTCACGTTTGACGAACGAGTCTTCTTTACCTTGACGTTCTGTCCGAAATCCATGATGTCGGTTTTCAGTCCGATTGCGGATGGTTGCAGTATGACGGCATTATCCTTTCGGATATCCCATAGTAGTTGGTTGTCGGTACACACATTGACGGTAATCAGTCCGTTGGGCGAACTGACGGAATAAGTCTTGGCGCTGACGGTCATTGTTGCCAGTGTTAGGCAGAGAGAAACGAGAATCTTTTTCATATCTTATAGAAATTGGTTTTCAGTATGCGCAAAGTTACGAAAAATAATCGATAGATATGCCATTTTTCAATGTTTTTATAGTTGTGATTTGTCTGTTAACTCAAAAAATACTACTTTTGCAGCCGAAATAAGATTGTATGAACAACGATAACGGGAGAGAAATATGAAAATAACCGCTAAAACAGGATTGGTATTGGAAGGTGGAGGAATGCGTGGCGTATTCACTTCGGGTGTTCTTGATGCCTTTATGAAACATGAGATATGGTTTCCATATGTTGTGGCAGTATCGGCGGGTGCCTGTAATGGATTGTCGTATATGAGCCATCAAGCACGAAGGGCACGTTACTCCAATATTGATATGTTGAAGAAATATGATTATATTTCGCTTAAGAAACTCATCAAAGATGGTACGATCTTCGATGCAAACATTCTTTATGATCGTTTTCCAAATGAGATTGTGCCTTACGATTATGATACCTATGAACATAATCCCGCTGTGTTTGAAGCCGTCACCACAAATTGTTTGACGGGAAGGGCGGAATATCTCTCCGAGCGTTACGACCACCAGCGTCTCACACAGATTGTCAAGGCGAGTTCTTCTTTGCCTTTTGTGGCACAGATTACTAAGGTTGATGGAATACCGATGCTTGACGGAGGTATTGTAGATAGTATTCCGGTTGTGCGTTCCATGGATACTGGACATACTGAACATGTGGTGATATTGACGAGAAACCGTGGCTATCGCTCGTCGGAACCTGATTTGAAGGTGCCGCGTTTTGTGTATTCTCGTTATCCCAGACTGCGTGTGGCATTGAGTCGTCGTGTTGCGGAATACAATCGCCAGTTGGAACTTATCGAACGTATGGAGGATTGGGGAGAGATCATGGTCATACGTCCTGAACGACCCATGGAGGTGGGAAGAGTAACACGTGATGTGGAAAAACTGGAACGGCTCTATGAGGAGGGCTTTATGCTTGGTGAACGCTTTGTCAATCAGGAACAATTGACTGGAGTATAACAATTCCATCTGACTTTGCATCTTGTTGATTGCAAAATCAGATGGAAATTATTTTGTAGGTGCTGTTTGGATTATTCGCCCAATAGGTTGGGGCGGAGACGGCGCGTGCGTTCTAAGGCCTGTTCCAATTCCCATTCTTTGATTTTGGCCTCGTTACCGCTAAGCAGAATCTCTGGTACTTTCCAACCTTTATAGTCGGCAGGGCGAGTATAGATTGGGGCTGCCAATAGATCATCCTGGAAACAGTCAGACAGAGCACTCTGTTCGTCACCAATCACGCCAGGCACTACACGTACAACAGCATCGGCAATGATGGCTGCTGCCAGTTCGCCTCCTGTCAGCACGTAATCGCCAACAGATATTTCCCTTGTGATGAGATGGTCGCGAACGCGCTGGTCAATACCTTTATAGTGACCGCAGAGGATGATAAGGTTGCCTTTCAATGATAGGTCGTTGGCAATATGTTGATTGAACTGCTCACCATCGGGTGAGGTAAATATCACCTCGTCGTAATCACGCTCAGCCTTCAGGGCAGTAATACATCGGTCAATAGGCTCACACTGCATGACCATTCCGGCAGAACCGCCATACGGATAGTCATCCACACGACGCCATTTGTCGAGTGTGTAGTCACGTAGGTTGTGCAGGCGGATTTCCGCCAGCCCTTTCTTTTCGGCACGTGCAAGAATGCTTTCGTGAACAAAGCCCTCAATCATTTCGGGTAATACACTGATAATGTCGATTCTCATATTCTACTGTTTCCTTCTAATTGATATTCTTTTATTCTGATTGCGCTATACACTAATTGTAATCGTCTGTATAGTGCGTATTGATGCAGAGGGGTATTTAACGGTAATATTCCTTGATGGCATCCAACTGCTTGTGACCTACTTCGCGTCCCAGTTCATAAACCAGTTGCATGCGTTTGGGGTCATGGCAGAGATGGCCAATGGGAATTTTGCCTTCCGGACGAATGACAAGGCATCGACCTTCCTTTTCTGCTTGTGTCACATAGTCCAATTGCCTGTTATACATCAGATGGCGCTGATCCATGGCTTCTATCATATTGGGATAATGACGGAGTGCCAAACGCATGAGAGGCATCAGAGCGTTATGAGACTTGCGATAGCCTGCTGGTTGGGTTAGGATGACGATGTTACGTTTATAACCCTGACTCTCGTAATAGGCCAAAGGAATGGAGTCGCTGACACCACCGTCGAGCAGTTGGTGATTGCCGATAGAAACCACTCTTGAAACCATAGGCATGGAGGCAGAGGCACGTATCCATTCCAATGTTTCATAATCAACATGGTCCAATTGATGATAGACTGTTTTTCCTGTTGTTACATCTGTGCAGACCACAGTAAACTCAATGGGATTGTTGGCGAATGTCTCTGAATCGAAGATGTCGTAGTCGTGGGGAACGATATGGTAGGCAAATTCGGCATTGAAATAGTCGCCAGAGCGGAAGAGTGAATGCCAACCGCTGTAGCGCCTGTCTTTGGCGAATCGTTTGTTATAACGGATGGCGCGTCCTGGTTGCTGTGACTTATAGTTGCAACCGAATGCTGCGCCTGCAGATACGCCGATGATACCGTCGGGCTTAATGCCTGCTTCCATCATCACATCGATGACGCCAGCAGTCCATAGTCCGCGCATTGCACCGCCTTCAAGTACCAATCCTTTTTTCTCCATTGTCTTATCTGTTGTCGATAATTCCGTAATTGCTGTATTGCTGACGGGGGAATACAAATGCTTGATCGCTGATACCACCCGTTTTGAAATTGGTTATTTTTATTGTAGTGTGGAAAAAGCCTACCTTCACACGGATGCTGATGGGATTTCGTGTGTGGTGGTCGAGCAGTACATCTGCCTCTTTGATGCCCTTAACGCCCTTTTTTGCCTTTAGTGTGATGACATAACCACGCTTGTCGTTAGCAATATGGTAGTTGTAGTTGTCGGGCTTGAATGTGAATTTTGAGGCATATTTATCGCGTGATTGATCGTCAGAACGATAGATGGTAACGGTTTTCTTCTTCCGATCTACACGGGTGTAGGTGATTTGGTCGTTCCATGCTGTGTAGCGGTCTTCTACAAATTTACTGCTTTTTCCTTTGGTCCAGATAGTTCCTTGGGCTTTGTAGATGCCTATGATATTGACACTATAGCTTAAACGTGAACCTTGAGGGCCATAGACCTTTTGATAGGCCTCGTTGAACATACGCCGCGCTTGGCGTGAATTAGGAGACTCCTGTGCATGAAGCCCTATTGTGAACAACATGCACAGGAGTGTGAGATAATATCTAATCATATTTATTATTAAGCATTGTATTCCTGCCAACTCTTGATCTTGATGTCTTCAAGTCGGAGGGCAGTGAAGGCTTCAATGAAGGCTTTTGCCAGACGCACATTGGTCATCAGAGGGATGTTGTGGTCGATGGCGCCGCGACGAATGCGATAACCATTGGTCAATTCGCGCTTGGTGTGGTTCTTAGGAACGTTGACAATCAAGTCGAATTTGTGTTCAGCAATCATCTGCATGATATTGTTGTCGCCTTCCTCATCGGGCCAATTGACGGCAGTGGCTTTCACACCGTTCTCGTTGAAGAACTTGGCTGTTCCTGGTGTGGCATATACCTCGTAACCCTTCTTGACGAGCTGCTTGGCTGGTTCGAGCAATGAAACCTTACCCTTTGCGGCTCCTGAAGAGATGAGAACGCTCTTCTTGGGAAGACGGTAGCCAGTGGCGATGAGTGCGTTGAGCAAAGCCTCGTTGAGGTCATCGCCCAGACAGCCTACCTCACCGGTAGAGCTCATATCAACACCGAGTACGGGGTCAGCATTCTGCAGACGGGCAAATGAGAACTGTGATGCCTTGACACCGATGTGGTCGATGTCGAACTCGCTCTTGGCTGGACGGGAATAGGGAGCATCAAGCATAATCTTGGTTGCTGTCTCGATGAAGTTGCGCTTCAGAATCTTCGATACGAAGGGGAATGAGCGTGATGCACGCAGGTTACATTCGATAACCTTCACCTCACGGTTCTTGGCAAGGAACTGGATGTTGAACGGTCCGCTGATGTTGAGTTCCTGTGCAATCTTGCGGGAAATCTTTTTAATCTGGCGGATAGTTGAGAAATAGATATGCTGTGCGGGGAAAACCATGGTTGCGTCACCAGAGTGGACACCGGCATATTCCACATGCTCAGAGATGGCATATTCAATAACCTCACCCTTGTCGGCAACAGCATCAAACTCAATCTCTTTGGTTTCCTGCATGAACTGGCTTACCACTACGGGGAATTCCTTGGATACTTCGGTTGCCATATTCAAGAAACGATGCAATTCTTCATCGTCGTAACATACGTTCATGGCTGCACCTGAGAGTACATAGGATGGACGTACCAGTACGGGATAACCAACTTCATCTACAAACTCCTTAATGTCGTCGAACGAAGTCAGAGCGCGCCAACGTGGCTGGTCAATTCCTAGTTTATCGAGCATGGCAGAGAACTTGTCGCGGTTCTCGGCACGGTCAATATCAACTGGAGAGGTGCCCAATACAGGAACACCCTGACGGTAGAGCTTCATTGCCAAGTTGTTTGGAATCTGTCCACCTACAGAGACGATGACACCGCGTGGCATTTCAAGATCGATGACGTCAAGAACACGCTCTAACGACAGTTCGTCGAAATAGAGGCGGTCACACATGTCGTAGTCGGTCGATACGGTTTCGGGGTTATAGTTGATCATGATCGACTTGTAGCCGAGTTTGCGTGCAGTGTTGATTGCATTAACCGAACACCAGTCGAACTCTACGCTTGAACCGATGCGATAGGCGCCAGAACCGAGAACGATTACTGATTTCTCGTTCTTATAATAGCTGATGTCGTGTGCGGTCTTGTATGCTTTGCCGTCGGGGGTAGCAAATGCTGGTGTGTGTGTATAGGTGAAATACAAGTAGTTGGTCAGTTCTGGATGTTCAGATGCTACAGTAGGGATGCGTTTTACCGAAGGCATGATACCCATCTGTTTGCGGACCTCACGTACTTTGAGGTTCTCCTTCTCCATATTGCCACTCTGTGGCTTGAGTACGAAACGTGCAATCTGAAAGTCTGAGAATCCTGCCTGTTTCACTTCAAGCATAAGGGCGGCGGGTACGTCTTCTACGGCATTGTATTCCATCAACTGATGTTTCAGGTCAACAATATGCTTCAATCGTTCAAGGAACCATACGTCAATCTTGGTCAATTCCTCGATACGCTTGATAGTATAGCCTTCTTCCATGGCCTGTGCGATGGCAAAGATACGGAGGTCTGTTGGGTTTGCCAATGCATCGTCGAGGTCATCGAAGCGTGTGTGGTCGTTGCCTACAAATCCGTGCATACCCTGTCCAATCATGCGGAGTCCCTTTTGGATCATCTCTTCAAATGAACGTCCGATGCTCATAATCTCACCGACTGACTTCATGGATGAACCGAGGTGGCGTGATACGCCAGCAAATTTGGTAAGGTCCCAGCGTGGAATCTTACAAATCATATAGTCGAGGCTTGGAGCCACGTATGCTGATGATGTTGTTCCCATCTCGCCAATCTGATCGAGCGTGTAGCCCAAAGCAATCTTGGCAGCTACGAAAGCGAGGGGATAGCCCGTTGCTTTTGAAGCAAGTGCAGATGAACGGCTCAGACGTGCATTGATTTCAATGATGCGGTAGTCGTTAGTTTCTGCATTGAAGGCAAACTGGATGTTACACTCACCTACGATATTCAAGTGGCGTACACATTTAGTAGTGATATCCTGCAACATCTTCACCTGTTGCTCGGTCAAAGAGCAGGTAGGAGCCACTACGATAGATTCACCAGTATGGATGCCCAGAGGGTCGAAGTTTTCCATTGAAGCTACGGTGAAACAGTGGTCGTTGGCATCGCGGATACACTCGAACTCAATTTCCTTCCATCCTTTCAAACTCTCTTCTACGAGAATCTGTGGTGCGAAGGTGAATGCGCTTTCTGCCAGAGATATGAATGTTTTCTCGTCAGGGCAGATACCACTGCCCAGTCCGCCTAATGCGTAGGCAGAACGTACCATTACGGGGAATCCGATATTATGGGCTGCCTTGAGCGCGTCGTCCATGTTTTCTACAGCGTGGCTCACGGGTACCTTCATGTCAATCTCTGCCAGTTTCTTGACGAAGAGGTCGCGGTCTTCGGTGTTCATAATGGCTTCTACGCTTGTGCCGAGCACTTCTACACCATATTCTTTAAGAACACCAGACAGATAGAGTTCGGTACCGCAGTTGAGGGCTGTCTGACCACCGAATGCCAACAGGATGCCATCAGGACGTTCTTTCTTGATGATTTCTGTTACGAAATACGTATTGACGGGTTGAAAATACACTTTGTCGGCAACGCCTTCCGAGGTTTGGATAGTGGCAATGTTTGGATTTACCAGTACCGATGATATACCTTCTTCGCGCAGGGCTTTGAGCGCCTGAGAGCCTGAGTAGTCGAACTCTCCGGCTTGTCCGATTTTCAGGGCACCCGAACCGAGCACGAGTACCTTTTTGAGTTGTTTCTTCATATCTCTTTTATAGGGTTGTTTGTTTTTGCTCTATATAATTAAGGTGTTGGTTATTCTGTGGTCTTAAACAAGTCCTTTATACCTCCTATGCTTCCCAGGAGATTTGTGGCTTCGTATGGCAGATAGACAGTCTTGGTCTTGTCGCCATTTGCCAGCTCTTGCATCATTTGGATATATTTCTGTGCCAACAGATAGTTGGCAGGGTTAGTGCTCTTTCCTACGGCTTCGGTGATAAGTTCGATGGCCTTTGCTTCTGCTTCTGCTTTGCGGATGCGTGCCTGTGCTTCACCTTCTGCATGGAGAATGGCTTGCTGCTTCTGTGCTTCGGCACGGTTCACCATAGCGGTTTTCTCACCTTCTGATGCAAGAATCTCCGCAGCTTTTTCTGTGCGCGCGATCGACGTATCCGGTGAAATGGTGCGCCGCGCGCAGGAAAAAGTCAAAGCGCAGGGCGTGGAGAACGTGACCGTCACGCAGACGGATCTGTTCGACGGCTGCCTTGCAGAGGGATCTTTCAATGCGGTGCTGGCCTGCAATGTGCTGCTCTACATCGAAGATCGGAGCGCGGCGCTT
>ERZ1031954.917-NODE-917-length-12109-cov-8.908329_pt1 | contig 12109 bp, 10 predicted proteins | sample MGYA00516701_ERZ1031954 | MGnify/ENA primary metagenome ERZ1031954 (study PRJEB33719, sample SAMN04261284) | wastewater metagenome | biome: rural village; feature: human; material: feces | host: Homo sapiens | place: El Salvador | collected 2013-01-07 ...
GCCGCCGCGCAGGCGACATCGCAGAATGCTACGCCGATTGCTCGAAAGCCAAAAAAGAACTCGGCTGGGAATGCAAGTTCGATCTTCACCGCATGGCGGAAGACAGCTGGCGTTGGCAAAAAATGAACCCCAACGGGCTTGAATAATATGAAATACTTTATCGCGACGGATATACACGGCTCGTACTTCTTTGCGAAAAAGGTCGTGGAAGAATTTGAAAAGTCGGGCGCGGACAAACTCGTGCTCCTTGGCGACTTGTACTACCACGGTCCCAGAAACCCTTTGCCGGAAGAACACGCCCCGATGAAGGTTGCGGAACTTTTCAATTCCTTGTCGGACAAAATCATTGCAATCAAGGGGAACTGCGACGCCGAAATCGACGAAATGATTTCAACGTTTCCGTTTTCGCCCGCGGTGCACGTAAACGTCGGCGGGAAAAGGGTGACTTTCACGCACGGGCATTATTTCAATAAGGACGTGTTGCCGATAGGTTGCGACCTTCTGGTATACGGGCATTTTCACGTGAACGAACTGACGGAACGCGACGGCACGACGTGCGTATGCGTGGCGTCGGCGTCCCTTCCGAAGAACGGGTGCAAGCCGTCGTATATGCTTCTGGACGAAAACGGATTCGTCGTGAGAACCCTTGACGGCGACGTCGTTTTTGAAAAATCCTTTTCGTAAAATTCAATAAAACCGAATAAATGTATAAAATCTTGCAAAATATGCAGGATTTTATTCATATATACGGCAAAATACAAAAATATTTAATTTTTTGTGAATATTTATGCAAAATTGCTTGCCAAGCGCGAATAGTTATGCTATGATTGCATCATCGAAAACGAAATAAAATTTTTGAGGTATAAAAATGAAAAAAATTCTCGCGGCATTACTGACCGTCGCAACGGTTATCGCCTGTGCGTTCGCATTCACCGCATGCGACAAAAAAGGCGGCGGAACAACAGAAAAAATCAAAATGGTCGACGTCGACCTTTCCAGCGAACAATACGCTTTCATCGTCAAAAAGGGAGATACGGAACTTCTTAACACCGTAAACGGCATTCTTGACGCAAAAGCCACGGAAATCCAGGCGATTATGGACAAGTACCTTAACGCCACGGAAGACCAACTTGCGACGTTTGGCAGCAACAGCATTAAAACCAGCGCGACCGCCGGCGCAAACGAACTTGTCGTCGCAACGAATATCGACTTTGCTCCGTTTGAGTACTACAACGGCAACAAAATCGCCGGTATCGACATCGAAATCGCGCAACTTATCGCACACGAAATGGGCAAAACCCTTGTCGTGGAACATATGGACTTCGACGCGGTCGTAACGTCTGTTCAGACAAAGGAAATATACGACATCGGTATGGCGGCTCTTACCATAAGCGCAGACCGTGCAGAAATGGTAAACTTTACGAAACCTTACTTCGACACCACGCAAGTCGTCGTTGTCAAAGCGGACGATACCACGTTCGACGCATACAGCGATAAGGACGCAATGCTTCAAAAACTCGCTTTTCTGTCGGGAGCGGCGGCAAAGTGCGGCGGACAAACAGGCACGACAGGTCAGCAATTCGTAAAAGGTAACGAAGCGCTCGGATTCGACGGCTTTAAGAACCTCGATTTCAACGGATACGATTCTCCCGCACTTGCGGTACAATCGATGCTTGACGGCAACATATCGTTTATCATCGTCGATAAGGCGGTTGCACAAACTCTTCTTAAAAACGTAAATAAATAAGACCGTGTTTGAAAAAAAGTGGCAAATCTTTATAAGGTCGTTCGTTGAGAACGAAGGATACAAAAATGTACTGCTGGGTTTCAAAAACACAGCGTACATTGCCGTATTCGGCTTTCTGATAGGTATCTGTATAGGTACCTTCGTTGCTATTGTCAAGGTTGCGGGAAAGCAAAGCAAAGTTTTCAAGTGGATTTCGAAAATCGGCGATATATACGTCGGGTTTTTCAGGGGCACGCCGATTGTCGTACAACTTTTGCTGTTGTATTACGTGATTTTCCCGCTTGCGGGCGTCAATATCGACAAACTTGTCGTGGCAATCGTTACGTTTGGCATAAATTCGGGCGCGTACGTTTCGGAAATAATGCGCAGCGGTATTTTGTCCGTCGACGCGGGACAAAGGGAAGCGGGGCGCGCGCTCGGGCTTTCTTATCCGTCGACGATGCTCAGAATCGTTTTGCCGCAGGCGCTCAAAAACAGCCTGCCCGCGCTCGGCAACGAACTTATCGCGCTTGTCAAAGACACGTCGGTCGCCGGGTTTATCGCCGTGTTTGATCTCACGCAGGCGTTCAAACTTATCGGCTCGTCGTCGTACGAATTTATGATACCGTATCTCGTACTCGCGCTGTTCTATCTTGTCATTGTCGGAATTCTGACGGTGATTATCAAGATGATTGAAAGGAGGTTTGCGAAAAGTGATAAATAACGAAAACGAAAGTTTAATCGCGGCGGAATGCCACGCGCAAGCCAACGAAAAGAAAGCGATGCTGGAAGTCGAAAACCTTACCAAAAAATTTGGCGATCTTCTTGTTCTGGACGACATTTCGACAAAGATTTACGAAGGCGAAAAAGTGGTTATCGTCGGGCCGTCCGGCGGCGGAAAATCGACGTTTTTAAGGTGCTTGAACGTTCTTGAAGATCCGACGGCGGGGCGAATACTTTTTATGGGCAACGACCTTGCCGACCTTAAAGTCAACATAAACGTCCAACGTCAGAATATCGGTATGGTATTCCAGCAGTTCAACCTTTTCAACAACTATACCGTAAAAAAGAATATTACGCTTGCACCTGTCAGAATCGGCATTTCAAATATGCGAAAACAAAAGATAAAGAATGCTTTTGTGCCGATTTATAATAAGTTTTATAAAAAATACGGCGATAAAATCAATGCTAAAATCGACGCCGAAAAGGAACAACTCATAAAGCAGTCGGAAGAGCTGAAAGCCGTGCTGAAAGACGTTTCCGCCGAATGGGAAAAAACCAAAAAGTCGGAAGAAAGGCAGGGGAAAACCTATGCGACGTACGATCCCGAACTGACGAAAAAGAAACTGAAACTCACCGCGAAAATCGAAAAGAAAGAACGCGCCGTTTCACATAAAAACCATATCGCAGAAAAACAGGTCGTCGCGCCGGAATTCTCGTCGAAGAAGGAAATCAAGGCGCATGCGGAAGAAAACGCGATGCGACTTTTGAAAAGAATCGGGCTGGAACAAAAAGCCGACGCGTATCCTTCGACCTTGTCGGGCGGACAAAAGCAGCGTATCGCCATCGCAAGGGCGCTTGCAATGAATCCCAAAGTCATGCTTTTTGACGAGCCGACGTCTGCGCTCGATCCCGAAATGGTCGGCGAAGTTCTGGACCTTATCAAGGAGCTTGCGGAAGAAGGTATGACGATGGTCATCGTCACGCACGAAATGGGGTTTGCGAAAGAAGTCGGCACAAGGATTTTGTTTATGTCCGAAGGAAAAATCACAGAAGAAAACAACCCGAAAGACTTTTTCGAGCACCCGCAAAACGACAGGACGAAAGAATTTTTAAGGAAAGTTCTGAACGCCTGACCGAAAAAATCGCTTAAACCGCCCATAGGGGCGGTTTTTTATTGTGTTTTAAGGAAAAGTGGGCTATAATATTTGATATGAAAAAACAAGCCGTGAAAAATCTTACCATATTCATAGTGTTGCTTGCGTTGATTGCGGGCGCGTTTTCGTGCGGATTTTTCACAAACGACGTCGCGTATGCCGCCGTGCTCCCCGATGCCGTTTCAAATCAATGGTTTGACGGCGAAGATTATAATAATTTCAACGGTACTCTTCAAGCGATAAATAAGATTAAAGGCGGGCTTTCCACGGCGGAAAAAGCCGATTTCAAAAATAATCCCGTCCTTGTTGCGGTGATCGACACGGGGATTAACGCCTCGCACGAGTTGTTCGACGGCGTATTGTGCGACGAAGGACTTTGGTATAACGCGATCACTCATAAAAACGGCAGAGATTACATCAACGACACTTGCAATAACGGCACTCTTGTCGGGCACGGCACGCACGTTGCGGGCATCGTCGCGCAGGAAATCAAAAAATACGGGCTTGAAGACTACATTAAGATTTTGCCCGTGAAAGCCGGCGACAGCAAAGGAAGTTTTGACGCCGTCGCAGTCGTGGACGCAATCAGTTACGTCAAAGATCTTGCTACGCAAAACAAGACGATTGTGATAAATATGTCGCTGACAAACATGATAAAATCGTCAAACACTTCATCGTGGGGCAAAAACGGCGCGATTGACGTCATGATACAAAGCGCGGTGCGCGAAGGCGTCATAGTTTGCGCGGCGGCGGGAAACAAAGGATATAACTCAGCGTCGAGTGGATATAGTTTAGGAAGCCCGGCGTGCCTTGAAAACGTCATCGGCGTTATGAATTACGAAGAAGGTCTTATTCCCGCGCCGAAATCCAACTACGGCACGGCGTACGACATTGCGGCGCCGGGACAAAATATAAAAAGCGCGTCGAAAGACGGCAATAATAATTATAACACAAAAGACGGCACGAGCATGGCAACGCCTTTCGTATCCTTTGCGGCGGCGGTGCTGGAAATAAGATTCAACAGGAAATCGGCAACCGTTTACGACGTGATGACAAGTACGCCTGCCGTTGAGACAGGCTCCGTATCGTACGGAAACGGGGTTTATACCGCAAAAAAACTTAATTTAAGTGCCTTTGTTGACTTTAAGCATATTAAAGAAATCAAAGTCTTTACCGAAGACGAAAGCCTTGACGCGCTTAACCAGAACATTTCGTCGCCGAAAAAAGTCGTCGCTTTTGCAAAGCTCAGATACTTTGACGAAGAAGGCTTTGCGCCCGAAACCGACGTCGCGTACAAGAGCATAAAAATGTACGTCGTGAAAGCCGGCAAAAACGGAACGCTTTCGGGCGGCGAAGTTATTTACAGCGTAAACGGCGCAAGAATCGACTTTACCCCGACGGAGCCCGGAACGTATTTTATTTACGCCGCGAACAGCGCGTATATCAACGATACGTCCGAGATAATCACCGTCAAGGTCAACTACGTTCAAACGGTTGAAGACGCGCAACTTTCGGTTGTCGGCGATGCCGTCGTGCGCGCCGAAAGCACTGTGGTTTATAAACTTGACAATGCGTATATGCTCGATCCCGAACTTGTATTCGTGTGGGATATTTACGACGAAAACGGGCGACGCGTCGACACGAAAATCGGCACGGAAATTTCCTTTACGCCCGAAACAAAAGGCGAATACACGATAATTTGCAGCGTCGGCGGCAAAACGATTGCGGGATATAACGTGAACGTCAAAACAAGTGAAAAAACCGTCCGAGCGGTGTCGGGCGGCGTCACGAGCGCGGTTGCGTTTTCGGCGGTTGCTGCCGTATTGATTATCGTGATTGTGAAAATGCTTAAAAGGCGCGCTTAATCTTTTTTTGAAAATTCCTTTTCAAGTTTTTCGGCATAAACGATGAGATAAGTCTTGATGACGTCCATCGTATTTTTGTAAAATTCCATCGACTTTCTGTAAAACGGATCGGGAATGTTGATGTTTTTTCCGACGGCGGCTTTTGAAAGATTGACGTATTTTTTCTTGTACTTAAAAGGAAGCAAAAACCATTGAAGATAACCCATACCGATAATGACGTCGGCTTCGTCAAACTTTTTCCTGTCTTTAAGAATGAAGTCGGGCTTGAACGCGTCGAGTTCCTCCTTTGTGAAGCCTTCTTCCAGAAGGAGCGCGTAAGTTTTCGGGTGCATCGCGCGCGACTGATTGAAAACCGCCGACGACGTGACGCTTTCGATATTCTTTTTCAGAACGTCGCTTTCCGACACAAGCCGCTTGAATATAAATTCCGCATAAGGACTGCGGCATGTATTTGACGAACAAACGATGAGTATTTTCATATTTCCTCAAAATAATGCAATATGGGCGTATTGTACAATAAAGCGGCAAAAAAGTAAAGCAAAATATAATTGATAAATTATGTACGTTATTATATAATATAAAATATAAAAATCAAGGAAACAATTATGAAAACGGTATTGATAACGGGCGCGTCAAAAGGTATCGGCGCGGAAATCGCAAGGACGCTTGCAAAAGAAGGCTACAACGTCGCGATAAATTTCAACAAAAGCGAAAGCGCGGCGGTCGCGCTCAAAAACGAGCTTGAAAAATATACGTCCGTAATGCTTGTGAAAGCCGACGTGTCGAAGTACGACGAGGTCGCAAGTATGGTAAGCGCGGTCAGAAACAAATTCGGAAGTATAACGCACCTTGTGTGCAATGCGGGAATAAGCGTGACGGGGCTGCTCGAAGATATGGATTTATGCCAATGTGACAGTGTTATTGACACAAACCTGAAAGGCGTTATTTATACCGTGAAAGAAGTAATCCCCGATATGGTGAAAAGAAAAAGCGGCGTCATCGTTAACGTGTCGTCGATATGGGGAAAAACGGGCGCGTCGTGCGAGGCGGTTTATTCCGCGTCGAAAGCGGGCGTCATTGCGTTTTCCGAGGCGATGGCAAAGGAACTCGGGTTGTCGGGAATCAGAGTGAACTCGGTATGTCCCGGTTGCATCGACACCGATATGATGAGAAAAGAAAACTATACCGATGACGAGATACAAGGGCTTATCGACGAAACGGCGATAGGCAGAATCGGCACGCCCAAAGACGTTGCGGACGTAGTGTCGTTTTTGTTGTCCGACAAATCGTCCTTTATCACGGGGCAGGCAATTACCGTCGACGGCGGTTTCATTTAATATTATTTTTCAAAAATCCGACTATGAACGACGTAATCAGACAAAAACTGAAAGACCTTCCGCAAAGCCCCGGCGTATATATTATGTCGGACGCTTCCGGCACGGTCATTTACGTCGGGAAAGCGGTCAACCTTAAAAACAGGGTAAGTCAGTATTTTCACTCTTCCGTAAAAACCGAAAAAACGATGAAACTTGTCGAAAACATCGTCGATTTTCGTTACATTATGTGCGCGACCGAAGAAGAAGCGCTCGTTCTGGAAAACAATCTTATCAAAAAGTACGCGCCGAAGTACAATATTTTGTTGAAAGACGACAAACAATATCCTTTCATCAAAATTAACGTCAAAGAAAAATTCCCGTCGGTGCAGGTCGTAAGGAAACTTGTCGACGACGGCAGCAAATACTTCGGACCCTATATGGTTGGCGTGAACACGAAAGATATTCTGGAACTTATCGGCAGCGCGTTCCCCGTGAGAAGTTGCAATAAGGATTTGTCGCACCTTCCTTCGTCGCACAGACCGTGTCTGATGAGTCATATCGGGCGGTGTCTTGCGCCGTGTTCAGGAAACGTTACCCGCGAAGAATACGGCAAAGTAATTTCCGACGTAATATCGTTCTTAAAGGGAAACGACGAAGAGATAAAAAAAGTCATTGAAAAGAAAATGTACGACGCGTCGGCAAGGGAAGATTTTGAAAGCGCACTGTATTTCAAAAACCGCCTGCACACGCTCGATAAACTTATCCGTCAGCAAATCGCCGCACTTCCGAAAGACTACAATATGGATGTGTTTTCGGTTCTGGACAACGGTGTGTATACCGCCGTATCGGTGCTTATGGTGCGCGGCGGAAAGCTTGTCGGCGGCGACAATTATCCCGTCGAAAGCATAAATTCGGGCTTAGTAAAACCTGTCGAAAATGCGGAAAACAAAGCCAAAGACGAACTTGAACTTAACAGGAATCTTCTGGAACAATTTGTCCTGCAATACTATGACAATATGCCGGACGCGCCCGACGAAATCGTCGTAAACACGACTTTACCGTCGGAAAACGCATTGTTAAGTGTGTTATCCGATAAATTCGACAAAAAACTTAATATCATCGTTCCGCAGCGCGGCATAAGAAAACAACTTGTCGAAATGGCGGAAAACAACGCGAAAAACTATCTTGACACCTTTGTCGTAAAACAACTGAAAAAATATAACCTTACCGAAGGCGCGGCGTTGAAACTGCAAGAGATTTTACGTCTTCCGTCGCCGCCCGCTCGTATGGAGTGTTTTGACATTTCGCATTTCAGCGGGACGGACGTCGTCGCGAGCATGACGGTGTTTCAGAATGGGGAGCCGAAAAAAAGCGCGTATCGCCGTTTCAAGGTGAAAGTCCAACAGAACAACGACTTTGAAAGCATGCACGAAACGTTGCTTCGCCGCCTTTCGAAAATCGGAAATTCCGAGGACGAAAGTTTCAACGCGCACCCGGATCTTATCGTCATCGACGGCGGAAAAGGTCAACTTTCACGCGCGCAGGACGCAATGCGGGAAGCGGGGGTTTACGTCAATATGATTTCCCTTGCCGAAAGCGACGAAATAATATATTTTCCCGATAAGTCGGAAGGGCTTTATTTGTCACGCCGTTCGCCCGCGCTTGCGCTTTTGATGAGACTCCGTGACGAGGCGCATCGTTTTGCAGTGGATTACGCCACTCGCCTGCACACAAACCGCTTAAAGGTGTCGAGCCTGAAAGACATCGAAGGTATCGGCGACAAAAAAACGGATATTTTATACAATCATTTCAAAACCATTGACAGAATCAAAGCCGCGGACGTTGATACGCTTGCGTCCGTCAAGGGTATTTCGAGAGCCGACGCGGAAAAAATCCGCGCATTCTTCGACGGCAAAAATCAAAAATAATTTTTAAGCCTAAAAATCGTTGTTGAAATCGTAAGGATAATATATAATAGTATTTACTTAATTTGAGGTAACGCTTATGAAATATAAGTTTATCGCTTGCGACTACGACGACACGTTGCTTCCGAAAAGCGGCGTGATAAGCGATTTCACGAAAGACACGATTCAGGGATATATCGCCCGCGGCGGCAGGTTCGCGATTTGCACGGGAAGAATGTTCAGAAGTATCGTAAAAATCGCGCGGGAATTCGGTCTGCACGGCGAAATCATCAGTTATCAGGGCTCTTTAATCAAAAATATCGACACCGAAGAAACCCTGCTTGTCAACGATATCGACAAAGACCTTGCCGTCGATTACGTGGAATTTATGAAAAAACAAAACGTGTTTCCGCAAGTGTACGTCGGGGACAATCTTTGCGTCGAAAAGGAAAATCCGTACAGCGTGGATTACGCGCGGTTTTGCGGGGTGCCGCTTAACGTCGTCGGGGATTTCAAAGATTTTTTCAAAACGACGGACGCGCCCGTGAACAAGGTGTATTGCAGCATGGATTCGTCGATAACGGAGCAGGTCAGAAACGCCGCGATCAAGGAATTCGGCGACAGGCTTTTAATCAACAGCAGTAAGCCGTACAACGTCGAAGCGGTCGACGCGCACGCGTCCAAAGGGAAAGCTGTCGATTTTCTTGCAAACAAATACGGCATAAGCCTTTCAGACACGATGACTTTCGGCGACAATCTGAACGATTTGCAAATGATCGAAGTCGCGGGGATGGGCGTTGCGGTCGGAAACGCCGTTGACACACTGAAAAACGCGGCTGATTATATCGCGGAAAACTGCGAGGACGACGGCGTCGCGAAAACCATAAGGAAGTTTTGCTTTTAGGAGATAATTATGAAAATCAAAGTCAATACCGGAATCGAAGAAACAAGCGGCGAAATTATCGCTCTTCGCGATTTCGCAAACCTTCTTAAACTGAAAATCATTTATATGAATACCGCGCGGCAAATCACGTTGCAAACGGTGAGCGTCAACCGTCCGGGGCTTATTCTTTCGGGCTTTGACGACTATTTCGCAAGAAGTCGCGTGCAAGTGCTCGGCAACGCCGAAATGTACTATCTTTATCAGATGACCGACGAAAACCGCCGTGCAGCGCTGAAAAAACTGTTCAAAACGGAAGTCCCGTGCATCATAATTTCAAGGGGGCTCGAACCGTGCAAGGATATGCTTGACCTTGCGAAAGAGTACGATACGCCGGTTTTGCAATCTAATGCGATAACGTCGGAAGTCGTCAACGATATCATCAATTTCCTGAACGATTTTCTTGCGCCGAAAACCAGAATACACGGAACTCTCTTGGACATCGACGGCATCGGGGTGCTGCTTACGGGCATCAGCGGCGTCGGTAAAAGCGAAACCGCGCTCGAACTCATTCACAGGGGACATATGCTCGTCGCGGACGACGCTGTCGAACTGAAAGTCATAAAGGACACGATACAAGGCTCCTCGCCCGACAAGATTCAGGACTTTATCGAGCTTCGCGGCGTCGGATTTATCAACGTCAGAAACATGTACGGCGTTGCGGGCATTTTAAGAAAAACCAACGTCGATCTTGTTATCGAACTTGTCGAATACGAAAAATCGCATGATTACGAAAGAAGCGACGCGCCGATGCGTACTTACAACGTGCTTGGCGTCGAAATTCCGAAACTTATCGTCCCGGTCATTATGGGCAGAAACCTTGCGATTATCGTCGAAGTCGCGGCAAAGAATTTCCGCTTGAAACAAATGGGCTACGACGCCAACGAAGAACTTGTCGAAAGAATGAACAGGGATTAACCTTTTTCGTCCGTTTTCATAAAATGGTAAAATGGACGGAATTAAGGTAATCGAAAACGCCGACGGGAAGAGATATTCGTCATTTTTAAGCGGCGGAAAAATCAAAAAACTGTATCTGCCCGAAAACGAAAACGAAGTCGTAAGGGCGGTTGAATATCTGACTGAAAAGAACGAGAAGTTTTTTATTCTCGGAAACGGCACGAACACGCTGATATCCGACGACGACGTCGGAAACGCGATGTGTCTTAAACGCGTGAAGGGCATCGAAGTCCGAGGCGAAGAAATTGTCGGGCGTTGCGGCGAAACGATGAAAAGTTTGTATCGCGCGGCGGAGAGAAACGGGCTTTCGGGGCTTGAAGAACTTTCGGGAATCCCGGGGACGCTCGGCGGCGCGTTAACGATGAACGCAGGGGCGTTCGGCGCGGAAATCGGGGATTATGTCACCGAAATCACCGTTTTACACGGCGGAATCGTACAAAAAATCCAAAAATCAGACCTGTGGTTTTCGTATCGGGACAGCGTAGTGAAAAAGAAAGGTTACGTCGTTCTGTCGGCAACACTAAGGTTGAAAAGGAAAGACAAAAACCTTATCGCGGCGCGCGCGAAAGATTGCGAAACAATACGACGGGCGGCGCAACCCGACAGTCCGTCGCTTGGAAGCACTTTCAAAAAACACGACCTTGTGAGCGCGGCGTATTATATCGACGCACTGAATCTTAAAGGGTTTTCGGAAGGCGGCGCGAAGGTGTCCGAAAAACACGCCGGGTTTATAATAAATTCGGGCGGAGCGACAAGCCGCGACTACAAAATACTGTCGGACGCGATTTCGGACAAGGTAAGATGCGCGTTTGGCATAAGTCTTGAAAGAGAAATCGAAATAATAGGAAATATATGAAATTTTACGGCGACTATCACACACATTCGGTTTACAGCGACGGACGGGCGAAAATATCCGACGCCGCGCTTTACGCCGGGAAAATCGGGCTGAAAGAACTTGCGGTCACCGACCACGGGTTTGCAAACGTAACGCTGTCGCTGACGGAAAAGAAGTTTGAAAAAGAAATAATCGACGTGAAAAGGGTAAGGGGAAACCTTGAAAACGTCAATTTGTTGCTTGGCGTGGAGGCGGATATCGTCGACACGAAGGGTAATCTTGACGTGACGGACAAGCACCTTATGAATATGGATATTCTTGTCGCGGGGTTTCATCGGTTCATCAGAAGCACGTCGGTCAAGGATTATTTTTCATACGTCCTTTTCAACGGGTTTATCACCGACGTTTTCGGCACGACCGCAAAGAAAAAAGCGGCGGCGACCGACGCGTTTATCGCGGCAATCGAAAACAATCCCGTCGATATTTTGTCGCACGTCGGGAACCACGCGATCGTCGACGTAAAGGAAGTGTGCAAAACCGCGGCAAAGTGCGGCACACTCATCGAAATCAATATGAAACATCTGCCGCTTGTCGAAAGGCTGTTGCCCGAAATGCTTGATACCGACTGCAACTTTATCGTGAACAGCGACGCCCACAAGTTAAGCGCAATCGGCAATTTTAACAGGGCG
>ERZ1031954.926-NODE-926-length-12046-cov-4.755316_pt1 | contig 12046 bp, 9 predicted proteins | sample MGYA00516701_ERZ1031954 | MGnify/ENA primary metagenome ERZ1031954 (study PRJEB33719, sample SAMN04261284) | wastewater metagenome | biome: rural village; feature: human; material: feces | host: Homo sapiens | place: El Salvador | collected 2013-01-07 ...
CACCTATAACTGTATCCTGAATTTTCATGGGTACAATGATATAACTTCCGATTTCAAGGAATTCTTCAGGTCCGTTCTGGTAAATTCTGTCGTCAAGTTCGGGCTTTGTAATAAGTTCAGGCTTGCCAGAAATGGCAATTTCGCCAAAAATATTGTCGCGCAGGGGGAAAGAAGCAAATTTGAAGTTTGTTGCAACTCTTATAGGTTTGTGCGGCATGTCGTTCGGCAACTTGTACGGGGGAGGGAAGTCTCCGTCAAAGGATTTTACGGTAATAATATCATCAAAGTCATCTACAAGAAGAATTGCGCCTCCGTCTGCCTTGATATCCTTGCGGATTGTTTCGTTTACATAGTCAAGAAGTGAATTCATTCCGTTTTCTGAAGAAACGGCTTCTGTTGCCTTTGCCAAAAAAATTCTGCTTATGTCAAGAATTTTTACATCTTCCTGTGTTGCTTCGGTATGTTTCTGGGGCTCTTCTGCCTGTGCTACTTCTGCTTTTTTTGCTGCGACATTGAGAGAGTGCGGAACAAGCTTGTCGATTTTTTTTGGTTCAAAGGTGCAGAGTATTATACAGTATGGAATTACTATTATAAATGCCGCAAGACAGAATGTGGCGAAAACCATAAGTGAATCATCTGCGGACTCGTTGCCAAGGCTGTGGACTGCCGCAATAAAACTTCCTACAGCAACAAGAATTGTAGACAAAAGTGCTATAAAACTTACGCGGGCAGTACTTTTTTTTCTTATTGCAAGCAGAAGAATAAATACAACTGCAGCGGTTGCCGTAATTGAGAAAAGAGGAATGTATGCATAAATATCGTTAAAAATCAAGATAACTGCTCCCTGTTTAAGGCTCTTTTTTGTTTTGCGTGTTTTTATGGCGTTTGTCTTTTAACACCTTTTATTATTTTAACATCGAAATATACTACCGTCAAGGTTTGGCAGGCACAAAAAAGTTCAAAAGAGGTCAAAAATCAGCAATTTTGGAGATTTTTTTTCATTCTGAGCTTTGCGAGAAAATTCTTTATAGTCTGAAAATGGTGCTCTTTTGTGTATTCATTTTTGAAATTTTCTGCTGCTTTGTCCAGACTGAAGTCGTTACCGAACTTTTGTTTGAGTTCATCCCAGTATTTTATAAGGAAGAGATAAAGGTCAGAAATAGTGTGTCCCTTGAGTTTTCTTATTATTCTGTATTTTTCTATGGCTTTTATTACAGGAAGATATACGTTTGCGAACCATGATAAAATGGCCTGATCCATTGGAATTTCTTCTTTTTTGTCCTGGTTTATATAATATTTATGGATAAGTATGTGGTTGTAGATTATGTCGTACTGGCCCGGTGTAGAAAAATCCAGACACCAGTAGTCCGTTATGTCACCGAAGTTTGTTTCGTTATAGAATACCCTTTTTTCGTAGTCTATTACCTGTTTTATCATCTGTTCTTTTGTACTTCCGGGTTTGAGTTTGATTTCACTCTGAAGGCTTACGACTTCTGCATCTATGTTTTCTACACCCTGAAGCTTTGCAACAGAGACTCTGTGGTTTCCGTCCCTTACGAAATAGAGTCCGCCAAGTTCATAAAGTGTTATCGGAGGGAGCGATATGTCCTGAAGATGTGCCATGTCTACGTGTTCCCAGCGGCTTTTGAGGAAATTGCTCTTTGGGAAGAAATGATTGTCAAAGTCCTTGAACCGTCCTTCGCTTCCGACTATAAGGGAAACCGGAACAACCTGCATTCCTTTGTATACTTCATTACGCGGTTTGAGAAGTTTTTTCATGTCTGAAAATGAAATGAGAGTGGCTTCTTCGGGATTGAGAAAATGCTGTATTTCATTGAAAAGTGCCTTGTTTCTGGCCTTGTTGAAGTCATCATCTGTCTGGGTGGATAGATACGTCCGAGCCAATTTTTTCTCCTTTGGAATCAAAGTCCATTGATAAATCTAAAACCAGATGACTGTAGGCATTTACAACCGTAGTTTCGCCGGTTTTTGTAACTCTTTTTGCCTGCAAATCATAAAGGTGTATGTGTCCGTGAATCATAAGCGCGGGTTTGAATTTTTTTATAAACCAGTTGTAGCATTCGAAACCTTTGTGGCACTGGTCTTCTCTGTCATGAATATGCCTGGGGGATGCATGTGTAAGGAATATATCGCAGTATCTTCCGTAGCGTATTTTGTTCCAGAGAAGGGCCGGTACCATTTCGAGCAACTGGCGGAACATCTGGAATTCCGTGTACTGGGCAAGACCGTTGTTGTATTTGAGGCTTCCTGAAACCCCTGCTATAAGAAGAGGTGTTGTTTTTCCTGCCGGTGTTTTGAAACCCAGATGGCGACAGCGTATAACCTTGTTTCCTGCATAGTCAGCACCGTGACCGTGGTTCTGTATCTGTGTGATGGGGTTTTCGTAGAAGTTTTCGGTGTGTGTGCCCTTTTTGTAGAATTTGAATTCCTTTAAGTTATGGTTTCCGAATACAAAATAGGTTGGTTTTCCCATTGTGGTAACTATATAGTCCACGTATTCCAGGGAAAGGTCTCCTGCGGCAAAAACTGCATCTACGTCTTTGTAGCGTTCTTTTACCTGCGAGGAGTAAACCAACGGGTCTATCTGGTCGGAAACGCAAAGAATTCTCATTCTACATGCCTGCCTTCTTGAAGATGGCTTCCAGCTGCTTTTTTGTAACGAGTACAACAGAGCGGTTTTCGGCATAACTTACGGCTGTTCTTGTGAATTCTGAACTTGTGCAGATTATTCCCTTAACGTAGTTCTGTGTTTTTACAGTGTCTACTACTTTTCTTACGACTGTATCTTCCAGGGGTTCTGTATCCCTGTAAAACTGAAGGAGGAATATTTTCTGCCTTACGTTCATCCAGTTGTCTTTTTTGTTTTCTGTTGCCAGTATTGAACATCCGAACGGCGTAATGTCAAGTTTCTGGCACTGAAGGTTGAATCCTACTGCGGCTGCGGTTTTGCAGATTTCGGCAAATTTCTGGTTCGAGGCAGTGAGATATTCTTTCATTCCGTCATTGGATTCAAGGTCTTTGTACATACTGAGCTTGGAGGCTACGTCCTTGAACTTGGGGTTTACCTGGTATACCTGTTCCCACTGTTCGATGGCTTTTTCTATGCGACGGCTCTTTTCATGACAGGCTGCAAGAAAGTAACGGGCGTAAAGTGTTTCCTGTGACGACGGGTTTTTTGAGTTTTTGACGGCGTTTTCGAATTCTATTGTTGCCTGATCGTTCTGACCGGCCATCATATAGCAGGCACCCCTTTCTATCATGGACTTCTGTTTGAATTCCGGCGATCTGAGAGATCTTTCAAAAGCTTTTATTGCAGCCGGAAGTTCCTGCATTTCCTTGAGTATTTTGCCCAGATAGTAGTAGTTTGAGTAAGTTTCGGGGCTGAGTTTTATTGCGTATTCTATGCTTTTTTTTGCTTCTGTATACTGTTTGCTTCTGTAAAGCAAATAACCTACCGCACTGTAGGCTTTTGCATTTTTTTTGTCTACGGCAATCGCTTTCTGGTAAAAGCCCATTGCAAGACCCGTGTTTCCCTGGGATTCGTATATTTTTCCGACGTTGTAGTCGTTTTCGGCATTCTGTGGTTCAAGTTTTGTAAGAAGAAGATATTCCTTAAGGGCTTCCTGCGGCTGGTTGAATTTGGAATAGAGTTCGGCCATCTGCTTTCTGAATTCAAGTTCGGGAATTTCACCGTTGAAGAGTGCATTCTGGTTTACGGTTTTGTATTCCATAAAAGCAAGTTCCTGCTTTCTGTCTGCAAGGTATGAGCGTCCGAGCCAGTAGTGGGCCAGATAATTGCGCGGGTCACGTGAGATGATTGATTTTGCTACACGCTGCGCTGCCTGGATTTTTCCTTCTTTTAGGAGTTTTTGTATGGAGTCAACCTTTGACGGAGCGTTCACTTTTCTGAGTACAAAGACGAGCATGAATACTATAAAAGCTACAAGTATTCCGGTTATTATAACTGTAACCAGGCTGTTCATTTATTCCACCTTAATTCAGTTTTTTATAGGGCATCTCTAAAAATCGATAAACTGTTTTTTTTAGAGATAGCTGTCGAGTTCCAAGTTGTCTCTAAAAACTGTAATTTTTAAACACTCCCTAAATTAAGATTAGCCTTTTTATTAAAATATGTCAATTTGCGGTTATTTTTATTAATTGAAGGAAAGCAGTTTCTGGGTTTTAGTGCTGTCTGAATAATTTTGCTTAATTTGACCTGAAAATTTACAGATATATATAGATATGGGGAAAAGTAATTTTTTACGTAAAATGACGGTATTTTTCTGTGCAGCTCTGTTTTGTACAGGTGCTTTCTGCCAGTCCGGTGATTTTGCTGAAGGTGAAAGGCTTTTCAGGCAGAATGACCCGCGCGGGGCTACCGTGTATCTTGAAAAGGCTGCCGCTTCTCTTTCTTACCCGAAGGCGTTTGTTTATCTTTCGGTTGCGTATTACCAGCTTGGAATGTATGCAGAAAGTATTGATGCCTGTGAAAGGGGAATGTCTGTTCCGGGTACTGACAAAAAGGTTCTTGCCTTTAATGCAGGGAACTCTGCCTTTGCCGCCGGAGACTTTGGGGAAGCAGACCGCTGGTATTCGCTTTCGTGTGCCGCAGACCCGCTTTATGCTGTTCCTGTCCTTAACAGGGCAAATGCCAGACTCAGCCTTGGGCGTTATGATGAGTGTGCTGCAGATTACAGACGCTATCTTGAACTTTGCCCGGATGATCCGCAGAAAGATAAGATAGAAGCACTTCTTTTGCTTTTGGACGAAGAAAAGGCACGTGCGGAGCGTGAAAAAGAGGTACGTCTTGCGGAAGAGGCGCGCATAAAAGAAGAAGAAGCAAGAATTGCCGAACAGAAGGCTGCCGAAGAAGAAGCTGCAAGGCTTGAGGCAGAAAAACAGGCTGCATTGAAAGCCGCTGAGGAAGAGGCTGCAAGGGCAGAAGCCGAACGTATTGCTGCAGAAGAAGCTGCGCGCCGCAGAAAACTTTTGGAAGATGTAGCCGCATCTTTGCAGAATACAGAAACAGAAAATATGTCAGCAGGTGCTGAAGGAACAGTTGAATATGACTACGAAACAGAACTCGAATAGTGAAATAAAAGAAAAAAAGACCGCAGCTAAGAAAACCGTGGCTTCTGGTGCAACAAAGACCACAGCTAAGAAAACAGCTGCTGCTTCCACAACAAAGACCGCAGCTAAGAAAACAGCCGCTGCTTCCGCAACAAAGACCTCAGCTAAGAAAACAACGGCTTCTGGTGCAACAAAGACTGCGGTTAAGAAAACAGCTGCTTCCGCAACAAAGACCTCAGCTAAGAAAACAGCGGCTTCTGGTGCAACAAAGACCGCGTCTAAGAAAACCGCTGCTGCTTCCACAACAAAGACCGCAGCTAAGAAAACAGCGGCTTCTGGTGCAACAAAGACTGCGGCTAAAAAAACAGCCGGCGTCACCGCAACAAAGACTGCGGTGAAGAAAAGTGCGCCCGCAGATTCTGTAGCCGCAGAAACAAAAATATTTGTTCCTGAAACCGCAATGCAGGTAAAAGAAACTATGTCCAACGAAACAGAGGTACTTGCTTCTGAAACTGTTGTACCGGAAGCGATCCCAGCCGAAGAAAAAATTGCATCAGTTGAACAGCCTTCTGCAGCAGACGGGGCAAAACAGGAAACAGAGAGTGTTCAACCTGAAGTTGTGAAAAGAGAAGAAGATCTTACTTTCTGGACTCAGGCACGAGACCACGAAGTCCGTGATGATTCCGAAAAAAAAGACAGAAAAAAGTTTATTATACTCATTGCGGCCATTCTTGCACTTCTTGCTCTTGGAGGTGCAGGTGTTTTTATGGCTGTAAAAAATTCTTCCGGGGCTGCAGAAAAATCTGTTTCAAGCGAAAGGCAGAATACAATTAAACTTGCCAAAAGTTATATAGAAAGGGGAAATTACGACCAGGCTCTTTCTTTGCTGAACGGACTTGTAATAAAAGAGTCTCTGGATGATGAAATAGAGGGCCTTCTTGACCGTGCTCTGGAACTCAAAAACCGTGCCGAACAGACAAAAAATGAACAGTCCCGGGACAGCGTGTCTGTAAGTGTAGATGCCAGCGGAATAGAAGATGCAATGCAGTCCAGCATAGATTCACTTAAAAGCTAACTTGCAAAACAGCAGGAAGAAAGCCGCAGACAGGCAGAAGCAAATGCCAAAGTTATCAATGACCTTCTTGAACAGAAAAAACAGGAAGAACAAAAACAGGAACTTCAGAGAAAAGAAAATGAAAGAATAAAGAAAATTGAAGAGCAGAAAAAAGCCGACGAAGAAAAGAAAAAGGCAGACGAAGAAAAGAAAAAAGCCGAAGAAACCAAAAAACAGGCACTGGCCGCCGCTGCAGCACAGAAACTGCGCAATTCTATAGATGATGAAATTGCAAAGGGAAAAGCCCTTCTTAACGCAGGTGATATAGCCGGAGCCATGAAGCATTTTGACAGGGCTTCGTCATTGATGCCAAAAGATGATGATCCGCAGAACAAGGAATTTGTTTCGTCACGCATGAGCGACATGGCCAAATCACTTTATGCTGCTTCTGAAAATTCAGGCAATCCGCAGAGCGATGAAGCCAAAGCCGCAGCTCTTTCCTATGCACGGGAGACTCTGGCAAAAGACCCGTCAGACGCGGCTTCACATTACATCTTTGGAATGCAGGCACTTGAGTCAAAAAATTATGCCGAAGCAGAAAAGCAACTCAAGAGTGCAATTTCAAAAGATTCTGACAATGCCATGTACTATTACCAACTTGGACGTTCACAGGCACAGCAGAAAAAGTATGATGCCGCATCTGTTTCGTTCCAGTCGTCTGTAAAATATGACTCAAATTTTGCTCCTGCCTACTACAATCTTGGATTTGTTTCAGAACGACTTGGCCGCAACTCACAGGCTCTTGGTGCATACAGAAGGGCAAGTTCCGTTAATCCTGACTATGAAAATGCATATATCGCCGCGGCAAGAATCCTTTCAAGGCAGAATGATTTTAATGGTGCGGTTTCTGCATACGAATCTGCTGTAAGGGTTAATCCCTCAAATGCAAGGACTTACCAGGAAATGGGTTCTGCATATTCGTCACTGGAAAAATACAAACAGGCCGAAGACTGCTTTAAAAAAGCTCTTGCCTACATGGATCCGTCAAACAAAGACCCGCTTACGTACTATAATTTGTCTACCGTAATGTATGCGCAGGGAAACAGGGAGTCTGCGCTGGAATATGCCGCTCTTGCCTATGCAAACAAAGATGCAGGCAGAAAGGCAGCACGTTCAAGCATCGTTTACAATTATGCCCTTATGAATGAAGAAGCAGGCAACTTTACAAAGGCAATTGACCTTTACCGCGAAGTTATTACGGAAGATCCAAAAAATGTAAAGGCAAACACAAATCTTGGTGTACTCTGCCTTGAACAGAATGATGCAGACAATGCAATAAAATTTCTGCTTGCCGCTTATTCCCAGGACAGTTCAAACTTTGAAGTAAACAATAATCTTGGAAATGCATACAGAATAAAGGAAGATTACGACAGTTCAATAAAGTATTACCAGAATGCGCTTAAGATTCAGCCAAAAGATTCTACCGTGCGCGAAAATCTTGCCAAAGCATTTGCTTCTGCCGAAAAATATGACAGCGCCAGAGCAACTTACGAAGATGTCGTAAAGGCAGATCCATCCAACTGGAATGCATGGCTTGAACTTGCAAAAATATGCATCTCACTTAAGGACGATGTTTCTGCTGAAAAATATCTGGTATATCTTCAGGAAAAAAATCCTTCATTTGAGGCTACAACCGTTGCTTCGCTTTTGTCTTCAATCAAGCAGTAAACAGAAGTGCTAAATTCTTTTGACCAGCGAAAAAAGCTGCCTGCGCGTGATTGCCGTATATACAGGCCTTCCGTGCGGGCAGTGCGGGTCAGGGAGTTCCAGCGCTTTTCTTGCAATTTCTTCTGCTGTTTTTTCATCCAGAACTGTTCCGTCCATAACTGCGGCACGGCAGGCTGTTGAGGCAGCAGCAGCGTTTATCATGTCACCGGGATTGATTCTTCTGTCCAAAAGATCCCTTGCAAGGTCTGCTTCTTTTCCTTTCCATCTGAGCGGTACCGAACTGAATTCCCATTTTCCATCCCCGCAGTTTTTTCCTGTAAAGCCGGCTTCATTCAGTTTGGGAAGAAGCGCTTCAAGGTAGTTGTCGTCGGCTTTTCCGTCTGTATAGACAGTGTAGGGAACAATAAGTTCCTGTTTTTGCCCTGCGTCGGCCATAATCTGATTGTAGATTATTCTTTCGTGTGCCGCGTGCTGGTCTATTATGTAAAGAATGTCATTTTTTTCGGCAATGATAAATGTTCCGAGGGTAATTCCAACAAAGTGAAAGCCGTCATTTTTATTCTGTGCATTTTGTTCCGGTTGAGTTTGTGCAAATGTTTCTGAATCTGTTCCTGCATTTTGCGGAAGGTCTGCGGCGGTTTTTGCAAGAGACTGGATGTAGTTTGGCTTTGTGATTCTTCCTTCTACAGAGGCTTTCGAAAAGAATCTGCTTCTTGTGTCCGAGCGGCGCGGGGGCATATACTGTTTTATAAATGAAGTATCCCTGTGCTCTTCGTAAGCCGGCTCTTCTGTCTGTGTCATTGCAAAAGATGTGTCCATAAATTCAAGGGCCGTGTTGTTCTGCGATTTTTCGTCCATTAAGGAAAGTGTGTATTTTTTGAAAAAATCCTTTGTAATTGAACTTACGCCGTGATGAAGTGACGAAATGTCCTTGAACCGTACTTCGCGCTTTGCCGGATGAATGTTAAAGTCAACAAGTGACGGGTCTATGTTTACAAAAAGACATGCTACAGGATGTGTACCGTTGGGGAAGCAGCCCTGGGTTCCGTATTCTATAGCCTGGACAAGCGAATATTCCGTTACCCGGCGCCCGTTTATATAAATGTAAATATTTTTTCTGTTGCTGCGGGTTACTGACGGTTCCCCTATTATAAGGTCAAAATTCCATTCAGAATTTGTGTCAGAACCTTTTACATCATAAAAGAGGTCTTCTGATTCAAAAAAATCCATTGCCTGGACAAAACGTTGTTTTAATGTCTGGCCTGCGGGAAGTGAAAGTTTTTCTTCGCCGTCCATGCTTATTGAAAAGGCAATGTCGGGGCGGGGAAGGGTTTTTTCTTCAAAGGTTGAACGGCAGAGTGTTCCTTCACTTGCAGGTCTTTTCAAAAAGCGCCTTCTTGCCGGAAAATTTTCAAAAAGTCCTTCTGTCTGAACGATTGTTCCGCGGTATTCTGCAGTTGGTTCCATAATGTGGTCTTCTGTTACCGAAGCACGCATTTTCCAGCCGCCGCTTGTTACCGTAAGGCGTGATACGGCCGCCATTGACGAAAGGGCTTCTCCTCTGAATCCGAGCGTATGCAGGTTAAGAAGATCTGTTTCTGAGGCAATTTTGCTTGTTGCGTGGGGACGGGCGCAGTTTTGCAAATCTTCTTTGTCCATGCCGCGGCCGTTGTCTATGACTCTTATTTTTTCTATTCCGCCACTGGTTATTTCTACGCGTATTCTGTCTGCGCCGCTGTCTACTGCATTGTCCATAAGTTCGCGAACAATGGCGTTGGGGCGGTCAATTACTTCTCCAGCCGCAATTTTTCTTGCTACTTCAGGAGACAGCACTTTTACACGATGTTTTTGTGAAATCGTTTTTTCTTCCATAATATGAGTCAGGCGCGGGTTCCGTTAAGCTCTGTTGTTCCGCTAAAGAGGTCAAGAACAGGCTCTTCTTCTGTACCTGCAGTTTTCTTTGAAGATTTTTTTTCTTCGGGAAGCGAGTCGCCGTTCATAAGAATCTGAATGCGTCCTTCTATTGAATCAAGTTCTTTTTCCATTCCCTTTGCAAGCTTTATTCCTTCTTCAAAGCTTTTGAGTGCTTCTTCAAGGGTAATGTTGCTTCTTTTTATGTTTTCAGACAGCTGTTCAAGTCTTTCCAGGTTTGATTCAAAGTTTTTCATTGTTCGCTTACCTCGCTTGTTTTTGTTACTTCTGCATATATTGATCCCTTTGAGGGGCGTATCAAAAGTTTTTTTCCAAAAGCCGTGTCACTTGCGTTTCTTATTACGCGGCCTGTTTCTGCGTCGCAAACCATTGAATATCCTCTGTCAAAGATTGTCTGCGGATTGCAGTTTTCAAGAATTTGCGTGCACTGTGCAATTTTACGGCGTTTTTCTTCTATATAATTCTGCATGTTCTGTTCAAGCTGTTTTTGTACAGTGTCAAAACGGTTAAGAACAGGAAGTTCTATGTTTCTGAACTGGAGTTCCATGCTTTCGGGCGTGAAGGTTTTTAACAGAAGCTTCATGTTTTTAATGCGCTTGTCTATTTCTGTCTTTAAGTCTGTGACTGCACTCTGTATGCTTTCTGTTACCGAACGTTTTTCTGGAACTGTAAGTTCTGCTGCGGCGCTTGGAGTCGAAGCCCTTAAGTCTGCGGCAAAGTCGCTTAATGCCCAGTCAATTTCGTGACCTACAGCCGAGACGACAGGTATGTCTGAGTTTGCAATTGCCCTTACAACACATTCTTCGCTAAACGGAAGCAGGTCTTCGAGAGAACCGCCGCCGCGTCCTACAATCAGTACGTCGCAGAGTGAATAAGTGTTTGCAATTTTAATCATTCTTGTTATGGAAGGTGCAGCTTCTTCTCCCTGAACAAGAGCCGGTAGAATTACTATGCTTACTTTGTCATTGCGGCGCCTTACTATCTGAAGAATATCGCGCAGGGCAGCTCCTGTGGGGCTTGTGACAATACCTACCGTACCGGGAAAAAACGGAATATTCTTTTTTCTTGAACTGTCAAACAGGCCTTCCTGTGCAAACTGACGCTTTCTCTGTTCAATCATTTCTAGAATATCACCGGCTCCGGCTTTTGTCATTGAAGTAATTATTATCTGGTAATTGCCCCGCGGGGCATATACGCTTACGGAACCTTTTACAACAACAAGCGTTCCGTCTTTCGGGGTAAAATCAAGGGATGCGGCTCTTCCGCGGAACATAACTGCAGAAATCTGGGCGTCGCTGTCTTTAAGGCTAAAGTAAAGGTGGCCTGATGCATTGGGCCTGAAGTTTGAAATTTCGCCTTTGAGAGAAATATTTGAAAACGAACCTTCCAGCATGGTTTTTATAAGACCTGTAAGCTGGGAGACACTTAGCGCATCGTTATTCTGTTCTGCAGAAGTCATTCGTTGATTGTAAACATTCGCTTTAATTTATACAAGAGAATTCCGATAATTGAAGGGATGAAAAGTATAGTATTCCTTTTTGCGGGGTTCAGGCAGAGCCACGCTTTTGATAAAGTTTTTTCTTCTTCTTCGGCATTCGCAAGATGTCTTGTCTGGGCTTGCGGAATAAAAGACAGTCCTGATATTTTTATTGCGGCTGTTCCCGAAACAGAAGGTTTTGTAAAGGATGCGGTAAAGGCCTGCGGCTTAAAAAATGTTTCTGTTGTTTCAAAGCCGTCATGGACAACACTTTCCCTTGTTCAGACAATGGCTTCTTCCTGTGCCGCAAAAAATGCCGGATGTGCAGTTTATTCAGCGGCAGACAGACCGTTTCTTGACAGCGCCCTTACGCAGGAAGTTATGGACTGCCATTCAAAATATCTTGCAGAATATACCTTTGCCGACGGTTACCCGAAAGGTTTTGCCCCCGAAGTAATTGATGCCGGAACTCTGGCAATTCTGTCATCACTTGCCCAGGACCGTTTTAAAGAGGCCGGAGACGCACCTGTTTCTTCTGAATGCCTGTGGAATCTTATTAAAGGCGATATAAATTCTTTTGAAATAGAATGTGTCGTAGCCCCGAAAGACTGGCGCCTTTTGCGGCTTGATTTTTCATGCTGCAGCAAAATAAATCTTGAGGCATGCAAAAATCTTTACAAGGCGGCTTTGGACGAAAGAATTCCGTTTAAGGCAGAATCTCTTTCTGACTTTGCAGAAAACCGTCCTGACATTTTAAAGACAGT
>ERZ1031954.928-NODE-928-length-12039-cov-5.585698_pt1 | contig 12039 bp, 8 predicted proteins | sample MGYA00516701_ERZ1031954 | MGnify/ENA primary metagenome ERZ1031954 (study PRJEB33719, sample SAMN04261284) | wastewater metagenome | biome: rural village; feature: human; material: feces | host: Homo sapiens | place: El Salvador | collected 2013-01-07 ...
TTTTCTCCCTGAAGTTCCTTTGCTACTGAAACGGAATTCTTTAGGCTCAGGAGTTTCTTGAAACTTTCGAGTTTGTCCAGATTGTTCCAATTGATTGTTGATGCCATAACTGCCTCTGTTATTTGATTTTGTGAAAGCCAAAAGCGGTTTTCACAAGCGAAACTATATCAGAAAATACTGAAATATGCTACAATACAGAAAAATATCGGAGTTAATATGACTAAAAGTAAATTTGTTAAACATGCATTTTTTGCCTGTATGCTCTTGTGTTCGGCTCTTCCTTCATGCGCGTCAAAGGTCAAGGTTCCGCTGCCGCCTGTTCTTCGCGACAATTCAGAAATTCAGGATGTAAACGGGTTTCTTCCGCAGAAAGTTCTGATACGGACAATGACTCAGTCTTACTGCAAGTATTATGATTTTGTTCTTGTAGACGGTCGCATCTATTCAAAAAAAGCCGGAACTGACAACTGGGAACTTTTTCTTAAAACAGGTCTTCCTTTTTCTAAGGGTGTGGGCAACAAATTTGAAACACCGGCAAAAATTTATGAAATCTGTGCAGATGCCGACTCTCTTTATGCTTTTGACGATCAGGGGTTTATTTACGGAACCTTTATTGCCGATGGTGCGCCTGAACGTCCTTTCAGATGGAAGAAACTGTTCGGATTTCCAAAATTCAACAATCTTCAGCAGAATGATCAGGTTGTTTCAAAAAGAGGCTGGAGTATGGGATGCCGTCGCGGGGATATTCTCTGGTACGAAGACATTTACGGCAACCAGCACCACTACGGAACAATGGGACTTGAAACACTGTACTTTCTTACTTCAGACGGAATGCACATTCGCTTTACAGACAGCGGACTTCCGCCCGACTTCAGCAGACAGATTGAAGTTCCTCTTGACGGGCGTTTTATAAGTGAAAATATAAGTGTTTCGGGTGATACGATTTTTCTTATAGGAAACCGCGGGACTATGTTCACAAGGCTCATTGACTTTGACACGATGGGCTGTGACCCGATGTTCTTTCAGTATACTTACGACAAAGTTCCGCAGAAATATTCCGGTCGCGAGTACCTGTCCAATTATTCCCCGTGGGCTCTTCCGGCAGAAGACTGGAAGCGTCAGGAAGGAATAAATCTCGAAGGAAAGGCACGTCTTACAAAAATGATCAGTATTGCCCAGACAGGACTTGGAAACGAGTCGCGTGAGTTAAGGGTTGCAGGAACTGACAAAGACGGAAAAACGGGCTTTTATTCAAAAATGCTGAATGCAGCTGAATGGAAATTTGTTCCGGCAGATCTGGTTCTGGACGAGTCGGTTTTTCTGAATCCCCAAAAGGAAGAAATCGGCCCCGAAGCAGAATTTTCCTACGAGGGATATCTTCTTAAAAACGGCACACGCATGAATGATGTGACCTGTTCAATTACAGGCGTGTCCCTTGCCAGCGAAGACAAATGTTCTGTTTCTGTAAGGCGGGGAACAGAAGTTTTTGAAAGCACTCTTTTCTGCGTGGAAAAATGGACTTACATGAGAAGATATGATCCGGGATTTGACGGAACTGCACGCTATTATTTTATTACACCGGAATTTGATGCAGCTGCCTTTGCGAAATATTCAGAAGGGTTCAGGGCTTTGCTTGAAGAAATTTTTGGTTCAAGAAACCATGAGCTTTTTGTATTTTCTGCAGAAGTTACGGAACATTATTTTCAGTTTGACGCATTCAGCCAGAAGCGAGACCTTAAGGATGTGATTGTCAATCCGAATAAATATACATTCTTTGCAGGACGCGGGGGAGTTTCGGTAAAGCCCGAACTGTTCAAGCGCGGAATTGTAATGGATATGCCGATTCTCAAAAAATCAACAGACCCGTCCCTTATGCTCGAACCGGGTAAAACTTACAGTATAAGGGATCGCTCTGAAATAGAAACAAAAATTGCAGGAAGCACAGCATACCGCGACGAAATAAAAGCCGAGATAAAAATGTACAAGAATTACGAAAACCGTGCAGGCCTTTCCCGCTGGGGATATTCTGTAGTGGATCTTCTTACAAAGCTTACTTTTTTGAACCAGATTAACTTTCCAAAGATAAAGCAGATTACTTCATTCGGTGACGAGCTTATGGAAACAAATGCAAATTCTTTTGCAAACCTGGCTTCATTCCGCGACTGGACTTATCCCAATATTATTGAACTTCTGGATGAGAGAATTCACTGCTACAAAAAACTGATTAAAGATTTTGACAATAACAAAATTGAATCGGTTCTGGATCCCAGACTTAAAAACAATTTCTCTGACTTTTACCAACAGGCGGGACTTCCTGTAAGTGCAGAAGAGTATTCTTCGCGTGGAACGGCTGTTATGCAGATGATTACAATTATTCCGTATTATCCGGGATATGTGTTAAGTACATATAGCGGTGAATTTGTGATGGTTATGCTTAAGGATTCTGTCAAAAAGACGCTTGACTATGTTCCGGGACAGAAACATCCTCTTAAGATAGAGACTTCATTTATTACGGTTTCGGCTGCAGACACAGATTCTGAAGAAAAACATCTTAATGATATAGACAAGGCTTCAGGAACGCTGGTCTGGGACGGAACAACGCTTTCTCTTTATTCTAATAAGAGAGTCGGAAAGCAGCTTCTGTTCAAAAGTACATCTGCGGAGTAGGCGTGTTTCAGCATTTTGTTTGGAAACAGGATGCTGAAACAATTATTCTGGATTAAAAAAAAGTGCCGTTTCAAAAGAAGCAGCACTTTTTTTATTCTTCTTCGAGTTCGGGGATTCTAAGCTTCAGTGATTTAAGAAATTCATCACCGGTTACGCCTTCTCTGAGACAGGCAAAAATACAGTTGTCACCGGCGACGGTTCCGAGAATTTCGTCCATGTTCATTGCATCAAGCGCATTTGAAACGGCATCTGCATGACCGCCGAATGTTTTTATAACTACGATGTTTCCGCTGAAGTCTATGCTTACGTATCCGCGCAGAAAATCCTGTATGTAAATCTGTTCGCTTTCGTGGCGTTCGTTTTCGTCGGGCAGTGTGTAGACATAACCTGCGTGGCCGTCGCTGACTTTTCCTACCTTAAGAAGCTTTAAGTCTCTTGAAAGTGTTGCTTGGGTTACTTCAAATCCTTCTTTCTGAAGATGGCCCAAAAGTTCTTCCTGACTTTCGATTCTGTAATTTTTTATTAGTTTCCGAACCGTCTTAAGACGTGTAAGTCGCTCTTTCAATTTATGCCTCGTGAAAATGTATGCTTTTATTATGAATATTTATGCAAAATATGTCAAGATATGCAGTTTTTTGTTATGCCTGCGAGAATTTATTACATAAGCGTAACGTAGGTTTTTCCTGTTCCGCCTTCTTCGGGCATTGCAAAGTGGAATTCCTTTATTCCGGGGTAGTGTGAAAGAATGTCGCGTACCGCCTGCTGCAGTATTCCCGAGCCTTTTCCGTGTATTACCGAAAAACTTTTAAAGTTGTGGATTGCGCAAAGATCAAGCTGCTTTTCCAGTGCTTTTACAGCTTCTTCGTATCTCATTCCAAGAAGTCTAAGTTCAAATTTGGGACGTTCGGACTCTTCTGAAGAATCCTGCGCTTTGTCAAAAACAATCTGTGGCGTGCTAAAAGATGGTGCCGGTGTATTTACAAGCGGCTTTATTGCGCTTTCGGGAACACTCATTTTCATTGAACCGAACTGAACGCTCCAGTTTCCGGACTTTTCTTTTTTTAGAAGAACTCCGCGCCTTGCTGCTGTTCCGGCAATGACTTCTGTTCCGGGTAAGAGAGAAACGGGTTTTGGCGGTTCTTGTCTTACTGCTCCTGCACTGAAGGTTGTGACTGAAGCGGTTTTAAGTGCTTCTGCGTTTGACATTTTCTGCCGCGTTTTTTTGTTTGAAGATGAACCACCGCTTCTTTGTTTTCCAAGTCTGATTCCGTTTTGAAGAAGGGTTTCATTCTGTTTTTTTACTTCTTCCTGCTGTTTTTTAAGACTGTCTTTTGTATTCTGTATATCAGTGGAAATTGCATCAAGACCGTCTGACATTCCGCTTATAAAACTTTTTACTGCAAGGGTTTTTTCGCGAGTTATTTCACCTTCGCGCAGTTCCCTTACAAGATTCTCGAGCTGTTTTCTTGTCTGCGAAACAAATTCTGATGCCGATTTTTTTTCTTTCTGTCTGAGTTCAATTTCCTGTTCTTTGAGAGAAACTTCCTTTTCCTGTATTTTAAGCTCTTTGACCGCAAGTTTCTGTTCTTTTTCTTTCTGTGTTTTTAGAAGGCTGTCAAGTTCGGCATGTTTTTGCGTGAGACCCCTTATGAGCGTGCTTACGTCGGCCTGTTCCGTAGAAATATATTCGCGGGCTTTGTTTACTACACTTTGAGGAAGCCCCGACTTTAACGCGATGTCTATTGCATGGCTTTCTCCCGGTACTCCCATAAGAAGGCGGTATGTCGGTGCAAGCGTTCCCGTGTCGAATTCAACAGAAGCGTTTATGCAGCTTTTGTTTGTGTATCCGTAGTTTTTTAGGATTCCGTGATGGGTTGTGACAATTGTGAACGAACCTCTTTCTATGAGAGTGTCCAGTGTTGCCATGGCAATTGCGCCTCCTTCCTGCGGGTCTGTTCCGCTGGCAAGTTCGTCCAAAAGAATGAGGCTGTTGCTGTCTGCGCAGTTAACCATTTGCGCAGTTTTTTTCATGTGGCTTGAGAATGTACTGAGAGAGTCGTCGATTGACTGTTCGTCGCCGATGTCTGCAAATATTGAACTGAATACCGGAAGCCTTGTTCCTTCTGCTGCCGGTACAGGAAGGCCTGCCTGGTTAAGAAGTGCAAACAGACCGATTGTTTTTAAGGTAACGGTTTTTCCTCCGGTGTTTGGACCCGTTATTATGAGCACACGCTTTGAGTCCATGAAACTTATGTCTACCGGAACAGCTTTGTCTCCAAGAAGCGGATGTCTTGCTTTGTAAATTGCAGGCGGTTCTTTTTGCATGTCACAGTCTTCTGCAAAAACGCCCCTTGTAGAGGACTGCCATTTTGCGGCGGCGCATGTTGTGTCCAGAAGTGTCATCTTTGACAGAGCATCTGTAAAATCATCCTTAAAGATTCCGATTTTTGCAGTAAGCTCGCGGAATATTCTTCTTAATTCAGATTGGAGCGCAAATTCCTGCTGAATAAGTTCGTTGTTTGCACGCACGACTTCTTCGGGTTCTACGTATATTGTCTGGCCTGACGCACTTACTTCGTGTACAATGCCGCTTACCGCACTTCTGTGGTCGGCCCTTACTGCAAGAAGTTCACGGTCTGCACGGAACGCCGGTACGTTTGACTGAAGTGCACCGTTAAGGGCCGGGTCTGAAGTGTATTTGCGTATGCTGCTTTCTATTTCTTTGTGAAGGGATGCAATCTTTGCGCGTATGGTCCTGAGTTCGGGAAGGTCTCTTACATTCCCGTCTTTGTCCAGAACAGAGAAAATCATGTCGCCGGCTTCTTTCAGTGAAGGCATTTTCTGTGCGATTGAGTTCAGATTTGGTATTTCAAATTCTTCTGCGGCAGATTCAATGAGTGTTTTTGCCGTCTGTGCTGCAGTGCAGAAAAGAGCGAGTGTAAAAAGTTGTTCCTGCGACAGTTGAGCGCCGTCGATTCCAAGGAGAGGAAATACTGTTCCGACAGAAGGCCAGCCGTGAATTGCAGCCGGTCGCGTTGAATTGAGATAAATGCTCCATTCGCGCCCGAGAGATTTGAGCTTTGTAATCTGCTCTTTGTCAGAAACCGCTTCACGCTGTTTCAAAAGCGCGCGTCCTTCTTCACTTGCCGCAAGCTGTGAGACAGTTTCGGTTATTCTGTAGAAGTCAAGTTCCTGTGCTATTGTACCTCTTAAAAAAATATCAGTTTTGTTTGTTTTGTTTTGTATCATTTTTCTGTTTGTAAAAAATTGCGGCTGTCCCAAAAATCTATTGTACAGTGGATGCCTTATTTTAAGTTGTCAATAAATTCCGACGGTTTTTCTACAAGGATAGAAGCGCCGTGTTCAATAAGAAACTGCCTGCTTCTGAAACCCCAGCAAACAGAAATGCACGGAATGCCTGCGTTTTTTGCCGTATCTATGTCTACATCGGAGTCACCCGAATATACAGTTTCAGAAGCGCTTACGCCAAGAATGTCCATTACTTTAAGGACCGTGTCAGGCGCGGGTTTTCGCCTTATGCCCTGTGTTTCGCCAACAGCCGTCTGTTCACTTACATATTTTGAAAAATACAGTTCTGCAAGTTCCTTTACCTGCGGGTCGGGTTTGTTTGAAACAATTCCGATTTTTATTCCTTTTGCATTCAGTTTTTCAAGAAGTTCAGGAATTCCGTCATAGGCTCTGGTTTTGTTTTTCCAGTTTGAGCCGTAATTTTTTTTGATAAGTTCAAATCCTTTTTCGTAGTCGGGATTTTCTGTTCCGCCGGGAAGTGCACGTTCAATCAGTTTTCCTATTCCGTTTCCTACAAACTGCCTTACTTCGTCCAAAGTGCGTTCAGGGTAACCCATCTGTTTTAATGTCATATTGCAGCTGTCTGCAAGGTCTTCGAGTGTGTTAAGTAGTGTTCCGTCAAGGTCAAAAATCACAGCTTTTGTTTTCATAAATTTTCCTTAGTATTTGAGCGTGTACACGCTGATAAGTCAGTTGTGTACCGCCCCTATTTTTTTGCCGTTAGTGAAAGTGCAAGGCATACCAGAAAGAATACGGCATTAACTAGCACAATTGTTGCCCCGCTAGCCGATTCTGCATAGTAAGATAAAATAAGTCCGGTTATTCCGCCTGCGAGGGAAAGAAAAACCGAAACTGCCGTATACTGGCGGCTTGTTCTGCTGACCATTCTTGCTGAAGCTGCCGGAAGAACAAGCAGACTGTTTATTACAAGAAGCCCTGTCCAGCGTATGCTTACGGTTACCACGGCTGCAGTAACGAGGGCAAATATCTGTTCAACCGCAAACGTTTTTATTCCGCGGCTTTTTGCAAAGGAAGGGTGCAGTGATGTCAAAAGCATCTTGTTGTAAAAAACAATCCATACCGCAAGAATAACGGCACCGCATACAATCAGCAGAAGAATTTCTGAAGGCCTTATGCTTAAAATGTCGCCCACAAGATATTTCTGATATTTTGAAAAATTCCCTGTTGAACTCAGAAGCACAATTCCAAGAGCGACTGCCGCCGAAGAAAAAACGCCTATGATAGTGTCTGCAGAAGATTTGCCCTTGATTTTTACGGTGATTATGGCAAACCCCAGCAGAAGGGAAAAAATTATCATTGAAAGAGTTACGTCCCTTATTCCAAGAATAACGCCCAGTGCAATTCCTGTAAGGGCTGAATGCCCGATTGCGTCGCTGAAGAAAGACATTTTGTTTGAAACTACCGAAGTTCCCAGCATTCCGAAGATGGGGCAGGCAACCAGTACCGCAAGAAATGCATTCTTCATGAAAACAGGTGAACACCATTCAAAGGGAAAAAGAAAATCCAGTGCTGAATAAATTGAATTCATTGTGCGTCTCCTGCATCTTCTGTGTATTCACCCGTAAGCATTATATGGCCAAAAACTTCTGTAAAATCTTTTGATTTGTAGATTTGTTCCACTGTTCCTACCTGAGCTTTCGTGTCGTTTATAAACACTACACGGTCTGCATGTTTTGCTACAAGATCCAGATCGTGGCTTATGAGAAGAATTGTTATGTCGTAGTCGCGCCTGAGTGAAGAGACAAGTTCGTAAAAGTTTTTGAGTCCTGCACGGTCTACGCCGCTTACGGGTTCGTCCAGAAGCAGAATGTCAGGAACAGGGTTTATTGCCAGTGCAAGCATTACACGCTGAAGTTCACCACCCGAAAGGTCACAAACCCTTCTTGCCGCAAGATTCTGCGCATTTGTGTAAGAAAGAATTTCTCTGACCCTTTCGCGGTCGGATTTTCTGTGCTTTATCCATACAGGACGGGAACTTATGCAGGAAAGCACCAGGTCTTCAACGCAGACGGGGTTTCCGCTTTCGGTAGAGAGTGACTGCGGGACATAACCGAATCTTGGCGTTTTTGGCGAACTTTTTTTGTGGCGCGGAAGAAATCTGTTCTTTCTGTCTACATTCGGGTCTGCACAATCTGCCAGCGTTTTTTCGCTTTCAAATCTTATAGTTCCCGTATGTGGAATTACGTTCAGGAGTGCTTTCATGAACGTACTTTTTCCCGCTCCGTTCCTTCCAATTATGGCGGTAAGTTCCCCGCAGTGAAGGTGCAGGTTTATGTCGTCAAGAATTGTTTCGCCTCCTGCTTTTACACCAAGATGTTCTATCATCGTGCAGCAAACGTGCTTTTTTCCCATAGGGCAGGACATCAGTAGGCCGCTCCTGTAAATGCTGTTTCAAGTACCTTAAGGTTTGTTTCCATTGCCTTGAGATATGCGTTTTTGTCAAGTTCGCCTGTAACTGCAGGGTCCAGTTCGTAAACTTTGAGACCTGTTTCCTGTGCAATGACAGCGGCTGCTCCCGAAGAATACTGTGGTTCTGCAAAAAGTGCAATTTTTTCTCCCGAAGACGCGGCCTGTTTGATTAAAGAAATTATTTCTGCCAGTTCCTTTGCGGTAGGTTCTGTTCCCGGTTCGCGTTCAATTGTTCCTGCCTGCGTAAGGGCAAATTCTTTTGTAAAATATGGGAACGCTTCGTGAAAAGTGATTATTTTTGTTCCGGCATATTTGTCAAGTGAAGCGTGCATTTTTTTTGAAAGATCTGTTATCTTCTGCACGTATTCCTGCGCGTTTTTAAGGTAAGAGTCTGCGTTTTTTTTGTCCAGTAAAGCAAGCTGCTGTGCAATTCTGCGTGTTTCGTATGCTGCACCGTCCAGAGAAACCCACACATGCGGATTGTCTTCTATTAATGTATAGCCTTCTGCAGCCTGAATGAGCTGTCCTTTTCTTGCTTCCATGGCTTTGTCAAGAAAGTCTTCCATTCCGGCTCCGTTGGCAACAAGAATATCACATTCTGCGATTGCTTTCATGTCTTTTGTCGTAAGCTGGTAATCGTGAAGGCAGCCTGTATTGGGCGGTGCAAGAAGTGAAACCTGTGTACCGGGAACACTGTCTGTTATGTTCAAAAGCATTATGTAAACCGGATAAAAAGTTGCGGTTATGCGTACATTTTCTGAGCCTTTAACTGACGGCGCGGGCAGTGCATTTTTTTTGCTGCATGAAAAAAACAGAAGGCTTAAAACAGCCGCTATTATAGAAAAAATCTTTTTACACATGCTTCTAAATTACTTGAAAAACGCTAGTTTTTCAAGCAATTTACACTTATTTGAAAAACGCCGGTTCTTTTCGAAACAAAGATTCTGTTCCAACAGTTGGTTACAATTCGTGCGCACAAGCGTACTTGTTTGCAAAGTGGCTGGCCACCGTTGTTGAAATACCTTGACCGGCGATGTGTTTTGGGATAATAATATTTTCTGTTGCGGAATGCAGCAAAACTTTTGAAAACTTTTACGGGAGGTTTTTATGAAAAAAATTATGGTAGCGGTACTGGCTGCCGTTTTGGGAACAGCCGGAGCCTTCGCATTTGATCTTGGCGACATAAACGGAACCTGGCGTGATGCAAAATGGGATGCAGACTGGACATTCAGCGCAGACGGAAAAATTGTCCTTACAAAGGCATCTTCCGGCGAAAGCGTCTTTACATTTACAGATGCAAATGTTCAGAATTTCAAACTTAATGCCGGTGCTTCCGGTGTAAGTGTATCTTTTGACTGCAGCGAAACAGAGCGCTCTTATAAGTTTACAAAACCTCTCACTCTCAATGCCGACCTTGACATGCACATTGACCCTGAATGGACTTCAGAAGACTACGATACTTCCATAAAGTTCCAGAAGAAATAATTCTGTTTAAGGCTTGATTATACGGCTCCCGGACGGCTTTTGCTTTCCGGGGCTTTTTTTTGTGTTCGTAAAATAAAAGCCGGCCACGGAATAAAAGTGGAACTCCGTACAGAACACAACAAACACCGGGTCGTAATTGAATTTTTTACCCATAAATGGTATAATTTTATATCTCATTTTTGTCATAAAGATGATAGGCAGACTCAAATAATGCAGTTTTGGGCGAGCCGGTATTATCAAAATAGAGGAAAAATTATGCTTACATTAAAATTCGGTGGAACAAGCATGGGTTCCGCCCGCCGTATTCTTGACAGCGCGGATATTATGGCCGGACGTGCCGGACTTGATCGTATCAGTGTCGTTGTGAGCGCTGTAGCAGGTGTTTCAAACAAGCTTCAGGCTGGAATTGACGGGTGCATTTCAGGTGCAGTTGCCGCTCCTTATGTAAGCGAACTGCGCTCAATACATTCAGATATCTGTGCAGAACTCAAATCTGCACTTCCAAAGTTCAATGCAGAAGCCGTCATGGCAAAAATAAACGTATGCCTGGACGAACTCGAACGACTTCTTTCGGGACTTGCCACTTTTGGTGAGTGTCCTACCAGTGTCCACTGCCGCATAATGGGAATGGGCGAACTTATGTGTGCTCCGATCGTTGAGTCTGTACTTCTTGCAAAGGATCAGAGCGTTCTTCTGCTTGACTCCCGCAAATTCATTTATACTACAGGCGACCAGAAAGAAGGAGATCCTGACTATGCAAGATGTTCAGAAGCCCTTGCAGGTTACAGGGACGGCTCTTCGGCTCTGGCACAGATTCTTTTGTTCCCGGGCTTTATATGCTCGTGGATAGGCGGAACAGGTGCTGCTCCCGTTATGGGACTTTTGGGACGCAACGGAAGTGACTTCAGTGCAGCCATAATCGGTGCAGGACTGGGTGCTTCACGCGTAGAATTCTGGACAGACGTAGACGGTATTTACACGGCAGACCCGCGCGTTGTAAAAGACGCAATCCTTGTAAAAGACATGAGTTATGAAGAAGCTATGGAACTTTCATTCTTCGGAAGCAAGGTTCTTCACCCCAAAACCCTTGCACCTCTTGCCGCAAAGGGAATAGAAGCATGGAGCCTTAACTCGCACAATCCGTCTGCACGCGGAACAAGAATAGGAAAAGGCCCCTTCGAAAGTGAAAAAGATGCAGGACCCGTACGCGGAATAAGCTGCCTTAAGGACTGCGCAATGATTTCTGTAAGCGGTTCCGGAATGAAAGGCCGAAAGGGAATGGCAGCGCGCATATTCTCTGCCGTAAGCAATGCAGGAATTTCAATTCTTCTTATAACACAGTCATCTTCTGAATATACAATTTCATTCTGCGTAAGAAAAGCATATGCAAATTCTGTACAGGATCTTCTCAAGGCTGAATTTGCACTTGAAATTTCCACAAAGATAATCAACCCCATATACGTTCACGAAAACTGCGCCATTGTTTCAATTATAGGTGATGCAATGAAGCAGAAGAGGGGTGTTGCAGGAACATTCTTTGACGCACTTGCCAGCCGCGATGTAAATATTCTTGCCATTGCACAGGGGTCCAGCGAGCGCTCTATTTCTACAGTAATCAATTCTGACGACGGTGACACTGCAGTACGCGTAGCACACCAGTTCTTCTTCAATACGGTTCAGTCTATTCAGGTTTTTGCCTTTGGAGCCGGAACAATCGGCGGAACAATGCTTGATCAGATCCGCGAGCAGCAGAAGGCCCTTCTTGACCAGGGAATTGACATTCGCGTAATGGCCGTAGCAAACCTTGACGGAATGCTTTTTGATGCCGAAGGAATAGACCTCGAAAACTGGCGGGACAAGGTAAAGGCCTGCGGAAGGCGCACAAATCTTGACGAAATCCTTGACTTTGTAAAGGAAACAAAGCCCCTCAACCCTATTTTTGTAGACTGCACGGCATCCTATGATCTTCCCGAGCGCTACATAGATATTTTCAAAGCCGGAATGAGCATTGCCACACCGAACAAGCGTGCAAATTCCATGAGCATGGACTTTTACAGAAAACTGCGCGAAACTGCAAACAACATGCACGTACGTTTCCTTTACGAAACAAACGTCGGTGCGGGACTTCCTATAATTGATACCCTCCAG
>ERZ1031954.930-NODE-930-length-12035-cov-4.186895_pt1 | contig 12035 bp, 13 predicted proteins | sample MGYA00516701_ERZ1031954 | MGnify/ENA primary metagenome ERZ1031954 (study PRJEB33719, sample SAMN04261284) | wastewater metagenome | biome: rural village; feature: human; material: feces | host: Homo sapiens | place: El Salvador | collected 2013-01-07 ...
GGCACTCTATTCTGACATAATCTCAACTCTCACCGTTGAATAAGGTTACGGAGGTTACATATCAATGAAAAAATTTCTTGCTTTTTTTTCTGTTGTTGTCATTCTTTTTGCCGCTGTCGGCGGATTGTATCTCAAGTATATCCATCAGTCCGAATACAACGTTTTTGTTGAAAGCTATGCCCACGGTAAAATGACCCTTGAGGGCGGCGGAGAAAAGGACGGCACGGCGAAAAAATTCCGCGTAACGTGCAAAAAGGGCAAAACCGTTACCGTCAAAATTGCTCCCGAGCGCACCAAAAAAGCCTACTATAACCTTGCGCATTTCACGGTCAACGGCGTTGACCTGACGGATGAGGTCAAGGATTCGCTTGAATATGAATTCACGGTTGAAAAAAAGACGAACATCGTTGCAACTTTCAAAAAGGGCAGGAAGCCCTCTTCAAAAACCAAGACAACTTCAAAAGCAACAAAGGCCGCCTCAACTTCAAGGAGCGCGGATTGATTCTCCTCATAAGACTGCATTGTGCAGATTCAACAATTTTGCGGTGATATTTTGTGCAGTTTTTCATGACAATGCCGTTTTTTGAAATAACTGTTGACAAACACATAAAGCCGCGATATAATCAAGTCAAATTTAAGACAGCACCTGATAGAGGATGCGGATGAGATGAGTACCTCGCGATTTAATGCCGGCAAGCATTCGTGAGCGAAAGGTGATTCCGCCGAAGTTTTCAAGCCGGTTGCCGCCGGGTGGGAGCTGGGGTTGCGTTTAACAGACGCCGCACTGTCATATAGTTTTTATATGGAGCGCTATCATTAAGTAATATTTTCGCTATTTTAAAGTAACGAACTTAAAGCCTGTGATACCTCATAAAAAAAGGTGCGCAGGCTTAAGTTTTTATTTTCACGGGCAAAGCCCGAATTTTTGAAACAGGAGTGTTTTGTATGAGTAACGTAAGAAGAATTATGGCAGTAGTGCTTGCAGCTGTTCTCTGTGCCCTCTGCTTCACAGCCTGCGGCGGCAGCAAAGATTCAACCACCGCACCGACAAACGGCGACGCAAGCGCAGCAGTCACCGGGGTTGCAGCAGCTAAATCAATCGCAGACCTCAAGGGAATGAAGATTGCCGCTCAGACCGGCACCTTCCACGCCGACGCTCTTAACCAGATTCCGGACGCCAAGGGCAGCACGCTCCCCGACTTCACCGAGCTTCTCAACGCTGTTAAGAGCGGAACCATCGACGGCTACATCGCCGAAGAGCCGACCGCAATTTCAGCTTGCAGAATGAACAGCAACCTTGATTATCTCCACCTCAAGAACAACGACACAGGCTTCACAGCAACGGCGGCCGATGTCGGAATCGCAATCGGCCTCAAGAAGGGCTCCGATCTCCTTGACAAAATGAACGAGGTCATCAAGGGCATTACCGAAGAGCAGAAGGAACAGCTCATGGAGCAGATTATCGCCGTTAAGGCCGGTGACACTGTTGAAAAGTTTGTTCTTGAAAGCGAAGAGCCCGCAAACCCGACCGGAACACTCAAGGTTGCAATGGAATGCGCCTATGAGCCGTACAACTGGACTGAAACTTCGTCTGACACCCGCACCCTCGGCGCTGTTGCAATCAGCGGCGAAGGCAAGGAAGGCCAGTACGCAAACGGCTACGACGTTCAGGTTGCAAAGTATGTTGCAAACAAGCTCGGCATGAAGCTTGAGGTTTATCAATACGACTGGGATTCACTTATTCCTGCTCTCAACTCCGGCACAGTTGACGCAATCGTTGCAGGTATGAGCCCGACAGCAGAGCGTAAGGAGCAGATTGACTTCACCGAAACCTACTACGAATCAAACCTCGTTGTAATCTTCAAGAAGTAAATTTTCAAAAACAGTAACTTGCGGCAGGCGGTTTTGAAAATCGCTTGCCGCGAATAAAATAACTAAAGTTTGGCGGAATTTGATATGAGTTTTTTACAGGATGTCCTTAATATTTTTACCAAATACTATCCCCAGCTGCTGAAGGGTGTCGGCAACACAATGCTGCTCGCTCTTGTCGGTACCGTTGTAGGTCTTGCAATCGGCCTTCTAACGGGCATCATTCGAACAGCACCGATGTCAAAAAATCCCGTTCTCAAAATTCTCCATAAGATTCTGAACGCAATCATCGCTGTTTATGTTGAAATTTTCCGCGGAACACCGATGATGGTTCAGTCAATGGTCATCTATTGGGGCTATGCTTTTGCAACAGGCGGAAAAACGCTTGCTCTCATTCCCTCCGGTATTCTCATCGTTTCGATCAACACCGGTGCATATATGGCGGAGATTGTCCGCGGCGGAATCATTTCAATTGACAAGGGACAGTTTGAGGGTGCAATGAGTATCGGTATGACCCATGCACAGACGATGTTCAAGGTCATCATTCCGCAGGTTATGCGCAACATTCTCCCCTCGGTCAGCAACGAGTTCGTCATCAACATCAAGGACACCTCTGTTCTTAACGTTATCGGCGTTACGGAGCTTTACTACTTCGCCGGAATCATCAAAAGGCAGACCTTTGAAACCTTCCAGACCTATCTCATCGTCTGCGTCCTTTATTTCATTCTGACGTTCACAATAACAAGATTGCTTCGCCTTGTTGAAAAGAAGCTGGCCGGAAAAGAAAACTACACCGTTTTCGGTTCGCAGTCAAACAGCGCTGCAGAAATTCATGTTTCAAAGGAGGCGTAAGACCATGGCTGAAAAAGTGATTGAATTGAAGGGGCTTGAAAAAAGCTTTGGCGAAAACAGCGTTCTCAAAGGAATCAGCCTTTCGGTTGAAAAGGGCGATGTTCTCAGCATAATCGGCGCTTCCGGCTCCGGAAAAAGCACCATGTTGCGCTGCATAAATCTCCTTGAAACTCCGACAAAAGGACAAATACTTTACCACGGCAAGGACGTTGCCGCAGGCGAGGTTCAGCTTTCAAGATACAGAGCAAAGGTCGGAATGGTTTTCCAGTCCTTCAACCTTTTCAACAACATGACCGCCCTTGAAAACTGCATCACCGGTCAGGTTTCGGTTCTCAAGCGCAGCCGCAAGGAAGCGAAGGAAGTTGCCATGAAGTACCTTGAAAAAGTCGGCATGGCGCCGTATATTGAAGCAAGACCGGCTCAGCTTTCCGGCGGACAGAAGCAGCGCGTTGCAATTGCCCGTGCGCTTGCAATGGAACCCGAGGTTCTCCTTTTTGACGAACCGACGAGCGCACTTGACCCACAGATGGTCGGCGAAGTTCTCTCCGTTATGCGTTCGCTTGCCGACGACGGACTCACAATGATAGTTGTTACTCATGAGATGGCGTTTGCGAGGGACGTTTCCTCCCACGTTGTTTTCATGGCAGACGGCGTAATCTGCGAGGAGGGCAAGCCTCAGGACATCTTTGAAAACCCGCAGAACGAAAAGACAAAGGACTTCCTTTCGCGTTTTCTTCAAAAATAAACAACTCATATTTCTCCCGAAGATGCTCTTGCGTTTTCGGGAGATTTCATATATAATCGAAAAAACAGCTTTTGAAAGGATGAGACGTAATGAAAAACGACAACACCACCGGCGGCGAACCGATCAAATTCAAAGAACTTGCTGATAAGTTAAAAGCCTTTTCGGCTGACAGCAAAATATCGGATTCAAAGGAAATGAGCGACAAAGAAGAAGATGACCTTCTCTCCCTGATACAAGGCGTTCTTTCATCGGATTCCTTCAATAGCGCAATAACAGAACCTTCGGCTCCGATAAGTGACGATGAAATCTACGAAGAAATTGTTGAAAGCTACTTTGTTCTCATCAGGGAGCTGAAAATCAAAAGCTTCAATTTCTTCCGCTTTCCCGATTATAACGACCCGCGCCTGATAACGGTTGACGGCAGGGAGTACGACCTCGACGATGAATTTTGCCATGACGATGAAGACGCGGCGGGTGCGCTTTGCGCAATTGATTCTCTGATTGTCGACCTCAGCGTAGGCGAAAGAAAGGCTCTCAAAAAAACTGAGAAGCTCATCAATATCAAAAACCGCGAAAACAGTTAAACATAGCCGCAGCTGTAAAATTTACAAGCCGACTGAATGCATTTTTCAGCCGGCTTTTGCTTTGTCAAACACACCATGATTTGTAATAATTCAAAAGCTTTGGCAGGCGGTTGTCCGAATTCTTCTTTTTTCGGTGAATATGTCTGAATTGAGTTAATTTGCTGAATATTGTTTCAATTCAATAAAATCCATTGAGCACATCTCTGTTCTGTGATATGATGTAACAAATCAAACACAATGTCAAAAGGAGATGTGAAAAAATGCACGAACAACAGGGAATCAAATTCTTTTCAAAGCCACCCAAGGGAAAAATGAAAGCACTTCTTATAGTGCTCGCCTGGATCCTCCTTTGGAACACTGTTTTTCAAATCGTTCACGGTGCCTGGCATGAAATGCCGATCGTGAACTGGGCGTTCTTCATCGCGATAACGATCTTTTTTATGCAGGAGGAACTGACGTACAAGGCGCGCTTCTGGTATACCCTCGTTGGCGGAGCAGTCGGTCTGCTGCTCGCGGCCGGACTTGTGGTTATTTTCACATTGCTTGCAAAAAACGGCGTTTCCACGCTCGTTTCAATCCTCATCCCTCTCTTTATTTTTATTGCAATGCTCATCCTTCTTAACCCTTACCTACCGATGTTTTTCAACAATGTCGGTTTCTGCTATTTCATCATTGCCCTCATTGACGCCGAAACAGCCGTTGCGAATCTGCCGAAATACCTTCTTTCGCTGCTCTTGGGCAGTCTTATCCTCAACCTCGGCTGCAGCGGACTGCTCGCTCTTTACACGAAAGCCATGACAAAAAAGGCCATGGCGCAAAAGCAAAAGGAAACTGTTCAGTGAAAAATCACCCCCCCAAAAAAGTCGGAGCTTGTTTGCTCCGGCTTTTTTTCGGCCTTCAAAATTATTGAAAAGCCTTTCCTTCTGTGTTATAATTGTTCCATCATACGGCTTGCCGCAAAAGGAGGAAATATAATGAGTACAGAATTACCGCGCACCTACAAAAGCTGGCTCAAGGGAGAAATCAAAAGCAAACAGAAAGAGTACACAGAGGAAACCCCGCTCCTTTCAGAGGACGGAACCCTCCTTGCTCCCGGCTGGGCAAGGCATATGCTCTTCACCTATGACAACAAAAAGGTCAAGCACCCCATGCGCTCAAAGGAATGGGACTTTTATCAGATCTGCAACGGAAAATACATGGTGCAGATAAGCTTTGCGAACATATCCTTCGGCGGTTATGTTTCGGCAGTTCTCATTGACGTTACCGACCCGGAAAAGAGCAAAAAGCTCGGCGGCGGAACAATTGCCGGCTCAACTGCCCTCTTTGTCGGCGGAAAGAACAAGTATACTCTCCCGCCGAAGGGCGACGTTCCCAACAATGTCAGATATACCGTTACCGGAATCGGCAAGGCCGACTTTGAGTTTGACACAAGAGAAACCGAAAGAAGCCTCCATTTCAAAGGCAAGTCAAAGGGCAAGGACGTTGTCTGCGACTTCACCATGGACATTCCGGAGGGACTTGAAAACATCACGACCGTTCTCCCCTTCAAGGGCTGCCCCGACCGCTTTTTCATGACGACAAAGCAGAACTGTATGCCCTGCAGCGGAACCTTCCGTTTCGGCGATGACGTCTATGAATTTTCAAAGGACAACACCTTCGCCTGCCTTGACTGGGGCCGCGTCAACACCCCCTATCAGCTTGTTTGGTACTGGGGCAACGGCTCAACCTATCTCACCGATGAAAACGGCAAAAAGCACATTTTCGGCTTTGAAATCACCTGGGGAATCGGCGATGAAAGCAACGCCACCGAAACCTGCATTTTCTATGACGGCAAGGCGCACAAGTTCGGCCCGGTTGACGTTGAGGTTTTCCCGAAGCCGGATAAATACCTTGAGCCGTGGCACTTTGTTTCCGAAGACGGCCGCTTTGACTTCACAATGAAGCCGCAGTTTGACAACCACAACGACACCAATGTTCTCAACGCACTGCGTATGCATTCGCATCAGGTTCACGGCCGCTGGAGCGGAACTGCCGTTCTTGATGACGGAACAAAAATCGTTGTTGACGATATGTATGCCTTCTGCGAATACGTTGAAAACAAGTGGTAAGCTGATTTTTGTTCAAAACAGCCAAAAATTAAGCTTTGAACTGTTGAATTTCAACAATATTAAGACTTGAAAGTTACTTTCAATAATGATAAAATTATCTTAGACGTTCGGTATTCCGGACGAAAAATCTTATTGAAAGGATTTGTCTGTAATGAAAAAGATTATCTGCAAAAGAGAGTACGACACCGAAAACGCGACTCTTGTTAAAAAATATACAGAGGGCGAATTCGGTGACGCAGCCGGCTTTGAAGAAAGCCTTTATCAATCCGAAAAAGGTCTTTACTTCCTTTATGTGAACGGCGGCGAAGCTTCAAAGTATTCAAAAGAGGACATCAAGGCTCTTTCAAAGGCGAAGGCCGAACAGTGGATCGAAAGCCACTGAGGATTTTTTGATGACAAGGCGGTCATCAAAAGGCACATTATGTGCCTTTTGACGGGCCGCTTTTTGTTTTTTCAAAGCCCGTTTTTTGGCGGTAAAATATTGAAAACGTCAGCTTAAAATGATATCATAGACGCAGTTGTATATATTTCAACGCATAATGGCTCACGCCGCAATTTTCGGTACTTATTTGAAAAGGAGCGACCGCAATGGCAGGAAACAGCTGTGACTTTTGCGAGCATTATCTCTATGACGAAGAAGAGGACGTTTATTACTGCGACGTTTCGCTCGATGAGGACGAAATGGAGCGCTTTTTGACCGGGCAGGGCTCTTGCCCGTTTTACAAGACCTATAATGAGTATAAAATGGTTGAAAAACAGAATTGAGGTCGTTTAATGGAATCGCTCAGATATCTTTATAAAATAGGCCGCGGTCCGTCAAGCTCCCACACCATGGGGCCGGACAGAGCAGCGTATCTCTTTAAAAACAAGTACCCTCAGGCGGATAAATATACCGTTTATCTTTACGGCTCGCTTTCAGACACCGGAAAAGGACACAAAACCGACGTTGCAATCATTGAAGCGCTCGCTCCGACCGAAGCCGAGGTGATTTTTGCCGGTATGCCGTCCTTTCCCCTTCCGCATGAGAACACAATGGATTTCCACGCGGAAAAGGACGGAAAAGAAATCGGCTTTGCCAGAATCATGAGCGTCGGAGGCGGCAATATTGTTGTTGAAGGCAGCAAGGCTGACGTTCACGAAGATGTTTATCCGGAGCACTCGTTCGCCGAAATTGCCGAGTATTGCAAAGAAAAACGGATACGACTGAGTGACTATGTTTTTGAAAGAGAGGGCATTGAAATAGGCGCCTACCTTTTGCGCGTCTGGAACCTCATGAAGCAGACTATTCAGGACGGACTTTCGGCAAGCGGTGTTCTTGACGGCGGTCTCGGAGTTGAACGTAAGGCCAAATATCTCTACAAACAGCGTCATATCGATGAAAGCGACATCACGAAGGAGAACCGCCTTGTCTGCGCATATGCCTTTGCCGTCAGCGAACAAAACGCGGGCGGCGGAATCGTTGTCACTGCTCCCACCTGCGGCGCCTGTGCGGTGCTTCCCTCTGTGCTGAAATATATGCAGGAAAGCCGCGGTTTTACCGATGATTACATTGTCCGCGCTCTTGCGGCTGCGGGGGTGGTCGGAAACCTCGTTAAAACCAACGCCTCAATAAGCGGAGCCGAATGCGGCTGTCAGGCGGAAATCGGTACAGCCTGTTCAATGGCCTCGGCCGCGCTCTGTGAGCTTTTTTCAATGGAGCTCGACCAAATTGAATATGCTGCCGAGGTTGCAATGGAGCATATGCTCGGGCTTACCTGTGACCCTGTCTGCGGCCTTGTTCAGATTCCGTGCATTGAACGCAACGCCGTTGCGGCAATGAGGGCACTCAACGCACTTTCGCTTGCGAACTTCCTTTCAAGCACGAGAAAAATTTCCTTCGACGACGTTGTTGAAACGATGTACCGAACCGGAAAGGACATTTCCTCAAGATATAAAGAAACCTCAAAGGGCGGCCTTGCTGAAATTGAACTAAAAAAAATGAATAGGGAGCGAAAGTAAATGAACAGAACCGAAGTCATCAAAAAAATAACCGACTGCGGCCTTGTTGCCGTTGTCAGGGCGGAAAGCACCGACCGAGCCGAGCGAATTACAGAAGCCTGCATTGAAGGCGGTGTTGCCGCAATTGAGCTGACCTTCACCGTTCCGGGGGCACACAAGCTCATTGAACATATGGCTACCAGATACAGCAAAAGCAACGAAATCATAATCGGCGCAGGAACCGTTCTTGACAGCGAAACCGCCAGAACAGCGATCCTTTCCGGTGCTCAGTATGTTGTTTCTCCCCACCTTGACGAGCGCATTGTTACCCTCTGCAATCGCTATTCAGTTGCGTGTATGCCCGGAATTTTTACGCCGACGGAAGCAGTGAAGGCCCTTGAGCTCGGCGTTGACATTCTCAAGGTCTTCCCCGGCGACATTGCAACACCGAAGTTCATTAAGGCGCTCCACGGTCCCCTGCCGCAGGCAAGGATGATGCCCTCAGGCGGTGTCAGCCTTGAAAACGTTGAGGATTGGATCAAGGCCGGTGCCGTTGCGGTCGGCGCAGGCGGAAGCCTTACGGGAAAAGCAAAGGACGGCGATTATGCCGCCGTTACCGAAACAGCAAGGCTTTTCATTGAAAAAATTCGCCGTGCAAGGGGCATTTCAAAAATCTGAATTACACATAATAACAAAAGCAATAATTACATGAAAAGCCGTGTAATTATTGCTTTTTTCTAAGCTTACAGTAGTTTATCCGCTTATTGGCGTCACTGAAAAGCTTTGCAATTCGGGCGGGTAACGCTTGTCAATGATATCATACTTTCTGAAATAATCACCTGTCCTGCCGTCTCTGACAACGGTCGCGCGGTTTTTAGAAAGCAGCTTCACAAGCTTATACACATTGAGCCAGATCTGATTCGTGCCCTCCTTTTGACTTTCGTCAAAAATGAGTTGAAGGCCAAAGTGCAGGTGCGGAACCGACATTCCGTTCACATTTTCCGTTGTCGAATACCCGGTCATGCCCATGTAGCCTATCACCTGCCCTGCCTTCACAAACGAACCTTGTTTTATATCGCCGCAATACGGTCTGTCTTTTCTTAGGTGGGCGTAATAATATGACCTTTTCCCGTCAAACGAGCGGATACCCAAGCGCCAGCCACCGTACTGATTCCAGCCGATGCATTCAACCGTTCCGCCCTCAACCGCAACAACAGGTGTTCCGATGTTTCCGAGAAGGTCGTTGCCGAGATGGCTGCGGCGGTAGCCATAGGAACGGGACGAACCGAAGTCGTCATAATGGCTATATGAAAAGCCTTCCGCAATCGGGCTGTACGCAACAAGCCCATAACCGGAATACGTCTCTTTTCCGCCGTTTCCGTCCGGCTTTTCGCGCTCAAACTCGCCGAGCAGGCCGCCGAGAATGGCCGAAAACGTTTCTCTGTAATACGCGAAATATTTGTTTTCGCCAACGAGGTCATCAATCGTTTTGCTGTCTCCGAGGGTATCCTTCATTTTTTGCAGATCGCGCGTTTTATAGCCGTTCCAATTGTTGCCGTTTTTGACCGCAAGATATGAAAGCGAATCTATCCAGCTTATATGATAAAGGTTGTAGCAGGTTTCAATGTCGAGTGCCATTGTGTCCTCAAGTGCTTTAAGGCTGACGTTGAACTCTGCCCATTTTATATATGCCCTTTTGTTTTCCGCCTTTTCGGCCCCGACCCTAAGAAAAGCGGCAATTGAAAAAGCGCAGGCAACAACGACCGCCGGAAGCAAAACAAAAAGCACCTTTCTTCTGAGTTTAATTATCATAGCGTCACTTCCTCTTTCCAGTTTATGACGCTTTCAGCAGTTTGAGAACAGCCAATGTTCAGAAAAAACAACAGCTGCAACGCGCGGTTTTATTCCCGTGAATTGCAGCTGTGATCATTATTTCGGTTAAGCCTTTGCAGGAGCTTCCCAAAGCTTTTTGGACTCATCGTTAAGATGCGAGAAGAAGAAGTCCTTTCTCTCCGGCGTGTTGATAACAATGACCGGCTTGACCTGATTGAGAACTCTGCCCTGAGCGCGCAGCGACTCCTTGTATGCGTCATATGTGTGATCCTGAAGCTGAAGGAGAAGCGGCTCGGAAAGCATACCCCAACGGCGATACTTTTCATACTTCTCGTTGCTCTCGCGGAACAGCTCGTCAATGTCATTTTCAAGCTCGGCGCGCTTCGTTGTCGGAATATCGTTTTCGCAGTCAACGAGCATTACATAGCGCGGAACGGTGGGCACCGCATCGGCATAGAAGCTGTGTCCTCTGAACTTGAGGCCATGCTTGTCCATGAGCTTTTCGGCAACGTAGTCAAGCATCTGAGTGGTGGTCTTTTCGTTTGCAAGGTTAAGACCCATGTTGGTTCTGTAAAGGAACTCGACCTTCGGAGAATTGTTATACATTCCGGTAACGTGAACAACGTCAAGAATACGGTAGCGATAAAGGCCGGAGAAATTCGTGATGATTATTTCATAATCCTTGCCGACCTCAATTTCACCGAGGGTAAGTGGCCTTGTTCCCTCTTCTGCATCAACGGGAAGGAATTCATAAACCAATGAACGCGGAAGAAGAACATAGTCGGTTGCGTTAAGCTCAACCGGCATCGCCATAAAGCCTTCGGAGGCGGCATAGCCCATGTTGTGAAGCGGAAGGTCACCGACATATCTGCGAAGCTTTTCAACGTAAACAGCAAGAGTTGAGCCGATCATTCCGTAGCCCCAGGCAAGGCGCGGCCAAATTCTCTTTGCAATCGGAACCTCAGTCTCAAAACCTTTTTTGAACTCTGCTCGAAGCTCTGCGGCGCGCTCCGGGTTCGGCTTCATGTGGCCGTACTTAAGACGCAGGCTCTGCGGACATCTGACGGACGGGTCGATAGTGCCCTTTTCAATGTCATTGCAAACCATTTCCCAGTTTTCTTCAAGGTATTCAAACATCGTTGTCAGAAGAGTGATTACCATTGAGCCGAGATAGGTAACCTTTTTATTTGTCAGGCAGAAGCGCAGCTGGAAGTACGGGATATCGGTATTCTCCTCATCTTCGGGATAAAGAATATCCTTCGGAGTTGTTGTGAAGAACTTGAGAAGCGGTGTGAGATAAGTGAATGGAATCTGTCCGGCACCGTTGCAGCGCATTCCGTTTGGAAGCGGATGTCCGTTGAGAGAAAGAAGGAGCGGTCCCATCTGAGCCGGGAGTTTTTTTGCAATTCCCTGCTTTTTGAACCATCTGTTGGCGCAGGCCGGTGTTGCGGCAAAGCCCATGCACTGCATATTCCAAAGGTCGCGGGCAGTCTTCGGCTGAAGCTTCGGCTTTCCGACCGAGCCGGAGGATGAGCAATAGCGAATAACCTTGCTCGAAGTGATGATATTAGACTCATTCTTTTCAACCATACGGTCGATCATCGGAGCGTAATCTTCAAACGTTGCAAGAGGAACCTTGTCTTGATATTCTTTTATTGAATGAATCGAAGCGAAATCATATTTCTTTCCATATTCACAATCCTTGTTCTTCTCCATGATTTTTTTGAGAGTTTCTTCCTGAGTGGGAACAGCTTCGGTTGTGAAATGTTCAAAGCCCTTGAAAACCATATCACCGAGCCATACGCCGATGTCTGAAAAAGCCATTGGTAACAACCTCCTGAAAAAAATTATCAACCCAGTTAAAAGGTAGATTTCATACACTAATACTATACCATATAAAATGTCGCTTTTCAATATTAATAAGAAAATTTCTTAACATTTTGTGAACAGGCAACATACTGTTTGTCGGTTTAAAAACGAACCGAAAAGAAAAGAGCCGCTTTAGGGTGTCTCAGCGAGAAATTTAACAGCCTTAAACTAATTCTTTTCGCGCATAGCATCGTTAAA
>ERZ1031954.931-NODE-931-length-12030-cov-12.098539_pt1 | contig 12030 bp, 9 predicted proteins | sample MGYA00516701_ERZ1031954 | MGnify/ENA primary metagenome ERZ1031954 (study PRJEB33719, sample SAMN04261284) | wastewater metagenome | biome: rural village; feature: human; material: feces | host: Homo sapiens | place: El Salvador | collected 2013-01-07 ...
GAGAGGTCAAAAAACCTAATATCTTTTTCATAATTAAAACGCTTCGTTGATATTGAATATAAAGCTGTGCTGTCCCGACTTACCGAAGCCGTAGTCGAGTCGCACGTTGACATTCTTCTTGAACTCCCAGCGGTAGCCCACACCCATGTTCGGCAGGATGTGCTTCCATTGAATCTTGCTGAACTTCGGGAATATGGTGCCGGCGCCTACCCACGCCACCACGCCGTTGCGCTTCCACACATGCTGTCGCAGCTCCACCTGCGCCTCCATCTTATGGTTGTCGCGGTAGCGGCCCTGGTAGTAGCCGCGCATCGAATAGCTGTCGCCGAGCTGCGCAAGCATCGACCACTCCACATCGCCGAAGTTGAGCTGCGTGCGGAAGTCGGCAGCGAGCGTGGCGCCGCGCCACAGATGCGTGTAGCCGTCGATGCGGAAGTCGGTGGTGTAGGAGTTGTACTTGTTGCCGATGAACTTCGGGCGCATGAGCTGCATGAACTGGATGTACATGCCTCGCTTCGGCGCCGTGAGGTTGTCGCGCGTGTCGTAGATGGCAGTCACGCCCGCACCGAAGTTGAGCGTCTCGGGGCGTTCGCCTTCGAGCAGCTCCTCACGGTCGAACTTAGTGCCGCGCACATAGTCGAAGTCGACGGTCGGACCGATGAAGAGGTTGTCGGCAGTGCGTATCAGCCAGTCGGCTTTGAACTGCGCCTGCCAGCGCTTCATCTTGCTCTTGTTGGCGTCCGCATTGCCCATGTCGTAGCCCCATCCCCAGATGTAGCACGGGAAGGAGTAGAAATAGACCGTGTAGTTGAGGCGGTGGGTGTCGCGCGGGAACTTATGTGTGCCGCGCACGCCGAGCATATAGAAGCCTACGGTAGAGACGTCGCCGAAGAGCGACACGTAGCTCGGAGCCGAGAGCGAGTCAGCAGGGTCTGAACGGTAGAGACCGGCAGCCACGAGTCCGATGCCGAACTTGGTGTCGGAGCTGTAGTGGGGTCCGCCTATCACGCTGAAGTCGAAACGCTTGTTCTTCTTCTCCTTGTTGGCGTCGTTGAAGTAGGCAAGGAAGCGGTTGAAGAGACTCTTCTTCGGCTTTGCCACGCTCGCGCTGTCGGCAGCCAAAGACACGTCTGCGGCAGGCGCCGCAGCTACTGCGGTAGTGTCAAAACAGAACGGCTCTGTAGCCCGAGCGGGCTGCAGAGCTATCGTAAAGAGTAAGAAAAGAATCGCTTTTAAGGGGCGCATAACCTCATGTTTTTAAATTAATAATAGAGTTGACAAGGATATCTCAACACCTCACCATCTCAACATCACAACACCTTAATACACCAGTCCTACGTTGTCTACCCAGAAGGTGTTACCCACGGTGCCTACGTAAGCACCGCCGTGGCTCGACGAGAACTGCAGCACGATGTGCGTCGGTGTGGCGTCGGCATCAGCCCAGCCGGTCTCCTTCACAATCACGCTCTTGCCCTTAGAGTTGCGAGCGTAGTCGGTAGAACGCAGACCCATCATCGAAGCGTCGTAGAACGACTTGCCGGTGATGTTGCCGTAGTGAATCTCGTAGGTGGCGTCCTCAACCCATCCGTTGGTCGACTTGCCGTACTTTACCACTACGGTGCCCACGCGCTGTGCGGTGATGTTGCCATGAGCATCCTCGTGGCGACGCTGCAGAAGCAGAAGAGCCACGCAGTAGTCCTTGCCAGGCACGGTGGTCACCTTAGAGAAACCGGTCTGACGGATGCGGTTGGCGTTGCCCGGCACATGCACACGGTAGTCGAAGCGCAGAGCCTTGGGACGGTGAGTGAACGGAATGCCGAAGTTAAGCGCCTTCGGGCCTTCCTTCGTGCCGGTGATAGGCTCCTTCATGTCGCCGAGGAAGATGCTGCCGGCGGCGAGCACCTTAATATTAATAAGACCAAGCACCTTGCAGGTCTCGATGTGGGTAGTCATTTTGACGCAATGTCCCGATCCGCGGTTGTCGCGATACACCGAATTGTTGGTCTTCGTGATGCCCGAAACCTTAGCCATCACGTTGCTCGTGCCCCAAGGCGAGCCGCCAAGGTTCACGTATGGGTTGTTGCCCTTCAGGGCTCTGCTTGGTCCAATCTCGTAGAGTGTCTTTGTGTTGCCGCCGATGACAGCCGACTCGTGAATCTGACGTGTCACCCATGTGTCGAAATTGCCGTACTTGAACAATACGAACTTTCCTTCCGCACTGGCTGAAAGACTACATAAAACGCAAAGCATTGTCACAATGCTGCTCTTGAACATTGATTTTTTCATCTCCTAATTATTATATATGTTGTTACTGTTTCATTACAACTGATGTTGCAGTTTCAATGACTACTACTATTACAGTTTGGTTACAAAGCCGTTAAAAGCCTTGTCGTTAGGCGCAAAGATATACAAAAAAGGCAAATGCGAAAACTTTTTTATCACAAAAGTTTTCCATTTGCCTTAATATTTAATGTCTGTCAACACTTCGAAAGAAATAAAGACGACTTTTAGTAGCTTTTAAGCCAACCCGTTTTTACTTGCCCGTAATCACTTCTACCGCTTTGCTCACGATGTGGTTCTGCTTGTTCATCAGGCGGAAGTATTCGTTCATATCCCAGATGTCGCGGGCTATGAGCGCCTTCAGTTGCAGACGCAGCATGGGGAGCGTGCGCTTACGCTCGGCGTCATCGCGAGGCTTCACCTTCTGGCGCTCGGCTTCAGCAAAGAGCGTGTCCACCATCGCCTGCGGCACCTCAAAACGCTTCATGTAGTCGTCGAACTTCGCGTACTTTGTCTTCAACTCGTCGCGGTGGTCCTCAACGTATCGCAGCGTTGTGTTGATAACGAGCGAGCGGGCTACGAGCTGGCGGTGGAACGCTGTGTACTGTGTGGTGTCGAGCGGCACGAACACGTCGGGCATAATACCTCCGCCGCCATACACCGTGCGGTGCTTGCGCAAAGTGTAGCAGCGCAACGAGTCGTTGAAGTGTATCGAGTCGGCAGAGTAGAGTTCGCCATGCTTGAAGCGTTTCTCTATATCCTGCGCGTAGTCTTCCTTCTCACCCTTCTCGTAGGGCTTCTGTATGCAGCGGCCCGAGGGCGTATAGTAGTGGGCTACGGTGAGACGTATCATCGAACCGTCGTCGAACTCGATGGGACGCTGCACCAAACCCTTGCCGAACGAGCGGCGGCCTATCACGGTTCCGCGGTCCTGGTCTTGGATGGCGCCGGTGACGATCTCGGCTGCCGACGCCGAATACTCGTTGATGAGCACGCATACCTTGCCCTTCTCAAGGCGTCCGCCGCCACCTGCGTTGTACTCCTGGCGCTTCTGGGCGCGTCCCTCGGTATACACTACGAGGTCGCCCTTCTGCAAGAACTCCTCAACGATGCGCACAGCCGACTGCAAGTAGCCGCCGCCGTTGTCCTGAAGGTCAAGGATAAGGTCGCGCATGCCGGCTTTCTGCAGCGAGTCGACTGCGGTCATAAACTCGCCGTATGTGGTTGCACCGAACGAACCGATGCGAACGTAGCCCACGTGCGGACGTATCATATAGTAGGCGTCGAGCGTGTGTACGGGGATCTTGGCGCGCGTCACGGTGAACGTGAGCAGGTCGGGCACGCCGCGACGCTTCACGCCGAGCTTCACCTTTGACGAGCGCGGACCGCGCAGGCGGCGCATAATCTCCGAACGCTCCATCTTCACACCAGATATGGTTGTGTCGTTGACGGTGATGATGCGGTCGCCGGCAATGATGCCTACTTTCTCTGACGGGCCTTTGCGTACGGGCTGGATGATGAGCAGCGTGTCGGAAATCATGTTGAACTGCACGCCGATGCCGTCGAACGAGCCCTGCAGAGGCTCGTTGAGCGACTTTGTCTCCTTCGCCGTAGTGTACGACGAGTGGGGGTCGAGCTTCTCAAGCATGCCGCGTATGCCGTCCTCTACGAGCTTCTGGTCGTCTACCGAGTCGACATAGAGATTGCTGATGGCGAGCTCTGCTATCTGGAGCTTCTTGAGCGGATTGACGCGCTGTGCGAACGTAGCTACGCACAGCAAAAGAAAAACCAACGCACCCACTCCCGTCTTTAACGAGAATGAGTGCGATGCGTTATGTTTGTGATTATTGGTACGTTTCATAATCTGATTGTTTTGTTATTCCATGTCTTCCTCGGGCAGATCTTCCTCCACAACAAGGTTGTCGATGATGAAGTTCTGTCGCTCCATGGTGTTCTTGCCCATGTAGTATTCGAGGAGCTTCTGCACCTGGTCGGTCTTGTGCAGCGTAACCTGCTCAAGTCGCATCTCGGGACCGATGAAATGGGCAAATTCTTCTGGCGAGATCTCACCCAGACCTTTGAATCGTGTTATCTCAGGGTCGGGACCGAGGTCGCGTATCGCCTGCTGGCGCTCGTCCTCGCTGTAGCAGTAGCGGGTTATGAAGTCGCTCTTCTTCTCCTTGCCCGTAAGCCGCGCGTCGGCGTCTGCCACAACCTTCTTATTCTTAATCTTGGTGCGGCGGTTGCGCACGCGGAACAGCGGAGTCTGCAGCACATAGACGTGTCCCTTCTTGATAAGGTCGGGGAAGAATTGCAGGAAGAACGTGATGATGAGCAGGCGTATGTGCATACCGTCCACATCGGCATCGGTTGCCACTATCACCTTATTATATCTGAGCGTATCGAGTCCGTCCTCAATGTCGAGCGCAGCCTGCAGGAGGTTGAACTCTTCGTTCTCGTACACCACCTTCTTTGTCAAGCCGTACGAGTTGAGCGGCTTTCCGCGCAGCGAGAACACCGCCTGGGTGTTCACATCGCGACTCTTTGTGATAGATCCGCTGGCTGAGTCGCCCTCGGTGATGAAGATAGAAGACTCTTCCTTGCGGTCGTTCTTTGAGTCGGAGTAGTGGATGCGGCAGTCGCGCAGCTTGCGGTTGTGGAGGTTTGCCTTCTTGGCGCGTTCGCGAGCCAGCTTTGTGACACCAGCCATCGCCTTGCGCTCACGTTCGCTCTCGGTTATCTTCTGCTGCATCACCTCCGCAACGTCGGCGTGTATGTGCAGGTAGTTGTCTACCTCGAGCTTCACGAAGTCGCCCACGTACTTGTTGATGCTTTCTCCGCCCGGCGCCATCTGAAGCGAACCGAGCTTAATCTTTGTCTGGCTCTCGAACATAGGTTCTTCTACGTTCAGCGCCACGGCAGCCACGAGTCCGTTGCGTATGTCGGTGAACTCGTAGTTCTTGCCGAAGAACTCCTTGATGGTTCTTGCGATATGCTCCTTGAAAGCGCTCTGATGGGTGCCGCCTTGTGTGGTGTGCTGTCCGTTCACGAACGAGTGATACTCCTCGCCATACTGGTTAGTATGCGTGAAGGCTATCTCGATGTCCTCACCCTTCACATGTATTATGGGGTAGAGCGGGTCGGTAGTCATCGTGTCGGTGAGCAAGTCTGCCAAGCCGTTGCGCGAGAGAATGCGCCGACCGTTGTACATAATCGCAAGACCAGAGTTGAGATATGTGTAGTTGCGCAGCATTGTCTCCACGAAGTCGTCGTGGAACGAATAGCCTACGAACAGTGTGGGGTCGGGTTCGAAGAAGATATACGTGCCGTTCTCGTCAGCAGAGTCTTCGGTGATGTCCGACTTGAGGTTGCCGCGCTCGAATTTGAGCGCACGCACCTTTCCGTCGCGGTACGACTTCACCTCGAAATGTGCCGAGAGGGCGTTCACCGCCTTCACGCCAACGCCGTTCAGACCCACACTCTTCTTGAACGCCTTCGAGTCGTACTTGCCGCCGGTGTTGAGCACGCTGACAGCCTCTACGAGCTTGCCCTGCGGAATGCCGCGACCATAGTCGCGCACCGACACACGCAGGCGGTCGTCGATGTCTACCTCTATGCGCTTGCCGGCGTTCATCTTGAACTCGTCGATAGAGTTGTCGATGACCTCCTTCAGAAGCACATAGATGCCGTCCTCGGGCAACTGACCGTCGCCCAAGCGACCGATATACATACCAGGACGTGTACGCACATGCTCCATGTCGGAGAGGTGGCGTATGTTGTCGTCGGTATACTGAACTGTGGGTTGAATGTTTTCTTCCATTTTATTTCTTTATATCTTATAGCATCCTTAGCGATTGTGACAGCACCAAGGATGCTATCCGATTTAAATGTCCTTTTTATAGCATCTGCGGCGCTTGTGTATCTCGCGGTTGAGATACTGCCACTGTCCCTGAACCTTCATGTTGGTCTCCATCTCGACGTGGGTCTCTCCCCACTTGAAGCCGAGGCGCTGGTAGCGCGGGATGAGGTCGTAGAAGAGCAGAGCGTTGGCGCCTTTCTGACGGTATTCGGGCAGAATGCCTACGAGCAGAAGGTCTACGACGTCGGTCTTGTGGAACTTCAGCGCACGCAGTATGTGCCACCAGCCGAAGGGGAAGAGCTTTCCGCCGCACTTCTGCAGGGCATGTGCGAGCGAAGGTATTGAGATGCCCACGCCAACCACCTTATGGTCTGGTGTGTTCCAGTCTTCGATGATGGTGATGAGGTCGAGGTCAGCCATAGGCAGATACATCTTCACGTACTGTTCTATCTGTCGGTCGGTGAGCTTCGAGTAGCCGTAGAGGTCCTTGAAGGTCTCGTTCACTACATTGAATATCTTCTTTCCGTATCCGTTCTCGCCGTAGATTTCGTTGCGCTTCAACTTCTTCACCTGCAGGTTGTAGCGCTTCTGAATCATCTTCGCGATGGTTGCATACTTCTCGGGCATCTCTTCGGGCACGTAGAGCTTGTACTCTACGTAGTCGTTGTCTTTCTCCCATCCGCCCATGCGGTCCATGTGCTCAGGATAGTAGGGATAGTTGTAGGCTGTAGCCTGAGTGCCGAGCTGGTCGTAGCCTTCGAGGAGCATTCCTTCGGGGTCCATGTCGGTGAATCCGAGCGGACCAACGATTTCCTTCATTCCTTTCTGCTTGCCGTAGTCTTCTACAGCCTTGAGCAGGGCTGTAGACACCTCGATGTCGTCGACGAAGTCGATCCATCCGAAGCGCACCGACTCGCGCTCCCACTTCTTGTTGGCGCTGTGGTTGATGATGGCAGCCACACGACCTACCATCTTGCCGTCGCGGAACGCCATGAAATACTCTGCCTCGCAGAAGTCGAAGGCTGCATTCTTGTCCTTACTGAAGGTCCTCATCTCGTCGAAGTAGAGGTTGGGCACGTCGTAAGCATTACCTTTATAGAGGTCGTAATGAAAATTAACGAACTGGCGAAGGTCGCGGCGCGACTCAACTTTCTTAATCTCTATTGCTGACATTTTTCTTGATTTATTCTTTCATTTTTTGTTTGATATACGTCGCCCGATTGTCACTTCGGGCGATGGATACATCTTTATAAATAAAGCCTTAAAGATGCAAAAGTACGGAAATTTGCTCAAACAGACGAAAATATGCTAAATATTTATTGATATTTATGAGAAATCAGCAGTAGGTGTTCGTCTTCAGCGGTGGTTGTAGCGAATATATACACGTCACCGCCGTCTTTGAGTTTGAGGCGCTTGCGCAGTTCGGCTACCGAGAGCGGGAAGTTGCGTGTGGCGACATTCGCCTTCTCGATGCCTGCCAGCGCCTGGCGCAGTTCGCGCTTGTTGAGCGTTGTGACGCGCTCTATGCTGAAGCTTCTGCCAGGGAAGCCGTCGACGGGCTCAGCAGAGAGGAAGAGGTGGCTGTTGCGACTGACGGGCGACACGCCGTAGGCTGCTGCAAGCTCGTCGAAGCAGCCAGCCTTCATAATTGAGGCGTTGGGCTCGAAGAGAAATGTGGAGTGTTGAATGTTGAATGATGAGTTGGGGGCTGGGGAAGAGGCGCCTGGGGCGTAGACGAAGAGAGAAGCAGAAAGGCTAGGCGTGCTAGGGTGGCTAGGAGCGCTAGGAGAGCTAGGCGTTCTAGGGAAACTAGGTTCACTAGAAAGGCTAGAACAGCTAGAGCCGCCTCCTGCCTCAAGGTCTGCGCAGAACACCTTCAGCTCGCTTTCCATCTCTTCAGACAGCACGAGCAGCAGCTCTTTGCACTCGCCGCCCACCGACACGATATGCACCTCGCGCACCGTGCCCTGCAGGTCTTCTACAGCCTTGTGCCAGTCGAGCATGGGCGAGAGCTTGAGCATCGTGAAGCGCGACTTCTTGAGAAGCTGCGGCAGGAGCTGCACAACGTCGGGCGTGCAGTCGGCAAGCATGACGGTCTTGGCGCCGTGCTGGTCGCGGCGCGCAGGGTCGAGGAATATCATTGTCTGCATATCGAGCGTAGAGAGATAGTCTACGGCGTCGGCGCAGACCACCTTGGCGTTGTCGATGCCGAGCAACGGCAGGTTGTGCTCCACCATGCGGCAGAGCTGCTCGTTGCGTTCTACGTATGTGGCTGAGGCGAAAGCGCAGGAGGTGAACGAGAAGTCGACGCCGAAACCGCCGGTCAGGTCGGTCATGCTGGAAGAACTCTCAACTCTCAACTCTGAACTCTCAACTCTCCTCGCCCACTCCATCGCCAGATTGAGTTTATACTGCGCCGTCGGCTCCGACGAGCACTGCTCCATAGAGAGGTGTGGCGGGTAGACGATGCCGTCGCAGGCAGCCCATGTGGGGAGCTTGCGGCGCGCTGTCTGCCAGCCTTTTATCTGGTCGAGTGCGTAGGGCATGTCGACATCGGGGAAGCGTGCCGACTGAAGGGCGAGCTGACGGGTGTCCTTTTCGCGATATTCTTGTATAAATTCTGCTGTTGTCATAGACTGTATCTTGGTATATTTGACTGCAAAGTTACTATATTTCACTGATTAAAGTTCCACATTCCTGCGATTGAGAATAAATTTTCCCGTTTTTCTTTGCAGAATAACAAACTTACTGTAACTTTGCAAAAGTTGCACAGATAGCAACAAAATGCGCAACTCTAAACATAATACCCTATAAATAAGTATGGAACCTATCGTTGACTTTAAAATCCTACCCGAACGTCTGCGCCAAGCTGCGCAGGTAGTGACGGTTGCCGTGGCATCTCCTGCCGACTCTCACACAGAAGAAGTTATCGAACGAAGCATTGCGGAGCAGTTCGCACGCTTCATCCTTGTGGCTAACGCAGCTAAGGCTGACATCGCTCGCCGTCTGGCTGCCGACTATCCCGACAAGGTGACCCTCATCGTAGCCGAAGACGACGACGATGCGGCGCGTCATGCCGTGAAAGAGGTGCGCGAAGGCCGCGCCGACGTGCTTATGAAGGGTTCGCTGAACACCGACAACCTCCTGCGCGCCGTGCTCAACAAGGAGGAGGGCATCCTCATCAAGGGCAGCGTGCTGACACATATCGCTGTGGCTGACGTGCCGAGCCTCAACCACTTGCTCTTCTTCACCGACGCAGCCGTTATTCCCTACCCCACTACGGAGCAGTTTGACGCTCTGGCGCGCTACATCACCGCCACCTATCGCAGCATCACGGGCGGCGACCGTCCGCGCGTGGCTCTCATCCACTGCACCGAGAAGGTGTCTGAGAAGTTCCCGCTCACGCTGAGCTACGAGGAGCTGAAGGCTAACGCCGCCAACGGAGCCTACGGCGAGGTGGACATGAGTGGTCCGATGGACGTGAAGACGGCTTGCGACGCCGAGAGCGGAGCCATCAAGGGCATCGCATCGCCGGTTGTGGGCAAAGCCAACTGCCTCATCTTCCCCGACATCGAGGCGGGCAACACGTTCTACAAGACGCTCACGCTTTTCGGCGGAGCTACGGTTGCGGGCATGCTCGTGGGCACCAGCGCGCCGGTTGTGGTGACATCGCGCGCCGACACTGCCGACTCTAAATTCTACTCTTTAGCAACTGCCTGCCTGAAGGCGATTAACAAATAAGAAGCAACAAACATCATTTATGAAGAAGATATTTGTCATAAACCCCGGCTGCACCTCAACGAAGGTGGCTGTGTATGAAGACGAACGTGCTGTATGGACATCTGACGGACTGCATCCGCAGGAGGAGCTGGACCGGTTCACCACCGTTAACGAGCAGTATGAGTATCGCAAGAACTTTGTGCTGAAGCTGCTCAAGGAGGCTGGAATACCTCTGGAGTTCGACGCCGTGATAGGTCGCGGCGGTCTGCTGAAGCCGCTGCACGGTGGTGTCTACGCCGTCAACGAGCAGATGAAGCAGGACCTCATCAACGCCAAGCACAAGCATGTGTGCAATCTCGGTTCGATCCTTGCCGATGACATCGCACAGATGTGTCACTGCCCAGCCTACATGGCTGACCCTGTGGTGGTAGACGAGTTCATGACACGCGCTCGCTACACGGGTCTGCCGTTCATGAAGCGCGAGTCGATATTCCACGCGCTCAACGCTAAGGCTGCTTCGCGCCGCTATGCGCGCAGCATAGGTCGCAAGTATGAGGAGATGAACCTCGTAGTGGCTCACCTCGGCGGCGGCATCTGCGTGTCGGCTCACCACGAGGGCAAGGTGATTGACGTGAACAATGCGCTCAACGGCGAGGGTCCTATCGCACCGGAACGTGCCGGAACGCTGCCTGCCGACCAGCTCGTGCGCCTCTGCTTCTCGGGCAAGCATACCGAGGCTGAGATAATGAAGATGCTTGCGGGCAACGGCGGATGCCAGGCGCTGCTGGGCATGAAGGACATGAAGGAGATCTCGCGCCGCGCAGAGGCTGGCGAGGAGCCGTTCCACGAGGTGCTCGAGGCTATGCTCTACACCGTGTCGAAGCAGATAGGCGCCATGGCGGTTGCGCTCTGGGGCAAGGCGGATGCCATCATCCTCACCGGCGGCATCGCATACAGCAAATACTGCGTTGAGGAGATAAAGAAGCAGGTGGGCTTCCTCGCTCCGGTCGTAGTGCTGCCGGGCGAAGGCGAAATGGAGTCGCTGGCATTCAATGCGCTCGGAGCACTCAACGGCGAACTGCCGGTACATGAGTATAAGTAATTTTTAATTATTAATTATTAATTATTTTATGAAGAAAGCCCTGCTTCGCATTCGTGCGAGGCAGGGCTTTCTCACTTAAACCTAATCAACAATTTTCTCAACAACAATTTATATCATCTAATACTAACCAAAAATCAACTGCTGAGCGTGCCTGACGGCGTCGGGCTGCGAAGCTGTCGTGCCGTCGGGGCATGCCTCGCGAGGATTATTTCACCTCAATCTGGCGAGCTGCCTTCTGCACGTTCTGCTCAACCTTCGGAAGATCGATTGTAAGTACACCGTCGCTCACGTTGGCAGCAATCTTCTCCTTGTCGACATCGTCAGGCAAGAGCAATGTCTGCTCGAACTTGGTGTAAGAGAACTCGCGGCGCAGATAGTGCTCCTTCTTCTCCTCTTCCTTCTTCTCGTTCTTCTTCTCCATCTTGATGTGCAGGTTGCCGTCAGCGTCGATGTTGATGTTGAAGTCGTCCTTCTTCATTCCGGCTGCAGCAAGCTCTACAGTATAGTCGTGTTCTGTTTCCTTAACGTTGATTGCCGGGGCGGTTGCGTTTGTACGCGGCATAAAGTCGGTATCAAAAAAGTCGTTGAAAACTTCTGGCATCCAAGTATTTCTCATTACTGGTAACATATCAAATACCTCCTATTTATATTTTAATCTTACGTTTATCGTTTGCTTGCCTTCGGGCTTCCGCCCATCGGCTTGCACTAAGTATACTGCAACTTACGTGCCAAAAACGTTTCGCTGTTTCCGCCGATAAATAGTAAGCAACATTGGCAGTTTCGGCGACAGATAGTCAGAAGCAAAGGACAAATTGGCGGAGAAGGTTGGTGCTGTGGAGGTTCTCCCACAGAATCCACAGATTTCAGAAGCAAGAGTGCCTTCAAGGGGGTGCACTTGTCTCAAGTGCACCAACCGAACAGATGGCACCAACCGAACAGATGGCACCAACCGAGCAGATGGCACCAACCGAACAGATGGCACCAACCGAGCAAGAAGTGCACCGTCAGCTTGGTTGAGGGTGTGTCAAAACTCTCTTATTCTTAAAAAATCACAAAGCCCTGACTTTCA
>ERZ1031954.934-NODE-934-length-11998-cov-6.351503_pt1 | contig 11998 bp, 9 predicted proteins | sample MGYA00516701_ERZ1031954 | MGnify/ENA primary metagenome ERZ1031954 (study PRJEB33719, sample SAMN04261284) | wastewater metagenome | biome: rural village; feature: human; material: feces | host: Homo sapiens | place: El Salvador | collected 2013-01-07 ...
CCACGATGTATTTCTGCAGGAAAATGAAAACCAGAATCGACGGGAAGACCGCAAGCACCATGCCGGTCATCGTACTGCCACTGTGTATTCATCTGACCGACAAAGGTATATGCTGCAAGAACCAGCGTCTTCGTTGTATTGCTCGCATTGACCATAAGAAGCGGAAGCAGGAAATCATTCCAGATCCACATCACATCCAGCACCAGCACGGTCACCGTCACCGACTTAAGAAGCGGGAAAATCACGGAGATAAAGGTCCGCATCGTCGATGCCCCGTCAATCTGTGCACTTTCATCCAGCTCCTTTGGAATCGTCTTCATGAAATTATAGAAAATGAAGACTGCCATCGGGATGCCGAAGCCCCAATACTGTATGCCAAGGCCCACGCGGGATCCCGACAAACGGATCACGCTCATTGCCTTAAGGAGCGTAATCATAATGGTCTGGAACGGAATCAGCATCGGCGTGATCAAAAGTGTGTAAACAAGTCTGGTGTACTTCGTCCTTCTCCGGTCACAGATGTAAGCTGCCAGGGAAGAGAAGAACAGGATTCCGACAATTCCGATTGCAGTAATCATCACATTGTTTCCGAGAAGCTTGAAATAATGGATCTTATCCGCAACGTAGGTGTAATTGTCAAAGGTCGGTGCCTTCGGAAGCGCAATCGGATCTGCAATCACCTCTCCGAAGGGCTTGAAGGAATTGACGAACATCAGAAACACCGGATAGATGTACAGAAGGGCTGCCGCCGTCAGGATCACAATGAGGACAGTCTTTCCGAGGATTCTTCTGGTACGGCGTGTCATCACAGATCCACCTCCTTCCGGCTCATTCCCTTCAGCACCAGCTGTGTAATCACCAGTACAAACAGGAAGTACAGAATGGCTTCCGCAGAGCCAAGGCCGAAGTTATTGTTCGTGAAGGCCTCATTGTAGATCTGAAGCGTCGCACTGTAGCTTGCCCTTCCGGGTCCTCCCTTGGTCAGGGCCAGAATGATATCGAATACCTTCAGTCCGTTGGTCAGTGACATAAACACGCAGGTTGTCATGGACGGCCCCAGAAGCGGGAGCGTGACCTTGAAGAAGGTCTGGGCCTTCCCCGCGCCGTCTACGTAGGCGGCTTCCAGAACGTCGGTCGGCACTGCCTGCAGTCCTGCGATGTACAGGACAATGTAAAAGCCAAGTGACTGCCAGACGCCAACCAGAACCACCGAGAAAAATACGATCTTCGGATCTCCCAGCCAGGATAAATTCCATAAGCCCCAGCCGGTTGCCGCATACAGGGACTTAAATCCGGAGGTAAAAATAAACTTCCAGATAAAGCCGACCACAGTCATGCTCATGATGTAAGGAATGAAGAACAGTCCGCGGTATACGTTTGCCATCCGGAATTTCTTCGTCAGCGCAACGGCAAGTGCCAGAGCAATGACATTTGAGAAAATCACGAACAGAAGCGTGTAGCGGATGGTAAACCACAGAGCCGGAAGGAAATCCGAGGTTCCGGAAAAAATCGTCCGGAAATTCTCCAGTCCGATAAAGACCGGCTCCTTTGCAATCCCGTTCCATTGTGTGAGGGAATAAAATCCGCTCATGACAAACGGAATATACATCATCATGACTACCAGAATGACCGAAGGAATTGTAAAGAGGAAGTTCTCTCTTCTTTCCTTTCGTTTTCGTCTCGATGTTCCCATTCCCGTCTCCTTTCCGCTGCCTTTCCTGACATTCATCAGCATGAAATCATTTTATTCTCATCGTTCTGACGGATAAATGGAGATTTATGATCTTGTAACTGTAAATTATTGACACATTTTGTGTGGAACCTATGCATATTTTCCTGTATTCTGCACGGTTTTAATTCTTTTATTTACCGTTTGTATTTGCAAGGTATACAATAATCAGCATGGACAAGCAGAGACAATCCCGACAATTCCATAAGGCGAAAATCCGCGCTCTGATGAACCGTACACCGCTGTGGCTGACCTTTACCCTGCTGATGGCAGCATCCCTTCTCATCCTGACGTTTCTTCTTTCCTTTTCCAATTACCGCTGGGGGACGGAGAATGCCATCCGCCGTCAGAACCAGGCCACCTCGCAGCTGATCCATCTGAAGCTCCAGAATCTGGATCAGTATTTTGCCGATCTGTCTGATTTCTGTGTTCTTCCGGTATATGATTCCGAGTTCTACAACGATCTTCTGAATCCCAATCCTCTGGACAGCCAGCGGATCGGTGAGCTGCAGAAGAAGGTAGGGCTCTACTTTTACTCCCGCACCGACCTTCTTTCCTATCAGATTTCCATGTTTCACCAGAATCTCCGGATCGGACGCTCCGGCTCCGATGAAAGAATGAAAATCACGGCGCAGCAGTTTTCCGGGGAGGATCCGGCATACCTGGAATGCCTCTCTTCTCCGCTTCACTATGCTGTTTTTCCATCCGACAACGAAGCCGCTCTTCTTTCTTTCTCCCATACCATCATCCGGATCAGTGACGGAAAGCCCATTGCCCTTGTCACCATCGAGGTGGACAAGGGCGTCATGTCCTCCGGCTTCGATGGACAGTTCATTGCACTGTTCAATCAGGATGGAAGTTTTCTGTACAGCAGCGCCCCGGAAGAGATGCAGAACGGTCTTTCTCACCTTCTGACTCCCTCGGTTCTCTCCTCGTCCATCCGTTCCGGAGGGGCCGTGATTGAGCTGGAGGGAGAAAAATATCTTCTGGTATCCGAATCCGACGAAGCTTCGGGAATGACCCTTGCTGCCTTTACGCCGCTTTCCTCCATTACCGGAGAGCTTCACAGCATCCAGCGCTTTTCTTTTCTGCAGGGGCTTCTGTTCCTGACCATCTCGCTGCTGCTCTCCTTCCTGCTGATCCGGTATCTGACCGCTCCCTTGTCCGCTCTGGCTGATTTTCAAAGTCAGATCGGCTCCGGTCACTATCCGAAAATCAACATCGGCCGCTGTCTGGAAACTGCGGAGCTTGGCCGCTCCTTCAACGATATGTCAGAGCACATCGACCGTCTCGTCAATGACAATCTGATTGCTTCCCTGAACGAGAAAAATGCCCGCATCGCGGCTCTGGAGGCCCAGGTCAATCCTCATTTTCTCTACAACACACTGCAGGCCATCGGCTCGGAGGCTCTGATGAATGATGAGCCAAAGCTCTATGACATGATCACCCGGCTTGCCGCCAACATGCGCTATTCCATCAACGGCTCGAATGAGGTCCCTCTGTCTGAGGAGCTTCGCTTCACCGACAACTACATCGAGCTTCAAAAGCTCCGCATGGATGACCGGCTTCAGGTCACACGAAGAATCGACCATTCGCTTCTTGCGCTGCAGATTCCCAAGTGCAGCCTGCAGCTCATCGTTGAGAATTCCATCAAATACGGCCTTGCAGGCGACGTCAAACAGCTATCCCTTGAAATCGATGTATTCCGCCAGGCGGATACGCTTGTGATCCGGGTCCGTGATGACGGTGCGGGAATGAGCAGCAAGCGGCTTTCCGAAGTTGTAAGTCAGCTGCGCTCCTATCGTCCGGGAAATTCTTCCGGCATTGGTCTTCTGAACTTATACAGTCGTCTGAAAATCATGTATGACAATCGGGCGGATATCCAGATTGAGAGCAGCAGCGGCAAAGGTGACCACTTCACCTGTGTGACGCTCCTCCTTCAGCCGGATCAGAAAGGATGGGACAGATGCATAAAGTAATGATTGTTGACGATGAAAAGCCGGTCCGCATTGCGATCAGCAAGCTCGGACACTGGTCAAAATGGCATCTGGAGCAGCCATTTTATGCTTCGGATGGAAAAGAGGCTCTTGCACTTTTGTCGGAGCTTCATCCGGATCTTGTTTTTGTTGATATGAAGATGCCGGTGATGGATGGCACGGAGTTTCTTCGCCAGGCCTCTGCAAGAAATCCGCACACCGCCTTTATCGTCATCAGCGGCTATGATGACTTTTCGTACGCACAGAGTGCGATTCATTACGGTGCTTCGGATTATCTGTTAAAGCCGGTGGTTCCGGATGAGCTGAATGAAGCCATCCGCCGCGTGATGACGGCCCGCTTTCCGGAAGAAGACTTTTCCTTCGATGAGACGCCGGAAGCTTCTCTCTCCGCTTCAGCGGTGGTGGATCTTATTCACGATACGATCGAGACAAACTATGCCGACAACATGCAGCTTCAGGATTTTGCCGACAAATATTTCTTCTCCAGGGAATATCTCTCCCGCCTGTTTAAATCCAGGTTTCAGATCGGAATCTATGAATACCTGACCGCCGTCCGCATGAAGCGCGCAGCGGAGCTTTTGAAGGATCCCTCCATCCCGATCTCTGACATTTCCGCACGTGTCGGATATCCGGACAACAATTATTTCTCCAAAGCCTTTCGGAACTGCATGAACATGACGCCAAGTGAATACAGAAGGCTGCATACCTGAAAAGGTATGCAGCCTTCTGTATTCTTCGCATCGACGTGCTCCATCTCGTAAAAGCTGCACGTCTTTGCTTATTCCATGTGTCCGTCGCGATGCATGCTGAACTTATCCATCGGATAGTTCTTGATGTTCTCAAGGACCTGACGGCCGTCTGCCTTTGCAAGCAGGCCTTCTCTTGCCTTCTTGATCTCAATCTCTGTCTTATGACGGGACGGGCCGCCAACGCAGCCGCCGGGGCAGACCATGCCTTCGATGAAGTCCTCCGGAAGTCTTCCGGCCTTCAGAAGCGTCAGTGCGGTGCGGCAATCCTGTCCGCCTGCTGCCTTTCTGAGCTTGATATTCGCGGTATCCTCGCCGCGCTCCTTCATGACCTCAACAACAGCTGCTGCTACGCCGCCGCTGGTTGCAAAGCGCTTACCGTAGATAGAGGACTCCTGATAGTTCTCCTCTACCGGAACAACCTCTACGTCTCTGGAACGAAGCAGTGCCCGGATCTCGCCGTAGGTTACTACATAATCTGCGTTGTCCGGAACGCTCTTGTCCTCTGCCTCACTCTTCTTGGCAATGCAGGGTCCGACGAAAACAGTGATGCAGCCGGGGTGCTCTGCCTTGAGCATACGGGAGATTGCGCACATCGGAGAAACCGTGCTCGACATGTTGTTCTCGAACTGCTCCGGGAAGTGCTTGCGCATCATGTTGATGAAGGCAGGGCAGCAGGAGGTGGTCATCTTCTTGCCTTCCTTCATCGCCTCGCTCCACTCTGCGGCCTCGTATGCTGCGGTCATATCTCCGCCAAGGCCGACCTCGATCATATCGGTAAAGCCGATCTTCTTCAGTGCCTCGCGGATGGCAGCCATACTGATATCCTCACCGAACTGTCCCTCGGTTGCCGGAGCGCACATTGCGTATACTTCTTCGCCGTTCTTGATGTGCTCAATGATCTTCGTCAGATAGGTCTTGGATCCGATTGCGCCGAACGGGCAGCTGTGAATGCAGTGACCGCAGCTGATGCACTTGGACTCATCGATTTCGCAGTAGCCATTCTCGTCGAAGGTAATGGCTCCGACCGGACATGCCTTCTTGCAGGGGCGAACCAGGTGCACGATTGCGCCATAAGGACATGCCTGTGCGCACATACCGCACTCCTTGCACTTGTTGGGATCAATGTGCGTACGGAATTCACCAACGGAAATTGCACCAAACTTACAGGAATTCAGACAGGCCTTTCCAAGACAGAGACGGCAGTTGTCTGTCACTGCATAAGCAGAAAGCGGGCAGTCGTCGCAGGCAGGCTTGATAACCTGAACCACATTCGTCGTATCCGGATTTCCCATCGTGTTCTGTGCGCAGGAAAGACGGATTCTCTGTCTTGTAATTTCACGTTCCTTATAGATGCAGCAGCGATAGGTCGGTCTCGGACCGGGAATCAGCTTGTAAACAAGCTCTTCCTTGTGCTCTGCGTCAAGATCGCCATCCCATGCAAGGCGTGCAACCTCCTCCATGACCTTGTGTTTGTAACTCACTAACCCCTTGTCACTCGTTACCATAATGAAACCCTTTCTTTTTCAATGAATTCAATGAATTGGAATCGCCTTGCAGAAATCAAGACCCTCCAGTGAATGCGCCGTGATCACAAGCGGTGTTGTCCCCTGAATGCTCCGGATATACCGGATGCAGTTCTTCCGGTTCTCTTCATCCAGACCCGTAAACGGCTCATCCATAATTATAACATCAGAAGGCACAATGCAGGCACGTATTATGCATACTCTGCGCCGCATTCCGCCGGATAATTCACACACAGGCTTATCCAGCTGATCGGCAGGAAGAAGCTTCTCCAGCTCCTCCCTTGCAATGCGGGGAGACAGCTTTCTGCTGACCATCGCCACATTGTCCACCGCAGAGAACGACTCGCACAGGCGATCCTCCTGAAAAACAATTCCGGCGTTCACCCTGGAGTACTTATAATCTCCCAGAAGCCGTACTCTTCCCTGATCGGGCTTTTCCAGTCCGAGAAGAATCCGCAGGAAGGTTGTTTTCCCTGCGCCGGACTCCCCTGTAATTGCGTAGGAAGAATCCGAAGAAATATCAAGGGAGAAATCGTTCAGAACGTTCTTCCCGTCATAGCTTTTGAACAGATGCTCTGCTTCAATCGTCATTTCTCCGCCATCCCTCCTTCCCCGGTTATCTTGCTCCCGGCCAGCCGAAGCAATGCCAGAAACGCCTTTTCAAACAGCCAGCTGACCAGAAGAATCACCACAGTCCAGGCAAAAACGCCTGCCGTATCCAGCGTGATCTTGTCCATGTACAGCTGGTTGCCGATGCTCAGCTTATACTGACCGATCAGCTCCGCGGCAACTCCGCTCTTCCAGCTCATTCCGAGCGCAAGCGCAAAGCCGCTCTGCAGGAAGGGATAAACCCCGGGCAGAACAATGTATTTCAGTCTTGAGGCGGACGGAATGTGAAAAACCTCCGCCATCTCCAGAAGCTTTTCATCCAGGCTCTGCAGCCCCTGCTGCGTGTTCAGATACAGAATCGGGAAAACAACCAGAAAGCTGATGACAAAGGACAGAGCCCCTGAGCCAAACCAGATCAGCGCAAGAATGATAAAGCTTGCCACCGGCACAGATTTCAGAACCGTCACCAAAGGAGATAATATCTCCCCGAGAAGCTTCTTCCGGTCCGCCAGATATGCCAGGAGAATTCCTGCTGCCGATCCTGCAAGAAATCCACCGACAATCCGGAGAAACGAAAACGCAAGGCTTTCGCCGAATTCAGCGGTCACAGCCAGCTCTGCCAGTGCCTGCAGTGTCTCTGCAGGTCCCGCCATCAGGATCGGATTGTGAACCAGAAGAGACAGCAGCTGCCATGCAGCCAGCCATCCTGCAATAATAAGTAATTTTTTTTTCATATTCATAATTCAATCGGCGATGTCATAAAAGTCATCCGCCGGAAGACTTCCGCCGACAGAGGACGGATCTGCCTGATACAGAACCTCCAGATAACCGGACAGTGCCGTCTTCATATCTTCGCCTGTGATGCACACAATGTTGCAGTAAGGAAGCGCCTTCTGTGCAATGGGTGCCTTCTCAATGATGCCGTATTCCGCAACCAGTGCAGCCGTTCCCTCCACATTGGTATTGGCCTCATCCGCAGATGCTTCCTGCTCCCTGAGAAAAACTGCTGCGGCATCCGGGTGCTCTTCCAGGAAGGCCTTCCGGACAATCGTTGCTCCTGTCAGGAAGCGGGAGCCGTTGTCCGTCACCTTATCCCACTCATCGGTCAGAGAAAAGGCTGTTTTCAGCTGATCATTCTGCGCTTCTGCTGCAGTGACAAAGGGCTGCGGAAGAACAGCGATTCTGTTCGGATCCTCCTTCAGAAGAGCGGCGATCTCGCTTGCCTCCGAGTGGAACTCCAGAGTGCAGTCCGCAACGCCGTTTGCATCCAGAAGATAGTTCATCGCATACTCCGGGGTTGCTCCCTGACCGGTTGTCAGGACCGTTTTGCCGGACAGGTCCTTTACGGATGTGATGCTCTCATCGGCGGTGACACAGTAGAGAACACCGAGTGTATTGATATCCAGAACGGAAACTCCGCCCTTCGTCTTGTTGTAAAGGGTAGCCGCAAGGTTTGCAGGAACCAGTGCAATATCAAGATCTCCGGAAGCAATGGAGGCTACGATCTCCGAAGGATCCGAAGCCATCGTAAACTCATATTTTCCCTGCGACCTTTCCTCATCCGAAGCCTTCATCAGATTGACCAGTCCCATTGTGGTCGGTCCCTTGAGGGAGCCTACGCGGATCGTGGTTCCATCATAGTCCAGTACGGTGTCCGCAGCATCTGCGTTTTCCGTATCCGCGGTCACCGCGCCTTCTTCGGCAGAAGCCGTCTCTGCCTCTGCTTCCTCTGTGTCAGAAGCAGTCTCTCCGGTCTCAGCCGCAGATGCCTCTTCGGTACTTGCTTCAGAGACCTCTGTCCCCGCATCCTGCGAAGCGCCGCATCCCGCCAGCAGACCAGCAGTCAGGACAGCTGTTATCACTGTGCTCATTACCCTGTTCTTCATGTAACATTCTCCTTTCGTTTTCTGCCGCCGCTGTGCCCTCTCTTCCGACCCATTCGGAAGAACGCAAGAGCCCGTGCCCGGCGGACTAAAACCGTTCTGATTATAGGAAATCCCCCTGCTCTTCCGCAAGGGAAAACAGGGGGATTTTACTTATTTATCTGTAATTTATCCGTCAGGATTCTTCCGACACCTCCTGTGCCAGGTCCGTATCGGTTTTGCAAAGAAGATCATGATCCGTTTCGCTCATCGTATAGAGGGTGTCGGAATGATCCACGCGGATGTAATATGCCTGAATCACGGCATTCAGCGAGCCGATCTCCACACTGTGCTCCGCGCCGTCGGAGAGCGTGACCGTAATCGTCATGGCGGGTTTGTCCAGACCATACTCGCTCTCGTCCTCTCCCGCAGAAATCTCATTCTTACTTGTCAGATTTGCAAGCGTATCCCGGAGCTCATCTGCCACAGAAGCGTTGACCTCATAGGTCTTTTCTTCCTCATCCTGCTCCTCCATCTCCAGTTTGATGTCCTTCACAAACGACCATTTGCCCTCGTGAAAATCAAGCTCCAGATTTCCTTTCTCTCGTTCGATTTCAAGCTTCACCAGGTCATCCGCGTCAAAGGATAATGCCGTGTATTCTCCGGCTTCCTTTACCCTTTCCTTCTCCTCCTCGCGGGCCGAAATGCGCTTTGCCGCATAAAAGCCCAGAGCGAAAAGAAGGAAAGCCGCCAGAAGGACCACCAGTTGTATTTTCTGTTTTCTCATATTGCCCTTTCTTTCTGTACACTCAGGCTCTTCTGCGCACAAGCCAGATCACAAAGCCTGTGATCAGAAGTGCCAGCGGAATCAGAACGATGCAGACCAGGTTCAGCACGATTGCTGTCATGGAAGGAACCGTCAGGCTCTCCTGTGAAATGCTCTTTACCGGAACCGAAATGGCTTCTGCTCCGTCCTCGTCCTCCATGCAGGCACGAACCACATTCGAAAAGAGCGTGGAATTGGAGCCGGACACCATCTGGTCTGCCCCGTCCGAGAAGGTCAGAACGGAACCGAACAGATAAGCCGTCGACTCTTCGGCGCCCTCGGATTCTTCGGCCGCATCGGATTCTTCCTCCTCTTCCATCTCTTCGGATTCCTCCGAAGCTTCCTTCTCCGCATTGACGACAGCCTTCACGCCCAGCGTATACTGCCCGGTGACATCCGTATCCTTTTTCTCAAAGTTTTCTGTCTCCGACGTCACTCCGGAATGAATATACGCGTTGTCCGAAGTGGTCAAAAGCTTCGTAATCTCCGCTCCAGCCTCTTCCTCCGTGAATGCCTGCGAATAGGCCATGAACACATATCCGTTGCCGGACACCACAGAAGACGTCTCGTCGGTACTCGAAACCTCCGGAAGCAGGTACGATTCCAGCCGGTAATAATAACCTGGATTATTTTCCAGAACCACGCCCTTTGAAGCCGAAACTCCGTAATAAGCAAGGACGCGGTCCCAGTTTGCCATATCCTCCGCTTCCTGGAAATTCGTCGTGGCAATCAGTTTACCGCCGTTTTGCAGGTAGTCCAGCACCTTATCCGCATCATCGGCAGAAAGATCCGTTGCAGGACCGTTGATGATAAGAAGCCCGCAGTCCTCCGGAACGGTGTCGTTCTTCAAAAGATCCAGATCCTCGTACTCACAGTTCAGCTTCGTAAGTACGGAGGTAAAATTGCTCCCGAGGCTCTCTTCACCGTGCCCGGTCAGCAGATAGACCTTTGGCAGCTTTTCACTGACCACATAGGCAATTGCGGAGTCCACCTGTCCCTCTGCGTCATATCCTGTCACACTCTGCTGATACGTGGAGTAATCGATGGAATATTCATACAGATCCGAATAGTTCAGGGTCTTATGCCGTGATCCGCTCTCCACGATCAGTGAGTTCCAGGTGCAGTCCATGACGTCGTCATATTTCTGCAGAAAAGACGGATTGGCTGCAGGGTCTACATACTGAATCTTCAGGTGCGCCGATTCCTCTGCCATCTGCTGCAGCGTGGAATCCAGAGCGGAATCCTTGTCCGAGGTGCTTGCAAGGACATAGATGGTGACATCCTGATCCAACTGCTTCAGATACTCCTTCGTGTCATCGGTCAGCGAATAGAGTCCGCTCTCCGTCACATCGTGCACAGTATAGGAGGAAGGGAGCTGGTTCACGGCAAGATTTGCTGCAACGGTCACAGCAAGAACCAGTGCGACCAGTCCCGTGGAGTAGGCCCCGAAGCTCAGCGTATTCCTGGAAACCGTATAGCGTCTTTTCTGAAGCACCTGCGTCGTAAGAAACAGGAAAAGAAAGACGACCGAAGCCAGGTAAACGAGCGCCGTCAGATCGATTTTGCCGTTCAGGAAGGAATCAAAGCGCGATGGAATATCCAGGGCTCCCAGAACGGTTGTCAGGAGATTTCCGTCTGCCGAGATCATCTGCTCCAGATTCGGCATGATCATGGAAAGAAACAGGCAGGCAAAAGAGAGCACGGCTGCAATGATCACATTTTCCGTAAGACTCGAGAGAAAAACGCAGACAGCAAGCTCCGCAAGTCCGAACAGCCACATGCCAAAAAGTCCTGTGTAGCTCTGTGCAAACGGAACCGTTCCAAAGCGGGAAAGAAGGAGCGGGTACAGGCAAAGTCCAAGAACCACGATCGAATGAACCGCTGCAAGGGCCAGATATTTTCCCAGCACCACCTGCCCGATCGATACCGGCGCTGTCAGAATCATCTGATCCGTTCTTGTCTTTCTCTCCTCCGCAAAGGAGCGCATACTCAGAATGGGGAGCATAACGATCATGATGACGGAGGACACCGCAAGCACGGCTGTGATATCCGGATCCAGACCGATGAAGCTGCTCATCCCGATGTAAAGCGACAGAATCCCCCACATCACCGCAAGGAACAGCCATCCGATAAAGCCATGAAAAAGAGACGCGAAATCCTTTTTAAATACTGCTGTCATTGCTCTTCTCCTTTCCCGTAAGGCTCAGGAACACATCCTCCAGCGATTTTTCCTCCCGGTTCATGTCCAGAATGGCGCCTCCCGCATATACGGCAGCACGGGAAACCATCGGCCGGATATCCTCTGCGGCATCTGAGGTGATGGCAAATCGCAGAACGCCCTGCTCCTGCGCAGCCTGAACCTCTGAGACCTCCGGAATCGCACGGATTGCCTTTTCAAGCTCTGCGCGATCTCCCTGAACGCGAAGCGTCACCTGCTGCCTGGTTGTCATTTTCGCCTGCAGGTTTTCCGGCGTGTCACTGGCTGCGAGCTTCCCTTCCTTCAGAATCCAGATGACATCGGCTGTCGCGCGGATATCCGACAGGATATGAGAGCTCAGGATAATCGTGTGATCCTTCCGGAGCGCCCGCAGAGAATCAAACATTTCCTTTTGCTGCTCCGGATCCAGTCCCGAAGCCGGCTCATCCAGAATCAGAATGTCCGGGTTTCCAAGAAGCGCCTGGGACAATCCCACCCGCTGCCGG
>ERZ1031954.935-NODE-935-length-11982-cov-4.372181_pt1 | contig 11982 bp, 4 predicted proteins | sample MGYA00516701_ERZ1031954 | MGnify/ENA primary metagenome ERZ1031954 (study PRJEB33719, sample SAMN04261284) | wastewater metagenome | biome: rural village; feature: human; material: feces | host: Homo sapiens | place: El Salvador | collected 2013-01-07 ...
CCCCCATACACAAACTCACCGTTATACCCCTCAATTTCAATGAAGGATGCGCATTTGAAAGCGTTGCTTTCAAAGCCAAAGTTTTCATCGGCATACACTTCTTCTGCGTTCCGGCATCCAAGCAGAACGCAGAAAATCAATGTCAACACCAGAATTAACGCTGAAATGCCCTTCTTAATTTTATACATCGTCAATCTTCTCCTATCGGACTTTTTATACCTCTTGCAAATTCAAAATCAGCTTTAATTATAGCCCGTATACGGGCTATTGTCAACGCTTTTTTGTTAACTTACAATTCTAATGAGGTGAAGGTAATGATTAAATTTGACAGGCTTTGGGCAACAATGAAGGAAAAGAATGTGTCTCAATATGCTTTGATTAAAAACTACGGCTTTAGCACCGGTCAGCTTGACAGACTGAGAAAAAACGAAAACGTTAATTCATTTACGCTTAACAGACTTTGCGAAATACTTGACTGCAATTTGGAGGATATAGCGCAATACTCAAAGGAGTGATTCTGAATTGCTCTTTTACAACAACAGGCGCAGGACGTACCTAAATCGGTATGCCCTGCGATTGATATTATCATTCGCCGCTTGACAAATTCATATTTTGATGTATACAATAACTCATAATAACAAAAAGAAGGTGTTTTTTTTGCAAGGAATACTGCCAGGCTCTCAAAGGCCGGCCAACGCACTCAAAAGCACTAAACGCATTGTCTGGATCGACCAGCTGCGCGGATTTGCATTTTTGCTTGTGATCATCGGACATTCGCTTTCAAAAGATCCGCTCAAGAACTGGATCTATTCGTTTCATATGCCTCTGTTTTTCATAATAACCGGCCTGACTTTGAATATTGATAAGCTTTTGAAAACGGGATTTTTTGCATACCTTAGGAAAAATTTTTCCGAGTTGATCGTTCCGTATTTCTGGCTTTACTTTTTCCTGATTCCGCTTGAATGGCTCAGGGTCGAGTTTATTTGCAAAAATGCTTTCGATCCGCTTGATTATGTTCTCGGATTTCTTGCCGGAAACAACAATGTCGGAAAACTTGTTTCAATACCGCTTTATTTTCTTCCGCTTTTGTTTCTTTCAAAGCTTGCCGTGTGGCTCGTTGTGCGGCTGACACGCGGAAACCGTATTCTTTCATCAATTATTTTCACCGTCCTTCTGTGTGCCTGGCCGCTTTTCAAAGGCGTTGATACATTCTGGCACATATCGTGTATTCCGGCGGCCACATTCTTGATATATTCAGGCTCGCTCCTCATGGCTCTTTATAAAAAATATAAGAAAAAGCTGAAAGTCCTGAAGCCGCTTTTGCCGGTTTTGATTTCAGCCGTTCTTTTTGCCGCAGGTGCAGTCATAAACAAATTCAACGGCCGAGTGAGTCTGCACCACAGCTCATACGGAAAAAACCTGCTGTTTTTCCTCGTTGCGGCTTTTTCAACGTCTGTTGCGTTCGCTCTGATCATCATGAAGCTGCCGCCGCTCCATTTGTTCGGCTTTTTCGGAAAGTATTCCCTTTTCTGTCTCGGTATTCACCTCACCGTTATCAAGTATATGACTTCCGTTTTTCCGATTCTTGAAGAACCTCTTTGGGCCTTTCCTGTTAAAACGGCGGCGACTCTGCCGGTTTTGATTCCGCTTGCCTTGCTCTTTGACCGCATTGCTCCGTACCTTGCGGGAAAACGCACCGCTTCTTCGGCATACGCGGTTCGCTTCTTTAAATATACCTCAATAATTTGGGTCAGTTTTACGTTCTTTGTGTTTGCCATGCGGAAATATCTTTCCCGCTTCAATCACACTTTGATTGTTGCTGTGGCGGCAACGGTTCTTTACCTTGGGCTTTGCGTTGTTTTCACAGCCGCGGCGAATAGTTTCTTCCCCAGCCTGTTTTTGCAAACAAAACCGCCAAAAACTGAGTCTGCGCACAGTGAAGCAAAATAAGCGGAAAGCACTGACAAAATATACAAAAGAAAAGCTATAATTCATCGGGCACACGCCTTGTGAATTATAGCTTTTTTGTTATATAAGCTTGCGATGATTATTTAACCGTAATCGTGCAGCTTGCTGTAAAGTCTCCGTCTGCGGTAGTGACGGTTATAACAGCTTCGCCGACCGAAAGGCAGTCAATGCTTCCGCCTTCGTCAACAGAAACGATTTCCGGCGCGGAGCTTTCCCATGTCACGGTCTTGTCCGTAGCATCAAGTGGTTCGATCGTGCAGCCGAGAGTACCCTTGAAACCAACAAGAACTTCGAGCGTTTCGTTTGAAAAACTTACACCTCTGACAGGCTGAATTATTTCAAGCTCAATTTGTGCGGTCTTCTGCGAAAGGCCCGATTTGACGGTAATTACCGCCGTTCCGGCCTTAACAGCCGTTACAGTTCCGTCCTCAGAAACAAGAACACAGTCATTGGAGGTGAAGGTGAAGGCTTCATCATGCTCTTCGGGAGCAGCCTTAACGGTAAGCTTTGTCTCTTCACCGACCTTCAGCGAGGTCTTTTCGCTTTCAAGCGAAACAGAATCAATTTCCGTGAGCACCTTAACGGCGCATACATCGGTAAAGCCGCCGTCAGCCGTTGTAACGGTGATCCGCACCGTGCCGAAGCCGACGGCGGTAACAACACCGTTTTCGTCAACCGCTGCAACATCTGTGTTATCCGAGCCCCATGTCACGGCCTTGTCGGTAGCGTTTGAAGGAACGATAACTGCGGAAAGGCTCTTGGTTTCACCCTTTCTGAGCGTTGCCGTTTCGTCCGAAATTACAACGGAGGTGACAGGCTCAAGAACCGTGACGGTGCATTCGGCCCCGATGCTCTCGTCAAGCTTTGAACAGGCAGTAATAACTGCTGTGCCCGAGGTTGCGCGAGCGGTGACAACACCGTTTTCAACCGTTGCAACAGCCTGATTGCTGCTCTTCCAGATTATATCGCCATCGGCCGCACCGACCGGCTCAACAACAGCTCTAAGCACCGCCTGCTCGCCCTTGTTAAGAGTGAGCTTATCGTTTTCAAGCGTAATTTTTTCAATCGGCAGCTTGATTTCAACGGCGCAGAAATCGGTGTGTCCACCCTCTTGCGTGGTGCCGAAGACAAAGGCTGTTCCCGCACCGACAGGTGTAATAACACCGTTTTCGACAGTGACAACAGAATCATCGCTGGTCTGCCAAATAATATTTTTGTTCGTTGCGTCGCCGGGAAGCACTTCAAAGGAGAGAGCTTTCGCCTCATCGCCGAGATACATTGCAAGTGCCTCATCGGAAATATTGAAGCCGGTAACTTTTTTGCATACCTCAATTTCAATTTCGCCGAAGACTTCGCCGTTTGCCGTGCTTCTTGCGGTAACGGTGACAACGCCCTTCTGCTTTGCGGTGAGCAGACCGTCCTGAGTGATTTCAGCCGTTTCGCCGTTTGAAACGCTCCATTCAAGTCCGCGAAGAGTTGTATACTCAGGCTCAAATGCAGCTGAAATTGAAAGCTGTTCGCCTTCATAAATTGCATTTCTCTCAGCCGAGAGAGTGATTTCAATCGGCTTCTGAATAACGGTAACCTTGCAGGAGGCGGCAACGCCTTCTTTTTCGGTTTTTGCTTCAATGACGGCTGTTCCGACCGAGTGTGTGGTAACAACGCCGTTTTCGTCAACCGTTGCAACCTCTTCGTTCTGAGAACTCCAAAGGAGCTTTTTGAAGCTTGCATTTTCGGGAGCAACCTCGGGAGCAAGCGTTACGGATTCGCCGTTTTCAACTGTGTATTCTTCCTTGTCAAAGCTTACGCTCTGAACACGGACGTGAACGCTTACGGTGCACCTTGCCTCAAAACCGGTATCCTTTGATTTTGCGGTGATAACGGCTGTACCCTTTGAAAGAGCTGTAACAACGCCGCTGTCGTCTACCGAAGCAACGTCTTTTGAATCACTGCTCCATTCAACATCCTTTCGCGTAGTATCCGCCGGAAGGAAGGAGGGAACAAGAGTGAGTGTTTCGTCAAGCCAGAGGTCTGCGCTTTCGCTGTCAAGAGTAAGGCTTTCCGGAAGGACGTAAACCGTTACATGGCATTTTGCGGTAACGTCTTCATTTGAGGAATACGCGGTGATATCCGCCGAGCCGGCACCGACTGCTGTGAGCAGACCGTCTTCGCCGACCGTCACAACGTTTGTGTCTGCGCTTTCCCATCTTACGGAAAGGTCTGTTGCGTCCGCCGGGGTGAGTGCGGCCGAAAGAGCAAATGTGCTGCCCTTTTCAAGGCTCAGTTCGGTTTCGCTAAGTTCGATATTTTCAACAATTCTTGTTACAACAACGGTGCAGACAGCGAAAATTTCCTCGTCGGAGCTTATCGCCTTGACCGTAGTTTCACCCTTGCTTACTGCGGTAACAAGTCCGCTGTCGCTGACAGCTGCAACCTCTTCGTTTTCGCTGATCCATTTTACCGAGCGGTCAAACGCATTTTCGGGAAGAACCGTTGCGGAAAGCTGCTTTGTTCCGTCCTCGCCGAGTGTGATGCACTCACTGCTCAGGGTGATTGCCTCAACCTGCTGCCTGACCGTGATTTTGAACACGGCAAAAGCGCGGCCGCAGCCGGAAGTAACCTTTATTTCACTTTCACCGGCCGAAATGGCAGTAACAACGCCGTCCTCGCTGACACTGGCAACGTTTTCGTTTAGGGAAACGAAGGTAACGTTCCTTTGGGTTGCGTTTTCGGGCAATACAGCGGCCGAAAGAGTCACACTTTCGCCGACCCAAAGTATATCCTTCTCTGCCGAAACAGAAACAGTCTCGGCAGGGATGATGACTTCAACCGTGATTTCGGTCTTGGCCTGTCCGTCCTTTGAAGCGACAGTGATCACTGCGCTGCCTTCAGTGACGGCAGTGATTTTTCCGTTTTCGTCAACCTTTGCAACGTTCTCGTTTGAAGAGGACCAAAGGAGGCTCTTGTCGTCTGCGTTTTCCGGAAGAACCGAGCAGGCAAGCTCGACGCTTTCGGGAACGGCGAGGAACAACTCCGTCCTGTCCGGAACTATCTCGCTGACACCGATGAGAACCGTGACGGTGCAGCTCTTTTCAAAGCCGCTGTCGTCGGTCTTGACGGTGATAACTGTTTCGCCCTTTGAAAGAGCGGAAACAACGCCGTTTTCATCAACCGAAGCAACTTCGGGTTGGCTCGACGACCAGATGAGCTTCTTGTTCGTTGCGCTTTCCGGCAAAACGGCAGCGGTAAGTGCCTTTTCACTGCCGGAATAGAGTGTCAGCTCGCTTTCTTCAAGCGTAACTCCGGTAACAGGCTCGGTAACGTTCAGAACACAGACCGCCTTGACCTTTCCGCCTGCGGCGTAGGCCGTAATTTCGGCGGTTCCGGCCTTATAGGTGGTAACAAAGCCTTCATCGTTGACGTTCGCAACCTCATTGTCAGAGCTTTCCCACGTTACGGTCTTGTCAACCGCATCTTCGGGAAGGACTGTTGCCGAAAGGCTCACCGTCTGTCCGGTGATTACCGTAACTTCATTTGTATTAAGTTCAATTTTCTTTGCAATTCTGAAAACGGTGATTTCTGCCGTTGCGGTAAAGCCGCCGTCAACGGTGGTCGCCGTAATTACAGCCGTTCCCGGTTCAACGCCGGTGACAACGCCGTTTTCGTCAACAGTTGCAACCTCAGGCGCATCTGTTGACCAAATGACGTTTTTGTTCGTTGCGTCCTCGGGAGCGATAATTGCTTCAAGCTGTGCGCTTTCTCCGTCTCCGATGCTAAGCTGCGCTTCGGCAAGAACAATGTCCATAACCGGAGTGTTGACCTTAACGAAGCAGGTGGCCTTCTTACCGCCTTCAACGGTGGTCGCCGTAATTACGGCTTCGCCGAAGGCAAGACCGGTTACGATTCCTTCCGGCGAAACGGAAGCGATCTCCGGTGCGGAGCTGGTCCACTTGACTCCCTTTTCAGAAGCGGTTTCGGGAAGAACTGTAGCTTTGAGCGTTTCGCTCCGGCCGATATTGATTTCAAACGAGCTCTTGTCAAGAGTTACCGACTTGGTGTGTCTCAGCACGGTCACGGTGCAGCGGGCAACTCTTGCGTTTTCGTTGGTCTTGACGGTAATTACCGCAGTGCCGATGGAAACAGCCTTGACAACGCCCTTTGAGGAGACTGTTGCAACCTTTGTGTTTGAAGAGCTCCACTTGACGCTCTTATCGTTTGAATTTGAGGGCAGAACGGTTGCCTTGAGCGTCTTTGACGTGCCCTCATAAATTGAAACGGCAGCTTCATTCAGCCTGACCGAATCCGGCGCCTGAATTACCGTAACAGTGCATTTTTTCGCAATTCCGTTTGAGGTCTTTGCGGTGATGGTTACTTTTCCGCCCTTGAGACCGGTGACAACACCGTTCTTGTTGACTGAAGCCACAGTCTTATTGCTGCTGCTCCAGGTCAGAGCCTTATTAGTCGTATTCTTCGGAAGAACGGTATAGCCGAGCTTAACGGTCTGGCCGCTCTTGACAGTGGTCTTCGTTTTCTTGAGCGTCAGCTTTTCGGCAAGAATTTCAACACTGACCGAGCAGCTCGCCTTGAAGGAACCGTCCTTTGTTTTAACGGTTATGGTAGCCTTTCCGACCTTGAGGCCGGCAACTCTGCCGTTCTGGTCAACCGCGGCAACCTTCGGATTGCTCGATGACCAGAGGAGGGCCTTGTTCGTTGCGTTTGACGGAGTGACTGTTGCCTTGAGTCTGACAGCCGAATCACGCGCAACGGTGAGAGACTTTTTGTTGAGCTTTACGCCCGTGACGCTTCTGACCACCTTAACGGTACAGGTTGCAGTATAGCCGCCTTCAAGAGTTGTGACGGTAATTTTAGCCGTGCCCGTGCCCTTCGTTTTAACAACGCCCTTTGAGGAAACAGTGGCAACCTTTTTGTTGCTCGTTGACCATTTGACTTTGGCGTTAGTCGGCTTCGAGGGCTTGATTGTATGCCTGAGGGTGAAGCTTTCTCCGATTTCAAGCGTTTTTTTGGTGGTATTCAGGGAGACGCCCTTGACGAGCGTAATGACCCTGACGCGGCAGGTAGCCTTGAAGCCGCCGTCCTTTGTTTTTGCAGTAATAACCGCGTTGCCGGTCTTTTTGGCAGTGATTCTTCCCGAAGACGAAACATCTGCAACGTCGTAGTTGCTGGAGGTCCAGGTAACGCCCTTGTTCGTTGCGTTTCCGGGCTTGACTATTGCTTCAACCGTTGTGGTTTTGCCTGAGCCGAGGGTAACGGAGCTTTTGCTCAATGTAATGCCCTTCGCCGGCATGGCAACCTTGACAGTGCAGGTGGCTTTGACCTTTCCGTCCTGCGTTTTGGCTGTAATAGTAACCTTGCCTGCGTTGATACCTTTGACAACGCCTCTTGAGCTGACTGTTGCAATTTTTTTGTTGCTTGAGGACCATTTATAGTTTGTCTCGGTTGCGGTCGAGGGGGTCGCCTTGCAAACGAGCGTAATTTTTGAACCTGCTTTGACGGTATAGGTGCTTTCGGAGAACTTAAGCTTTTTGACCTTCTGCGTAACATTTATGCGGCAGGTTGCCGAAGCGTTTCCGTCGCCGGAGGTTGCGGTGACAACAGCCGAGCCTGCGCCGACGGCGGTCACAACACCCTTTGAGTTGACCTTGGCAACCTTTTTGTTTGAGGAGGTCCACTTGACCGTCTTGTCAGAAGCGGAAAGCGGCGTGACCGAAGCAGAAAGAGCCTTTGCTTTTCCTGCCTCAAGAGTAACAGAGGAATAGTTGAGCGAAACGCCGGTTGCAAGCTGAACAACCTCAATAAGGCACATCGCCTTGTGCTTGCCCTGAACGGACGTTGCGGTGATAATTGCCGTACCGACCTTTTTTGCGGTAACCTGTCCGGCGGCGTTGATTGTTGCAATGCTCTTGTCGCTGGTTGACCATTTGAATTCGCGGTTTTCTGCGTTTTTGGGAAGAACGGTTGCAGTAAGCAGAGCGGTCTTTCCTTTGGCGATCGTAATTTTCCTCTTGCTGATTTTTATTCCGGTTGCCGGAGTATAAACGGTGATGTTGCAGAAAGCGGTATAGCCGCCGTCATCGGTGGTGACGGTTATTGTTGTCGTTCCGGCGCTCTTTGCGGTAACAACGCCGTTTTCATTGACCGAAGCCACCGCCGGATTGGAGGATGTCCATTTAACGTCCTTGTTGCTTGAATCATTGGGCTTGACTGTTGCAACAAGAGCCTTTGAGTTTCCGACGGAGATCTTTTCGCTTGTGGAATTGAGAACAATGCCGGTAACACTTTGGGTAACAATGACGATACACTTGGCCTGAATGCCGCGGTCCTGAGTTGTTACGGTAATTACGGCAACGCCGTTGCCAACGCCTGTTACAACGCCGTTTTCGTCAACTGTTGCAACGCTCTTTGCGTTTGAGCTCCAGGTAACGCTCTTGTTGCTTGCGTCCGCAGGTGTAACGGTAACGTCAAGCGCATATGTCTTGCCCTTGTTGAGGCGGATCTCGCTCGTGCTGAGCGTAACCTTTTCAACGTTGATTTTTTCAAGCACGGTAACAACACACTGAGCGGTGAAGCCGCCGTCAACCGAGGTTGCGGTTATAACCGCGGTGCCGGGTCTGACAGCGGTAACGATTCCGCCGTCGCTGACAGTTGCTATTGTCTGCTCGCTGGTGGACCATTTAATCCTTCTGTCCGAAGCTGTCAGCGGAAGCACCGAGGCCTTGAGAGCCGCAGACTGAGTGCTGTAAAGCTGAACCGAGTTCTTTTCAAATGTGATTCCGGTTGCCTTTTGTGTAACGGTCAGCGTGCAGGAGGAGGAAAGGAAGGAGGAATTTGAAGTGCAGGTGATGACTGCCTTTCCACCTGCAACGGCAGTGACAAGGCCGTTCTTGTCAACCGTTGCAACGTCCTCGTTGCTGCTCTTCCATGTGACTGATTTATCCGTTGCATCAGCCGGTGCTATGTTGCAGAGAAACCGCATCGTCTCCCCTGCCTCAAGAACGGCAACGTCGGGTGCAATGCTGACGGAGGTTACGGGAATAACGACCGAAACGGCGCAGGTTGCGATAAATTTTCCGTCAGCCGTGGTGCAGGTGACGTTGGCCCTGCCGACTCCGACACCGGTGAGCGTTCCGTCTGAAGAGACGTTAACAATGTCTGTGTTCTCCGAGCGCCAGGTAACAGCCTTGTTGGTTGCATATTCCGGAGTAATAGTTGCTTTAATTTTGAGCGTTTTGCCAAGGTCAACCGTAACCTCGTTCGGAACCTCAAGCCCGGTAACGTCAGCAGTAACGGTAACTGTGCAAAGCTCATACCTTTCTGTTCCGTCAAGTGCCTCGGCCTTGATTGTGACAATGCCGGGATAAACGCCCTTGACAACGCCGTTTTGGTCAACCGTCGCTTTCTTGGTGTCAGAGCTTGTCCACTTGACCTCATTGTAGGTATCGCCCTTTACGGTTCTGACGGTCGCCTTGAGCTGTTCCGTTCCGCCGACCTTTATGCCTGTTTTGGTTTTGTTGAGCGAAACCGAAGTCGCCATGTCAGCAACACGAACAAAAACACGGCTCTTGATTGCCGTCCCGTCAGTTGTCTCTGCGGTAATATAGCAATTTCCTACGCTTTTCGGCGTAAGAGTGCCCTTATAGTCAACGGAGCAGACAAGGTCATTGTCCGAGGACCAGTTGATGACCTGGTTTCCTGCGTCGGCAGGTACGATTTTCGCCGAGAGTGTCCGGGTTTTGCCGGGGTTGAGAACAACGACCTGCGGAGAGACCGAAAGTGCAGAAATCTGCGGCTTGACCTCAACATAGAAGTATCCGCTCAAATCGCTTCCGTCGGTCGTGGAATAGGTTATCTTGGTTTTTCCGACTGCCTTTGCCGTAACAACGGCAGATGAAATCGAATCCGTGACGCCGCTTGATTCAACAACGGCAACGTCAGGGCTTGAGCTTGTCCATTTAAGCTCTTTAATGCTTGCCTCGGACGGAGTTACCTTGACCTTTGCGGTCTTTTTCTGGCCGACAACGGCAGTGACCGTTGAACCGTAATCGGCAGACTGAAGCGAAAGGCCGGTAATTGCGGTGAGGCGGCTGACCTTGACCGTGCACTCGGCAGTCTTTTCAACCGAGCCTGCTCTGACAACAACGGAAACGACCGCTGTGCCTGTGCCGTATGCTTCAACAATGCCGTCAGAGGTCACACCGACAATGCCCGGTGCGCTTGAACGCCATTCGACCGAGTCAACAGCTTCAGTAATTTTTGCATCTCTGTCCGCACCGTAGGCTTTATATGAAAGAGCAAACGTCTGACCGGTATAGGAGGAAACGCTGTTTTGAGAAAGTGTAACGCTGTCGAGCGGATTTTTGAGCGTAAAAACGCAGGAGTCCGAATAGCCGTTTGAAATTGCCGAAACAGTCACGCCGTCCGCGCTGTACTTTTTGAAGGCTACCGTTCCGTCGGAAGAAACTGACGCAATGTCATCATTGCCGGAAACCCACCTGACCTCATCGGCAGCATTTTCCGGAGAAAGAACGGCCTTGAGGGCGACCGTTGAACCGACATTCGCCGTGTCTGTCTTTCGGCTCAGTTCAAGGCCTACCGTGTGGTACTTTACGGCAGAAAGAGCAGTACGCAGCATTTTTGCGGCAAGGTCAATATAACTTTGAGAAGGACCCTCCGGCGAATCGGCAAGACGCAAAACCTCGTTCGCATTGTCGTAAGCCGACTTTAGGTCCGAGTAATCAATATAAATTTTGTCCCACTCAGACTCGTCCGGAATACTTTCAATAAGCTCCCTGAGAGCGCCCGTGTTCGCCGCAGACGCAACAATTGCGCTGCCGAGATCAAACGGAGCGGACGTAAGTACGCCGAAAAGCATCAGAAAGCAAAGCGAAAATGAAATGATTTTCTTCATGATAGTAAGGACTCCTTTTTCAAAGTAATATAGGATATCCGTTTTCAAAACGGGAACAAATCTCAAATGCGCCGATTTTCAGGCAGATAAAGGCACAAAAAGGGCACAATAAACAATCATAGATAATAGTCATTATACAAAAATTGTCCGCTACTGTCAACAAAATAAAATGCGTTGTTGAAAAAGTTTACAAATTATACTATAATGCAGGCTGAAGAGCTTGATTGAATTACAACAAGTCAGAACAAACAAAGGAGCATACCTTAATGAAAAAGTTCATCTCATGGAACGTCAACGGAATCCGCGCCTGTGTTCAAAAAGGCTTTCTTGACTCCTTCCGCGCCCTTGACGCAGACATCTTCTGCCTTCAGGAAACCAAGCTCCAGCAAGGACAGATTGAGCTGGAGCTTGAAGGATATCATCAGTATTGGAACTACGCTGAAAGAAAGGGATATTCCGGAACAGCGATTTTCACGAAAGAGGAGCCGATTGCCGTTTTCAACGGAATGGATATTGCCGAGCACGACACCGAGGGCAGACTGATTACGCTTGAATTTGAAGCATACTACTTCATTACATGTTATACCCCCAACGCCCAAGACGGACTTAAAAGAATTGATTACAGAATGAAGTGGGAGGATGACTTCAGGGAATACCTGCTCTCGCTGAACCGAACGAAGCCCGTTGTTTTTTGCGGCGACCTCAACGTTGCCCACAACGAAATTGACCTCAAAAACCCAAAGACGAACCGCGGCAACCCCGGCTTTTCGGACGAGGAAAGGGGCAAGTTTTCAAAACTTCTTGAAAGCGGCTTCACCGATTCCTTCCGTTTTCTTTATCCCGAAGCCAAGGACGCCTACTCCTGGTGGAGCTACCGCTTCAGGGCAAGAGAAAAGAATGTCGGCTGGAGAATTGACTATTTCGTTGTTTCAAACAGCCTGAACGACAAAATCATCGACGCAAAGATCCATCCGGAGGTTTTTGGCTCCGACCATTGCCCGGTTGAGCTTTTGATCGACCTCTGATTTAAAATCTACAAGGTTGTCCGCGACGGCGTCGTGATCGCGTCGGTTTACAAGGCGGTAACG
>ERZ1031954.939-NODE-939-length-11963-cov-6.205660_pt1 | contig 11963 bp, 7 predicted proteins | sample MGYA00516701_ERZ1031954 | MGnify/ENA primary metagenome ERZ1031954 (study PRJEB33719, sample SAMN04261284) | wastewater metagenome | biome: rural village; feature: human; material: feces | host: Homo sapiens | place: El Salvador | collected 2013-01-07 ...
TATATACTTCAAGAACGAAAGTGTCAGCCCCATGGGGTCGCACAAACTTAATAGTGCCATACCCCAGGCATACTATTGCAAGAAGGAGGGCGTCACCAACATCACCACCGAGACCGGCGCAGGTCAGTGGGGCGCATCGCTGGCATACGCCGCGCGCCTCTTCGGCCTCGAAGCCGCCGTATACCAGGTTAAGATATCTTATGAGCAGAAGCCGTACCGCCGTAGTATTATGAACACTTTCGGAGCCCAGGTGACACCTTCGCCGTCTATGTCCACTCGTGCCGGCAAGGATATCCTTACGGCCGATCCCAACCATCAAGGATCGCTGGGTACGGCCATCAGTGAGGCTTTGGAATTGGCACAGACCACGCCCAACTGCAAGTATACTCTCGGATCGGTATTAAGCCATGTGTCCTTACACCAGACAATTATCGGTCTTGAGGCCGAGAAGCAGATGGCTATGGCCGGCGAATATCCCGATGTCGTTATCGCATGTTTCGGCGGCGGCAGCAACTTCGGCGGCATAGCTTTCCCCTTTATGCGCCACCTTTTTGACGGCACGCACACGGATACGCGATATATCGCAGCCGAGCCGGCATCGTGTCCCAAGTTGACACGCGGCGTCTTCCAGTATGACTTCGGTGACGAGGCCGGATACACGCCTCTGCTGCCGATGTTCACCTTGGGACACAATTTCCGTCCGGCCAATATACATGCCGGCGGTCTGCGCTATCATGGTGCCGGTGTCATTGTCAGCCAGTTATTGAAAGACAAGTTGATGGAAGCAGTAGACATCGAACAGCTCGAAAGTTTCGATGCCGGAGTGCTCTTTGCGTGCGCCGAGGGTATTATTCCTGCGCCCGAGTCATCGCATGCCATAGCTGCTGCCATTCGCGAGGCCAAGAAGTGTGCCGAAACCGGCGAGGAAAAAGTTATCCTGTTCAACCTCTCGGGTCACGGTCTGATAGATATGGGTTCGTACGACCGCTACTTCAACGGTGACCTCTTCAATTACGATGTCACTGACGCCGAAATTCGCAAGAATCTCGCCGATAGTCCCGTGCCTCAGCCCGGCAAGTGATGCCGAGGCCGTTGTGCACATTCTATAAAAACAGGCTGTAATACAGCTTGTACATACCTAACTCGGATCTACACAAATGCTTCCGTCGGGAAGGTGTCGCAGCTCTAAGCCGCGCGTCTTCCCGGCGGAAGTTGTTTATTGATAAGGCGAAAAAAGGTTGAAGCGAAGGTGTCGCGGTTTTTGAGACAGATATTGTTCCAAAAAAGTGTGTCTGAGACAAAAGCAATAAAAAAGGTTTTTATCTCTTTTTTTAGATAGACTGAAAACTTATTGTTGGGACGAGTAAATTATTGTATATTTGCCTCGAACTTTGACGTGCGAATAAGGTCCCGAAATGTCGGGATGTGGCCGTATTGTGGAATAAGCAGCCAAACAGACAAATTAAAACAATCAAGTAAAAACAATATCGACAAGGCAAAATGACACGTTTGGCGTCCGGGTTCAGAGCTAATTAATATATATGTTCAATTACAGATAAATACACCATGAGCGTTTGCGTAACAATTAGGACAGAAGAAAAGCTCAAGTCGGATGAACTTTTTAAATATCTGGCAAAACAGGGTGAAAAGCTTGTTGTCACTTCCGAGGACTTTCCTTACGTAAGGTTTGGCAGCGATAAGCAGTCTATCAGAGGCGTTGAAGTGAGCGAGGATGAGGCCGGCTACGAAGTAAGGGCCTTTACGTTTTCATCGATAGCGGATTATAATCTGTTTGTGAGGACGGTACAAACCGTTATGACAATCACCGGCGGCCGGGCTTATTACGATGATGATGACGAAGACGAGGTTGCCAACCCCGAAGAGTACTTTAATTCCGAATGGATTTCCGAACAATATAAGTCGGGCTTTGAGTGTGTTCGAGTGTTGGTCGGCCGAGGTTCATTTATGACTATGGGCGGTATGTTTATGAATATATGCATCGGACCATGCTTGTTGTACGGCTTTGGAATTACTATATGGGGTGCAAGCGACGAACGACGTGATGCATTTATGAATTACTTATGCAAAACTCAATGGCGCTGTGCCGGAATGACGGATACAAGCACGAGTATGGTTTTGCCTTCGCCGGATGACGACTCTGATAAGGAGCTTACTATTTCAGCGATAGGCATAAGCAATGGAAAGGTTTCGGATTTTGATTACATATCTTATGCAGACCTCTTGGGCATCTTTGATATGGATGATGAGTCTAATCCTCCGGCTCTCATACCATTTAATGAGGCTTGGAAGATATTACCCAAAGGAGTGTTTAAAGATTTGGATGAAGCCCAATATCTTCGTGAGGGCGAGCTTACGGTGGATATGGTGCATCAAATGATGGAAAAGGCAAGACGCTTGCAGCCGGATGACTTGTTCTACAAGCCCAAGTATCCCGGAGAGGGCTTTGACGAAAAGCAAAATACTGTCATCTTGATGTGGAATCCGGCGATATCCAGCGTGAAACTTGGAGCGCATTGCGAGAGTATCGAGGAGCTCTATGCCGAGTACTTCAACTGGAGCGTTTGGGAACACGAGAAGGCCAAATGCGGCGACCGCTTCTTCCTTGTCAGGGTAGGAGAAGGCAAAACCGGAATTGTAATGAGCGGTATATTCGATTCGCAACCATATACAGACAGGGATTGGAGCGGCCGAGGTCGACTTACATACTATATGGATATGCTCCCGAATGTGATACTTGATCCGGACAAAGCTCCGATGATTACCACGGACGAATTAACCGAGGCTATCCCTTCATTTAATTGGAGAGGAGGACATTCCGGGCAGATACTCAATCAGTTTGACGCTGCCAAGCTTGAAATGATGTGGAGAGACTTTCTCGATAAAAACGAGGAAAGTGTAGATGGTTATACGTTCAATGTTAATTATCATCATACATACGACAGCTTTAATGACATAGCGGATTGAATGTAGACGTCGCCGTGACGATGTATGTCGGTGTTGAATAATGCGGTGATAGATCCGACATTGAAATTTTTTGGACTTTTTGCATATCGCAAAAAGTTGTACCTTTGCAGCCCTGAAATAGCACGCGGCATCATCGGAGGGCAATGGACTGCCGGATAAGATGAAGTTGGCACAAGAAAAACTTGTCAAAGCGGGTGCCCGTTTCAATATTATTCGTCTAACCCATTACATTACAATGTTATGCAACGTGACCAAATTGATTTAGGCACCGTCAAGGTTTCACGACTTTTCCGCTTATACTTTTTCCCGACCCTTATGGGTATGCTGTCGCTGTGCGCGGTCACGGCAATAGACGGCATCTTCGTAGGACATAGTACCGGCAGCGACGGTCTTGCTGCTGTCAACATCTGCATTGCGCCTACGATGGTAATTGTGGGCATCGGGTTAATGTTTGGCGTGGGCGCTTCGGTGGTGTGCTCGATACACTTGGCGCGGCAGCGGTTGAAAGCTGCACGTATCAATGCCACGCAGGCTCTATTGGCAGGTGTCATTGCCGTATTGTTGTTCCTGGCTCTGACACTGTCGGCACCGCGTTCGACGGCACGCATTCTCGGATGTTCGGATACGCTAATGCCTTTGGTGCTGGATTATATGCCGTGGATATTCCTATGCTGCCTTTTCCAAATTTTCGGTGCTATCGGCTTGTTCATCGTCCGTTTGGACGGGGCTCCGCGCTACGCTATGTGGTGCAACCTCATTCCGGCATTGCTCAATATTGTGCTTGACTACGTGTTTATGTTTCCTTTGGGTATGGGGCTCATGGGTGCCGGCATCGCAACGCTTATCAGCTGTGCTGTCGGCGGTACTATGGCTTTGGTTTATCTCATCGGATACGCCGGGCAGCTTCGGCTGATACGCTTCAAGCTGTCCGCCAAGAGTTTGCGCTTGACACTTCGCAATCTCGGGTATCAATGCCGCATAGGCATCTCGGCTTTGCTGGGTGAGGCTACTATGGGGATGCTGATGTTTATGGGCAATATTGTGTTTATGAGCTATCTGGGTGATGATGGCGTGGGTGCGTTTTCCATAGCTTGCTATTACTGCCCGTTTGTTTTCATGATTGGCAACGCTATAGCGCAGTCGGTCCAGCCGATAATCAGTTACAATTATGGTCAGGGCAAGCATCATCGAGTGGTACAGGCCGAGCGTCTTGCCGTGATTTGTGCCGGCTTGTGCAGCGCTCTGGTTACGGGGGCTTTTGTCGTCTTTCCAGGCCAAATGATTGCGCTATTTCTCGGCGGCGTTTCCGATGCAGTGGACATTGCAGTGAATGGATTTCCGCTATTTGCTGTTGCCTTTGTGTTTTTTGTTTTCAATCTGACGGCTATAGGTTACTTTCAGGCTGTAGAGAAAGCGTGGGTCGCTATAGTGTTTGCGCTGTTGCGCGGATTGGTTTTTATGGTTCCGAGTTTCCTGCTACTTCCCGAAATTATCGGGACGAGCGGTATTTGGCTGGCTTTAGGATTGAGCGAGGCGTTGACTTCGGTATGCATCCTCGGCTATTATCTTCACGAAAGGCGTAAGGCTCGGCCCTGAAATGGCTGTATCGTCACATGTTGGTGGCTTTTAAGCGAAAATAGCGTTGGGTTTGATTTGTCACCGGATAGTGTGACGAGTTTTTGAGGCCGACCACCCAAAGGATTGTGTCGCCGTGGCATAAGAGCAGGGCGCGTTGCTTTTCGTTCGCGGACAATTTGGCATCGCTGAAAATGTCGCTGACCAGCGTGGTGAACGGAGCACCGAACGGCTTAATACGGTCGCCATGGCGCCAGTGTCTCAGTGTCAGCGGTGTATCGTCAGACGTGATGGCTGCATCGAGGTATAGCACCGAGGCATCAGGTCGTCGCGGACGTATAAAGTCGGCTGCATCGTGTTCTTCAATGGAAATACTTATTCCGACTTGCGGAACATCCACCGTACTTATTCGGTTAGGGTGTATCTCGGCCACAGTGTCGCCTTCCGGTTGTGGGTTGGCGCCGCCAATGGTGAGTATGCCCCGGTCGAGCATAGCTGTATTCTTTTGTGTGCCTATGAATTGCAATCCGGTATGTCTTTGCGTAACGGCGGTGACAATGTTGTATGCTACATCGGCTACAAATCCGTGCGGGCGCAGATACTCGACAAGTAACATCGTGCCGTTGTCGTGTCCGTATCGCTTCAGCAGTGCTGTTACGTCCAGGCGTGAGGCATCGCCGAAGGCCGCAAGTGCATCGTCCACCAATGTTCGGTATAGCTCGTAGTTTTGGCGCACGTTGCCTACCGAAGCGGCGAGCGAGGCCATGGATTCCGGCCCGAATTCGCGTGCCACGGTTGGCAATACGACATTGCGCAGACGGTTGCGCTTATAGTCGTTAGAGGCGTTGGAACTGTCGTCCACCCAATGCAGACCGCGTTGTTGCAGGTATCGGCATATTTCCGGGCGCGTGACCTCCAAAAGCGGCCGCACAATGTGTCCCGACTTGGGTGCAATGCCGGCCATTCCGGCGATACCGGTGCCGCGCAGCATATTCAGCATCGCTGTTTCTACATTGTCTTCGCGGTGATGGCCTACGGCGATGGCAACGGCGTTGTGCCGGACGCGAAGCTGCTCGAACCATCGGTAGCGAAGGCTGCGACAAGCCATTTCGATACTTTCGCCCGTGCCTTGGCGGTAGGCTTCGGTGTCGAAATCTATGACCCGGCTTTCGGCTGCGAGGTTGTCAGCTATGGCTATGGCGTGATCACGGTCGCGCAACGATTCGTCACCGCGCAGGTTGAAGTTGCAGTGTGCAGCTATACATTTGTAGCCCAAAGCTGAAAGAACTGCCAGCAGCGCCACCGAATCGGCACCGCCGCTCAGTCCCACAACTACGCAATCGCCCGGCGTAAGCAGCGAGTGTCGTCGGATGTAGCCTTCTATTTTTTTCTCGAACTCCATAGCAAAAGCTGTTATAATAGAGGAGGGATGCAGTGGTGCCGCATCCCTCCTTGTGGTTGTGTGCTTATTTACTGCACTTGGAATGGGCGTCCAACAGTGGGCGCAATATCGGAATCATTTTGTTTGCGTAATGCAAAAAACCGAGGTCGGTCAGGTGTATGCCGTCGACGGTTCCATCGTCTTCCGGGCCGTCAAGGCCTTCGGAGGTGACGTAATACAGGTTGTTCGGGTTCTCGGCTTTCAGTCGCTCGTAGTTGCGGCGGAATGCGTTGTTCTTCTTGGGCAGGTATTTGCCGAAGAAGCTGTCATAACGTGCGTACGGGTATATCGGGCCTTCGAGCATGACTATGGGCACATCGGGACGCAGTGTGCGCAGTGTTTTCACGAAGTTGTAGGTGAGCGTGTCGCACATCATTTCGGTGCAGTTGGGCACGGGATCCAGCAGGAAGACGTCCACATCGGGGATTGTAGCCATGGCACGGGCAATGTAGGTGTCCTGTTTGCCTTCGCCGGAGAAGCCGAGGTTGACGACTTCACAGTTTAGTTCGCGGCCGATGATATTGGTCGCGGCCATGCCTGTACGTGAGGCGCAGCCGCCTTGCAGGATGCTGGTGCCGTAAGCGACGATGCGTCGATTGGCATTAATTACTTCCGGACTGCCCTTGGTGATAACGGCTCCGCTGTCTACCTTGACCGAGAAGTCCTCGATGCCGTCATACAGGGGGAAATATATGACATACTCGTGCATCTTGCCGTCGAGGTTGGAGACGTATGTCGATTCGACCAGTTTGGTCTTATTGCCGTTTTCGTCTTTCTTGACGTAGGGGCGGTTGGTGTTGACATGGCGCCACACACTGTCTCCTTCGAGGATGTACAGGTCGGTGCCTTTCAGCCCGGTGTCGGCCATGTGTATCATGTGTGTATCCCAGTACAAGGTGTATTTGCATCCTATGCGTGTGCTATTGGTGGCAAAACGCACGCCTATGCCCGACGAGCATTGCTGGCGATCCCATAGCTCGCGACCTTCGGGGATGCTGTCTTTGACATAGCGCGGCAGTCGGGCGTAAGTGCGCTCGGTTTCGCCGGCAAAGGCATGGTTGATGATGCGCAGGTTTTGGGCATCGACGTATGTCCAAGGTTTTTCCGGCTCGTCAGCAGCTATGGCTACTGGGGCGATAGCGGTGCTTATCAGAAGCGCGGCCATTGCGCTAAGAATACTTTTAGTGTCTATCATTGTGTGGTATGTGTTAAGTTGGACCGTTTTTGAGGGGTTAGGGCTTCACTCCGAGGTACTTGTTGTATTCTTCCTCGTTCGTAATTACTTCGAGTGCGCGGCGGAATACGGGGTTGAGGCGATTGACGGCACGCATATAGCATCCGTTGGTGTAGATGTCGCGGGCTATGAGGCCGCGTATGATGCCTTCAATCATGGGGCGCGAGGTTTCCAGCCCCTTTTCGTCATAAGTGATGCTGTCGTGCTCGCCTCCGGCCACCAAGGAATCTATCAACTCTCGGGGCACTTCGAAGCCGGCATAATAGGCGTCTTCGTCCGCATATTGGCGGCGAATGTCGGCGCGATGGGCATCGATATAGTCTGTGACGGTACGATTGAGGGTTCCGCGTGCCACCAAGTCGCGGTAGTATGTCGAGTACAACGACGTGTCCACGGGCACAAAGACATCGGGCATAATGCCGCCGCCTCCGTAGACGGTGCGTCCGTTGACTAAGGTCTTGGTCTTGAGGCTTTCGTCAAAGTGTATCGAGTCGGCGCTGAAAAGCTCACCGGAGGTATATCGCGTGAGCATGTCCAGACGATAGGCCTCGCTCTCGCCGCGCTTGTATGGCTTTTGAATTAGTCGCCCCGAGGGGGTGTAGTAGCGCGAGGTGGTCAAGCGTATCATCGAGCCGTCCGGGAATGGGAACGGACGCTGTACCAGGCCTTTGCCAAAGGTGCGGCGTCCCACTATGAGGCCGCGGTCATTGTCCTGTATTGCTCCGGAAACAATCTCGGAGGCTGATGCCGAGTATTGGTTGACCATAATGACGAGGCGGTCAATGTCGGCCGCTTTGGGCGCTCCGATGAGCATTCCGCTGAGGCCGCGGTTCTGGACGCGCAAGTATTGCGGCGGCATCTTGTTGCCTTGGGTATATACCACCATTTGGCCCGGTTTGAGGAACTGTGATGCAAGTCCGTAGGCAGCGCCGAGAAAGCCTCCGCCGTTGTCTTCGAGGTCAAGGATGAGATTCTCCATGCCTTTTTTCTTGAGACCGGAGATGGCTTTTTCGACTTCCTTGGGTGTCTCCTCGGCAAAGCGTATCACGCGGATGTATCCCACATCGGGCGTAACCATATATGCCGCATCGACACTGTACACGGGGATATCATCGCGTACGATGCGGAAGTCTATGAGCTCGGGTGATGTGCCGCGCTTCACTTTGATGTTTACCACCGACCCTTTGGGGCCGCGAAGACGTGCACGCACTTCGCTGTTGTCCATTTTGGGATGGGTGAATATGGTGTCGTTGACGTAGATGATTCGGTCGCCCGGCAGTATGCCCACTTTCTCGGAAGGTCCGGCGGCAGTGGTCTGTACCACGCACACGGTGTCGCGCAGGATGTTGAATTGCACGCCTATGCCCGAGAAATGACCTTCGAGGGGTTGGGTCAATTCTTTGGTTTCTTCGGGAGTGCTGTACTCGGAATGAGGGTCAAGAGTGTGCAGCATTGCGCGTATTGCTTCCGAGACAAGCGTGTCCGAAGCGACGGTGTCCACGTAATAGTTCTCGATGATGGCCTCGGCGTATTGCAGTTTTTGTGCCGGGGTGAGGAGGCGTGTCTGGCCGCCGGAAATGAGTGCGGCCGGAGTAATGAGTGCCGCGACGGCCAAAGCCAAAAGTATCTTTTTCATAGTGTCGTGTTGTCTTGTTTTGTCTTGTTTTCTGTGTCCTATCTGATGCCGTTGTCTGTAGCCGACGTTGACTGAGCGGACGATGGTTGGGGCAGGTATTGGCTGACGTCTTTGCCGTAGGATGCGATGTCGCGCACTACGGAGGAGGATACCGCCGACAGGTGGGGCAGGGCGGTGAGCAGCACCGTCTCGAGCCCTTCGCCGAGTTCGCGGTTGACGTCGGCCATATCGCGTTCGTACTCGAAGTCGCGTACGCTGCGTACGCCGCGCAGCAGGAAGCGGGCGCCCACTTCGCGAGCGGTGTCGGCTGTCAATTGACGTGACACGATGACGCGTACGCGAGGTTGGTCGCTGTAAATGGCGGCTATTGCATCGGCGCGTTCGCCGGCGTCTGTATGCGGCTTGTCCGGGTGCTGCCCCACGGCCACCACCACTTCGTCAAAGAGTGCCAGGCCGCGCTCGACTATGGAGGCGTGCCCTATTGTGAACGGATCAAAAGATCCGGCCATAAGCGCAATGCGCTTGGGCGGTTCGGCCTGTTGTATGGTCTCAGGAGATTTCTGCATCGTCTTCTATTACAAGGTTGTCTATGATAAATCCCTGACGCTCCATAGTATTCTTGCCCATGTAGAAGTCCAGGAGCTCGGCTACGCGGTCTTCCTTGCGCATAGTCACGCGGTCGACGCGCATGTCCGGGCCGATAAATCCGCGAAACTCTTCCGGCGAAATCTCGCCGAGGCCTTTGAATCGTGTGATTTCGGCCGCTGCCCCGAAGTGCTCGATGGCATCGATGCGCTCTTGGTCGCTGTAGCAGTATATTGTGTCGGGCGTGCCATCTGTTTTGTCGTCTTTTTTGGCGCCTTTGCCACGTGCGCCGCGACGTATCTTGTTTTTGTCGCGTACGCGGAACAGCGGTGTCTGCAATACGTAGAGGTGCCCCCGGCGTATAAGGTCTGGGAAGAATTGCAGGAAGAAAGTTATGAGTAGCAGACGTATGTGCATTCCGTCGACATCGGCATCGGTGGCTATGATGACGTTGTTGTAGCGAAGTCCGTCTATGCCGTCCTCGATGTTGAGCGCGGCTTGCAGCAGGTTGAACTCATCGTTTTCGTACACAACCTTTTGTGTCAACCCGTAGGTGTTCTGCGGCTTGCCTCGCAGCGAGAACACGGCCTGAGTCTTGACGTTACGTATCTTGGTGATGGAGCCGGCGGCACTGTCGCCCTCGGTGATAAATATCGAGGTGGCGGCCTTCAGTTCGGCATCGCCGCGCGTGTCGCTGTAATGCACCGTGCAGTCCAACAGCTTCTCGTTGTGCAAGTTAATTTTTTTGGCTTTTTCGCGTGCCTTGCGTGTGATGCCGGACATTGCCTTGCGGTCGCGCTCGCTTTCCTGTACCTTGTGCAGGATGACATCGGCTACGTCAAGGTTGCGGTGCAGGTAGTTGTCCAATTCGCGCTTGATAAAGTCGCCTACGAATTTGGCCACCGTCGGTCCGCCTTCTTTGATGTCTTTTGATCCAAGTTTGACCTTGGTCTGCGACTCGAATTGCGGCTCTTGGACGTTGATGGCCACGGCGGCGACAAGTCCGGTGCGTATGTCCGAGTATTCGAAATTTTTGCCGAAATATTCCTTAATGGTGCGCGATACGGCCTCCTTGAACGCTGTCAGATGTGTGCCGCCCTGGGTGGTATGCTGCCCATTGACAAAGGAGTAATACTCCTCGCCGTACTGATTGGCGTGGGTGATAACGACTTCGATGTCAAAGCCTTTGAGGTGTATCGGCGGATACAGCGGGTCTTTGGACATATTGTCGCGCAGCAGGTCCAGCAGGCCGTTGCGGCTGCTGTAACGTCGGCCGTTGAACACTACGGCCAATCCTGTATTCAGGTAGGTATAATTCTTGACCATGGGGATGATAAACTCCTCATGGAAAGCGTAATTGCGGAATAGTTGCGAGTCGGGGGTGAAGGTGACTTCGGTGCCGTTGGGCTCGTCGGTATCCTCCAACGGCGACGACTCCACCAATTCGCCACGGCAGAATGTGGCGCTCTGGGACTTGCCGTCGCGGATACTGCGGATGATATACGATGAGGACAGCGCATTGACTGCCTTCAGACCTACGCCGTTCATACCCACGGACTTCTTGAAGACCTCGCTGTCGTACTTGCCGCCGGTGTTCATCTTATTGGACACATCGATGACCGAGCCCAGGGGGATGCCGCGGCCGAAGTCGCGTATCGTGGCCGTTGTCTCGGTGACGTCGATGAATATCTGCTTGCCGAAGTTCATGCGGAACTCGTCCACCGAGTTGTCCACCACCTCCTTGAGCAGCACGTAGATGCCGTCGTCCGAAGCGGTGCCGTCGCCCAGTTTGCCGATATACATACCGGGGCGCATACGTATATGCGCATTCCAGCTGAGAGTCCGAATCTTACCCTCGTCATAATCCGCTGCCTCGGGCGTCTTGCCCGTCTCCGGTGCGAACAAGTCCGCACCGTCCGGCATACTTGCTGCGGTCTCCGGCTTGCCCTCCGCCAAGTCGGGCTTACCGCTTGTGTCTGTAGCCTTTTTGTCGTCTATATCTTCTGCCATGATAGTCCTATGAGGTCGTATAAGTGCGGTCGGACATCTCCGTATATCACGGCGTCCGACATTCTAAACTGCAAATTTACACTTTTTTCGCGTGCCACGCAATAGCCGCACGACATGCCATGTCGCAAAAAAAAGTCCGATTAGAACCTTAGCAACCATTTCCATAAAGGGACGAGTTCGATATGAAAACCGTCTTTTTCAACAATGCTCTCTTCTTCCATTGTTACGACCATCATTTTTTTGATCTGTTGCACGGAAGATAGCTTTATCAGAGCATCAGTTTCACGCTTAAATGTCTCGGCATCCGCCATAGAATAGGATACCTGCACTGCCAACTCTTCTTCAGGAACTACAAAATCCACTTCGACATTCTTGCTGTTCCAAAAATAGCATCCATCGCCATATTTGCGCCTAAGTGTTATCGCCACAATATTTTCGAGCAAGGACGTGTTGGCATCAACAAGGAATCGAATCGCAAGTATTATTTTACGGATAAC
>ERZ1031954.946-NODE-946-length-11943-cov-5.707941_pt1 | contig 11943 bp, 8 predicted proteins | sample MGYA00516701_ERZ1031954 | MGnify/ENA primary metagenome ERZ1031954 (study PRJEB33719, sample SAMN04261284) | wastewater metagenome | biome: rural village; feature: human; material: feces | host: Homo sapiens | place: El Salvador | collected 2013-01-07 ...
TCGCCAAGATTTGATGGACGCTTGCACCCTGCGCCGCAGCGATACGGCACGCACCGCCCGCGCCGCCGGCACCACCCGCACCACCCGCACCACCCGCACCACCCTCAACGTCAACGACCAGTGGAAAGGCTTCGCCCTACCACAGAGATAAAGCCATGATAATGTGGAATGTCGAATGTCGAATGTGGAATGCATGATAAAGTGGAACGTCGAAGGAATAAATAACAACATCACATAATATTTCGAAAATTCTGTCCACGCAGTTCAAGGCTATACGTTTGTATGAAGTGAATTTATGGATTTACGTATTTTGCGAATAATTGTTTTAGGGTCAATTCTTTTGCCTCAACAACACCTCCACTATCTATAATATAGAAAGAAGGCAAGTGGTGGGCGTTATACGCTCCGGCATCAAGAATGCGCCGCTTTGTGTCGACGCCAACAATCCAATCTGAGGGAAAGGATAAATCTTGTGGCATTTTGCCGTCTATGTATATTGTAACGATCTGTAACTTAGAGCTGCGTATAAAATCATTGAAAGGCTTGTCTTCGGGTAAGGATTTGAGCAACCTATGACAATCAGGGCAAGTCGAGGAGGCAAAGACGAGTAGCAGTCTTTTGTCGGCGTAGCCATACAAGTCGATTTTATCTCCGGATGTGGTTGTTATTTCGATGTTTGCGCATTTTGAACCGATTCGATTTCGTTTGACTTCCTGTAATTTGGCTCTTGGCCAAATCTTGTAGTCGTCCGGCAAAGTGCTTTCAATGACGTCCTCAAGTAATGTCTCCATAAGTAGGTCATTTCGATACTCTGATGCAGGGTCACCCATGATATAGTCAAGATGATACATTAAGGAAGAGTAGTAATCCGGATTACTGAAAGATAAGTGGAGCAACCTCCGATATTCAATCTTAGCCACCGAATCTCGACAATAGGACGCAGTATGGACAAAAACTTGCATCATTTCCGGGTTAGTAAACAGTGCTGAATCATTCGGGATATTGTCCCTAAAATGATGCAATAAGTATTCGGCACGCTGTTGTGCGCTCGTCAGGCTGTCGGGTACGTTTGGTAATTTGATTGCCGCATCGGTGGCAGGCCGGGTAAAAAAGCCTGCCACCAATGCGACAAATATAAAAATACGTAACATCAGAAAGGAATTGTGTATCCGATATTTACGCCCCAATGGCTTGTTTTGCCATATTTAACGGCAAAATCGATAGAGCCCTTACTTAGATACCAGTTGGCACCTACGGAAAACTGCGGCTCGAAGGACGAATCCGGCGAGATGATGTAGCCGACGCCTACTCCCACAAACGGAGACAATCGTCTTGAGGAGAACAGACGAGTAAAGTAAAACCTTGAGGTGAGGTCTATGCTGAAGTTGAAGTCGTTTACAGACGATGATTCTTCGGAGTCGTCTGAGACTTCGCCCGCACTTTCAAGATATGAATAACCTATAGTGGTACCGAGAGATAAATCGACCACTCGTTTGTAGAGAAAAGTACCGATGCGACCGTTCGCTCCTACAGTTATGGACGAGAAATGGCTATCGGCATTGAAATCTCCGCCAAAAGAGAAGTACCACTTATCTGTTCCGTGACGCTGAACCTCGACATACGCATATTTGTCAATAGGCAATGTCGATAGTGACCATGACGAAGGAATCCAGGCATCATTCATTTTCAACCAACAGGTTTCAGCGTCTTTTGAATGGACAAGAACGCGAGCGGCTTGTGTTTGGTCAGCGATAGGTCTTATCATATTGAGCTGCTTCATTTGATCAAGTGCTTCAAACGCCGGAAGAGAGTATAGAATCAAGCAATCGTCAACCATTTCGGCTGAAGAAAAGTATGTCTCTATGTCGGGCGCAGAATACGTGGTTGTCGTCTCGTCCTGTGCTTGTACTGCCATTGTAGGCATCAGTAATATCAGAATAATCAATAAATGTTTCATATTCGGAGTTTTGAATGTTAGAAGTAGAACGTTTTACCAACCGATATTCCCATTGATGCGTTTGCTCCACTGGAGAAAGGTCGTATGTATGTGATACTGATATCGAATGAGGACGTCCGTGCTTTATTAATAAACGATAGTCCGACAGTAGGAGTCATTGAGAATTGGTCATTCATCAATCCCAGACCTATTCCGAAGAATAATGTCCGCCATCTGTAATTCATACTTGCACCGATGTACGTTGACACGTCTCCCTCTTTCGGAATGGTGATATTGAGATCTGCCGAAAAGCTTACGGGACCGCTATATATGCCGTAACGGCCTGATATTGTTGTCCCGGAGTTATTGTAACCGATGCCGCCGTATATGAGGCTGCTCATAATGGCGTTCACATAATCGTTGCCTTTCTTATTCGATTTTTTCTTAAGAGTTGCTTCTTTTTTGCCGAATGTCTCATCGGTCATATTGTCACCTAAGTTCTTAGCCTGTATAAAAGCATCATAAGCGTTGGTGTAGCATCTCAGTTTTTCCCAAATGGAGGAAAGTATGAGATGTCCGGCCTGTCTTTCGGGGTACGCCTGTGTATATTCGTATGCATACACAAGGGCTTCGATGGTTCGATTCTCGTTTAGACGCTCGGTGATGAGCTTCATGGTCTCAGCCGGGCTGCTTAGCGAGATTGTGCTTGGCATCCCGTGCCTGTCGTTGATTGTGAAAGCAAAAGATTTGAGCCAAGTCGGTTCTTTCCACTCTTTGTGCATAAACCCTTTTGCAAGGTTCGGATAGCCTATTGCCGTGAGCACCTGGGCTATATAATAGGCTTGCGAGCGATTGTCATTCCAGGCGAGAGACAACGCAAGGTCGATTTCCTGAAGCGCTTTTTCTTGGAGATGCCCCAAAGCGAGGGCGTATGCGTATTCGCAGACGAGTATCGAATTGACTTGGTAGCCTTGCGAACGGTTTATGCGCTGATACGCTATAGCGTCGCTATAATCGGCTATGGCTTGGTTGATATTGCCGCTGATGACGTTTTGCCGAGCGCTGCCAATTCGCACTTCCATGTCGTTATTATTGTAGATACCGTCACCATACAAACGGAGGTCATCTTGGCTGAATGCGCCTAAGTAGCAGACAGCCATCAATATGGCTGATATGATTGTCCTTTTCATTTTTTGGATTGATATGAGATTTTTAAACCTTGTAATTCAGAGGGCACTTTTATCAAGTTCAGGGAAGATACTTTAAAAGACAATTCTCCGGATGAACGAATATTCGACACAAACTTGTAGGCGTCCCTATTTTTCATCCATTTTTTAGAAGAATCTTTGGATGCGATGGCGTTATACATTGGGCCAATTCTATGAGGGGAACCAGTTTCGATAGTTTCTTGGCTACCAAGATTCAGATAGGCCGTGTTCGAGCTACCGGCTACAACAACAGATGCCAATTGTTCTTTTGGAAGGCCAAGTGTAATGGCATTTGCTGCCGCAGTAGTGGCATTGATAGGCTTGCAGATCAAATTCTTTGGATAGATACTGTTAACAGCATTTACAGCATTCTCTACAGAAGTGACAATCTCTTTTTTTGTTGTGTAGGTGTGTATATTATCTTGTCGTGATAGGTCGAGCTTATAGTTCTTTGCAGCTTCGAGGGATACGTGTGCCGGATTGTATATATAAGTTTCGCATCCGGTAATCATCCCGACAATGGATGCCAATCCTCCACCAAGAGAGTGGCCGGTTATCTTGATTTTGTCTAACGGAATGCCGGATTCTTTGATCGTTTGAGCTAATTTGTAGGCTATATCGTGCTGCGGACTTTTCGCAAGCAGGGCAAAAAGTGCGTCTGCAGATAGATCTTTCAATTTAGTAAATTCTGTACCTCGAATAGCAATGACATATTTATCCTGGCCTTTATCGTAATATATCTCAGAATTAAAGCCGCTTTTACCTTCGTTTTCGTTTATGAAGTTGACTATTTTCTCGGCTCCGCTGCGCTCTTGCGGATTGCTGATTATGCTCATATCACGTAGTGGATTTGGCTTAAAGTAATCGGTAATAAGATTTGTGTCGTCATCTTTGTACACAGCGATAGAGTATGCCGCCATTTCGAGTTCCGGGACACGCTCTTCCTCAGCGGATAATTTGTCTTGTGCTGATTTGCAGACCATGTCCACATATTCGTTGTAGCTGTTGAGTATCTCCTGCTCCTCAGACGTTGGTTTTATCTTGTTGTTTAGCTCATATATATCGAAGCCGGTAAGCGCTTTAAATTGGTCGCTTAGCATTCGAGAAAAGAGGTCTGTGGAGCGTTTCCCTTGCTTGTAGAGATCGAGCAAAAGATTTGCGGTTTCGGAGATACGGTCGTTGAGGTTGGGAATCATGCGCTTCAACACGACTTGGGCGTTGTTGCCGGACGATATATCGTTGGCAATGATTTTATTGACGCTTGCGTTGTAGTCCGAAGTGCCCGGGACGATGACGCTGTTTGCGGCGTTAATGCCGTTTTGGATAGATTGCTGGTAGGCGTAGTCCTGCATCTCGTTGCGTATCGCAACCCCGGCATTCTGAGACGGCATCCCGGAAATTTTGGATGTACTATTGCTGCCAAAGCTGCTTATCTCCGTTCCAGTGCAAGGTGAGGTAGTGAAAGAAAACGTACACCATCCGGTACCTATGCGAATTGAAGGTAGCATCGATCGTGCTTGTTCACATTGAGCCTTAGTCGGGAAAGACGCGCTGTTGTATTTTTCCATTATCGAATTGGCCATAGCCGCTGCGTCAGCGCATTCCTTTGAACCTCTGCCGTGCATTGTTACAGTGAAGGTGTACTGCGCGTTTAGCTGTATGGCCCCGAGCAGGAAGGCCCATAGCAGCAGTAATCTTGTTTTTCTCATAGCAAAAAACAGGCATTGTCGAAAAGCCCTCCTATTTCGCTATGCTATATGGTTTTTAGGTAAATAAAAAAAGCGTGAGGGCTTGTACCGTTGCTCGCTCCACGCCTTGAGGCTCTGGTAAGCCCATCACTGTCGAACGAGCAACATCGTAGAACCTCACGCCGATATGGTATACCACAAGGCACAGAACGCGAATGCGTCAACCTTGCATGGCATATACATACCCATAAGGCGTCGTACCTGTTGCTTCAGTCTTGACAGTGATAGAAATTTACCAGATTTCAAGGCGTCAAGAAAGAGCGTTAAGTAAACGCTTTTCAAAATGTCAGTTACAAGCCCTCGATTACTCGTCTTTTGCAAGACGAGAGCGAATGGCTTGATGCACAAAGGTAGTGAATATATTTGAATAAATGCAAAATTGTAAGTGTAATTTCAAAGTTTTTAGCCAATCCCATCGAATTCTGAAGAATCCAAGGGCAAATGCGATATTAAGAAAATTAGGGAAGGGCTGTGTCCGGGATGTCGTAGCATCGGTATGAGGTAGGGGTCGGAAATCGGTTTTGTGGATTAAACGGTATATTTCATACAATATCGAGGGAAATGTTTGGGGGCGAAGGGAGATGGCCCGTAACTTTGTGTCGTCAGAAGCGTCAAGGCGACCATCTTATTACTCATTCTCCCCCTCCCCGCCTTACGCCATGACATCTATTACAGGCCATAGGCCGCTAATCAACCAATACTAATCGTTAGACAATGGGCATGTATTCAGACAACCGTTTTGATAATGAACTTACCGAAGACGGCAACGGACTTTCAGAAGAAGAAATGGCTCGGGCTACGGAAGTGATTGTCCCGGCGCCGGATGCGACGCCGACACCGGGCAATCAGGCGCCGGGCAATCAGGAGGCTGGCAATCAGGAAGCTGGCAATCAGGAAGCTGCGGATGTTTCGCAGGAGGATTTTCCGTCGGCGGCGTTGCTGCCTGATGCCGGGCAGCGTATGTCGCTCGGCCGTGCCATGGGTGTGAGCGCCGCCGTGGGTGTCGCCGGGGTTTGTGTCGCGTCCGTATTGACCAAGGAGGATGCCTCGCTGAGCCGCGCCGCCACGCCTGACAACGAGAAATCGGCAGACGATATTGCCGCCAATGCAGGCGCGGGCGATGACACAGAGCGCGTCGAAGTGCCTGCCGCGCCGCATGTTACGATTAGTTACGAGGACACGCCGATGAATAGCGGTATGGAGACATGCGATGCCGGGGATATCGCCGATGCAGGCGCGAACCATGTAGGCGGCGCCGAGGCCCCGGATCCGCTATTCGGCGGATTCGGCAGCTTGTGCGCGGACATATAGCGACAGCGTGTGCACGCAGCCTCCCCGTATGATTATGAAACAGGAACTGTTATAAGACAGCCAAAAGTAACGACCTATATGATGCTCCGCTAATCCCCGTATGATTATGGAACAGGAACTGTTATGAGACAGAGACTGTTATGAAATCGGGACGACTACGGCTGTAGCCAGAGCTGCTATGCCCTCTTCGCGGCCTACAAATCCCAGGCGCTCGGTGGTAGTGGCCTTGACGCTCACCATATCGGCATCTATACCGAGGTCGGCGGCCATATTGGCACGCATGGCCTCGATGTGCGGTGCCATCTTAGGCGCTTGTGCCATAATGGTAATATCCATATTATAAGGCATATATCCGTGGTCGCGTATCAGCGCAACCACGTGACGCAGCAGCCGGCGCGAGTCTATGCCCGCATATCGCGCGTCCGTATCCGGGAAATGACGTCCTATGTCGCCCAGCGCCATTGCGCCAAGCAGCGCATCGCACAGAGCGTGTATGGCCACATCGGCATCGCTGTGCCCCAGCAGGCCGCGGTCGTGGTCAATGGTGACACCGCATAAAATCAAACGGCGCCCCTCGGTGAGGACGTGCACGTCATAGCCGTTGCCGATACGTGGATATTGCATATCTTCAAGTGTTTATGGAATATGGAATGCGGAATGTGAAATGCGGCATTTCGCACAGGTTGCGCCCTATGACGCCACCTGCCTCGGATGCGAGTGGCGTCAGAGCCGAAGGCGACAGCCGGTGTCAACGTTTGCGCTTGCCCAAGAGGTCGCGCAGCCCGTCCATATCGAAAGTCAGGGTGAAGCGCAGTGTCTGATCCAGAGGCGAAGTCTGCGCCGTGGCCAGCATATATGACGCATCCAGACGCACGACGTTGAGCGAGAAGCCGGCCCCTATGCCGAAGTACTGGCGGTTACCCTTGAACTTATTCTCGTAGAAATAGCCTGCGCGCAGGAAGAACTGCTGGTTGTAGCTGTATTCGGCACCCAGCGACCAGGTGATTTCGCGTAACTCCTCCTTAAATCCACCCGGGGCATCACTGAAGCTCTTGAAAATGCCGGTGATTGGCGACATATTCTCCCAGTCTTCTAGTGCATCAAGATATGCCTGCTGTCCCTCGGTGGTCTGAGTATCGAAATCGCTTTCGCGCGGCTTGGCCGGTACAAGCAACTTATTGGCATCGAGGTTGATAGACAAATTATGATAATCAGCCAGCGGGAAGGTGAACGATGTACCCAGACGCAGGTTGGTGGGCAGAAACGCCGGATAATTGCCATTGTCGTAAGACACCTTGGTGCCTATGTTCGAGATATTCCAACCCCAGGACCATTGACATTCGCTGCGTCCGATGATGGGATAGGTGGTGTAGTATCCCGAGATGTCGGCCGAGAAAGCACTGGCACCCGAAGTTTGATCGCCTGCATAGCTGTCGCTGAAACCCAGGTCACTGTAGATGTAGCGGAAAACAACGCCCATGGAGAATTTCTCGGAGAGTTTGCGCGAATAGCCGACATCCACGGACATTTCGTAGGGGTTGAGGCTCTGTCCGGCATCCCCGGAAGGCCCGGCTGTATTGACTTCGCCCAGCGAGAAATAGCGCAGCGAGGCACTGATGGCCTGATTGTCGCCCGAGCCGATTTTGTAGTATGCCGACAGGTTGGCCAGGAAGATATCGTTGACCAATTTGCGCAGCCACGGCGTGTAGCTCAGGCTCACGGCGGCGCTTGAGTAGGCAAAAGCATATTTTGACGGGTTCCAAAACTGCGAATTGACGTCCGGATCTGAAGCGACACCCAAGTCACCCATGGATGCGCCGCGTGCGTCCGGGGCTATACCCAGCGAGGTCACGCCGGTGGTGATGGGGTTGAATTCGTCGTTCTTAATATCGTCGGCGGCCATGACGCCGAAAGCCGTCGCCAAGGCCAGGGCCACGGCGGCACAGCGTCCGCAATTGTATTTCTGTCTCATGGACATTGTGTGATGTGTTTGCTTTGGTGATACGGATGACGGCCTGCATGCGTGAGCGAAGGCCGGTCTATTAGTAAACGCAATTTCGCGCTTAATATTGTGGAGCACCGCCATATCATTGCGCGTCGGCGAGGGTGCGGTTGGCCTGCATGGCCAGGAACTCCTTGCGCGTGTACGGATAGGTGGAAGTGCCTTGGCGCACCCAGTACTTGCCGCCGTACTCGGTGCCGAACTGGTTGGGACGAATCTCGATGACAAAAACGTTCTTGCCGCCGGATTCGGCCGGGTCGAGCCACAACGTGGATATGCAGTCGTTGGCGGCTCCGCCGAGATTGATGCGGATGTCGTTGCGCACACGTAGTTCGTACTTGTCGCGGTCTCCACCGAAGAGATGGTGATATAAGTCGTCATTGCCCACCACGTACCCGTATCGGTTGACACCGATATACAACTTGCCGCCTTGGGCGCTATTGAGAAATCCGCAGATACGTTGCAATATATGGTCTCGCTGACGCGGCATGTCGATGTGCAGTCCGTCTTCGGGGCAGATGTAGCTGCTCTTGAACTCGAGCGTCTGTGTTTCTTCGCCCAAGAATATGGGCTGCTGTATTTTGACCTCGATGTTCAGCAACTGCGATATGCGCCCGGTGATGGCGCCTTGGGCTTCGTCCACGTCCATTTCCATGGACAGGTTGGCCGTCAGAGCCAATTTGGCCAGGCCGACGGAGGTCTCGTCGTAGTCACCGGCGATGATGTCCCATAGAAAATCGTTTTTGGACGAATCGTAGATGTAGCTGAGTATACGCAACTGGCGGCTGCGCATTTCCAGTACCGGATAGTCGCCCGAATTTTCTTCGTCGGCACGAATATCATCCACGTTGATGTATCCCGAGCTGACGAAGGTGCGCAGGCGTCGGACAAAAGACATGCGCCGCGCATAGTACTGCACCAGACCGTTATTGTCTATGAGTCGCGCCAGCATACGCGCAAAGGCCATATAATTAAATCGGCGCAAATAGCTTGACTCAAGCGACCCCACGCGGTCTATGATGTGTATCAGCTCGACCACGTGCTCGGGCTCGATGGTCGATTCGGGCAGGTCGTCATCGGTATTTTCCGATGCCAGGTCCATGGTTTCGGGAATATGGAACACCGAAGACTTGAGCAGGAACAGCATCGTGCGTATGGCATCGTGCGGCGAGAATGTATTAAAATCCTCGTCTACCGGCCTGTTGTATCGGCAGAGCAGTCGCCCGGTGGGTTCCATAGACATGTACGTAGCCACTACGTAGTCGCCTTTGGAAAGTTTGGTACTCTCAGTGACGATATTGACCGGGTCGCCCTGCGCCGATATACCCAGATAGGTTTCGCGGCCCTTGTACTTGGTCCATCCCATGACCAGACACTCGAGGGGAGTGTCTTCGTCGAGGTCGTTGCGCACCATATCCTTGATGGCCGGCAGCAGCGTATATCGCGGCTCGTCGCCCGAACCCAACGACAGGACTTTGGCATCGAATACCAGCGCGTTGTTAAAGTCGTCCCTAAAATCATCTATGGCCATGCCGTACACATCATATTTCACTATCTCGGAAAGGCTCAGCGTACCCTCGCCGTTAGAAATGCTTTCGTCCACAGGTTTGACCCTGAACAGGCGTCCGTCGCCTTCGATTTCGGAGACATATACGCGTACCGTGTCCCCGGCATCGACGGCACGCAGATTTGCACGAGAGGGACGTGTCAGACTACCGGGTTCGTATAGTGCATGCTCCACATCGGCCCAGAAGCACGACAGAGCATCCAAGTCATCACAGCCATCGGGAAGAGCGGCTATGCTTTCGGATGTGTATATCTGGATGTTTTGCCATGGCAGCATATCGACGGGCAGGATGGCGCGATTGACACCGCCGCGACTTTGCGAAACAAGGTGCAGGCTTTCGCGCGTGGCCACGAGGCCGGCGCCCTTGCCCATGTAGTATTGGGCGGAGGACGGAGAGGTCGGGGAGGACAAGTCGGCAGAGGCGGCTTCCAGGGCCAATTGCTTAAGATTGTCAAGGCTCTTCCAACCAAAGCGCAGGGGCGACTCGGATGTCCCGGCTGCGGCCTCGAAGGCCTTGCGCAGCAAGTCGGGAGCCAGGGCCTCGTTCTCAAACACAAGATAACGCACCAGTGCGGCGCGATATTCCTGTATATCGAAGTCATCGTCCTTGGACGACAGCAGCAACCGCAGAGCCAGTACGCGTATCATGCGCTGCAACATATCGCGGCCGGCGCGGTCATCGTATGTCAGGCCGTCGGCTCGGGTCTTGTTGAGACGCACGTAAGAGTCAAGCACGCGTATGAAAGCCGAGCGAAACGGATCTTGACTCCAGTTGCTGTGATTGCCGTCGGAGATGATAGAAAGGATGTCATCCATGCGCTGCTCGATGATGTCCGGGCACAGTGCAAATATGGCGTTCATCACCTCGAGCTTGTCTCCGGGATTGTAGAGGTATCCGCTTTGGCGCATCTTGGCTATGATGTCGTCCAAGTAGGCGGTATGCTTACCCGAATCTATCATCTCGAGGGCGCGTATCGAAGTGCTGGCATGGCGCACATAGCCTTCGAGGCGTCGACGCCAGCGCGTGCGCCACGTATCGTCGAGGCTCGAAATCAGTCGGCTTTCTTCGAGGAGGAACAGACATACGGACACGTATGCCCGGAGGATGCGGATGTGGCGGCGCAATGTTCGGTAATGCATCGTCTCGATGGTGTCGCGCACCTTGGACAGGAACATCAGCACCCATTCGCCACGGTGGCTGCGGTAAGCCGCGGCGATGTCGGCATACGATGCATCGGAAAGCAGCAGGCTCTCGGCCAGGCGTGCCTCGGCTCCTATGCACAATTCGGTTCCTATGGCCGGAAGGCTGTAAAATTTGACCTTACGTTGTACTTGCTCATCATCTATCAATTGGAGGCGCAGTCTGTAACGGTCAATCTTGGTCACCCGGCAGCGTATGTCCTGATAAGGCATCAATTTGGCTTTACCGAAATTGGCGAGGTTGAAAATAAGGCCATGATTATCGCGCACAGTGTAATAAGGCAATTCGTACCCCTTAAGTCCGGACACTACCGTAAAGGGATATTCTTCGCCTACCTTGTAAAATTGGTCCAAAAATGCCGAATAATCCTGCACCAACGCAATAGTGCCGTCTTGCACCTGCCTGGCGAGGCACAGCAGCGTTACCGGGTCTTTTTGCTCTTTTTGAAAATCATACAGACGGATACGATACTCCACTCCGTCATGTTCTACAATAAAATACTGCAAATTGCCCTGTACAATGCGTTCCTTTACCGGAAGCTCGTACGAATTTCCTGCTTTGAATTTCATAATTTGTTTACTTTTAATATGTTATGTGTATCTAAAATCGTATGTATCAGAGTCCGTATGCATATGTGCGTAATCGCACACGCCTTGTCTCGCTTCGGAAGACACAGTGTACATCGCAACTGCGAAATGCGGCATCACGACCGTCCGGGAAATGTCGGGGGCAACATGTCTCCCTAAGATAGTCTCCCTAAGATAAATGTGTGTATAAAAATCATACGTCGCTTTACGACAGCACAAAGATACACCAAAATGCCGCATTATCACATCGGCGCAGCATTAAAAAACTTAAAAGGCGCAATGTTTTTCGTAGGACCGCGGGTGCATGGTTGCGCAAATATTACGATGGATCAGGGCAACCGCATCAAAAAACGAGGAAGATTAACGACCTTGGAATTACCAGG
>ERZ1031954.949-NODE-949-length-11929-cov-14.713407_pt1 | contig 11929 bp, 8 predicted proteins | sample MGYA00516701_ERZ1031954 | MGnify/ENA primary metagenome ERZ1031954 (study PRJEB33719, sample SAMN04261284) | wastewater metagenome | biome: rural village; feature: human; material: feces | host: Homo sapiens | place: El Salvador | collected 2013-01-07 ...
AAAGCTTTCAATATCAAAGCTTTTGCCCTTTCAGGGCGACTTTTTTGTATTTGTTCTAAAACCCAGGGCGATGCCCTGGGCTAGGTGCTTCTGCCCTTTCAGGGCGTATTGGATGTGACTCCCTCTTTCTTATTTCTTTTTAATCTTTAATCTACCTGAGGTACAGTCTGGAGGAACTTATTGATTTCCTCATCACTCACCCTATAATCATGCAAATCTCCATTGAGATAGCTTTCGTATGATGGCATATCAATGAGACCATGACCAGAAAGACAGAAGAGAATCACGGTATTCTTACCCTCTTCAGTAGCCTTCTTTGCCTCACGGATTGTTGCAGCAATGGCATGACAGCTCTCTGGAGCTGGAATGATACCCTCTACACGGGCAAAGAGCATACCTGCCTCGAAAGCTTCTGTCTGGGCTACATCTACACCATGCATATAACCATCCTTGACCAACTGAGAGATAATCATGCCGGCACCATGGTAACGGAGACCACCTGCATGGATGTTGGCTGGCTTGAAGTCATGACCCAAGGTAAACATTGGCAACAGCGGAGTATATCCAGCCTCATCACCAAAGTCATATTCAAACTTTCCACGAGTCAACTTAGGACAGCTCTCTGGTTCTGCAGCGATGAACTCGGTATGCTTCTCGCCCTTCAGGTTATGACGCATGAATGGGAAGGCAAGTCCACCAAAGTTACTACCGCCACCAAAACAAGCAATCACCTTGTCAGGATACTCACCCGCCATCTCCATCTGCTTTTCAGCCTCCAGGCCGATGACTGTCTGATGCAAAGCCACATGATTCAAAACAGAACCCAAGGTATATTTACAGCCAGGAGTGGTGGTAGCCAACTCAACAGCCTCAGAAATGGCTGTACCCAGAGAACCAGGATGATGAGGATCGCGGGTAATGATGTTCTTACCGGCACGTGTACTCATACTAGGAGAACCCTCAACGGTAGCACCAAAGGTACGCATGATGCTGGAACGGTATGGCTTCTGCTGCATGGTAATCTTTACCTGATAAACGGCAGCCTCCAGTCCGTAGAGCTTGGCAGCATAGGAAAGGGCACAACCCCACTGTCCGGCACCAGTCTCTGTAGTAACATTGGTATCCCCCTCCTGCTTGCAGTAGTAGCACTGAGGAATGGCAGAGTTGATCTTATGTGAACCCAATGGTGTTGCACTTTCATTCTTGAAGTAGATATGTGCTGTAGTACCCAGTGCTTCCTCCAATCCGTAGGCACGAACCAATGGTGTAGAACGGTAGAACGCATACTTTTCCTGTACATCCTCTGGAATGTCAATCCAAGCGTGCTCAGTATCAAGCTCCTGCTTAGAGCACTCCTTATTAAAGATGTGAGACAAGTCGTCTGCACTGAGCGGCTTGTGAGTCTGTGGGTTCAACGGTGGCATAGGCTTATTAGGCATATCTGCCTGAATATTGTACCACTGAGTAGGGATATCCTGCTCCTGGAGAATAAACTTTTTCTGTCTCATGTATATGTTTTTATTAAATTGTTAATTCTAGCCACAAAAGTACAAATAAAAAATGAAATACAGAAATATTCCCTGTTTTTTTAATGAATTTGATGTATTTTGAGCATAAAATAGGAGTAATTATTATCGCATAAGGATTATTTAATGTTTTATAAGTGTACTTTTATCAGTTTTCGCCCCTATTAACAACAATTATTCCCCCTATGTTTTTCATTTTCTTCGTACCTTTGCATCAGTTAAAACAAAGGCGTTGTGAAACGCTATTCATCATCTTTTACTTATACAAAAATATAAAGCATCGGAAAATCTGATAAGAGAATCAGATTTCCAATGCTTTTTTTTATTGATTTCAGTTCACGCTATTTTTTTCAGTTGAAGCTGAAAAACTTGCAGAAGTTTCACTTCTAGTCATTCACCTTGATCTGAGAAATGAAACTCAGCAGATTCTTTGCCTGTTCCACACTCTTCATATCGCGGATGCGAAGGTAGCGCTTGTTGTTCTTTTCCTTCAAGGCACAATCCTGGATATGGGTAGTGGCATAAGCGAGTACACGGGAGAACATCTCGCTGCGATAGAACGGACTATTCACATTGCTCACAAACTGCAGCTGCATGGTACCCTGCTTGAGCATAATCTTCTCACAACCCAGCGACTTGCCCAGTCGGCGCAGACCTACCACACACATCAACTCATCCGCCTCCCTAGGAACCGGACCGAAACGGTCGATCATTCGCTTGCGGAATTCAGCCACCTCCTCTTCACTCTGCAGATGGTCGAGTTCACGGTAGAGCAGCATTCGCTCCGAACTACCCGGCACATAGGTATCCGGGAAATAGGTCTCCAAGTCACTCTCCACGGCACAGTCATCCACGAAGTCATCACCCGTGAGCAATTTTCCTTCATCCATCTCCTGCTGATACAGGTCGTTGAACTCCTCGTTCTTCAACTCGGTGACAGCCTGAGAGAGAATCTTCTGATAAGTCTCGTAACCCAGATCTTCCATGAATCCACTCTGTTCAGAACCCAGCAGATTGCCTGCACCACGAATATCCAGATCCTGCATAGCCAGATTAAAACCGCTACCCAGGTCGCTGAAGGTTTCCAGTGCTTCCAGACGGCGACGGGATTCCGGAGTAAGACATGCCTTAGCCGGAGCTATCAGATAGCAGAAAGCCTTCTTGTTGCTACGTCCTACCCTACCTCTCATCTGATGCAGGTCGCTCAATCCGAATCGGTGGGCATCATTCACGATGATGGTATTGGCATTGGAAATATCGATTCCGTTCTCTACGATGGTAGTAGAAAGGAGCAGATCATAGTCGTAATTGATGAATCCCATGATGATCTTCTCCAGTTCCTCCGGCTTCATCTGTCCATGCCCGATAGCTACGCGGCAGTCTGGCACCAGTTTCTCGATGAGCAATTTCAGCTCGGTCAGTTTGGCGATACGGTCGCAGACGAAGAACACCTGACCGTTACGGCTCATCTCAAAATTGATGGCATCGGCAATCACCGACTTGTCGAAGGTGATTACCTCGGTCTGGATAGGATAACGGTTAGGTGGCGGTGTACGCATGATACTCATATCGCGGGCTCCCATCAGCGAAAACTGCAGGGTTCTCGGAATCGGAGTAGCACTCATGGTAAGGGTATCCACATTCACCTTCAGCTGGCGAAGCTTTTCCTTGGTAGATACACCAAACTTCTGCTCCTCATCAATGATCAGCAGTCCCAGGTCGTGCCACTGCACAGATTTCGATATCAGTTTGTGGGTACCAATCAGGATATCCACCTTGCCCTCCTTCAGTTCTTCCAGAATGCGCCTGGTATCCTTGGCTGTACGGGCACGGCTCAGATATTCCAGGGAAACAGGAAGTCCCTCCAGTCGATGCTTGAAGGTCTGGTAATGCTGGTAGGCAAGCACCGTGGTAGGCACCAGCACAGCCACCTGCTTTCCATCGCAAGCCGCCTTGAAGGCAGCACGGATGGCAACTTCCGTCTTACCGAATCCCACATCTCCACACACCAGACGGTCCATCGGCCTACCGCTTTCCATGTCTTTCTTCACGTCAGCCGTAGCCTTGCTCTGGTCGGGCGTATCTTCATAAAGGAATGAAGCCTCCAGCTCATGCTGCAGATAACTGTCGGCACTATAGGCAAATCCCTTTTCACGCCGGCGTTGCGCATAGAGTTTGATCAGGTCGCGGGCGATATCCTTGATTCGCTTCTTTGCCTTCTCCTTCAACCGGTCCCAGGCACCTGTTCCCAGGGTAGAGAGGCGTGGAGGTTCACCGGTATCGCTTCTGCGGTATTTACTGATCTTATAGAGCGAGTGGATGCTCACATCCACCTTGTCGTTGTTCTTATACACGATGCGGATCATCTCCTGATAGCTGTCGCCGGTAGGCACACGCACCAGTCCGCCGAACTTTCCGATACCATAATCCACATGCACGATGAAGTCGCCATAATCCATCTCCTGCAACTCCTTCATGGTGAGCGCCATCTTTCCGGCTCTTGCCGAGTCTGAACGGAGGTTATATTTATGGAATCGGTCGAAGATCTGGTGATCGGTAAAGAAGCAGGCATGCTTCTCATGGTCCACGAATCCCTCGTGGATGGTTTTCTCTACAGGGGTAAACCGGATCTGATACCTTTTCAGCTCCTCACTGTCGAAGATATCCTTCAGTCGTTCCTGCTGCTTCTGGCTGTCTGCCAATATATATAAGGTATAGCCCTGGAGCTGATAATCTTCAAGAGTCTGGGCGAGAAGATTGAAATTCTTGTGGAACAGCGGCTGCGGCGCCATATCAAAAGCGATGAGAGCCTGGTTATCGCCCTTGGCAGTCAACAGATGCTCCTGCTTCCTGGCAACATCACCCTCAGACTGCTTGCCGAATTCAATACGCACGTGTTCAACCAGCGCATGCTGAAAATCTGAAGCGGAAACGAGATTCAGCTCTGCCTTCATCTCCCTTCTTATCTTCTCAGCCTCCATCTCGGTGGCACCTTCCAGCTGTTCGGTAAGACTCTGGGTAGAGAAACCATCCTTGTAAATCTGCTCTATGCGGTCGTGCAGCAGCGTATAGTCATTCATCACCACGAGTGCATCCGCATCCAGGAAATGGAGGAAGCACTGCTTCACGCTCTGTTCGGCAGCAAGTTCCGGAACGATTTCGATGGTATCCCGCTTATCCTTCGAAAGCTGGTCTTCGATGTTGAAGGTGCGGATGGTATCAATCTCATCACCGAAGAAATCGATACGGAACGGATATTCGCAACTGTAGGAATAGACGTCGAGGATGCTTCCACGAACGGCAAACTGACCCGGTTCATAGACGTAATCAGTCTCCTGAAGTCCGAAATCACGCAACTGATGCACGACATCTACCTGTGCTATCTGTTGTCCGACAGCAAGTTTGAGAATTCTCTCATCCAGAATCTGCTTGGAAACCACGAGCTCTGCCAGGGCATCCGGATAAGAAACGATATAGATTTGCTTGCCAGCCGACAATCGTGCCAGCACTTCCGTTCTCAGGATTTCGTTAGCCGCATCCCGCTGACCATACTTGATGGCGCGTCGGTAGCTGGAAGGAAAGAAAAAGGCGCTCTCCTGTCCCAGCATCTGCGTAAGATCATGATAGAAATACCCCGCTTCATCCGCATCATTGAGCACGAAAAGCACGGTGCGCTTCATCTTAGCCTGCAGCGAACCGAAGAACACCGAGGCAGAAGAGCACACCAATCCCTGAAGAAAGACAGAATGAACCGACTTCTTCTTCAATAAATCAAAGAGGGCATTCGCCTGTGGCGAACGCCCGTATAGTTTGGCAATTTCCTGTAATGTCACTTTTACTTCAATTTCGGATATTTCTTGAACCATCCATCGAGACGCAGTCTCATCACGCCGAAGAAAGCCTCTCCGAAGATACCGCCACTCATCTTGCTCACTCCCTCACGGCGATTCACAAAGATAACCGGCACCTCCTTGATCTTGAAACCAATCTTATAGGAAGTAAACTTCATCTCAATCTGGAAACCATAGCCCTTGAAGCGGATGGCATCAAGATTGATAGTCTCCAATACCTTGCGGCGATAGCAGACGAATCCTGCGGTGGTATCATGTACCTTGAAACCGGTAACGAAACGCACGTACTTGGAAGCGAAATAGCTCATCAATACGCGACCGATAGGCCAGTTCACCACGTTGACACCCGAAACATAACGGGAACCGATGGCTACATCGTAGCCCTCATCGTGGGTAGCCGCATAGAGGCGAGGCAGATCATTAGGATCGTGGCTGAAGTCAGCATCCATTTCGAAGATGAAGTCATAACCCTGCTTCAGCGACCATTTGAAGCCCATGATATAGGCTGTGCCCAAGCCCAGCTTACCCGAACGCTCCAGGATATGGAGACGGTCGGCAAACTCATCGGCCATCAGCTCCTTAACGATGTCTGCTGTTCCGTCCGGACTACCGTCATCGATAACAAGGATGTCGAATTTCTTCTCCAGGCCAAAAACGGCACGGATGATTTTCTCTATATTTTCCTTTTCGTTGTATGTAGGAATGATTACAATACTGTCACTCATAATGTTCTAATTTAATATATTTATTGGTCAGGATTCTCCACGAATCCCTGATATTCCTTCACCAGTCCACCCATGATGGCATCATAGCTCTTGGTCATCTGGTTCTTGATATTCTCAGGACCCTTGCCAATCGGCTCAATCGGTTCATGGATAGTGAGCTTCAGCGGATGCCAGAATGCCCAGTAGATATCCTTCATGCGGGGCTTGACGTCGAAACTGCCATTGATGGTAAGCGGGCAAACCGGCAACTGCAATTCGTCGGCAAGCATGAAGGCACCTCGGCGGAACACGCCCATGTGACCGGTAAAGCTGCGGGCACCCTCCGGGAATACCACCAGCGACATGCCCTCCTTCAATACCTCGCGCGCCCTGTCATAGGAAGCACGGATCTTGGAAGGTCCACTCTTGTCGATAAAGATATGATGTGCATACTCGCAAGCCAAACCTACCAGAGGAATCTTGCGGATACCCTTCTTCATCATCCACTTGAAGTTACGTCCCAGGAAACCGTAGATCAGGAAGATGTCGAAAGCACCCTGATGATTGGCAACAAACACATAACTCTGATTCTTCTTCAGATGTTCCCTACCCTCTACCTTCACCGGCAGCAGAAGGATACGGATCCAAAGGATAGACCACCACTTGCCGGGATAATATCCCCAGAAGTGACCATTGCCCAGTCTGCAGCCTATCACGGTAATAAGACTGGTCAGAATGCTCGCCAGAACAAGAATCGGCAAACATATCAAAAGCTGATATAATCGATATAAGTATTTCATAATCGCAATTTCATGAATTATTGGAAGATCGTGACTTGGTCATCTTATTTCCGTTTCAATGTGATGACTACTATTTCAGGAGTTGCCCCGATGCGGATCGGAATGGTTCCTCCCAATCCTGCTGTGGTATAGAGCTGGCATCCCTCGCGCTCATAGAGTCCGTAATCGAAAGCCGAGAACATAGTCGGGCGCAAGCCGAAAACAGAAACCTGTCCGGCATGGGTATGTCCGCTCAGGGTAAGCTGCGGAGCTACCAGCACGCTGTCCTTCGAACCATATTTCTCGTTGATACGCGAAGGCGTCATGTCTTTCCACATCTCCGGAATATGCTGGAGCATCAGCACAAACTGTCCTTTCTGAATACCATAGAGTGCCTGTGCCACCTCTGCACGCGAAGGCTTCTTGAAGTTTTCGGTACCGGCTACATAGATGGAATCCTTGCCGCGATGCAGCACGAAGTGCTCGTTCATCAGCAGATGCCATCCCATCTCCCGTTCCGTCTGCTGTACCTTTTCTTCTATCCTGCGGATTTCAGCCTCGTCATCCACATTCATATAATAGGTGTAATCGTGATTGCCCAATACGCTCACCACGCCATCCTTCGCCTTGAGACCACTCAATGTCTTCTTGAAAGGAACCAGTTCCTCCGGTCTCACATTCTGCAGATCACCCGTAAAGCAGATCAGGTCGGGATGCTGGGCATTGATGCTATCTACATCCCGCTGAGGCATGTGTCTGCGCCACCCATAATAGGAACCTACATGGATATCGCTGAAATGCACGATGCGGTAACCCTCAAACGCCTCAGGCAGATCGGGCACATAGACCGTGAGATGCTTCACCTGAAACTGTCGTACCCCCATCGTAAAGCCATAGATGAAACTGAAGAAAGCACATACGGCAAGGAAGATTCCTACCAGTTTTCCCCAGTTGCGTGCCCGATGCACACTACCTCCAAACCTGCCATCCCCTTTTTTTGCCTTGAAGCGGCGGGAGAGCTTCATACATTCCCATCCCACAAAACTGGTGAAGGCAAAGACAAACTGCGGAACAGCCAGCAGTGCCATCATGCCAAACCAGATGTCTATGAACACCGGATTGGCAGGCAGGAAGTCAGGCTCCAGGGTGAGATAGGCAGTGTATCCTATCACGATGGCAGCAGGCAACCAATATAATATCTTTCGTTTTCCCTTAGGAATATGCAGGTATTTCCGGTCTATCCAGAGATAAGGCAATACCGTAAGCACAATCACGGGAATCAATAATCTAGCTATCATTGTTAAAAACTATCTTTTTTATCTTCTCTAACTTCTGATTACTAACATCATCTTCTCACCTTCTATTTCAGCAGGCTCGACTGCAGGAACCTTTTCATCAGTTCCACGGGAACGCCCCTGCGGCGGGCATAATCCCTCAGCTGGTCATCCCCAATCTTACCCAGTTCGAAATATCTCGCCATGGGATGGGCAAACATCAGTCCCGAAACACTGGCATGGGGCGTCATCATTCCGCTTTCCGTGAGTCGGATGCCCACCTGCTTCATATCGAGAAGCTGGTCGATGAGGAAATTCGCACTCGTATCCGGCAGCGAAGGATAGCCGATGGCTGGTCGGATGCCCTGATACTCCTCCCTAAGCAGCTGTTCGATGGTAAGATGTTCTTCCGGTGCATAGCCCCAGTAAGTCTTTCTTACCTCTTCGTGCAGTTTCTCGGCAGTAGCCTCTGCCAGTCGGTCGCTCAGCGTCTGTGCCATCATGTTGAGATAATCATCGTGCCGGTAGGCATCCATGATACCTCCATCTACCGTAGAACAGAACACCCCGATCTGGTCTTTCTCCCCGTGAGCCAGCGGACGGATGAAATCAGCCAGACAGAGATTCGGTGCGCCCGGAGCAGATGGATGCTGCTGGCGGAGCATCGGAAAACGGAGCTGCTGATCCAGGAACAGGATATCATCCCCATCGCTGTTGGCATCGAAGAGCTGGAAGATGGCATGGCTGTGAAACCTGTCCTCCCAGGAGGCAAGCATATCCAGCGCTTCCTGCTTCATCTTCTCCTTGTCGCAGCGTGGCTTCCCGCTCAATCCCCAGGCATGATAGAAATAGAGCCAGTTGATATAAGGCACCAGTTCTGATATTCTGTATTGCCTTACGATTCTATCTTTTGTCATAAGTCATCTCTTCGCCACGGTAGGCAGCATCAAAGGCACCCTTGTTGTAGATCAGGTGACCATTGCAGAAGGTCTGCTCCACCTGCCACTGATATTCATGTCCCTCCATCGGACTCCACTTGCACTTGCTCTGGATGACATCCTTTGTAACGGTCCATGGAGAATGAGGCTTCACGATGACGATGTCTGCCTGATAACCCTTGCGCAGGAAACCACGCTGGGCTACCCGGAAGAGCTGAGCCGGCTGATGTGCCATCAGCTCAACCATCCGTTCGATGGTAAGCACGCCTTCATCTACCAGTTCCAGCATGGAAACGAGCGAGAACTGCACCATCGGCATACCCGAAGCCGCCTTGGCACATCCCCCCTGCTTGTCCTTCCACTCGTGTGGAGCATGGTCGGTACCGATGGTGGCAATGGTTCCGTCGTTGAGCGCCTTGCGCAAGGCATCACGGTCTGCCAGGGTCTTGATGGCAGGATTGCACTTGATGAGAGCCTTCTTCGTAGCATAGTCGGCATCCGAGAAGACGAGATGCGCAATCACCGCCTCTCCTGTAATCTGAGGAAGAGGAATGCCATCTCCGGAATGCTCATTCGCCTTTCCGTTCTGATGGGCGAAGAGCTCCAGCTCTCGGGCTGTCGTAACATGGGCGATATGCAGACGGGTACCAAACTCGCGGGCCAATTCCACTGCGAGTTTGCTGCTCTCATAGCATGCCTCTTCGCTGCGGATTTCCGGATGATGCTCCACGGCAGGATCCTCTCCGTACTTAGCCTTAGCCTCTGCCATGTTGCGGTTGATGATTCCGGTATCCTCGCAGTGCGTCATCACCGGCAGGTTCAGATCCTTAGCCGTCTTGAAGACACGCTTCAGCGATTCCATCTTATCCACCAGCATATTACCGGTGCTGGAACCCATGAAGAGCTTGATGCCTGGCACATGGTGCATATCCAGCTGGGCAAAGGAATCCACATTGTCATTGGTGGCACCATAGAAGAAGCTGTAGTTCACATGACTCTTCTCTGCGCCCAGCTTTCTCTTGTCATTCCACGCCTGCAGTTCGGTAGTCTGCGGCACGGTATTCGGCATTTCCATATAGGAAGTCACGCCGCCATAGGCAGCCGCGCGGCTCTCACTCTCGATGTCCGCCTTGCGGGTAAGTCCCGGTTCACGGAAATGAACATGGTCATCTATTACACCCGGCAAAACAAAACACCCCGCAGCATCCACTACTTCATCGTAGATGCCACGGGGAGCCATGCCTTCAAATATATCTGAAATCACTTCACCATCGACTAGAAGATCGCCCAGAAATGAGCGACCTTCATTGACAATAGTTCCGCCTTTAATTAACATTTTAGACATAGTATTTCTTTTTTCTAAACTTTGAATTTACTCTTTTGCTTCAGGAATGCTTGGCTTCGCCAGCTCGTTAGGCGTTGGTGCAGGAGCCGCATTCGGATCGGTCTGCGGAGCCGCCATCTGTCCAGCCTGCATGCTTGGATCCATCTGTGCTTCGTGGGTACCGTTCATGATAGCCTGGTTTTCCTGTGCTTTCTGGTAGTAGTCCTTTACGTATGGATCACTCTTGAAGTGCTCGGTAGCCTTGCTCATGATATCCTCTATCCATGGCGAAAGCATCGGATACTGGTTGCCCATGGTTACGAGGAAGAATACGCCTGGTCCCAAGACATTCTCGAAGTTGTCGGTAATGAAGGTAGTCACCAGCTTGTCCTCCTGCTCGGAGAGTTTCATCGCCTCAGCATTCAGTTGGGCAGTCACCGCCTGCATATCGCTTCCATTCATGATGGCCTGGTCGTGCTTATGCACCAGTTCCCGCTGCTGGCTCTGCAGCTGCTGGTATTTCTTGAAGAATCCGAAGAGCTTGTCGTTGAGTGGCGTTCCACTTACTACCTGCTGTACATCGTCGAGTTTCACGGTAATGCTTCCCGCCTCCAGCACCAGTGGCAGCACAGGCTCATCGTCCATGAATACATTTGCCATTCTTGCAGAATCTACCGTTCCCTGGAAATGGAACTGTCCATGTACCACATCACAGGAGTCGATCTTGCTGAATTCGTTATTCTTTAAGATTTGAAGGTAGAGCATACGGCCATCCAGGGTACTCACGTTGGAAGTACCCGAAATATCGTAGCTACTGGCGCATGAGGTAAGCGCCACCAAGGTGATAAGTGCGTAAAATATCTTATTCATAAGCTTTATAATTCACATTCAGTGAACAAAAGTACAATCATTTCTTGAAGTACCGAAATAAATTGATGCAATTTAATTGAATATTACAAGTATTTATGTTTTATTTGCATTCTTCCCCCTTCATTTCGTGCGAAATGCGGAAGGTGGTGTAGAGTTCCAGGATAGATGCCACCAGCATCACCACGATCCACTTGCCGTAGAGGATGGAGTAAAAGAGCTGCGGATTGCCCAGCCATTTCTCGGTAAAGGTATAGACCGTATCCACCATCGAGATGCCGGCAAAGATAAAGAGGATGTTGGCTACATTCTGGATGCGCTTCAGGCGATGGATGACAAGCGACTTGCCCTCGTAGGTCTGCATCGACTGGATCACGCTGAAGAGCACGGTGCCCAGAAGGAACACCCAGCTCGTGGTTTCCACCAGCGAAGGATAAATCTGTTTCAGCACAAAGCTGCACGCACCGACAACCATCAGCACGCCGCCCAACAAAAACAAAGCACTCTGTATTTTATTCAACTGTTTCATCTTTCTTATTTTCTTTTTCTGTTCGTTCACACCTTAATTATATATAGATAGCGCTATTATATATAGATTGCGTTACCGGATGGAATCCTTGTCCTCCTCGTCTTCATCTATTTCCACCGAACCGGGCAGGTCCGTGC
>ERZ1031954.967-NODE-967-length-11738-cov-5.899940_pt1 | contig 11738 bp, 10 predicted proteins | sample MGYA00516701_ERZ1031954 | MGnify/ENA primary metagenome ERZ1031954 (study PRJEB33719, sample SAMN04261284) | wastewater metagenome | biome: rural village; feature: human; material: feces | host: Homo sapiens | place: El Salvador | collected 2013-01-07 ...
ATATCGCCTTTCTGGGCGGCATACTGAGCGGCAGCGGTGTAACGACCCACAGCCTCATAAGCCTGCGACGACTGACCGAGGAAAGTCTCGGAAGCATTCACATACTCGTTAGAGCCAGCGAAACGAGCCTTGATATTGCTAACGTAGCCATAATAGTTGCTGTTGCCATAGAGCATGCGCAAGCCACCATAGGCCGACCAGTGCTCATTGAACTTATATGCGGCACCAAACGTGAAGCCGAAGTAATACTGGCGACCACGCATGTAGGTGTCCATGTCGTAAGAGTCGACGGCAGGAAGACCCAGCGAGCCCAGGCCCAACTTATTGGTGACGGCGTCGAGGTTCTGCGACAGCAGGGGCAACATGGCCACAGTGCTCTCGAACGAAGGCAAGCCGTTCTTGAAGATACACTTGCCACCGCCGCCCATAATGCCAAAGCCAAACTGGAAGCTCCAGTTGTCCTTGTTGTAAGCAGCCTGGATGGTGGGAAGGACAGGAGCGTTGGCCTCACCCTTGAAAGTCTTCGTGGTGCTCTCGTTCTTGGCGCCAAAGACAAACGGGGCGAAGATGCCTGTCACAGTACGCGTCTGACTGGCGTTCTGCAGGTTGAGTGATAAATGGAGTCCTTCGCTGAGAAACGCAACACCGGCGGGGTTAAAATACACACCGTCGATGCCAATGGCGGCATCGCGAGCGGGGTTGCGAAGAAACTGAATGCTCTGGTTGGTGTTGGTAAGAATGCCACCAGCGTGCGCATTCTGAATGGTCAACATTGCCATCGCGGCAATTGCCAATTTTAACTTATTCATCTTAAATTCCTTAAAAATTTTGCGCAAAGTTATTTCAATTGTGCAATATAGAGACTTACGAGGAAGGATTATTAAGATGTATTAACACTTTAGACAAACTTTCCTGCACAAAGAATTTGATTTGTGCAGGAAAACAAACATTATTGGGGGTCTACGTCGAAGAATATTTGCAAGGTGGAATAGCTCTTTAGCGAGAGCAGTTGCTGACGTGTTTGTTGCAAGAAGAGGCGCACCTGTCGGAGGTCGACGTCTTGACCAAGTTTGATAACGAGCTTGCGGATGCAGAGTTGCTTCACACGCGCCACTGAGGGTTTGTCGGGGCCCAGCACACGATCGGCCAGCGAACGGCGCAATAGCGCCCCCATCTCGAGGGCCGCCGCCTCTACCACCGCCTCCTGCTTGTGGCGCAAGAAGACATAAACCAAATGGGTGAACGGCGGATAATGGAACAACTCACGCTCAACAAAGAGGTCGTGGTAGAACGTGTCGCAATCGTTGGAAACTACCTGTTGGACCACCGGCAACTGCGGACTGCGGGTCTGAAGGATGACCAGGCCACGGTCGCCACGACGCCCAGCACGCCCACTCACCTGACTCATCATCATGAAAGCATGCTCGTAAGCGCGGAAATCAGGATAGTTGAGCATCGAGTCGGCGTCGAGGATACCCACCACACTCACCCTGCCGAAGTCGAGGCCCTTCGACACCATCTGCGTACCAATGAGCACATCGGTCTTGCCCATGGAGAAATCGGTGATGAGCCGCTCGTAGGCGTTGCGCGTATGGGTGGTGTCGAGGTCCATGCGTGCCACACGTGCCTCGGGGAAGATGTCGCGTATCTGGTCCTCAATGTTCTCGGTGCCATAGCCACGACCACTGATGTGCGGGTTCTCGCAATTGGGACAGATGGGGGGCACGGCATAGGTGGCGCCACAGTAATGGCACGTCAGGAGGTTGAGACGCTTGTGGAACGTGAGCGACACGTCGCAGTTCTTACACTTGGGCACCCATCCACACACCCGACACTCGAGCATGGGCGCAAAGCCGCGACGGTTCTGGAAGAGGATAACCTGACGACCGGCGGAGAGCGCATCGCGCATGGCTGCCAGAAGCGTGGGCGAGAACGGGCCGCGCATCATCTTGCGGTGGCGTAGGTCCTTGACGTCGACCACGTGGATCTCGGGCAACTGTACATCACGGAAACGGGTGGTGAGGCGAACCATGCCATACTTCCCCGTGAGAGCATTGTGATAGCTCTCGGCCGACGGGGTGGCCGTACCCAGAAGCGTCTTGGCCCCACACATGTGCGCCAGGACGATGGCCGCCGAACGGGCATGGTAGCGCGGGGCTGGGTCTTGCTGCTTATAGGAGTTCTCGTGTTCCTCGTCGACGATGACCAAGCCTAAGCGTTGGAAAGGCAGGAACACGGCGCTGCGGGCTCCCAGGATGATGTCGTAAGGATCGGCGGAGAGTTGCTTGCGCCATATCTCCACACGCTCGGCATCGCTATAACGCGAGTGGTAGATGCCCAGGCGGTTGCCAAAGATGCGCTGCAGGCGCTGGGTGATCTGCACCGTAAGGGCTATCTCAGGAAGGAGGTAGAGCACCTGCTTGCCCTCAGCGAGGGCCTGCAGGATGAGATGGATGTAGACCTCGGTCTTGCCACTCGACGTAACGCCGTGAAGCAGCACCACGGGATGTTGCATCCACTGCATGCGTATCTGGTTGTAAGCGTCGCCCTGGGCGGCACTGAGTTGGGCGGCACGCTCAAGATGGGGCTCAAGGGCATGGTTGAGTCGCCCCACCTCGTGCTCAAACGTGGTGAAGATGCCACGCTTGACGAGATTGGCAAAGATAGCCGAGGTGGCGTGGGCGACATTCAGCAAAGCCTCGCGAGTGAGCAAGGCCGATGGATCGGCGGCCGCCAACTGGAGGTAGGTCTGGTAAACCTCAAGTTGCTTGGAGGAGCGGCGCAACATCTCAAGCGCCACCTTTTGGCCTTCAGGCGAGGCAAACTGCTTGGCCAAGGCCACGCAGGTCTCCATCTTCGGGCGATACTGCGAGTCGGCCTTCAGTCCTGCGGGAAGGGCCGCGCCATACACATCGCCAAGCGTGCACATATAATAATCAGCTATCCAGCGCCATAAGCGAAGTTGCAAGGGTAGCACCACGGGCGTATCATCCATGAGCGCCAACACGCCCTTCACCTTCTCAGGAGGGAGGTCGGGGGCCTCGTCATGGACACGTGTCACCACTCCCGCATAGGTCTTGCTGGCGCCAAAGGGAACCAATACGCGCATGCCGACCCCACAACGAAGCGCTTGGGCGTCGTCGATGGTATAAGTGAACGTGCTGTCGAGCGGCACAGGAAGGATGACATCTACGTAATGCATGATTCCGATAATTAAAGGCCCATGGCCCATCAAATGGAAAAGAATATGCTTGATGGGCCTTGGATGCGCAAAGGTAATGGAATTATCGCTCAACAACAAGGAAACGCTACGCTTTTGAACATTTATTAACCACAAATAGAACTTTCGATACTAACCCCAATGCCCATGACCGACCGAAACAAAAGCATACGAAGGAAAAAGCCACTCGCCCTACACCATAAACGAAAAAGCCTCCTTCCACAGCAGGAAGGAGGCGATGGGGACGGCCGGTTACCAGATGCGGAGACCGGTCGTTATGAGTTAGCTGCTTGGATTAGAAGAAATAAGTCAAGCCAACCTGCCAAGAGTTGTTGCGGCTTCGTGACTGGGTGCCAGCCACCTGACCCAAAGCGTCGGAAGCTGCCTTGACCAATGTGACGTCGGCGGTCTTGCCACAAGCAATGTTGTAGTTGGCGGTGAGCTGCAGGTGTGTGAGCAGAGAGACGCCCATACCTACGTTGACACTGAAGTTTGACTTCTTCAACGAATAGTTGCTGGTGTCCTTCCAGTTGAAATCGGTCTCACCGACATTGAAGCCTACCTGAGGACCGGCGAAGAGGAACACGCTGGCAACGCTGCCAAGACCCACGCCATAACGCAGGTTGATGGGGATAGCCAGTTGCTGCTGCTTGATGGTCTTGGTCTCGTTCAACTCATTGTCTACCTTGGCTGAACGGAAGTCGTAAAGCAACGAACCGTCGATGGCAAGGCCTGTGAGCGGCAAAGAAACCTTCACGGTCGGGCCAATGAAGAAACCTGTGCGGTTAGAGGCGTCGAACACCTCGCTCGAAAGCGACATATCGGTCACGTTAAGGCCTCCCTTGAGACCAAACTTCACCTGGGCGCTCAGCGGAAGAGCCATGAGCGCAGACAGCATGAGGGTTGCGAAAATCTTTTTCATAAATCGGATTATTGATGATTGTTGGTTGTAACGATGGGTGATAAGCATCAATGGCGCTGACGGCGCACGGTGACGCGGGCGGCACTGGACGTTGACGGCGATGAAGAACGACGGGTGCGCTTCACTGTGGTCTGCGTGGTGCGGCGGTTCTTGCTCTTGTTCTTAACAGCCTTCAGTTGCTTCTTGTCGAGCTTGGCAATGGAATCGACCGAGTCCTTGCGGGCCTTGTCGCCCCACACGTTTTGCTCAAAACGCTCAATCTCTTTCTCTATACGACTCTGCTCACGCGACAACTTGGCTGTGTCGCCTCCAGCCACTTGTGCCAGTGTCTTGCCGAGCATGTTGGTGGTCTTGTAAATCTTACCACGGTAGGCATTGGTGGTGAAGTAGTCGTCGAGCGACATGGTGGCGGCGTTGTTCAGGTTGCTCGTCATGATGGTCTGCTTGGAGAGGAACGGCGCCAAGTCGTCGTACTTCACCCAAAAGAGCGGGTACTTGGTAACGCCATCGCCAAAGTCATCCTCGCGATACATCACAGGGCAGATGGCTTGCACCTTGGTGTGGAAGGTGGCCGACACCTGGTCGAAATAAGCGCTCTCCTTGATGAAATAGCCCTTGACCTCGGCTGAGGGAATATCGCTATCGTCAATATGAACGCCGCGATCGCCACGCTCGTAGAAGATGTGGTAATCGTCGAGGAACTTCAAAGGCTGGATGCGTAGGCTCTCATCGAACCGCTCATTGCCGCTGTTCACATCGTAGCTGTAGGCGGCTATTCCACCATGGCGCGGACCAGCCATGATGAGCTTGAAGAGGTAGGTGAACAGGTTCATCTGGGTGCCCACAGGCTCGGTGGGGTAATAAAGTCCGGCATTGGCGTCGTCGTTGAGGTCAAGTTCACGATAAACGTCGCGTCGCCACACCACATCCTCCGCCATCTTGGCCTCAGTGGGGAAGGATATCTGGGCACGAGTGGTCATGTTGTTGGCATTAGACTTCTTGGCGGCCTGTGCCTGTTGCTGCTGCCGACGCGCTTCGGGCTGCGCCTGGGCGGCCATGCAGAAGCATCCTATCATGATGATGAATATCAGTCTTCTCATGGTTTGTATGGTCTGATTTGAATGTTCGTATGATATGGGTTATGGGTTCGAAAGAAGCAGGCGTTTACTTAACCTTCACCTCCATGGCACCAGGCAGTGAACGGGTGATGCCGTCGGGACCTTTGGCCTTGATCTCGGTGATGTAGAAACGCTTGTTGCGGCTCAGGCGGCGGAACTGCTCTCGCATGCGGTCAGTGAAGTTGTTGCCCTGCGAGGCCATCTGAACGGCGTTGCCCATGTTGTCGTAGAAAACAACCGAGAAGCCAAGCACGTGGAACTGGATGTCGAGAATGCCGTCGTCCATGGCAGCGCTCAGGTGTGAGGAGCCTATCAGGCTGGCCTTCGAAAGGTTGCCACCCTTGAAACGGTCGGTGCCCAAAGCGATGTAAGGCGTAGGATCGGGCAACTTACGAACCTTGAACGTGAACGCAGGGAACGTGCGAACCTTGCCGCCATCACGGGCGGTGATGTGGAACGTAACATCGTGACCCACAGCCGTGGGAATGGCAACATACTTACCAGCTCCCTTCGACACAAGGCGACCACCGGTCATGGTCATAGAGACGGAGTTCTGGGGGACGCCAGGAACACTAACGCTCATCGGGTTATCGTAGCCCGCATAGAGCACGTTCATCAGGTCGGCAGCCACCGTGGCACCACCGGGAACGGGGATAACGTTGTACTTCTGCAGGAAGTTGCGGCGAAGGATGTCGCCAGCGGCGTTGCGCATCAGGATGTAACCACTAAACTGGTGCTCGCCTACACCACCCGCGGTGAACGAGTATTGGCCATTGGGAGAGTTGACCCGGCTGCCGTTGACATAAATCTCAGGATGTTGGGTGGAGTCGATGGCGGCCATGACGATGTTGGCCATAAAGCGCTCACCTGGATAGAGCGTCGTTTTCTCGGGAACGACAAACGCTTCCAACTTGTTGACGCGAATATCCTTCAAGTCGACATTCGACACCAAGGTGTGGAGCACGTCGCCCTCGGCGTAGCGCACATCATTCTGCAACTTAGACAGAAGGGTGACAGCTGCCGCCACAGGCATATTCTCGAACATATATTCCTGCCAGTTCTTGCCCAATGTGTTGGGGCGCTTCGGAACGGCAGTTGACAGGTTGCTTGAGATGATCTTACGTTGCTGAGGATCGGCGATATAGGTAAGGATGCGCTCACGGTAAGAGTTGATGGCATCGTACAACTTCTGACCCTTACCTGTGATGGGAGCCAGCATAACGGTGCCCGCAGCATCGAGATTGTCGGTATTCTCTATATGGAGCACGTCGCCCTTGGGACCATCGGCCTCCTTGACGATAGCCACCTTCAACTCCTGCGCGAAGTTGTAAAGCGAGTCGCTCATGCGTTTCACCTCAGTGGCCTTCTCAAACCAAGCGCGCACCTTCTCTGGGTTGGCCGCCATCTGGTCTTTGAAATCGCCATAGATGGCCTCGTTCTCAGAAGAGGTATTGGCTGTGGTGCGGTTCAAGCTCTCCTCCACGATGGAAAAGCCGTTGAGCACCTCGGTTGAGATGTTCAAAGCAAGCATGGCCATCAAGACGATATACATCAAGTTAATCATCTTCTGGCGGGGAGTGACCGGTCTTTTCTTTATTGCCATGTTTTATTGTTTTAATAGGAATCAGCCTACAAGGCATCGCTACCGTTGGTAGCAGGGCTTAGAGCTGGCTGGACGGTGACGAGACTGAGGAAGGGGCTCCTGCAACAGATGCTCCCGGGGCGGCAGCGCGCATGTTAACCGTCATGGCCTCAATCATACGAGCATAGATCTGGTTGAGCTGCTCGATCTGCTGCGCCATGCGGCGTGTCTGGTCGTTAATCTGGTCGATGGTGCCAATCTGCTGGCTGGCGCCCTTAAGCTGCATCTCATAGACTCTGCTAATGCCAGTAAGCGTACGGTTGAGATTCTCCATTTCCTCGCTGTCGCGGGTGAGACGGGCACTCTGCTCGTTGACCTTCTTCAAGGTCTCGACAAGCTCCTTCAACTCATCCACATAGCTACCCTGGGCCTCATTGAGTTTCTCTGCATCCTCGGCCGACATCTGTGGCACGTAGTTGGGAGTGCCAACAACGGTAGCGCCTGCCACTCCTGTTGCGGCAGCCTGGACTGCTTGCAATTGCTCCTCGTCCAAGGGTTGACCTGCGACCGACGCTGTTGCGGCCTGTGACGACTGGCCAGCGGCTCCGCCCGCAAAGATAACGGTGGAACCACCTTGGGCACCCGCCACAGCGGCTCCGTCCATGCGAGATTGCTCCTCCGCCAACTCCTCAGCGGCCTGCTGCTCGCCACGGCTATAGGTGACCTTGCCACTGGCAAGATACTCTTCCGTCATATGGGTGGGCAGATCACGGCCGTCGGCTGTCTTGTCGAACGGACGGTCGAAGGCAGAGATGAAGAACACAAACACCTCAGTGCCCATACCGATGAACAGCATGATATTGGCAAGGGGAAGGTGCGTCAACTTAAAAAGGGCTCCAAGGATAACGACAGAGGCACCCCAGCTATAGGCGTAGTTGAGAAAGGTTTGACCATCAACGGTATCAATCCACTTCTGCAAACGATACACCAGATTGTATTTACTATGATTAGCCATAATGATTATCTCTTTTTCTGTTTTCCTGTTGTTGAATTAGCCAACGAGCGTACACAACGGAAACCGATGTAGCTACGGGGTTGGTTCTGATATTCCCAAGTGCGCCATGCACTTCGGATGTAACTCTCTGGATCTTTCCATGATCCGCCACGCACACTCTTCTTCTTCAACTTGTAAGGGTCTTCCTTGGCAGCCTTATACTCCAACTGCGGGTTGAGGTCGTTCATGGCGTCCACGCCGGCCTCGGTATAGACGGTGCTGGTCCATTCGGCCACGTTGCCCGCCATGTCGTAAAGGCCATTGGAATTGGCCGAGTAAGCCCCAACCTTACTTGTGATGAGGTTGCCATCCTTGGTATAGTTGCCACGGTCGGGCTTGAAGTTGGCGTAGAAGCAACCATTGCCATTGGCGACGTCGGTGTTCTCCCAAGGGAACTCCGTCTGCTCTCGACCGCGTGCGGCATACTCCCACTCGGCCTCGGTCGGCAAGCGATAACGCTGGATATAACGCGCCTCAGGACCGAGTCCCTTCAACAGGTAATCGGTACGCCAAGCACAGAAAGCATTGGCCTGCTCCCACGTAACACCCACAACAGGATAGTCGTTGTAGGCTGGGTTGGAGAAGTAATTGCGAAGGTAGGTCTCGTTTTCTGAATTCTTGAAATCGTTGACCCAACATGTGGTATCAGGATAAATGTTGACGATGTAAGTGTTGAGGAAGTCCCATGGTCCCGACAGGGGTCGATTGATGGTCTCACGCACAATGCGTCCCTCGTCGTCCACATAAGCGGTGTCCTTACTGATCATGACCGTCTCGTTGGGATCGACCACCACATCAGTGTTGAGGTTGCGCTGCTCTGGGTTCATGCGATTACGGCGCAAAGCAGCGGTTACATAGTCGTACACCTCGTACTTATAGTTCATTTGGCTCCAATCGAGCAGTTTCTCGCCCGTCACAGGATTGGTGACATAGAGGCTCTCGATGGCACGCAACTCGTCCTCACTGGGCTTACGCGGCAAGCGTTTGTTCCAGTTGAGATGAGGAGTGACAGGGTCGCCATTCTTGTCTTCCGTAATCATGTAACTCTCGTCGCCACCATATGAAGGATCGGCCAAACGGGTGCGGAGGATGCTGTCGCGAACCCACATGACAAACTGCTTGTATTGTGAATTGGTGACCTCCGTCTCGTCCATCCAGAAACCATCCACAGAGATGTCCTTGCGAGGCGTTGACTTTCCCCACAGACTATCCTGCTTATCCAGTCCCATCTTCAGGAAGCCACGATTGATGCGCGTCATGCCATAAGGCGTGGGCTCGGTAAAGGCCTTTCCAGCAACGCCGACCACCTCACCACCTCGTCCAGACGTCGAAGCCGTCTTGGCACTGAAACAGCCTGTCAGCGCGAACACTCCCGCCAACAAGCTCAATGCGATAATGATATGTTTTCTCATCTTGACTTATTGTTCCTTCTTCAATGATTAATGTCCACCAGAGAACCATCCTCCCATGCTCTGTTGCATCTTACAGAATACGGATGCTCTTGTGCAGGTTGCGGCCTTTCTTTGTCAGGTTAATGTCGTGCTGATAACCTACGAACAACTCATGACTTCCATTGCCCGGATTGATGGCCGACGTATAGAACTCGTAACTATAGCCCAAGACTATGCCATGAAAACTACCGCCAACCAATAGGGTAACAGAATTGGACGGACTGTAACTCAGTCCTCCATACATCATTTTCTGATCGTAATGATAGACCAGACGCCCTGTCACATCGGCCCGTAAGGCCTTTGTGTCCGTTCGGACAAACACTGATGGCTTTATTGTTAAAAACGGATTCCTTAACCGAATATTGTATCCACCCGTCAAATAATACGTGCGATCAATCTGAAATTCGTTGGTCTCACCAAGTGTGACAAGGGGAGCCGTGAGATGTTGGGCTGATAAGCCAGCGTACCAATCCTTATTTATATAATAAAGACCGAAGCCCAAATCGAGCGCATTGCCCGACACTTCCGACGTGGTAAAAGCCGGGTCGCTCGAGTCCTCAACGTCAATCTTACTTCCATCAAACGATTCATTAAGGAAACCAGCCTGCACACCCATGCTCATCTGCCCGCCCAAGAGCTTAAACTTTAGAGCGTACTGAAGCGCCAACTTCTGATGTGTAAACAATCCGAGCTTATCGTTCATAAACACCAAACCGGCACCATGATAGGTTTTCATCGCATAGAAAGGCATGTCTGCCGAAGCATAAGCCGTTTGTGGGTTATGCTCAAAACCGACCATATCGAGGGCATAAGCAGCCGTAACATTGAGTTTCGGTTGCTTACCCGCAGCACCTGGGTTAAACGATGTCTCCATGTCAAAATAATGACTGAAAGACGGATCGTATTGCGCCTTCAGCTGAACAGCGCCAAAGGTCAGTGCGATTATGAATATAAAAAAGCGTTTAAACACAATCAGATAACGCAAAAGTGAATCGTTTATTGTACGATAAAGCCGTTCTTCCCAAAAGAGGAACGGCTTTATCGCTAAATCGTATGAATCAGAGGAAACATGAGATTAGCATGATTCGCAAAGCGAAACCATCAGCCAACATCAATATTCATCCTCGTTCCAAAGGAAATCGTCCTTTGTAGGATAATCGGGCCAAATATCTTCGATACTCTCATAAACATCACCCTCATCCTCAATCTCCTGCAGATTCTCAAGCACCTCAGCAGGGGCGCCTGAACGAGTGGCATAGTCAATGAGTTCTTCTTTTGTAGCAGGCCAGGGAGCATCTTCAAGCTTCGAGGCCAAGTCGAGTGTCCAATACATGTTCTAAAAGTTTTTACGTCATTCTTAATTTATGAACGCAAAAATAAGCAATTTTTGCTGAAAACCAAATAATTCGATGTGAATTTTCATAATATCACGGATAATGCATTACTTTTTAAGGAAACGCAACTTAAATACAGGCAAATTGACACAAAACACATCCTAAAAGCAAGCCAACTCGACAAATGATTAGATCTAAGGCAAGTCCTCTCAATAGTCCAATGAGCAAGACGATCAGCGATAATTGCAGCGATAGGAACGCTTAAACATCTTATGGTCAAAAAACACAACGCCCGCATCGTAAAGGTCAAACGAAACACAAGTACGATCATCAGCAAGTAACGCTTTCCAGCCCTCATAACACAGACGATTGTTACGCAGGCCCACAACTACCAACATCCCATCATCTACCATGTGGTTTAGCAATCTATCCCAATCAGTGAACTGGGATGAGACAAGGCAAAAACGATTAGCATCACCAAGCTCATGTTCGCATTTCACCTGATGATAACCAGCCTGCAAAACGACCTCGATAATCTCAGAATGCAAATCACAGGCCACATAGCATCGCTCAGAACAAATATAGGCAGAAAGACGAGCGAGCAAAGAATACATACGCAAAGGATACAGGCCTGATGCTAAGCCATCTTTAGCTATAAAGTCATCAAGCAAGAAAGCGTCCTTACCATCTGCAACATTCCTAACAAAATTATAGGCAAAAGGCGACTGAACGCCAAAACCATAAGTTCTTGGCTTCCTAAGGATACGACAAATAGATCGTTTGATGCTTGAAAACAGTTTCATAAGTAAGAACTAAGTGAGGTAGACAGAGCCCTGACAAGGGCCTATTAACAATTAAGTAAGAGAAGCGTGAATCCCAACGAAAAGGTGAAGGAGCCACCACGAGAATCCTGTATCGATAATAGTCACTACACCTTGCAGCAAGCATAAGGCCATATACCACACAAAGAGGACAAGAGCCCTACGTCCTACAACAAGCAAAAAGCCCGAAGACTCATCGTGAATCCTCGGGCTTCGCTCTTTTGAAAGAAGGCGGC
>ERZ1031954.970-NODE-970-length-11726-cov-17.398338_pt1 | contig 11726 bp, 9 predicted proteins | sample MGYA00516701_ERZ1031954 | MGnify/ENA primary metagenome ERZ1031954 (study PRJEB33719, sample SAMN04261284) | wastewater metagenome | biome: rural village; feature: human; material: feces | host: Homo sapiens | place: El Salvador | collected 2013-01-07 ...
TGATTTTCAATGTTTTTATAATCTGTTGGAACGTTTATTTTCCCAGCCATTTGGCGATTCTCTCCATAGCCTCCTTGCAGTCTTCGTGCTCACCGAAGGCGGTAAGACGGATGTAGCCTTCGCCCGAAGGACCGAAGCCGACACCTGGGGTGCAGACTACGCTTGCGCCATAGAGCATTTCCTCGAAGAATTTCCAGCTTGGTGTATCGTTAGGAGTCTTCACCCAGAGATATGGAGCATTCTCACCGCCATATACTCTCAGTCCGAGTTTCTGAAGTTCCGCTCTCATAAAGTGGGCGTTCTCCATGTAGTAATTGATGGTTGCCTTCACCTGCTCCTTACCCTCAGGGGTGTAGATGGCTTCGGCAGCACGCTGGCTGATATAGCTTGTACCATTGAACTTGGTGCACTGGCGGCGATCCCAGATTGGGTTCAGTGCCACTTCCTCACCGCTCAAAGTCTTGGCCTTCAATTCCTTTGGTACGATGGTGTATCCGCAGCGCACACCGGTGAAACCGGCAGTCTTTGAATAACTGTGGAATTCTATCGCCACCTTTCTGGCTCCACGAATCTCGTAGATAGAATGAGGAATTTCCGGGTCGGTGATGTATGCCTCGTAGGCAGCATCATATAGGATGATGCTCTCGTTCTTGATAGCATAGTTCACCCATTTTCTGAGTTCTTCCTTCGAGATGACCGTACCCGTAGGGTTGTTTGGATAGCAGAGATAAATCATATCCACACGGTGGTCTGGAATCTGAGGGATGAAGTCGTCGCTCTCATCACATGGCATGTAGGTTACGTTGCTCCACTTGCCGTTCTCAAAGACTCCCGCTCTGCCAATCATCACGTTAGAGTCGATATATACAGGATAAATCGGGTCGGTGACACCGATGTTGTTATCCCATCTCAAAATCTCCTGGATATTTCCTGTGTCGCTCTTGGCTCCGTCGTTTACGAACACCTCGTTGGCATCCAGATGAATGCCGCGAGGCAGGAAGTCGTTCTTGATGATAGCCTCACGGAGGAAGTCGTAGCCTCGCTCCGGACCGTAGCCTCGGAAGGAAGCCTGAACTGCCATCTCATCCACTGCCTTGTGCATCGCCTCGATGACGGCAGGGCAGAGGGGCTGGGTTACATCACCGATGCCCAGACTGATAACTCGTTGCTTCGGGTGGGCAATCTTGTAAGCGTTTACCTTCTTTGCGATGTCGGCAAACAAGTAATTGCTAGCCAACTTCAGGAAATGTTCATTAACTAATGCCATATTTTTGTTCTCCTTTATTGCGGTCTTTTTATCAACCTTTGTTATTTAAGTTTGCTCTTGTTTACATTGAACTTTGAGATTTGAACATTGAACTTTATGATTACTATTGAGATAGAACTTTTTAGCTGTCACTTCTTTTTAAAAGACATATCATACAGTTCCAAGTTCAATGCTTCAAGTTCAAAGTGTCTCTATCTCTCCTTCGAAGACGAAGGCGGCAGGTCCCGTCATATAGACATGGTCGTCTGCCTCGCTGTATTCTATTTCCAGCGTTCCGCCATCCATTACGATACTGCTCTTTCTACCGGCACGCTTGGTCAGGGCTGCGGCTACAGCTGTGGCACAGGCTCCTGTTCCGCAAGCCATTGTTATTCCGCTTCCCCTTTCCCAAACTCGTGTCCTTATAATGTCAGTGTCTGTAATTTGTGCGAACTCGATGTTGCATCGTTGAGGAAAGGCTTCGTCTCTTTCTAGAATCTTGCCATAGTGGGCGATGTCGATGGTGTCGATATCATCCACAAAGGTTACGAAATGCGGATTGCCCATGCAGACGTAGGTGCCTTCGAAGATTCTCCCATCGGCTTCTAGTACCGAAGGACCTCTGAATTGCTGTGGGTTTTCCAGTCTCGGCTTCAGCATATCTACTGTTACTGAATCTACAACCTTCTTGTTATCCTGAAGATGCAATCTCAATATCTTGATGCCCGATAGCGTTTCCAGTCGGATGGTTTCTTTTCGGGTCAGTCCTTTTTCATAAAGATACTTTCCGATGCATCGGCTTGCATTGCCGCACATCATCGCTTCTGAACCATCGGCATTGAAGATGCGCATCGAATAGTCGGCTCTTCTGCCATCCTGTGGCTTTCCGATGAGAACCAGTCCGTCGCTTCCGATGCCTGTATGATAAGCACTCCAAGCTATGGCTGCCTTTTCGGGGTCTGGGATGTTGTACAGCTGGGTATCTACATAGATGTAGTCATTGCCCGCCCCATGCATCTTGGTGAAATGAACTGTTTCTTTCATATTGCGTTGTCCTTTAAGTTTGAATTTCTTCTTTTATCTCTCACGTCTTGTCTCTTGTTGAGATTTGACTTTTTGCTAATCAATCGATACTTTCGATGACTATTTGTTTGATTTCGGTTGCAAAGGTACGACGATTTGTTGAGATATGCAAGAAAATAAATACAGAAATCTTGATTATTTTTCGCTATCTTACAATTTGTGTCATAAAATTGCTTTCTGCCTTACAAATTGTAAGGAGAATGTGATAAGCCTCGATAAATTTAAAATATTCGATAAAAAGCAGAAACGAAATGCTTGTATTTTCTTTAAAATGCTGACAAAATGTATTAATTTTGCAGCCGAAAACGAACATAGTGTAAAAGAAAGGCTTGATTTAAATAGCAACCAATGAAGGTCCGTTTTCGAAAAGAGACAATCAATAGAAGTATTAACACATTATTAATTATTAAAGGATTATGAAGAAGATTGAGGCAATTATCCGCAAGTCTAGATTCGAGGATGTCAAGAAGGCACTTTTGGCTGCCGACATCGAGTGGTTCTCTTATTATAATGTAAGAGGTGAGGGAAAGATGCGCCAGGCTCGCATTTATCGTGGTGTGATGTACGATACCAGCAGCATCGAACGTGTACTTTTGAATATTGTGGTTCGTGATAAGAATGTGGAGCCAACCATCGCTGCCATCCAGGGAGCTGCACAGACTGGCGAAGTGGGAGATGGCAGAATCTTCGTGATTCCTGTACTGGATACCGTCAGAATCAGAACAGGCGAACGAGGTGATATTGCATTGTATAATGCAGAGAAAGAGGAGTAGAGATACTTTTATATAATATTGTATTCTAATTTAACTATAAGATATATATATGAGCAGTTTATTGTTGACAACTCTTGATACGGGTAACACAGCGTGGATGATCATGGCAACCATCTTGGTGCTCTTGATGTCAATCCCAGGAATAGCACTTTTTTACGGTGGTTTGGTGCGCCAGAAGAATATCCTGAGCATTCTTATGCAGACGGTATTCATTGTGGCAGTAGTCAGTTTGATATGGGTAGCCTTCGGATATTCCTGGGCATTCTCCACGGAATATGCGGATAGCGGCAACTCTTTGGCTTGCATTATCGGAGGTTTCGATAAGTGCTTCCTCCATGGCATCGGATTGAATGCGCTGATGCCAACAGGCATTCCTGAGCTCACTTTCGTGATGTTCCAGTGCATGTTTGCCCTGATTACTCCAGCCCTCATTCTCGGAGCCTTTGCCGAGCGTGTCAAGTTCAGTGGTTATGTGCTTTTCACCATTCTCTGGGTTATCATCGCCTATCTCCCTATGGCCCACTGGGTATGGGGCGGCGGTTTCCTGCAGCAGATGGGAGCCATCGACTTTGCGGGTGGTACCGTGGTACATATCAATGCCGGTGTAGCCGCTCTGGTCATGGCACTCTGTGTAGGCAAGCGTGATGATTACCGTGCGGGTCATCCTATCACACCTCACAATATCACCTTCGTGTTCATGGGAATGTCGTTCCTCTGGTTGGGATGGTTCGGCTTCAATGCCGGTAGCGGATTGGCAGCCGACGGCCTGGCTGCCAATGCCTTCCTGGTAACTCATGTTGCAACAGCTGCAGCAGCCACAACCTGGATGCTCATCGACTGGATTGTGAACAAGAAGCCAACCACAGTGGGAGCTTGTACCGGAGCCGTAGCCGGATTGGTAGCCATTACTCCAGCCGCTGGCAGCACGGATATTTTCGGTGCCTTCTGCATCGGAGTCATTTCCACCATCGTCTGCTTCTTCATGGTAGCCGTAGTGAAGGAGAAGTTCAAGTATGATGATGCCCTCGATGCCTTTGGTGTGCATGGTATGGGCGGTATCCTGGGATCTGTCCTCACCGGTGTCTTCGCTACAAGATACGTAACTGGAGCCGAGGGTGTGCAGGGTGCTCTCTATGGCGACTGGCATCAGCTTTGGATTCAGGTGGTAGCCACCGTGGTAAGCATCATCTATAGCATCGTAGTTACCTATATTATCTTCAAGGTAGTAGATAAGAGTGTAGGTGTACGTGTTGACAAGCGAGTAGAGGAGGAAGGTCTCGACATCTACGAGCATGGTGAGAGTGCTTATAGCAACTAATTGCGAAATTCGATTATCAGATATGATTAGATTAATGGTGTTTCATTTTGAGGAATGGAACACCATTTTTTATGAGAAATCCTCAACTTGCACAATGAAATAGCCACAACTTGCACAATAAAAATGCCTCAACTTGCACAATGAAAATGCCACAACTTGCACAATGAAACGCTTAAGTTGTTGATATTCAATAACGTTATGCCCACTATTTTCCCAAAGAATTCCTATATATAATAATGTATAATCCCCGTTTCTCCTTAAATCTTCTTGTTCTTTCCCTTTTGGGATAATTTTGGGAAAGTTATCAATTTAGCGTTGGTCTGTGAACGCTGAAGGTTGATGCTATTTTGTCGGTGTAAATGTCGGTGCAAATATTGTTTTGGCGGTAATGTGGCGGTAATAGTGGCGGTAATGCCGATGTAAATGTCGGAGAAAAATGTCGGAGACATGTCGGTAAGATGTCGGAAAGAAAAATAATTGAAAACCAATATGTTATCGTTTTATGGGGAGTTGGTTACCGACAATAAATGTCGGAGACTTTGTCGGTAACCATGTCGGAGACATCAAGGGTGGTAAAAAGAGATTTGGCGGTAATGCAAAAAGCGGGTGTCATAAGGCACGAAGGTAAGGATAATGCCGGTGTTTGGGTGATACTCGAACATGGAAATGCAAATTCTTAATAGTGTTAGATATGAAGCAGAATAATAATGAACAAATCGTCTTCGATATGTTCGAAGATGTTGCAACCGAAAGCATCGCTGGGGCTCGGAATGCATACACCTATGAAGAAATTGATGGGTGCTATCAGGAGGCGAAAGAGATTGCAAGAGTTGTAAAAGATAAACTTGAATATTTTAAGAATAATGTAGATTGAATTACTTAGTTGATAGTTTCTGATAGGGTTAAAGCTCTTTTAAAGTAACGACTCATGCTCATAGGGGTGCTGAGTAGCTACTATTGCACTGTCAATTTATAAATAATCATAATTTAGCACGAAACATTTGCTATTGTCGAAGTTATGACGTATCTTTGTAGATTAATATCAGAACTATCCAACTATGGACAGAGATATAAACAGATTAAAAGTTGTAATCGCAGAGAAAATGCGAACCAACAAATGGTTAGCCCAACAATAGGGCAAAGATTCTGGCACTGTGTCTAAGGTGTACTAACACAATGCAACCCAATTTGTAAACTCTCGTAGAGATTGCCAAATGCTTAGACATGGATGTGAAGGATTTACTGTGGTCAATAAAATAATAAACAATAATACATTATTAATATAATATGCCAAAAAGAATAGCTTCTCTGTTTTCTGGATGTGGCGGACTAGATTTAGGATTTTCCGGTGGATTCAACTTCAGAGGACATGAATATAATAGACATAACACAGAAATCATCTTCGCCAATGATTTTGACCAAGATGCGCAAATGTGTTATAACGCCAATCCTCTTCTTGTATCAGATGGCGCAGAGTGTCTATTAGCAGATATCAGAGACATCAATGCAAAAGACATACCTAATTTTGATATTTTGTTGGCTGGTTTTCCATGCCAACCATTTTCCAATGCAGGCAAAAGAAAAGGTGTAAATGATGAAAATGGACGTGGAACACTATTTGCAGAATGCGAACGCATTATAAAAGCTAAAATAGAAAATGGACACAGACCTCAGGCTTTTGTTTTTGAGAATGTCCGAGGTATTCTCTCTTCCAAAATGCCTGATGGAGTAACAAGCGTTCCAGAAGAAATCATAAAAAGAATGCATGCATTAGGCTACCAAACGACCATACATCTAGTTTGTTCTTCTGACTATGGGGTTCCTCAAAAAAGATATAGGGTTTTGATGGTTGGCATTGACGAACAATTACAAATAGAAAAATTCAACTTTGATGATATGCAACGAGTTGTAGAAAAATACAACATACCATCAGAACATTTTGGAGAAATTGAGGAATTACTATTAGGCAGAATCTTGCAAGATGTTGAGAATGCCCCTGATAATGATGTCTGGGAATATAGTCCTGGGACACAACAGACAGTAAATCTTATTGGAAGTTGCATCCATGGGATGAAAGCTATGAGTCAGTTTCACGATGGTTACAAAATCACGGATTTAACGCCTGACTGCTTTGAAGGTCGTTCTTGGAAAGATATTCCTTACGAACTATTGACACCAAGATTTAAAAATATTGCAGATAATCCAAAGAAATATCATGCTCCTAAATTCTTTAGGCGTTTTGCTTTCGGAGAAATCAATGGCACCATAACAGCTTCTGCACAACCAGATAAATGTGGAGTCACACACCCTGTAGAAAATCGCAGGTACTCTGTCCGAGAATGTGCAAGAATTCAGTCATTCCCAGACAACTATACATTTGGAGCCATTCCTTTGCAATCAAGATATAAAGTAATTGGAAATGCAGTACCACCTGTTTTAGGATGGGTATTAGCTACAGCACTTCTCAACATTTTACCAGATAATAATTAGCTATGGGATATTTAAATAAAAATGCCATATTAAAAGCATACAAGGAATTATCGCACATAAGCAAAGATCCTACTTTACAAGGTGCAACTCAGAAAGTCAGTGCCATAAGACATTTTATGGCACTGGATTCCTTTTACAGAATCAACGAAAGGAATTGTGATACTCGTGACAAAAATGACAAGAATGAGTTCATACAATATGTTGGATATATTTGTGATGTATGCCTTAACTTATACACCACAAACTTTTACATTCCCCTAAAAGAACACTCCAAAGACTTTGGGGTAGGAAGCAACTTCTATTCAGCAGGACAAGTAAAAGTCTCCCTAGTCAATACAGAAGAAGTCGTTGACTACCCCAAAAGAGGTGGTAAGCCTCTTTTTCAAATACAGAATGGTGTATTAATAAGAACCCCAGAGCTATATAGCAACTTCACATCATATATTGAACACACAAAATTCATAGTGGCTCTTTGCCTTTGGATTCTGAGAAAAGAATACATTGAAGGTACAGAATTTACGTATAACAATATTTATACAGCACTTAGCAAACTCTACACAAAAGAGTTATTGTCTATTCTTGTACCTAACACCGATTCATTCAAGAAGGAATTAGAAAAATACGATTTAACTTTAAACGAAAACTTCTATTCCATCAGAGAAAGTGACATAACATCATTGTTCAAAGAGAAAAGCAAAGACAACAGTTCTAATTCTGTTGAAAAATTCAAAATGGAAAAAGCAAAATATCTGTCAGCTCTCCGCACCAAGCCATTTATGCTTCTTGCTGGCATAAGTGGTACAGGTAAAAGTCGAATCGTCAGAGAGTTCGCTTTTAAATTTTGCCAAGTAGAACTACAAGATGCAGATGGTACTGAGCCTGGTAACTATTGCATGATAGAAGTTAAGCCTAACTGGCATGACTCTACAGAATTGCTTGGATATTGGAGTAATCTCAACAAGCAGTATATGTTTACCAAGTTTGTCAAATTCTTGATAAAGGCTAAGATGTACCCAAAGACTCCTTTCTTCGTTTGCCTTGATGAAATGAATCTTGCACCAGTAGAACAGTACTTTGCGGAGTTTCTGAGTGTGCTTGAAACAAGAAAGCATATCGAAAATGAAGAAGGTGAAGTTTGCATCAAGAGTGGCGTGCTCGTTGACAAAGAATACTTCAAGAAAGTAGGTGAAGTAGGAAATAATTCGCAAGGTCACGCATACCCTACATGCCAAACAGACAGAGACATTTACATGAAACTATTCGACATTGTAGATAAAGCTGAAATGGAAAAAGTTCCTGCCAATGATGCCAAGACTTTGACCGAGGTTGGCTTAACTCTTCCCGAAAATATCTTCATTGTAGGAACAGTCAACATGGATGATACCACTCATCAATTCTCACGCAAAGTCATTGACCGAGCCATGACCATTGAAATGAATGGCGGCAACCTTGCCGACATTTTCAGCGACAAAGACGAATTAGTATATGCAGAGCAACCACTTACCATGGACAACCTGCAAGCAAAATACGTTTCTGCAAAAGAAGTTCTCACTCTTTGCTCTACGGTGAAAGACAATGAAGACATACGTAATTATATAATAGGTAATGGAGAAGAAGGTCTGCCACAACGCTTGGAAGAAATCAACAAGGTATTAAATGGCACTCCATTCACCGTCAGCTATCGTGTAATGAACGAATTGACCATCTATCTTGCCGTATTGCTTGACCAAGCAAAAGAGAAAGAAGAAGTTACATTAGATTCATTCAAGGGATATGTTGAAACAGCCATAGACAAAATTCTCTTGATGAAGATTCTTCCACGTGTTGAGGGTGATGACGAAATGTTCCATATATCTGATAGAGAACGAAATGCCAATGAACTTTCTGATCAAGCGGAAGATGGGCATGAGTTCACCAAACTTGATTGGTTAAAACAAATTGCGCCACAGCACAATGAAGACAACCAAAACGAATATATGGCAGTTGATAAATTGTCGGAAATGATAGAAAGACTGAACCGCCAGAGTTTCACTCGTTTCTGGCCTTAATAGAACAAAAAGATGGAAGCATTACGATTTGAACATAGCAACGGAGACTATCAAGTTATCGTGCGCAGCGAAGACGTGTCTTATGCTTGGGAGCGTTTCAAAGGTCGCATAGACCATAGCAACGATCCCAAGCCAGAATCTTCTGTGCCATATGAGGAGAGATATTGTAAGTATGCCTCAAAAGATGCTTGCCATCTCAAACTATACCAATATGACACTAAGATTTTATGCGAAATTGGTGAAGTCGGTCAACTTTGGGATGAGCAATGGCCTGTTATGTTTGAAACTTGCGAATATAACATAGCCATCCGTTTTAAGACTGGATTTATTGATAGCAAATCTTCTCCTAAAGTACTTCATGTTCGCAAAGACATCGAAACAGCTTTCTTTGTCGATAAGGATTACGAGGGGAATATCGTTGGTCTATCAGGAAATGTCAGTTTTCTCAATGAACCAGGCGTATTCAAACTAGAATTTGAATATCAACATGGAGGAAAGACAAGACAAGCCTGGGTGACATTTGATGTTGTCAGCCCCAAGCTTGACACCAAGCATGACTACAAGTCTCTCCTCAATGACGTAAACGAAGAATACAATGATGTCATCTTCCGCTATCTTGCCACTACATATCAACAATTGACAAGAGGAAAAGTGAAAAATGACATTGTTTGGATGAATATTTTCGAGGACATCATCAATGATTATCTGAAAAATATAGAGTTGATTCTTCGCCGTCCACACCAAAATGTGCGAACCTATAACACTTATGCCAAAGTGGAAAAAATCAAGCGTTGGACTCCTTCGCTTGAAGATGAGTATGCCGAGAACAAGATAGCCAAGAAGCTTGACAATCATTGGTTTGAACTAAAGGAAAGCGATAGCACCATAAATACACGTGAGAACCGCTTTGTAAAACATACGCTCACACACATCGGCAAACGTTTATCAAAGATTCTAAATGAAGTATTAACAAACAATCGCAATGACGAGTTGTCCGATGACCACCGATTGCGTTTATTGGGATACAAAGAGCGCATCCACAAATTGGAACACAATCCATTCTTCAGGACTGTGGGCAAGTTTGAAGGCATGAGTCAAGACAGCATGGTACTTCAAAGCCGTGCTGGCTACCAACAGGTATATAAGGATTGGATCAAACTACGCCGTGGTATCGACTTATATAATGGTGCTTCCAATATAGGCACTCTTCAGATATGGGAAATCTATGAGTTATGGTGTTTTATCAAGATGAAGCGCATGGTAAAGCAACTGCTACATATTGAGCAGGAAAATCCGCTATACGAAAAGTTGGTTTCAGAACCAGCTGGCTCTTTGCTCAATCCCTTCTCCAACTCACGAATGGAACATACGGTTACATTCAACTACCCTACTCCAAATGCAGATGACGTTTCGGAGTGGGCAAACCAAATGCGTGCTCATGCAGGTGATGTAGTAACCCTACATTATCAGCATACATTCAACAGAAGAAATTCCGATGATTTCGGAGTGCATACTGCAACTACAGAGCAAAGACCAGATATTGTATTGAATATCAATAAGAAAGATGGCTCTGAGATATTACTCACCTATCTATACGATGCCAAATATCGTGTAGTGAGTGACAAGCGATTAGACAAAGACATTGAGAAGGAAGACCTTGAAGAAATTAAAAAATTACATGGTGGTGATTATCCACCTTCTGATGCCATCAACCAGATGCACCGCTATCGTGATGCCATCTATTATGGTTCTGACAGAAAAGACCACTCTAACAAAGAAGTAATAGGTGGCTATATTCTGTTTCCTGGGCGTGGGGATAATGATACAATTACGAAACGCTATTATAGCAGCAGTGTGGAAAGTGTCAATATTGGCGCATTCCCATTATTGCCAAAAAGCAAGAGTCGTAAAGACCACTTTGGCCATGAAGATGAAGACAGCCCTCAACTATATGGACACTTGAAGAACATCCTCTTGGAAAAGAGTCTTAGTTCAGAATATGTAGAGAAGGCGATACCACAAAGAGGTTTGGTTTACAAGCTTCCATTGGACGGAAAGAATGCGATGGTTCTTGTGGGATATTGCAAGCCAGAGCAATGGGATATTGTCTTGAAGAACAAGCTTTATTATACAAGAGCAGGGTTCGAGAGTGGTTCACTGAGATTAGTTCCAGGCTTTGAGAGTTGCAAGTTCTTAGTTATGTACAACAAGAAGAACAAAGCTGTCTTTCAACTTACAGGGCAAGGTGCAAGAATTGTTTCTGGCATAGACCTCCAAAAGAAAGGTTTTAATGCAGCCAAGGAGTATTACCTGACATTCGACTTAGACAGTAGTGAAGCAAAGACTGAGTTTGAGGGGAAGACTGGCAAGATTCTCAGATTGAAACAATCATCAGACCCATATAAGAAAGAGCCATACTTCACAACACTGGAACAGCTATTGGAGCCGATAGACAATACATAAGTTATTATGCATGAGCAGAACTTAACATCTTTTTGTATCGATTGGTGCGCTATGATGGTACCTGTTCGCCGATACTGTCAAATGAGGACAATGAGTCTTTCAGATCCTGGCGATTCTACCAAAGAAATCAGTCTTGAAGAATTGTTTGCCAATTCCGTAGCTGATGATTTTTCATCCATTATCAACAAAGAAATTGGCAAAATCGGGCTATTTTTCTTTATTTAACTCCGAAATTAAGTGGAATATCAGGGAAAATCTTTAAATTTGCATTTAAATACAATATTTTGTAAAGAATGGAAGATAGA